>Ga0210404_10000123_pt1 | contig 52010 bp, 78 predicted proteins | sample IncBWH28MmetaG_FD_155455 | JGI IMG/M metagenome (GOLD analysis project Ga0210404, IMG submission 155455) | Forest soil microbial communities from Barre Woods Harvard Forest LTER site, Petersham, Massachusetts, United States - Inc-BW-H-28-M | ecosystem: Environmental > Terrestrial > Soil >... | reverse complement strand
GTTTGTTTGGTTGTTGATTGGTGTTTGATTGTTGATTGAAGCATGCTTTTCCTGACCAATCAAACATCGTTGCCCCTCCCTAGAGGGGGATGGCACCCCCTTATCGGCCGAAATGAATTACACCTCAAAAATATCGGACAGAAAATTTATTGGCACTCCTTGCAATAAAACGTATTCGGAACTACAGGTTTCTTAAATCCCCATTTATAACATTTTAAGCAATACCACACAGGTACCTCCAGTTTATCAAAAATAGGCGTTTGGCTACCCTAGTAGCCAGAAGTTAATTAAACGCATCCCTGAGCCACGCCAGGGGGTAAAACTCCGTTGTTAATAGACTTAGTAGCCTCGGCAATGCAATGTTCCTTAGCCCAGGACAGATTATAGTAACCTTCAGACAATTCTCCATCAGGGTATTTAACTTTATAGAAACTAACTAAAGTACCTTCAACTAGACAAGGTTGTAAAGAATACTTAGTATCTTTAGGCCCTAAGTACAATTTATTGTCTTTCCAAGAAAAATTGGCAGTATTTAACATTTTACTTGACAAGTCCTTTTATTTGTGTTATACTCGGCGGCAATGTCTAGAAAACAAGGATTTCCCTTATCTCAAAGATTTAACCAATACCACTGGAATAAGTGGGATAACCTCTCTTCCCAAGAAAGAGAAGACTATGAAAAACAATATGAATCAAGAGATGATAAAATAACTAAACGTGAACGTGACGAAGCTTAAAGATACATGGTATTGTACGTATTGTAAGAAATGGAATAATACCTCCAAGTGCACTAAGTGTGGAAGAATTAAACAATAACATGCTATGGTATGGAAGTCAACGGAATAATCTAAGGAATGACAGAGTTTTCAGGCAATTATTGGAAATGCCCCAGATGCGGGGCATGGTCTCCAACTTCCCAAGAAACCTGCCCAAGATGTAAAATATACCAGTGCAAGACGAAGTCCTCTACGTAAAGATAGAAGAAGCTGAAAAGCGTAATGGACAACGTTTCGATGCACAAGAGAAGGCAGTACAGGCTGCACTAGCAGCCGCTGAAAAAGCAGTAACTAAGGCTGAAGTAGCCGCTGAAAAGCGCTTTGAATCAGTAAATGAATTCCGTAAGACCTTAAGTGATCAGACAGCTTCTTTCTTGACCAGAAACGAATACAATCTTCAACATCAAGCTCTAAGCGAAAAGATGGATGACGTGACTGTAAGGATGAATTTAGTCGAAAGATCTATAGGTGAACTCAAAGAAAGATCAGCAGGTAGGTCGGATATCTGGGGAATACTAACAGGTGGTATCGCAATTGTAGTCTCAATTGCTGTTCTAGCTGTAGCAATTATTAAATAAAGGAGATGGCATGGACGTAGGTTTACTATTTTGGTTCTTGATGATCCTTTGTGGGATCGGAATCATAGGGGGCTATACGGCATGGAGGGATAACCCCATGCTCTTAGGCTTCAATAACGTATTACAATGGATACTATTCGCTCTCTTAGGTTGGAGAGTCTTTGGTCCCATCATCCACTAAGAGGAGAGGATATGCCTCAATACAAAGGAAAAGACGTAATCGTCTTGCAGGAACTCCCGCATGACGATAATGATTACGCCGTAATTCACATCACTAACCCAAAGAATGGGGAGACGTCTACCGACAGAGTCAAGGCTAAGGATATTAAGCCTGGACACACAGAGCAGCTCTCGGCACATGTGCCTATCGCTGTAGTCGCAGACGCATTTCACCCTAAATTCATCGATAAAAGGAATACAAAATAATGGCTACTATTGACGATCTCGTAACTGCGGTTGCCGCAGAAGACACCGTCGTTGACTCCGCAGTTGTGGCGCTCAATGGCTTGCAGGTACAGGTAGCAGCGCTGCCTACGCCAACCACGGACCCAGCGACTTCAGCTAAGATTACTGCTTTGGTCTCTGATATTTCTACCAAGAAGGCCGCTTTGGCAGCCGCTATTGTCTCCGGAACGGCAGTTCCCCCGGTGATTACGCCTACTACGCCTGTGATTACGCCTGCTGCAGCTACTGCTGCTGCCACCGCTTCGGTGACGGCTACTCCAGTACCGGCCACAGCTACAACTGTTGCTTAAATGCCTAAGGGAAAATCCAAAACTCCTAAAGGCGGTTCTAAAGCTGGGGCTCCCGTAAGGGACCCCGGCGGCAAGACCGAGAAGAAACTCAAGAAGGGAAAGAAATAATATGGCTTCGGCACAAGACTACAATCATATCCATCCTAAGTCTGGAGAGTCCTATGGACATATGCAGGCTAAGGGCGGAGATAAACACGTCACAGCTAATCACACGCGTGGTTCTATGCCTGGACACAATCCCGGCGGCGGTGGGTTTTAATGCGTGAAATCACTGGTGAGCAAAGCTCCAACATCTCGTCTTTTAAACTTTCCGCTACAGACACGGATACGGAGCGGAGGAACTTCCAAGGGTATCAGACCCACTCACTTAGTGAGGCTATGAGCAATGAAATCTCTATGGAAGGGACTACAGAGACCCGTAAGGGCGGAGGGATGAATAAATCCCATTCGTACGCCGCGGGTGAGATGAGACGTAGGTTCTAATGGCTAAAAGACCTAGTAAGAAGTTCAAGTCTTTCTCTGAACTTCATGGTTCTAAGTCTGATGTCTTCAAGGGCATCGGCGGAGAACAATTAGGACATGATCAACAGCTTCCAGTAACCCCTATGGGTCAGGGTTCGTCTCCATTAATTAACCCCGGTCAAGCTGGACACCCGATGTCTCCTGAACGTATTGGGCAAGCCATGGGCAACAATCCATCGGGAGAAGACTTTTATTAATGGATGTTAATACGGTGCTAACTTTAGTTAGCTTCACTGCCGGGTTTATTGTCTTTCTAGGGAGTTTAGTTTGGTGGTTATCCACCCAGTTTGCAGGAGTTCGTAAACTCTGCTACGAAATTAAGGATCAAGTCTTAGATAAACTTGATTATCACGAGAAACACGATGACGAACGTTTCAATTCTTTGTCTAAAGACATTTGGGAGATTCGCGTGCGTAATGCGTCCTTGGATGGGAGGCACATCCCTAAACAATCAAATGGAGTTAATCCTTAATGGCTGACGGTTTTACACGGCCTATATTCAAATACTCGCACCAGGCTGGTTCAGTAGCCAGCACTCAGATTAAAACAGGCCCCGGAGTTCTTCGCGGTGTCTGTTTTGGCACGACAGGGGCTACACCAGGGACTATTACTCTCGCAGATAACGTTGTGCCTAATACCACTAACCCCATAACAATTATAGCCCCAGCAGCTAGTTCAGTCCCACAAACTTATGAACTTGATGTTGGGTTTATCAATGGGTTAAGCTATACAGCAGCAACAGCAACTACAGCAGACGTAACTATTCTTTATCAATAAATGTTTACGCAAGGCCCGAAACAGATAAGCGTAAATCCATTTCTGAACTTTGATGGATTTGCTAATGCTCCTGCAGGACCTGCATACCCATTTCCGACACTTCTTCTGGTTAATAATCCGTCTAATCAATTAAACGGGCAAACTATTGCGGCTAGACCTCCTTGGAGAGTAGCGGGGGTAGACTATGCGGTAGGAATAGATCGTAGTCTTTATCCTACAAATGCAAGTTTAAAAGACCCTAATACGATTTTAAGCACTACCTCTGGCGCATCCGGGAATAATTCTACTCACATAGTTACTGTAACGGGCAGCAATGTAGTATTGGACGGGTATGATTTTTCGTTAAATAACGGTTGGATGGTTGAGTTTTCCAGTGGGACTAACCTTACCATCAGTAACTGTAACTTTGCCGTAGGGGCGAATCTTCAAACACCTATTTGGTGTCCTCCTGGCGGAGGCACGACGGTTACTATTACAAAATGTATTGTCGATGGGGGCTCTGTGACCTACGCTAATGGCGCAGGTGCGCAAAACGGCACTCTTTCTATGAATGCCCGGGGGACTACAACAATAACTTATAATTATGTATTACAAGCTCCTGGCGAATGTGCAGTTATAAGTACTACCAATAATGCTTCCGGAGATGTCTGGGTCGTAAAATACAATGTAATGGGTAATTCAGGTATGGGTTTTGATTCCAGTCTTCATGGAGATTGGATTCAAACGTATAATGGAACTTCTGGTTCTACTACAAGCATGAATATGGATTTCAATGTATTTTTTCAATTTGTCCAAGTAACTAGCAATACCACAGGTCCGCGTACCCAAGGATTATCTTTGTGGTCTGCTGCCGGAAACGCAGGGTTACTGCAGAATGGTTCTGTATCTAACAATGTAATGATTGGTACAGGAGTGACTCCAAGCAATACGGGGGGTCCATTTGTTAACCAGCAACAAATTATAGTTCCAAAGAATTTATCCGGGAATATGTTGGTTCAAAATAACTATTTCGATAATACGTTGTATACAGTAGGTGGTAACTTCAGCGGCGGAGCTTTCTGGCTCGGTAGTGATTTTGGCAGTGGTTCGCCAAGTCAAGGAGTACAAAGTGGAACAATTAATAATGTTTTCCCCCCAACTAATCTTTTCAGCAGTAATGCGATGCCAGCGGGGAATACTTGCTTAAATACCGGAGCTTTACTTACTCAAGCTAACGGCAATGTACATTTAGGTTCTTCTTAATATGGCTACTGTTGTCTTTTTAACAACTACAGGGGCACATACCTGGCCTGATCCTGGCAATACTAACGGCGGTCTTCTAGACTCTGTTGAAGTCATTGGCGGAGGAGGCTCGGGAAGTCCTTCCGCAGATACTCCGGGGCAAGGCGGCGGAGGTGGCGGCGGCGGCTATGCCAAAACAACGGCTTTAACAGTTACTTTTCCGGTTAGCTATACCGTAGGTGTTGGAGCTACAACTAAAGAAACAGCAGGCGGAGATACTTGGTTTAATGGAACTACAGTAGGCGGCGCTTCTGTTTCAGCACACGGTGGCGGAGGTTCTCCTACCGCAGGTACTGGAGGAACGGGGGGGGCAGGCGTTAACGGTTCTACTCTACATACGGGAGGTGCAGGAGGGACATACACAGCTGACGCGCCTGCAGGAGGTAACGGCGGAGGTGGAGCTGCAGGACCCCAAGGAAATGGCGGAATTGGGGGAGGCGCTAATGCCGTGACTGATGGCGGATCAGGAGGTGGAGGCTCAGGAGGTGGCGGTAGCGGCACAAATGGTGGCGCAGGGACTGGGGGGGTTGTAACTACAGGTGGTGCTGGCGGCAATAATGCTGCGGGGGCCGGATCAGGAGCCGGCGGTGGAACTACCGCTGCGTCAGGGACTAACGGTACTTTAGGCGGCGGAGGTGGCGGCGCAGGAATAACATCCACAGGCACTGGCGGGACTGGCGGTGCTGGTGCAGATTGGACTGCGACGGCAGGTGGAACTGCTGGCGCTGGAGGTGGTGGAGGTGGCAGTGGTAGTGGAGCAGGCAATCAACCAGGCAATGGCGGATTGTACGGAGGTGGTGGCGCCGGGTCAGGCGGATCATCTTCAACTACGTTTGGTTCTGGAGCTCAAGGAATTATTGTAATAACGTATACCCCTGCAGGTGGCGGGGATGTTTTATCCTCTCAAATATGGTTATAAAATGGTTTTGACAAAAAGATCACACGAAGGTGAATTATGCGTAGACCACAGGGCTTCCCCAGGTCTAACAGACGAACAAGCGATTAGATTAGGATATGCCCCAGGCGTATTAGCGGAAGGTAAAGTATTTGAAGCCCCGACGATGGGCTGCAATCATTGTGGAACCGTAGTTGTAATGAACCCAAATAGAAAGCGGGATCGTGAATGGTGTTCTCAATGCGATATGTACATATGTGATAATTGTGCGCTCGAGCGAAAATTACCCGGGTATGAACATAGAACACATCGTCAAAACATAATCGAAACAGCAAACTTAGCGCTAAGAAAAGGAATTTATTAAACTATGGCAAAACGAGTATTCAACCATCCGGGTCAGACGTGGGCACCTACAGCTACTGGTGCTGCGGCTACTAACTGGATGTCAATTACAGGTGGCAGCACCACCATGGTCATTGACTGGTTAGAGGTCTTGATCTCCGGGACGGCGGCTGCTTCAGCTATTCTTGCTACGGGCGTACGTTATGCGTCTACTCTAGCTGCCACACCTACAGCTATCGCTGCTCCTGCAACGGACGGCTTTATGAACGCTTCGGGTTCGGCTCTCTCGGCTCCAGCAGTTGTAGGATTCGCAGCTACTACGGGACCATTCCCCTCTGCGGCAGCCACACTGTCTGCATTGAACTTGGGGCTTAATGCCTTCGGTGGAATTATCCGATGGAATGCAGCGCCTACCCAGCAATGGACACAAGTAGGTAGCGCAGTGGCAGGTTCGGGCGTAGCCGGTCAATCAGTTCTCTGGAATAACTCAGGTCCGGGTGGACAGTCTACAACTGCGGCAGCGCATATCATCTACGAAGCATACTAATGCTTCTGACAACGGCGCAGTCTGCAGCTTCTTTAGCTACAGCAATACAAGCATTGAACACAGAAATAGCCGCTATAAACGCGGCTATCTCTGGTAACTTTATTGTGTCTGGAGGTAATCTTACTCTTCAAGATCCTTCCACAGGCAACACTATCCCTCTAATAATAGTTACGCAGAGTTCAACAGATTCTGCGACTATCTTAAATACTATCTCAACCATTTTAAATGGTAAATTGACTACGGCTAGTTCCTCTTTAACAGCTCTATAATTCATGACTATTCGCGGCGTAAATCAACAGCGAAACGATCCGCTGCGATCAGGCGAGACCTGGACCTTCAGTCATGTCAATTTACTAGGTCAAGATAAGATTTACGGTGGTTTGGATTACGATTATATTAATCGTCTTCCTGACCCAGGACCGTACTTTGATACGAGTCTTCGAACTTGGGTAGTAGACCATACCCCTTTCTTAGGTAAGGACAAGTTTTACGGCCCTTCTGGGTATGGCCCAGATTTTGATTGGCCAAACCCTGTTCAGCCTTATCGAATTGAGCAAACTTGGCTTTGGCGTCAAGTAGATAAAATAGGTAAAGACAAATTACCTACGAGGCAGTACGACTTTCCTAATCCACAACCGGTTCAGTGGTATCAAAGTTGGACTCAGCCAGGGATACAGGCTACCGCAGGTAGTCCGTTTAGTCAAACTAACTGGCCTAACCCCCCAACATTAAGTAGGATAGATCAGTCCTGGTGCGAAGGTTTCCCTACTCCTGGTTTTTTAAGTGCACCATTTAGTCAACAAGACTGGCCCCTTTCTAGTCAACCTTATAGACTAGATCAGAGTTGGGTAGAGTCTGGCAATGCCTTAGGGTTTATAGGCAGTCCATTCTCCCAATCAGATTGGCCTAATCCTAAACCAGTTAATTGGTACCAGGACTGGAATAACGCACTAGCATTAAACATGCCGGTGTTTATTCCTTCGGTAGTTACCAACTGGGATGTACCAACATATATAAATTGGTACCAAGATCAAAGAGTAGATCTTCTACAGACTACTTTAGCGATACCGCCTACTAAACCTTTCTTTCAATCTGATTGGGCTAACCCTGCTCAACCCTCTCGTATAGAGCAGACTTGGGCAAAGACCTATAATTTATACGGCCAAGACAGTCTGCCTAACAGACAGCAACATTGGCCTACCCCGTATCCAGTACAGTGGTACCAAAATTACCAGGTAAACCTATTACAGACTACCTTATTCACTACCCCAGCTAATCCACCTATTCGACAATATGATTGGACAGTACCCTACCCCCCGTTAGCTATTAATCCTAGCTGGACATACACTTCACAATTTGCAGTACCAGCTCCAATACCTCCAGCCACTATCGGTGGGCAATATACTGAAGAAGATGTAGATGAGCTAACGCAAGCTTATGCCAGGGCGATGGAATTTGCCCTGAAGTTTAGGCAAGGTAAACCTTTAAGTATTAATGAAGCTGCTGCAGCATTAGCTAAGCGAGGTGGAGAAGCAAGAGCAAAGAGTTTAAGCTCATCTCAAAGATCTAGCATTGCAGCTCACGCGGCAAGCACAAGATGGAAGAAATGACGAACGCGGCAAGCATAAAGACCAAGTCAAAGAAGACGCGGCAAGCATTAAGCGAATACGGTAAAATCCTAGGTAAACTAGGTAATATGAAGAAAGCACAATTAGCTAAGAATGCCTAGAGTTAGACGCACTAAAGTAGAAATGTCTGATGAGCGTAAGGCTCATCGGGATAGAGCTGAACAAGATCTAACATATTTTATCGAACTGATTGTCCCTAAACAGTTAATCGGAAATGTCCACCGAGAATTAATCTCGTGGTGGACAAAGCCAGAAGCTAACAACAGACAATTAGTCCTTCTTCCTAGGGATCATTGTAAATCTACATATGCAGCCTTTAGGGTTGTATGGGAACTAACCCGTAACCCTACCCTGCGAATTCTATATATCTCTTCTACATCCAATTTAGCTACTAAGCAGTTAAAGCTTATGAAGGACATCCTTACCTGCGACAGGTATCGTATGTTCTGGCCAGAAATGGTAGAAAAGGAAGAAGCTAGACGTGAGAAGTGGACTGAACGGGAAATATCCTTAGACCACCCCTTGCGTAAAGAAGAACATATTCGCGATCCTTCTATCTTTACTGCAGGTCTTACTTCTAACATTGTGGGTCTTCACTGCGATATTGCAGTGCTAGATGACGTAGTAACTCAGAGTAATGCATATACAGAAGAAGGTCGTGAAAAAGCAAAAGATCAGTACAGCTTCCTATCATCCATCGAGGGGGTAGGCGCTAAGGAATGGGTTGTAGGTACTCGGTACCACCCTCTGGATCTTTATTCAGACCTAATACAATTGGAGATTAAAGAATTTGATGAACTGGGGAATGTTACAAAATCAAAACCTCTATTCGAAGTTTTTGAGAGACAGGTTGAATCAATTGGAGACGGTTCTGGGGAATTTCTTTGGCCACGTCAACGCCGCACAGATGGTAAGTGGTTTGGGTTCGATAAGCAGAGCCTCGCAGAAAAGAGGTCGGGTTATATTAACCAGCTACACTTCAGGGCCCAATATTATAACGATCCGCACGACGTCGAGTCGTCGCCCATCAAAAGAGAACTATTCCAATATTACGAACCAGGTAATCTCTTTAAACGAGAAACCAGATGGTTCTACCAACACAACGCCCTTAATGTCTTCGCCGCAGTTGACTTCGCCTACTCCCAAGCCGCGAAAGCGGACTCGACGTCAATCGTCGTCGTCGGTGTCGATGGATCAGGCAACTACTACGTCTTAGATATCGACAGGTTTAAAACAGATAAAATATCTGAATACTTCAACCATATCTTACGTCTTCACCAAAAGTGGGGGTTTAGAAGGATTAGAGCCGAGGTTTCGGTAGCTCAGCAAGTAATAGTCAAAGACTTAAAAGAAAGCTACATCAAACCTTATGGCCTAGCCCTGTCGGTTGAAGAGTTCAGACCTTCTAGATGGCAAGGTTCTAAGAGTGAACGCATCATGGCGGTCTTAGAGCCTAAGTATGCCAATGGACAAATATGGCACTATGCCTCAGGCAACTGCCAGTTATTAGAAGAGGAGTTGATTTATTACAACCCTCCACACGATGACGTCAAAGACGCACTCGCTTCTTGCATAGACTTTGCACAGGCACCCACCTTTTCAATAATGAGACAAAGAGTGAATCCAATTACATATAACGAACGCTGGGGCGGTGTTAATTGACCGGTCGCGCACTAGAACTACTTAACGTAATATCTCCTGATTTACTCGCAACAAGGCTCACGGAACGCTGGACAGAGTGGGAAACATTACGTCGAAACAAGAAAACAGATTGGGAAGAGATTAGAAGGTATGTATACGCAACAGACACTACATACACCACGAATGCTCAGTTACCTTGGAAAAATAAAACAACTATCCCAAAGCTGTGCCAAATTAGGGATAACCTATATTCCAATTACACCGCAACGTTATTCCCGAAACGTAAGTGGCTAGAATGGGAAGCTAATGAACGTGACTCGAATTCTGTACAGAAGAGAGATGCGATCATCAACTACATGGCCTGGTGTATCGACCAACCAAGTTTTAAGCATGAGATTGATAAAATTATCCTGGACTATATCGATTTTGGCAATTGTTTTGCTACTGTCGAGTGGACTGATCAACGGGTGCAACGTGAAGACGGAAGAACACAATCCGGGTTTGTCGGCCCCACCGTTCGAAGAATAAATCCTTTAGACTTAGTCTGTAATCCTACAGCCGAGAACTTCTTACAATCCCCTAAGCTGATACGCTCCGTGATTTCCATGGGCGAGCTTAAGGAATTACTCCAACGTATGTCTACGGACGAGAACAGAGAGTCCTATGAACAGCTCTACGAGTACCTTAAGAACATCCGCTTTCACGCCAGAACTTTCGAAGGTGATTGGACACAACGAGACCGTCTATACGACATGGACGGCTTTACCTCCTTCAGGGCTTATCTACTTTCCGATTTCGTTGAAGTTCTTACCTTTTACGGAGATTGGTTCGATTACATTAATGACACGTTTGAAAAGAATCGCGTTATTATGGTGGTTGACCGCCACAAGCTTATTTCAAATAAGTCGAATCCTTCTTTCTTCGGATACCCTCCCATCTTCCACGCCCCTTGGCGGAAGAAACAAGATAACCTCTGGGGTATGGGCCCGCTCGACAATCTCATAGGAATGCAGTATCGTCTAGATCATATGGAGAATATGAAGGCGGACATTGTAGACCTCTGCACATATCCCGTTCAGAAGATCAAAGGCTTCGTAGAGGAATTCATCTGGCAACCAGGTGAGAAGATCTTTACTTCAGATGAAGGTGACGTAGAACTCGTTACCCCTGAAGTACAACCTCTACAGTTAAATATGGAGATGCAACGTCTCGAAGATACTATGGAGGCCATGGCAGGCGCACCTAAGGAAGCCATGGGTTTTAGATCTCCTGGAGAGAAGACCAAGTATGAAGTACAACGATTGGAAAATGCTGCGTCTCGCATTTATCAAAATAAGATCAATCAATTTGAAGAGCAAATAATTGAACCTCTTCTAAATGCAATGTTGGAGTTAGCTCGGCGCAATATGGTGGGGACTACCGCCATTCGCGTATTCGATGACGACTTTAAGGTTGCATCGTTCCAAGACCTTACTGTCGAAGACATTACAGGGATTGGACGTATTAAGCCAATAGCAGCACGGCATTTCGCAGAGCAAGCTGAGATCATCCAGAACTTAACTAACTTAACTGGCTCAGGACTCTGGCAATCCGTGCAGGCTCATTTTTCTGGCAAAAAGATGGCTAAGATCATCGAAGATATATTCGATCTAAAGGACTATGAATTGGTGACCCCCTTCGTAGCTTTAGCTGAGCAAGCAGAAGGCCAGAAGCTAGTCCAAGCTCTCCAAGAGCAACTAGCACAACAGACACAGACTGCCACAGGTATGGGCGAAGACTTCGACATGGAAGGACCTCATCCTCAGAAGCCTAGTCCTGGTGGCAAACAAGAACCATTTAACTTAAGGCGACAGCCGCCCGAAGGAGCAACTCCTGGGGGTTTATTAGGGACTCAATAAATTGACAGATTTATTCACTAACGACGACCAGTCAAAGATCGCTGCGTATATCCCAGGTGAAGCATCCAAGTATAAAAGCTTAGATGAATTAGCCAAAGGAGCATACGAGAAGGACCGTCATATTAGCAACGTAGAGCGTGAGAATGCGGAGCTCCGTGCTTCAAATCTTGCACTTCGTGAAGATAATATGACCAAGGCTAAACTGGAAGAGTATGTAGACCAACTTACTAAGAGTGCTTCAGCAAGTTCTCATCCAACATCAGACGGCACCAACCCAAAGCCTAGTGATGCCCAGCCATTTGATCCACGACAACTCGAACCTATGTTTGATAAACGAATAAAGGAATATGAAGCTTCGAAGACCAAGGAGCAGAATGTTAGAGCTGTTACGGACGCATTACGGGAACGTTATGGGAATTCATTCTCAGAAGTTCTTCAGAAACAGACCGAAGAGTTAGGTTTGACTAAAGAAGCTGTCACGTACTTAGCAGAGACTGCACCTAGAGCCTTCTTCAAGACTTTAGGTTTAGATCAGGCTAGGGCACCGGAGACCTTTGAAACACCTCCGCGAAGAAGTGTTCATTTCTCCCCTACTGTAGAACCCGAGCATACTTGGGCCTACTACGAGAAGCTTCAGAAAGAAAAGCCAGACACTTTCCGGTCCCCTAAAATTCAAGAGCAGATGCTAAAGGATTACACACGCCTCGGATCAAAGTTCGAGGATGGTAACTTCCTAGCCTATGGGCAGCAATCTGCCTTCTAAGGAGACAACTTAAATGGCTGGTTTTATGACTGGCAATACTCAGAATCTGTTAAGGACTAATATTTGGTCCCGGCAGATCAAGGAGCTATTGCTGGACGAATTAAACGCCATGAAGTTTGTCCGTATTATCTCAGACTTCCCAGATGGTGTTACGTTAAACATCCCGTCGATTGGTGAAGCAGAAACTGGTGACTTTACCGAAGGTCAAGCCATCAAGTACAACACGATGGATACAGGTAACTTTACCTTCTCCTTCGATAACTACAAGTATTCTGCCAACGCAATCTCCGAGAAGTTCAAGCGTGACTCCTTCTACAGTGCTGATGTTATCGCGGCCTTCGTGCCTCGCCAACACCGTGCCCTGATGGAGTCGGTCGAGAGTAACATCTTGGCTAAGGGTAATGCAGGTCAAACTGCTGGCAACGTTAACGCAATTAATACGGCTGACCACCGATGGGTTGGCTCAGGTCTTAATAGCGGTATCGCCTACCAAGACTTCGCACGTGCACATTACGCGCTAACCCGCGCTAACGTGCCACTGACGAACCTGGTGGCAATTGTTGACCCGTCTGTTGCATATACGCTTCAGACTCAGGCCAACATCGTATCATTGCTTACTCCTGACCGCATGTGGCAGTCAGTGGTTCATGATGGTGCTGTGACTGGATTTAAGTTCCGGTTCAATATCTATGGCTTCGACGTGTATGTGTCGAACTACTTGCCTAGTATTGCTTCGGAAACTATCTCTGGAAACACCGTTACTAACGGCGTGGCCAATTACTTCTTCTCGGCGGCTCCCGGCGATACAATGCCTTTCGTGGGTGCTTTCCGTCAGATGCCTACTGTCTACTCGGAGTTCAATAAAGATCTCCAGCAAGAGGAATACCTGACGATTGCCGAATGGGGCTTCAAGCTATACCGGCCTGAAAACTTCATCTCCATTCTCACTAACACGTCGGTCGTTCCGACCTAATAATGGGAGAATAGAAACATGGTTTCAGGACAATGGTTTAATCCGGATGGTCTTTATCTGCAGTATGGTACGCAGAAGGCCGTCCCCGAAGTCGGAGGCGACTACCTCGTCTACGGCGAAACACGAGAGATTGAGCAACTCATTCCTCTGGTGCCTATGCAGCTCACAGCTAGCGGTCAGCCGGTTCCGGCTCCCGCACAGACCACGTTCTCCGGAACGGGTACTGCTGCTGCTGCGGGTATTCAGTCGTTGACGACTCTTATCCCTCTTCAACAGACAGCTCCGATGATCACCACGACTAGTGGTACGCTCATCTTCAATAACCCTCAGATCTTTATCGAAGAGGTGACTATTGAAGGTTTGATTACTTCAGCGGGTGGCACGAGTATTTCAGTAGGGTTGGTAACAGCCTCTCCGGGTACTCCTAACTCGAGCTTCGCCCAGGTTGCACCTAATGCTGGTGTGCAGATCGTTAATGGTCTGTTAGCCGCAAACATGGTGGCAGGACAGCGCGTGTCCTTCACTCAGCCCGGTACTACGGGTCTGGTGTGGAGCGTAGGCGCTACGCCAGTCGCTGGTGGTGGTACGTGGGTTGGTGTTAACATGCCTCTGGTGACTAATGCAATTACGCCACTTCCTACAAGTGCGTATTTGTCTACGATCCAGACCGGTACGTTTACCAACGGTCTCATTAAGCTTCGTATGCGTTATACGATGTACGGTAACATCCCTTATTAAGGGTATCTAATCGAGGTGCCCCCGTAAGGGGGCTCCTCCTTATAAAAGGAATTAAATATGCCTTACGGTGGTATTGACTACGCCCGTATCGATAACGAAGCAGGAAGCGACCAGGTCGTAACCAGTTCACGTATGCGGGCATCACTCTACCCTCAGACAGTCGGGACAGTGACGTTCCCGGTTAATCCTCTGGGGACTAACTGGATCGCAGGAACAGGTACTCCTATTTCTACAGTTCCAGGGGCCTCTTCTACTATTGATGTTGGACAGATCTTAACGGGTATTGTCATCCAGGCTCCTTCAGCCGGAAATACATCTACTTTAGACACTGCCGCTAATATCGTATCAGGGGTTAATAAGATCTCTGCCGGTGCTCAGGTTGGAGATGTTATCCAGTTTGCAATGGGTAATGGATCTGCAGCTAATACGATCACAGTAGCCGCAGGCTCTGGGGGAACATTCGATGCGAATATTAATACTGCTGCAAAGACTCTTGCCGTGAGTAGCAATATTAAATGGATCTTACTCCGCTTGACTAATGTCACTTCTGGTTCAGAAGCTTATGTGATTTATATGTAATGCAGAAAGACACCATTCAAGAGCGAATTAAGTTATTGGAAAAAGAACGAGATCAGACTAGGGCTAATCTGATTGCGTATGAAGGGGCTCTGCAAGAAGCTAACTACTGGTTGAAGCAGACAGGAGAGACTGATGGCGGAAGCACCGATACTATCCAATCTAGTTAATCTGTCTAATCAGACGACAGCGGTAACTACGATTAACAATAATAATGCGGCCATTACGGCTGCGTTCTTAGATGTCATGTCTCTGAGTGGAGTTAGTCCTAATCAGATGAAATCCAATCTGGACATGAATGGTAATCAGATTCTCAATCTTCCTGCACCTGCTACTCTTAACTCTCCAGTTAGATTAGTAGATGTTGCAAGCAATCCTACTATCTCTGTTCCACCTACAGGTACTTCAGGAGGTACGGTAGGGTTCTTGAATGGTAACAATACATACTCAGGTACCAGCACCTTCACTGGTGCTGTTACTTTCAGCGGATCTTCTATTACTAACAGCTCTAACCAAACCAACAGCGCTACAAATAGTTGGAGCGGTGTCAACACCTTTTCTAATACTACTAACTTAGCTGCCATAGTTTCCACCGGAACTAATACTTATTCTGGCACCAATACCTTTAATAACACAGTAACTTTTACTTCAGGTATTACTTCTGTTAATGAAACTTGGACAGGAACAGGTACTTATACAGACGGGAATAATCCGACTACGCTTGTATCCGTAGGAAGTAATTCTAATTTTGTAACTAGTAACCTAAGCCTGACTGGACCTAGGTTTCAAATATCATACGTTCCCACCCAAACAACTTCATCTGTCCAGACTATGCAGCTATATACTACAGGCCGACTGCAGTTGATGGCGCAGAAGCCTGGCGGAACAGGCAATAATCCTCAGATTATAATTGCAGATACTAATGTACTTGGAGTCCCTGTTTTAAACGGTGGGAATCAGTCAGGGATAGGTCTTATTACTAACGGGGTATCCGGGTCTGCTGCTTGTAACGTAAGTATTATAAATACTGGCGGAGCTTCTACCGGAGCTTATAATAGTGCCATTCTTGAAATCTGGGGGACAGACTCTATAGGGGGTACTCAGAATCTAATCACCTTCTTTAACGGAACAGGGACCAGCGCTTGGAATGGAACCCTTACAGCTACTCAGGCCGGTTCAAGATTAGGTGAAATTGCCGGACAAGGGGTTACTCCTGACGGCAAGTTTACCCAGACTGAAACCTGGTCTATTAACGGTTATGCAGATCAAGCTTTTACTGGGACAACGAACGACGGGACATACACTGCACCGAGTAACATTGTCTTCCGAATTCCAATTGCCGCTACTTCCCCTGAAACAGGCGTAGGTGGTTTCTATTGGCCAGGTACTCTTGCCGTAGGCAATTACCCTGCTTCTGGTAATTCTTTTACGGGAGGACAAGGTACGATCACAATGAAGCTACAGGCTGGTTCTGCTCCATTAGCTTTAGCTGGATCAGGTATATTGTATGTAACTTCAGCAGGAGCTTTACATTACAGAGGTCCTACGACTGATACTCAGTTGGCGATAGCATAATGAAAATAAATCCTCTATCCAATATTTCTAATCTTCAAGACACCACTACATCGCAGACATTACTCAACGCTAATAGCGCAAGTATTACTACTGCGTTGAACAATACCTTATCGTTAGACGGAAGCACTCCTAATCAAATGCAGTCTAACTTGGATATGAATAGTTATCAAATACTTAATCTTCCGGCTCCAAGTTCTGTTAACTCTCCGGCTAGACTTATTGATGTGGTTTCTAACCCGACTATTGTTGTTCCAGGGACAGGCACTTCAGGACACTTTGTTCCTTTCTTAGATGGGAATAATACCTGGTCTGGCACTAATACTTTTAACAGTACAGTTCACGTAGGAAGTTTACCAATATCTGGAAGTTCCAGCGGAGTTGTTTCTGTTCTTCCCCAGGCAGCTGCAGGAACATATAACTTCAACCTCCCTACCACCGCAGGCTCCGCAGGACAATATTTAACATCTCAAGGTGGTTCTAGTTCAGCAATGACCTGGACTACCAATCCTTATGCGACTGGGCAGACATTATTAGTTGGCCCATCAAACCCTACAGGAACTACAAGTACTTCTCCAGTAATGATGGGGATTGGGGGTGTTTGTCATATTACTCCGGCTACAAGTACTAGAGTATTTGTGACTATCCAAGGACAGGTAAGTAATAACACTACCAGCGATGCTTCAACTATTGGTTTAAGACAAGGTACAGGATCTGCACCCGCAAATGGTGCCGCGGCTACCGGAACTGTCTATGGGACTACTATAGGTGTAGGGGGAGGCTCCAACGCAAATGTTACCTGGCCGTTTAATCTTTGTGCAGTAATTACTGGGTTAACAATCGGAACTCCAATCTGGTTTGATTTAACTCTTTCAGTTCAAGTTGGAGGAACTTCAACTATAGGCGCATTGACTTGCAGCGCATTTGAAATTTAAAGGACTAAAATGAAAACTAGTGCTAATGGAAGAAAGTTTATTGAGGGCTTCGAAGGACTTATCCTTCAAGCTTATGATGACCATAACGATAAGGTTGTAGAGCCTGGGCAAAGTCCTATCGGTGTTCTTACTATTGGTTATGGGCATACTACGTCTGCAGGTCCTCCTTCAGTTCATGTAGGAGACAAGATTACCCAAGCTCAAGCAGACCAGTACTTATCTAATGATCTGGCTGTAGTTGAGAATCAAGTAAATACTCTAGTGAAGGTTCCTTTGAACCAGAATCAGTACGATGCTTTGGTTAGCTTCCAGTACAACACTGGTGCGCTAGGTCATAGTTCTGCACTGCCATTGCTTAATGAAGGTCACTACGCAGAAGCTGCAGACCACCTTGCACTATACAATATGGCAGGCGGACATGTTCTCCAAGGCTTAGTTCGTAGACGTGCTGCAGAAAAGGCTCTGTTCCTTTCTCCTGCTCCAGTCAACAAGACATCTGGTCCTGCTGCTGCGGGTGCAGTGGTTGTTGCAGGTGCTGCCGCAGCGTCTGGATCTTCTCCGGAATACTTCTGGATGATTATGGGTCTCTTTGTTTTAGCAGCTGTAGTCATCGGTCTTCTGGTTTACGAATATTCAAATACTCCAACCCCACCGGTGAAATAATGTTTATCTTTTTAACAGAGCATGAATTGATGATTGGTGCCGCAGGTGTAGCGCTATTCATCATTGTCTTAGTTTTAATTGCAACACGAGAAAGAAATTAAAATGGATCTCACTCCTTTCTATATTACACTAGGTCTGATGCTGGCTTCAGGAGGCTTCGGCTTCTATGCAGGTCGCGTGGGCTTAGCCGGACTTGAGGCTGACTTGGCTACGGTCAAGGCAGATATCTCAACCATTAAGTCTCACGTAGTGCCTACTGTAGCCCCTGTATCTCAGGTTCCTCCGGTTCATGTGGTCTAAACTTAAATCTTTATTCGCACACTCTAAAACTATCTTAGTAGCCCGGGTATACGCCATAGGTGGGTCTGCAGTTGCTATTCACGATGTGGCTGCACCGTATGTATCAACTACAGACATCACTCCTATTTCCCAGAAGTTACCTTCTTGGGTATGGCCTTTGTTAGTAATAGGGACAGGGGTTACATTTGAGTGGCTACGGCGAGTTACTGTCCAACCTCTAGCTGATAATCAAACAGTCAGCAGCTTAACCACTAAAGCTGGATTACAAGCATAATGTTATCCTTCTTATTAGGACTTATCCCCGGGGCCTTCTCTACTATCAACGGCATTACCAATGCCATTGCTAATGAGAAGATTGCTGCGCTTACTGCTACTACACAACAAGCACAGATCGCTTCCCAGGAACGCGTAGCTACGCTACAAGCTCAACGAGATGCTTTAATCACAGAGACTAGTGTATCTAAGTTACCCATTTACATACAAACTCTAATCGCTGCGGGTCCAGCTTTTATCCTCTGTAAGATCTTCTTCTACGATGAGACTGGATTTGGAACAACAACCATACCTAACGATAGCTCTTTATGGAATGTTATTATGGTTGTGGTGGGTTTCTACTTCTTACACTCTGTAGCGAGTATGTTTAAATGAAAAGGACTCTCCTTGACTATACCCAAAGTATCTTAAGCTCTCTTAACTCAGACCAGGTAAACTCTATCGGAGATACCCCTGAGTCTCTTCAGGTTGCTGAAATACTTAGGACTACTTATTATAACATCCTAGGTAGAGCCGAGTTACCCGAGCATGAGAAGCTATTCCAGCTTACGTCTTCGGGAGATCCTACTAAGCCTACATTGATGTTCAGGCCTAACGAGGGCGTAGCCAAGTTAAACTATATCCAATACTTTAACACTAATGTGTTGGGGTCTCAGACTGGAGAGAACCAAACAGACCACGATTTGAACTTAGACTTAGCTGCTCAGTTAGGATTAGGATCTACATCGCCTCCTTCTTTCTCTGCTGTCCAGATCCTTCCCAGTGATCAATTCTTGGCTATGGTTAATAGCTTAGACACTACAGCGTCTAACGTAGGGACGTTTACTTTTAATGATCAATTATACCCTAACACTGAACTATTAGATTCATTCCAGATTAATTATAGGAATGATAAGCAACCTCAGTATTGCACCGTAATACAGAATTACTACTTCATATTTGATTCGTACGATAATACACAGGACTCCACATTACAGACCAGTAAGACTTTATGCTCTGGTTTCATCACTCCTTCGTGGCAGATGGTGGATAGTTTTATCCCTGACCTGGATGATTGGGCTGTCCCTCTATTATTGAACGAAGCTAAAGCAGCTGCCTTCTATGAGCTTAAACAGACCATACACCCACACGCAGAACGTGAGATTGACAGACAATGGGTAGCTCTACAGAAGACTAAAGCTGTCGTAAATAAACCAAGTTGGTTCGACCAACTACCTAACTTTGGGAGACGTAAATGGTGGCCCTAGGCTATTACAGAGAATCATTCCTTGACCCTAATAAGAATACCAAGATGCGGGGGAATGACCGTGCATTCGCTTTAGAATTGATTGATGATAAGGCTCCAATCAGTAGCACAGGATTAGTCGATAAAAGACTGTTTAGTGGAGAGAATAAAATCCATGCTTTAAGGGACGAAGGGTCCTTCAACCTTTGGTACTTCAAGTACGATAAGGGAGATCTACCTGGTGCTCTTAAGGATGTAAAGTTCACTAAATTTGATCAAGCTGAGAAGTTCTTAACAAAGTACTTCAATACCCGTAACATTCAGATTAGAGAAGTAATTGATTAAGCATGGCTAAGCCTTCTGGTCGTAGGACCAGCCAGTTTTCACTACCTCAAGGTCAGCCTCAGCCTTCTGTGCCCTCCTTAATGAATAGCTTCGTGGGAGGGCTTAAAACTGAGTTCACCGGCCTTAATTTCCCTGAGAACGCAGCTACGGATACACAGAACTGCACGTTCACGCGTGTTGGCAACGTTACCCGCCGTCAGGGCATCGACTACGAATTGAATTTTGTTACTGCTAATCTTGGTCCTAGAACCAACCTAGCAATAAGCACTTTCGTATGGACAAATGCCGGAGGGGATGGAAACTCTCAAATTCTAGTAGCGCAAGTAGGATCCTTGTTAGCTTTCTATAATATAAGTGGGACAACTACAAGCAACTCTTTATCATCTAATAGGGTTGCCACCACTGTATCTTTAACGCAATTTATGCCTACCGGGGGTGGTTCTCCCAGTACTACAGAATGTCAATTTGCAGCAGGTAATGGATATTTGTTTGTCTTTAATACAAACATAGACCCAATCTATTGCACGTATACACCGGGCCCTCCAAGTACTATTACTGCGAGTGTCATCTCTGTTTTAATCAGAGATTTTGTAGGTAACCAAGAACCTGGAGTACCGGTTGACTTACGCCCTATTGCAGATACGGGTACTCATTTATATAATCTAATGAACCAAGGATGGACGAGATCCTCTGCGTGGAACGCAACGTCCACATCTGCTTTTACTCTTAATCTAGGGTTACAAGTTTTTGTAGCTCAATCTGGTCTTTCAATTACTACAGGCACTGCAATAACTGCTACTGGGTATGGACAATTTGGGCAACGATATTCAAACGTAACTTTAGGAGGATCTGTTTCTGCATACGCAGGAACTAACATAACTATTAATGTAACCTCCATAAATCCGTCATCTTTCACTGGACAGACGCCAACAAATATTACCTGGAATATAGTTCCAAATGTTCCGGGTGGACAAATCGCCACTTTCGGTGCTGCAGCAAGTGCCTTCCCTTCTAATGCAGACGTATGGTGGACTTTCAAAGATTCTACAGGAGCTTTTAATCCTGCTGTAACTGTCTCTAATATTACCTTAAGTTCAGGTCCAGCACCTAAAGGTTTCTACATCTTCTCTACTTTTGATAGAAACAGAAACGCTGTATCTGGGTTAACTAATGCGGATAGAGCCTTTACTTTAAACCGAGCTTCCACGGGATCTTGGTTTCAAGGCAGGGTGTGGTACTCAGGTGTTAATGCTTCGTATGTAGACGGTAATGGTACGTTCACTACGTGGACAGAAGATATCTACTTCTCGCAGATCATTCAAACACCTAATCAATTTGGGATGTGTTACCAAGCTAACGATCCCACTAGCGAGACTTTGTTTGATCTCTTACCTACTGATGGCGGAGTAATAACCATCCAAGGATCAGGGGCCATCTATAAATTGTTCTCTGTCTCCAATGGTCTTCTTGTATTTGCTGCAAACGGTATTTGGTTTATTACAGGAAATGCTGGACTAGGTTTTACTGCCAACGATTATACGGTAACTAAAATTTCAGGAGAACATTGTATATCAGGTACATCTTTCGTAGATGTTGCAGGCTACCCTATGTTCTGGAACAATGAAGCTATATACGCAGTAGTGCCCGGGCAATCCTATACTTCAGGACAGAGATCATTAGAAGTAAAGAATCTTACTCTACCCTCCATTAAACAGTTTTACCAAAGCATTCCCTTAGCTAGTAAACTCTATGCAAGGGGAAGCTATAACCATATCACCGGGGTTGTTCAATGGTTATATAAAAGTACTCAAGAGACAGACATTACTTCGCGTTATACTTTTGACTCAGTATTGAATTTCTTAACGTATACAGAAGCTTTCTACAACTGGACTATATCGCCTACCGCTAATCTTCTGGGCGTGAACTATATTGAGTTCACAGGAGCTACTCCGGCCTTATACCCTACGCCTACGTTTAAATACTTTACATTTACAAATCTAAATACCTTTACATTCTCTGAAGAGAGGGACAACGTCAATTGGCAAGATTGGAACTCAACAGGTACATTAAGTGACTATACCAGTTATTTCGTAACTGCTTATAATCTTGCAGGTAAGGGCCAGAAGAAGTTTCAGCCGCAGTACATTTGGATGTACTCGGAAATCCCTACGACTGCATACACTTTTCAAGGTCTATGGGACTTTAACAACAGTCCTTTATCTAATAGAACATCCTCAGTTCAAGTCGTAACTACGTTTCAACCTTTGTATAACAAAACAATACGTAAACTTAGAGTAAGAGGCAATGGGTATGTCCTCCAGTTTAAAGTAGGCTCTCAGACAGGACAGCCGTTTAATATCTCTGGTTGGTCTGTTGTCAATACGTTAGGAATTTCTTAATGGATCCTATTACTGCTGCAATTGGTGTTGCTGGACTAGGTCTGAAGTTATTTGGGAGTGTCGGTACACTAGATACTACATACTCAGAAGCAGGTCTTTCAAGTCAAGAGACTGCTTTATCTCAGCAGAATACTCAACTGCAAATACAAGAGAATGCTCAGCGTCAACTAGCTATGCAGATATCTTCGCGTAGACAAGCGACACAAGATACCCGTAACGCACAAATGACAGCTGCTAGAAATCTAGCTGCTGGAGTAAGTCAGACAGGAGGAACATCTTCATCTGGGGTTACCGCAGGACAGCAAGGCGCTACATCTGGTGGGGCTTATAACCTACAAGGCATTAACCAGAACTTACAGATTGGAAATACACTGTTTGGGCTACAAGGTCAACAGAGTCAGAACCAAATCCAGATGGCTGGTCTACAAGGACAGATGAATACTCTGCAGGGGCAAGCATCAATCTTCGGAGGTATTGGATCACTAGGCGGTTCTTTAGCTAACTCTGCAGGACCCTTAGGAAACATTCTAGGGAACTTCTTCGGAAACAAGAATGATCCTTCTGCGTCTAACCCAATTAGCAACACAATGAATGCATCAGGAGGATCCGTTGGTGGCGCCTGATCCTATTCAAATGGCTGATCAATTCTACGGGAACCCTAGTACCCCGGAACCTATTACTATGCCCACGGATGGGCAAGGCAGTGTGCTACCGAATACAGCCGACAGCAGGGCTACTAGAGCTTCTGTGGGTGTATCCGCAATCATAGGCAAGACACAAGGGGAGATTAAAGATACTATCGAGAAGGGAAAGGAGAATGACCTTCGCCAAGAGTCAGCCTTTCGGCTAGATGCGTATAACCAGAATTTAAGAGTTCAAGGCATAGCGGATACTATCCGCCAGGGGAAAGAACTCCCCAACGAGATGCTTCAGCAGCCTAAGCCTACAGACCCATCTACAGTCTTCGAGAAGTCCTTTGCTAATGCTTTCGCAGCACCTTCCTTCGGAGATAATAACTCTGCCTGGATTAAGTACTCATCCTTAGGGCAAGCTAAGAAAGAGATACCGCAGGATGTAGACAACCTCCATTACTTCACTAAAGAGGTTATGGGGAAAGATCAGTATATTCGTCAGAAGCTAGAAGAAGTACACGATAAAGTAGAGAACCAGTCTTGGATTGGCTGGGGATGGGACCAACTTAAAGAAGCATTCCAGCCTTACAATGAATATAAACTCCGTGGCAATGTAGACGGTGTTTCTGCATTTGCTGGGGGATTATTAGGGAACAACCTCAAGGCCCAAGCAGATGCACTTCTAGCTGAACCTACCTTAGATGGTTTCAAACCTAAGCTAGACGCTGTCTTAAAGAGCCTGGAAGGTAACCCTACTCTACAAGCACACTTCATTCAGTACATCTCCCAAGAGGAAGGTCCCGCATGGGATAACTTCTGGACTGGGGCAATGTTGGCTGGTGGTGCTAGTTCAGCACTGAAGTATGGTAAAATTGCAGGAGAAGCTGCTGGTGTTGTTGCAGATGCCCGTATAGCCCTGAAGCAAGAGATTACGACCCAGGCTAAAGATCTCGCAACTACAGCTAAGGAAGTAGGACATCTCCCTGATGTAAATACTGAACCTGATGCGGAGGCTCGTTGGGAAGCTGAAGGTGGAGCTACTGGTAAACCTTCTGATGAAGTGCAAGCAGCTGCTCAAGGTGACTTAGGTGAAGCTGCGGTCAAAGGGGTAGCTAATGATCTTAAAGTAGAGACCGGCACTGTAAAGAATAACCCCACGAAGCGTGCTGTAGAGCCTATGGCTTCTGCCTTTAGGAAGCTACAGCAGCAAGACTCTGGGTTACATGCTCAAGAGTTAAAGAATCGTATTAATGAAATGCTTTATACGAAGTATGCCCGACAGATGGATCTGCTTCGTAACCAAAGACGTATTGATCGTATATCCGACATCTCTCAGAATGAAGACGCTGTTCGTGCAGCGAAAGAAGTTACTACAAGACTATACCCGGAACTATCTGATCATATCTTAGATACAAGAGGTTTCCTAAGAGATCTTACGTCTAATAACTGGTATGCGCAAATGGTCTTAGGTAGAAGCGATGCCACTCAATTCCAATCTGTAGCAGAAGCAAAAGCCTGGGCGGAATACGCTAACGTCTCCCTGAATAAACCAGGCTACGAGGGCTTGGCTATGACCAAGACTCCTAAGGGTTTGGCTAGATGGGTTCCTGCTTTTGGTAAACGTTTCCCTAAGACTGAGTGGGGGGGAGCGTATATCGAACAGCAAGGGGGTGGTTTCCATATTATTAAGGATGTACCTATTAATGAGACCCACCCAATTATCCGCCAGTTCTACGGATCGACTAAAGAATCTCAAGCACCCTGGGGACCTATACGCGCGTTTACCTCATGGTTATCCACACCAGAAGCATCTATGTCTGCAGACCAACGGGTTAATAGACAGATTGCTACTGAAGGACCTTCTGCATTCTACCAGTTAGCTAAAGACAGTGTGGAGAATATGAAGAAGCTGTCTAAGTCTCAGGCAGACGATCTTAATAGGATGTTGAAGGCTGGGCAAGAGAAGTTCAACGAAGAACTCCAGAAGCCTGGGTATTTCTTCAAGAGCATTGGAGAGTACGACGATGAGTTCCAAAGGAACATAGGACGTATTCCTACAGACGATGAAGTTGCTGCTTACTTTGAATTCAGAGGAAATCTAGAGTCAGATTATTGGTATCGTGAAGCTTCCATCATCCGTAACCAAGCCAGGTGGGGCGCACAGGAATGGCAGGCTCAGGTTAAGGCTGAGGATGGATCACTCAAGCAATCCCCTTGGATCAATGCTCGTCGAGTAACAGATAAGTTTCCTCGTGGACGAGATACTTCTATCGCTGTTATTGACAGTCAAGAGACTAACGGTAATGCTACTAAAGTATGGCAGGCCCACGACTTCTCTGACAAGCGTATTGGAGAGATTGAAGAAGATATGAAGACTGGCAAAGCCAAGCTTCTCCAGATTTGGGATACTGATCTTAACCAATTGAAAGGCTTTGGCAGTATTGATGAAAGCCATCGAGTTGAATATGTCTTAGCTTATAATGCAAAAGACCGCCCATTGTCCTGGGGCAAGCAACTGGGCAGGACAGAAGGCGGCCATTTAGAACGTGAGTATAACGGGTATCTCTCCCAGGCTAAGGTGAGTAAGTACTTCAAGAGCTTTGTGTATCGAGGGGATACTAACCTATTCGGTATTCACACTGCAGAAGAAGGACGTAAGTTAGCTAAGATCGCAGATCAGATCCGAGAGTTCAAGCTTAACAACGATGAAGCCGGGGCTCAAGCTCACTTTCAGAGAGAAGGCTTTCCATCTGGGTTCAAGGACCTTTGGGAAGCATTCGATCCTTCTAAGGATGTTAAAGGGGAGACTGTACCTCCGCGTCTGAATATGCGAGAGCCTATTCAGTATCGTCCTAAAGATAAGATGATAATGGACTTAGGTAAGTCTGCTCTAGAAGATCGTTATAAGGACTTAGGAGGTATTATAGATGGAACTCGTCACGGTAACCCCGCGAGATCTAACGCAATCCAGTATACAGGGGAACGAGATAGCTACGATTTCTGGGGTGCCAGAGACGTGGGTACCAAGTACAATCCCGTATTTAATCTAAATAAGGATGACTACATAGACGCGATCCCTATGATGAATAGGGGCTTAGGGCGTATTATTAATAGTCTGTTTATGGATGACTACAAAACATCTGCTGTTAATCACTGGTTGTTTGGTGCTTCTGTTCCTTCTTTCCAAGATGCCTCTAAGCTGGTAGGTGCTGCTGAATACTTAGAAGCGACCAGAGAAGAGATTGCACAAAGTCCATTCCACTTCTTCAACAACCCTAAGTTTAAAACAGGAACTCCATTAGCTGTTAAGTCTGCATTAGAAGCAGACATGATGAAGATCAAAGCATTCATCGGTATTCCTTCTAAGTTCGATACATTCTTGAATAGTATGGAGCAGAAGATGTCTGACTCCATCTACGGGAAGTTCGGACCTAAAGCTCTTCGGCTAGAACCTCTTTGGAAGATATCTACTTTATCTCATGCGCCTACGTTCTTACGTAGTATAATCTTCAACAGCAAGATGGGTTTCTTCTCCCCCAGACAATTCTTTATCCACGCCTTTACCTTCATCAACGGTGCGCTAATAGCGCCTAAGTACGCAGGGTCCGGTGCTTTTGGAGCAATGCTCCATGGCTGGAGTTCCTTAAGCAGGGATGCAAACATCCTCAGAGCTTTAGATGAGAAGGCATCCAAGTTCAGGTTTCCTGGACAATCTGGATGGAAGCCTGGAGAGTGGATTGAGGCTAATGAGGCTTTAATACGTTCTGGTTTTAACCACGTAGACCTTAATCAATTAGCCTTAAAAGATAATCCAATGGCTAATAACATCATCCAGAATAAGACACACCAGTTCCTAGACGCTGGTATGTCTCCTTTCCGTGCTGGTGTTAAGTCCTTGAAGACAGCCTCTTGGTATACAGCCTTTAAAGAATACAGAGACCTACACCCTACGGGTCCTCTTAAGGATAAAGACTATGATGCAATCCTCTTAAGGGCTAATGACTTATCTCATAACATGAGCAGAGCTTCTACGTCTGCGGTTCAGAAAGGACTAATGACCTTCGGGGCTATGTTCTCTTCCTATAACCTCAGATTAGCGGAGTTGTTAATTGGCAAGAGACTTACAGGACCCGAGAAGGCCAGGCTATTCTTCGGCTATGCGGGTATCTTTGGAGTACCTACTGCTGGCGGTATTGTTGGTCTCAGCACTGTACTTCGCAGTCAGGTAGATAAAGGCAATGTCCCTGGATTACAAGAATACGTACCCGGATACGACTTTGCCTCAACAGCAGTAATGGAAGGTTTACTTCCAGTTGTAGTTAATGAACTTACAGGGCACGTCTATGACTTTGGAGAGTCTTATGGAGCCAAGGACCTCGACCTCGTTGACTCAGCACTTAACGGAGACAGATCTATCTGGGAGGTCTTCGGCGGAGCCGCTTATTCATCACTCGCGAATACGTGGGCTAATAGCTCAGGCTTTCGGAATGCAATGGTCTCCATGCTCAGAGGCGATGGACAATACACCTTAACTGCCAATGACTTCGTAGATATGTTTAAAGAGATATCCACCTTCAACTACGCATGGCGTACATACATGGGGGTAGAGACAGGTAAGTGGATGTCTCGTAATGGTGCGTACCTATTACCTACTTCTCCGGAGAATGCAGTCTTCACAGGTATCACAGGTCTATCTGACCAATCGGTACCAGATATCTACCAGAAGACTCTTACAATCAGAGAACGTAGAGCTGGGGAAGCAGAGACGTTTAAACAGTACAATAAAGAGATGCAGAGATACTTCCAGGCCCTGAACGATAATAATCCTACCCAAGCTACACAGTATGGCAAGAGGGCTGCATGGCTTCTCAATGCTATCCCTGCGACTGAGAAAGCTAGGGCTATAGCTCAGGCAGCTAAGGATAACCAATCATTAGTAGACCGCATTAACTGGTCCTTCACTTACGATCGGAGTGTCCCAGACGCAGATAAACAACGTACCCAGAACATCTACAATAAGGTACAAGAAATGAAACAAAGGAATACTCAGTAATGGTCGACTTCGCATCTCCAGTTCAAGGGCAACCGAGTCAGCCATACTTCTGGGCCAGACCTACTTCTGAACCTAAGCCAGATACTTCAGGAGAGATCCGAGGTAAGGCTATTGGGCAGGCTCTAGATGCAGGGGGCTCAGCGATAAAGGAAGGGGCTCAAGGCATTACGGCTGCGTATGAGAAGGGCATTCAGAATACCGTCTATGCCGCAGTAGATCCTCTTCGTGATCAGTATATGGAACGTCTGCATTCTGCAGATCAATCTCTACAAGGACGTGATACCCCCGATCCCTTAGGGCGAGATGCTCCTAGAGATGTTAAGGGACTTCCTGATACCCTAGGTAAACTAGATAGTGCACGGGCTAATGGTAAACTGTCCCAGACAGACTATGATGCACGTCTAAACGCCTTGGCTAAAGAGGTGCGGGGTAAGTACCCTGGTTATCGTGAATATGTAGATGAAACATTCAAGCGGGTTACAGGCCGTGACTCAGCTAATCAGTACATCCGTTCTGTAATCCAGGACGTAGACTCCTTCACTGCTGCACGTAGAAGTGGACAAGATAAGTTAGCGAATAGAATACTGGAGTCCGGGTTCAAGTACAAGGAAGGGAATATGTGGTACCAGAAGGTACAACAAGACCCAGAGAAGTACGGCCCCCAGGCTCTGTCTTGGCTTAACTCCATGGAGGCCAAGGACCACTCCTTAGAGATGGCTACTAAGCTAATTGACTTCGAGAAGGCTTCTAATACTCTCAACAGAGAGAAGGAAACAGATATTCAGAATAAGGGGGTTACTGAGTCTGGGGCTCATTACTATTCTAGCAAGTTAGACACTATTGCTACACACTTAGACATTGATCCTAAGACTAACGACCGTATGCAGGACATCATGAATAAGATGCGTCGGGGTGAATTTGCCCGAGACGTAACCCCGCAGGAGTCCGTGCAGTTAAGAACCTTCATGGAACAGCAGCGTGGTGCGTTATCCGCGGAACGAGCTGCTGACCTGTCTCATGCCTTCCCTAATATGAAGACAGAGGAGATTCAGAAGACTGTAGCTGATGAGCTCAAGTTATTCTACGATCCTTATATGGATGCTTTAGGTAAGGGAGACTTTTCTTTAGCAGAGCAACAGAAGAATTTAATCAAGGCTAAATCTATTGAAGCGGCTACTCCCTACTTTGACAAAGATAAGTACGCGCATACGCATGCTGTTCTTACTGGGCTAGCTGAGGTTAAAGACCCTTTAGGTCCTCAAATAGCGATACAAGCAGGTCAGCAAGCTTCTGCTGAACAAGCTGGGGAATTGATGAATAATGCTGCTGCTGCAGCAACATCTCCTTCTAAAGGCGGTAAGTCTTTCGGGCAGATAGCTCAGGAGATGCAAGTTAAGAACAACAAGGACGGGAAGAACTGGAAGTCACTGGTTGAGCTATACTCCACCATCGCCACTAAGGGACCTCAAGCAATCTCTGATGAGAGTGCAGATGCCCTAATCAATTCAGCCTTCGGGCCTCAGAGTGCAGACGTCCTAAAGTACTTCGCCAAGACTGGTACAGGCACCGGGGGTAAGGGGCTAGGTCAGCAGTACGTCTATGACACTTTCACTTCCGAAGGTATGGCAGACCGTGTTGCCAAGAGAGCTAAAGAGAACCCTGAATTATATGAACACTACCGTAACTGGGTGGGATCTAACATCAGATATCTATTAGCCGATCACTCTACGCTTACAGATGTACCTCCTGAGGATACAGGGCGTGTCAGTACTGTTCAACAAGCGTTAAGGAAGCAGGGAGACGTCACTCCATTCGGTAAATTGAGGGCTGCTTACAACCCTGATACTTCCACATTTAGCTTCCTATCAGACCGTGGAATGGTCAATAGACCTGACCTTAGAGCACTCTCTAGCAACTTAAAGAGAGCCGCTGATGTAGCTCAGAAGGATCCTAATCACGACGAAGATCCTACTGTCGCAGTGTACCAAATCCTCAGAAGTATGAACGCTCCAGAGGGAAGCTTAGTAGATCAGATGATTAAAGCAATGGTTGCAACACATCAATGATTGGTTCCTCAGACGGTAAGCAGTATGAGACTGGCCTAGGGTTGGCCATTGGAAGGCCCGTAGAAGACCCAGAGAAGGCCGCGGGTGCGTCTAAATCAGCAATGGCTACTCCACCTAAGCCTGCTAATGACAATAAACCTGGAACGAATAGAGACGGTTTAATATTTGATCAACTTATGAAAGAGTTTGAGAATTTAAAAAGTGGAGGGGGTCAAGTAGTTCCTTTTCCTAAACCAGAATCTGAATCTATAGACAGAGATCACCACGTTCCTCTAGTTGCCTCTGCTTTAACAGATGACAAGGGGCAGATGTACGGGATGGCCATTGACCATCGTATATCGCCTAACCCAGAGTATGAGAAACACCTCTGGAACCATGAAGCCTATGAGAATGATTATATGAACGATCTCGTGAAGAACGGGATGAGTTCTCAAGACGCATATCATAAGGCTCATGACTGGTCTACTGCACGAGAGTCTGCTGCAGTGACTGCAGAGTTCGGAGAGAAGGGTCTAGAAGACTATAAACAACACTGGAGAGATGCTGCAAGTATTGCCAGTGAGCCTACCGATAGACCTAGACATCCAGATGCCCATACTACTAAGCATGGCTTAGATGAATCTGAAACCGGGAAACAATTCCCTCCTATACGAGAAGCCCTATTCCGTGGCTTGAGAGGTGCTGGTATCAATGCTACCGACGCCACCTTTCAACCGTTAAATCCCATGCAACCTGGCTATACTAACCCAGGCGCACACGCTTCTGCAGAGAGACCTTGGTTTCGAGGTGCAGAGGGTAAATGGAGACAAGAGATATCTGATGAAGGTTCTAAGCTAAAGACTGGAAAATTAGACACAGTATTAGGCAAGAGTGCAAGTGATGATCAATTCGCTGTTCCAGAGAACAAGAGTGTAAAGCTTGAAGATATCTTTCATCATCCTGAACTATATAAGTCTTACCCTGGATTAAGAGATGTTAAGATTGAACCTGTTGAAGATGCAGATTTAAAAAAAGGAATAAAAGGTTTGACAGATAAAGTCGGGCAGACAATAGCGCTGTCCCCCATGACAGCGGAATCCATGCACTCTACGCTACTTCATGAAATACAACATTTGATTCAAGATAGAGAAGGTTTTACCGGTGGATCTTCTCCAGAAAGAATGCACCCGTATATGGTAGAGGCGCTTATAAGAGCTAATCGTGAAAATCCTAACGCTAGTTTAATTCCCACTAAACAAGAATTCCTGGAGGCGCGACACACCGCATACCAGAATGTAGCCGGAGAGGTTGAAGCCAGGAACGTACAGTTCAGGCATAAACATCCTTATGCAGCCAAGATATTCGAACCAGAACTAACTGAGGACGTGCCTAGGAGTAAGCAGTTAAACTCGCCTAGATAAGATTAAAAAGCATTTAGACAATAAAAAAGGCCCCAGAGGCCCGAGTACAACTCGGAATCCTCTAGGGGCCTTAAGTTTGCCCTATTCCCTACCTCACCTGGGAGGCATTAGGGGGCAGGGTTATTAGTGGAGCTTGGACTTCTTGAACTTCTCCAGGATCTTGAGGAAGTTCGCAGGCTCAACCTCGGCCCAGCACTCATTCCGGAATTCGTTCAGTTCCAGATGCAGAGCCTTGTAAGCCTCATCGTAGCCCTTGCGGTCTTCCTTGACCTTGGTCCAACGGATGCCATAGTAGGGGATCTCCCAGGTATCCCAGGTATCCTCATCTTCCGGATCGTAACCCTTGGTAAACGTATACTCGCCGGACTTGATCCACTCCACCAACTCTTTCGGAGTCTTGGGAGCCTTCTTGACCGAGATGCCGAACTTCTCACGAAGCTCCGCATCCTTCTTACAATAGATGGCGTCCAGCTGAACAAGGAAGTGCTCCCGACGGACGTCCTCGGTGGTCTTCTCCTTCACAGTCATGTTCTGTTCGACGTACATGTTGTCGTTTCCTTTTCTTGGTGCATTCGCTTTAGCGGTGCACGGCATGGGCGACTGCTTGATGCGATCGTCTAACACAATACATTTAGCAAGACAACTTTGAGCGAATCCTAAATTGGCCATCTTATATTCCTTCTTCAGTCTTTTCTTCTTGTTCTTATCCGCACCGACGTAACCCGGGATCAGATCACACCACTCCTCGAACCGATCCCAGCAATCCTGTTCATACGCGTTCATCCGTTACTCCGTAACTTCGATGCCCCCTTCTTCCTCGATGGTGACGAACTGACGTTCGACCTCCACCGGAATATCCGGGATGATCTCAGTAGCTGAAGGCGCCCTCTTCAACGAAGCAGGGATTTCCAGTTCAGCATCTGTAATCTTTGTATCCATTTAACGCTCCTTAAGTTGGTTAAGTTCTTCTCTTGCCTCACGTCTGGCTGTCCTACGTAACTGCCATATCCAGTTACCGATGGCATCAGAGTCCAGACAGTAAGGACGAAGAGATTGTGGTTGAGTCTTGGAGGTACGCATCAAGTAATGAGCATTCCCGATCTGGTAGGTGATCTGCTTCTTCGCCACACAGAACTCGCAGTCACAATCATAGTTGATGCCGCGGCTTGTGTGGTAGGCGATCATACGCTTAAGAAGCGTCGGTATCAGAAGCTTCCTCACTCTTGCTTCCACCGTCGTCCTTAGATTGGGCAATATTGTAGACGTCTCCATAATCTTCCTCCTTGAGAGCCTTCTCAACTGCCCGTTCAATCTTACCCGCCTTCTCGCGGAGGACCTTGAGAGCTTCGAATGCCTTCTTAGAGAAAGCAGAGGAAACCGGCTTCCCGTCCTTATCCACTTGTACTTGGTCAGGACGTTCCGCCTTCTTAATCTCGCCTCGGAGCTTGAGCCACTTCTTATAACAAGAAGCTAAAGCAGTGACCTTCTTGTTCAAGTCCTCCTTGACCAAGAGATCACTCAGACCTGCCTCGACATCCTCTGAACCAGCAGAGAGATCAAGGAGTTGCTCCATCACCTTCTTGGAAACCTCAGTCATTGTCGTCCTCCTCCAGTTTCAATGTAACAAAACATTCACCTAAGAAGGTGAATATGAAACAGATTAAGAACGTTTAGGTTGTCTACGCCTATTTGCTGACCTACTAGTAATCCTAGTCGGCACATGTGCCAGTGAGCCTCTTCTGTGGCTACCGGTATGGTCAATCTCTTTTCCGTCACCCTTACGTACTTTCCCAGCACGTATAGCTTTATTTCTCGCCGCGTTACGCTGAGCACGCCTAAGCTTTTGTTCTGGCTTTTTATGGTACTCATCGTACTCCTTTCGGTAATCTCTAGCTGCTCTCACCATTTAGTATTCGATACCTAGCCCGGCTATCTTTTCCTTTCTTCTTTATGGTTACCTGGATGATCTTAGGAAGATCTACGAAGATTTCATCAGTGTCACCGATGACCTTCATTGCGTTCCAATGGACAAACAATGCATCTTCCACAGTCTCTGGTGTAACGAATGTGGGATACTCTTCCTTAACCTTCGAGACCTTTCGGATCGGTTTCATCTGGGTCGCGCTCCCTTGGAGGTGTGCTGCGGCGTCGTTTACCTGTCGGTTCTTTCTTTTCATATATCAACTTCAATCTGATGCGCTCTGCGCGGGAATTGGGATGTTTAACCATTTAGACACCTAGAATAGATCCTACTGCAAGCAGGAATAAGAACATAACAATCATTCCTGCAAAGAAATAGGCTACATGCGATATATTAAAGTCCATCTAACCACTCCTTCGGTATTGTCCCCACCGAATATTTGAATCCGTTTCTAATTGCCCAAGCTATATCTTTTTTCTTGAGGGCATAGAAAACTATTCGTATATCCAGATGGGGATTTAATTTCTTAACTGCGACCATCTTCCTTTTGGCTTCAGGTCTGAAATACCCTTTGGTCTCTACGTATAGAACACCAGTAGGGGTCTGTATGCAGAAGTCAGGGATGTAATGCCCTGATAAGAGGTAGGGTATCTTCTTGGCTTCGTAGCTGAATACAACTCTAGCTCTCTTGAGTTGTTTCTCGATCTTCGCCTCAAACTTATTTCGGGTCTTCTTTAACTTCATAATTCCTATTATCGTGTACTGCAATATTCAAACTGGTAATCTGTACTGTCTCCTGCCACTCAGCAAATAATTCTTTCACATCGTCAATGAACTTAATGATTAACAGTTCATTGTTGGTACGCATTGAACCAGTAAAGTTAATGGACAGGGTGTCTGTGGAGTTCTGGGACATCGGGTACCCTTTTCACTTCTGTGAGGTAGACTGGGCCACCAGCGTAGATGAATGTTCGTAGGCCAGGGAAGCAACAGTGTTTGAAGTCGCTGTAACTAGCTTTGATATCGAGCTTAACGTTTCCAGACTCTCCGACAGGTTGTGTTCCACATCTACAACGTGGAGGTTCAGGGAGGTTAACGATTTCTTTAGACTGTTTAACTCTTTCTCTAATGTGGTCTTCTCTGACTTTGTGTTCATATAAGCACATATGTCCTAATGTTTTATCAATGGCGAATAGGTACCCCCTGTCCTTTACTGTGACCAGAGGGTCATTAAATGATCCCACCAAGTATCCATCCATCTGATCCAGATACCCAAAAGGATCATCATGAGCAAGAGATTTGTTCTTGAACTTCTCAAAAGAACGACTGCTACAAGACTTGAAATCCACAACACAGCCATCCACCACAGCGTCTCTATGGCCGACCACACCGTCCACGCAGAGTTCATCCTGTTCTCCTGTGACTGTGTGTCCTGCTGCTTTACATAACGCTATTCCGAACGCTTCCAAGATATGCCCAAACGCGAATTTAGCGTGGACCCACGGAGGTAAATGCTCCGCAAGTTCTGGCTTGTTAATTGAGTACCAGAGAGCGCGAGGACATTTAGGACCCATTCCTGACAATCGGAGTGTAGGTCTTCGTCCCGCGGGTCCCTCACCCAGTTGATGTAATAAGCGGCTAGTGATATTCGTGGATAAAACATCAACAGTCTCTCCACAGAAGGTTCCATCCCGTACCTCCAAAACCTTGTAAACGTCGCGAATGAGTGTGTCGATGGTAGGCAAATTACTTCATGACCTGTGTTACGATGGTGGAAATTATATGCTGCAAAGCAGCAAGAGGGGGAGACAAGAAGTACAATATACATGCAGCCTGGAAGTACCACAAGGCATCTTTCCAAGGACTGGGCTTCTTCTCATCTTTCTTAGGGTCCTTATCTTTTTCCTTTGCTTTCTGAGCCCTCCTCTGAACTCGATCCATAAACTCCATCACTTTAATTGGATCAACGCCAGGAGGACAAGGTATCTGCTGCGGAGGCCACCCGTAGGGTGGCGGATTATACGGAGTCTGCCACCAATTCATGGTTTCTCTCCATTGTTATCTGGTAGCGTGACGAGGGGTCCCATCCCCGGGGTTCCATTAAGGAGGTCTGATGGGGCGAATGATGCGTTGTTTCCTGCACATGGTTGTTCACCTCTTGTGTGGGTTACGCGCTTCGTCCCTGATAATCCATTCTCTTGAACATCTTCAACGAGACGGACCAGAGTTAACGTATTGTATCTTCGAGGATCCGTGCCGACCACGTATGCTCCTTGTCCCTTCAAGGATTAGCATCGGACTTATAGGCCGCCTGTGTAGGCTTCTTTATCACTCGGGATGTCAGTGGCTGACAGAGTCAACTTAACACCTCTTCTTTCTCTAGACGATAGATCTAGGCGTAGTGCGAATGGACGCACAATGCCAGCTTTTCACACTGGCCAGTCAACCCACGTTCCTACTAGTAATGCCAAGCCCGCTACCCAAAGGATAGCGCCTCGCACTTGACTACCTTCTATGCACCGCCGGTCTCCGTCTCACGGAGTAGGGAGTCGAACCCACTGTGCACCCGTACTTTCGGAACTTACGTGCCCACAAGGGTCACTCAGGGGACCCGTACGCCGGTTGTTTAGTGGGACACTACTTAGGTTATACGTTGTCCTCGTCATCGAGGTATTAGCCCCAGACATGGACAGTATCGTGGCACCAGGCCCTTAATCTATACCGTCTGTAAGGCTCGTCGTATGAGATACACCCACCCACTTAAGGGTTACCGGAGTCGAACCGGACGTCATACGGGCTGTTTGCTATTTCCTCATCGAATTGCGCATCGTCAATGAGGCGGACAAATCTTCCATCTCTGCTCTACCTGGATCGCTGTTTGGACCAGCAATAGCTGATACGCCGTAAGTACCACTTAAGGAGACGGCCACCCTCAGCTGGGACTTTCCATTGTAGAAGCCGGTTGCGTCGCCAAGATTTCCGATAGTCCCTTCTATCCCGCTTTGGTTGTGCACCTTACTTTCTCCGCACAAGCAGGCCAGTGCAGTCAGCTTTCCCTCACGCCTGGTAGACAGCCAGGCAGGTACTCGGCCGGATTAGAGAGCCCCCTTGCCATCGACGACAGAAGGCTGTTCCTTGAGGAACTCCAAACGCTTCTCCAAGATTGCGATCTCCGAGTTTCTCTCGGCCTCACGCAGGAGAGCGGACTTCCTCTTCTTTCTCTTGACTGTGATCTGAGACACATTGGTCTCAGTATTAACGAAATGTTCGTCGAGCCAATCAACGATCTCCTGTTTGGCATTCAAGGCAGGACTGGACTTACCATTGTCCATGGTGATGACGAAGAAAGTCTCGTCAGCACCTGCTACCAGTGTGTTTGAGAACCTATTCTTCCTGCCCATAATAAACTCTCCTGTATGGGACTTCTGCTTTTTCATCATGCTGACAGTCCCTCTTGGTTAAAGTAAGGTGGCCCTTTACCCAAATCAAACGTTCGGAGGCCGTTTCAGCTTTCCTACACTGAGCAAAGGGCCTAATTAAATTAAGCGTAAGTAACAGGCAAAGGCTTCTCACCCCAATCAGGCAAAGGAAGACCTGGTTGAGAAGCAGTATAAGCCGGAGCTAAATTTAATACCTTCATCGAGGTCCACTTAATGGCATGGCCTCTCCGTGCACTACCTTTGATGGGATGATCATAAAAATCAACCCCGATCTCAACATCGGAACCATCTCCGATAAAGCCATTTACATCCGAGAAATAGTCTTTATCGTCTTTATCAGTGATGACGATCCTGTTGATAATCTTTCTTCCACGATACTCACGAGACTCTGGGCAGGATATGTTGGTGTATTCTCCATCTTCATCTTTCTTCCATTCATTCTTGATTGGAAGAGCTTTCATTGGTTCTAAACTAGCTGCATCGGGGTAGAAACGAGTGGAGTATTTCCCCCACTCGTTCGTCTGATCAGGTCGACACCATTTGACCTTCCCCTTAAAAGTCATCTTCTCACTCGGCATAAATTAATCAATCTCCTTCACGTCATCCACATTAAATTCAATATCGGCATTGGTCTCTGCCCAGGTGGAAATATCACCATGGATTAGGTTCATTGCGAGGTCTTCCGCATCCACCTCCGAGGGTGCATCAACCACCACAGAACCACTCAACTCAACTTCATACTTAGCCATAATAGTAACCTCCTAGAATTACCATGGGTGGAATACGTTCGATCATGAATAGATCAGGTTCATCAATCTTCGTATAGAAAGCATTCCCGTAAATGTACAGGTCCTCACTCAACTGGTCTGCAATCCTCATTTATTCTTCCTTCTGCTAATGTGGAACCCCTCGCAATAAGGGCATTCCGTGATGATATATACTTTACCGGTCTTCAACCACAGATCGTTCGCAAGCATGTTTGCCGATGCATATGTAGGGTGACGGTCTCTAAAACAAACCCTAATGCGTCTGATACCAGTTCTCACCAATTGTATGACGTTGATGGTCTTCATCATAGTAACTCCCTGCCATAGGACAGTTTAGTTTAAGCTCTTCTCCCGCCCATTTGATTGATTGGGAGACTATCTCACAAACCTCTAAAGCAATCTCTTTATTGGGAGACTCACCCTGGTATTCATCATGAACTATATCGACTAAGAAACTGTCTAAGGCCGAGAGTTGTGGGCGGAAATGCGTAGCTGCGAGTTTGATAATGACCGCTTCGCCACACTGGAGGTACCCGGAGGGAGCGAGGTGTTTTCGCTCGTCCACGGTATCTCCTGGAATTGGAACTCTGCGTCCGTCGAGACCGATAAAATATCCTTGCTTAGCGTCACTTGGAGCGACTTTTCGCTTAATGTAATCAATCCCAGGATATTCCCTAAGCAAGATAGCGAGAGCCTCTGCCGCTTGCCTTTCAGAGGCATCCAGAATTGAAGCAAATTTACCAATTCCTGCGCCAAGGAATGTAGAGAAGAGGAATTGCTTAGCAGCTTGTCTGGACTTACAGACGGGGCCAAGGAGGATCTTATTAAAGGAATGTGTGTCGGTCTTATCTGATTTTCGTCCATTGACAATTCTTTCAATTAAATTCTTGTCGTTGATGTAATGTGCAGCAACACGGAATTGTATGCTGTCTGCGTCTACTCCCCAGAGGATACGACCCTCGCCATGTGTCCATAGAGACCGTAATTCCTTACCTAGATACTTCACAGCCCCCGTAGAGTTTACAAACTCATTAGGGATGTTTGCGAGGTTAGGCTTCTGATGAGCCATCCTGTGGGTCCAAGCGCCGATACCTTGGAATTCACCATGGACTCTACCGTCTGGGGAAAGGAGAGAAAGCCATTCGGTAAGAGTTCGACGCCTGGACTCACGAAGGATCCTCTTATGAAGGAGGAGGGCAGGAGGAGGAGCAGAGGAGGGTAAAGTAGCTAAGTTATTCTCGTTGACCTTAAATCCGTACTTACTCAATGTACCTAGTTTAACAGAAAGTTTCTCTATGTCAAGTTCTTTCTCCGGACTTCTAGATCGTTTACACTGGGCCAGTTCTCGGAGGACTTTGATGTGCGTGTCTGTTTTCTCTGTGGGAGCCCAGCCTGCGCTACAGAGGACATCAACAACTTGCTTATGAGACGCAGCATTAAACGGTTCGTAAACGATGCGGGTAAAAGGACCGCCGTTGTATTCCGATAGATCACCATGTGACACGAACCGGAAATCACTTCGATTAAGAGTACCGTATTTGGTAAGTCTTGGATGTACCTCTCGTAGTGGTTTGGCCTTGGGGAGAAATACTTCCTTAATTTCTGCATCCAATGCATCCAACTCTCCCTTTACTTCAAGCAGAAGCTTATTAGCAGCAGAAGAATTAAAAGCAAAACCCCGTTCATGTACCCCATTAAGAATGAGTTGAAATTGCTGTTCGAGATTAATACTTGGACGCCAAGCCACATCGTTGATAACGCTAGCGAAGCTATTATATACCAAGTGGGTGAGGTCGACGTCTCGGACACAGTACACCTCCATCTCTTTCGAGTAGGCGGAGAAGTCACTGAAGTATATCTTTTCAACTCCTAACTCTGTACCGAACTGAGCTAGAGAGTGGCCCCATTCCCGATTGTAATTAACTAATCTAGATACAATCAGTGTGTCAATAACATTGTCACATGTTGGGCTAAGTAGGCTAATGGAAAGAAGATGCTCGATGCAAGGATGATCGAACTCAAGAAAATTGTGGCCGATCCAAAGTTCAACGTCCTTTGTAAACTCTTTAAATCTGTCTGCTTCATGTTTATTCTTTGTTACCTCTCTAAATATATGATGTTCATTAGTGTCAATATCTTTACAGACTATGACCCAGATATGCTCCGGGTCATATAGTTTGTCAGTCTCAATGTCCACTACGCATTTCAAGTCGATTAATCTCTAATAAATGTTCATTAACTAACTTCCAATCCTTAAATGCTCGATCCGCTTCTTCTCTGCGGTAGTCTGCCCACCACTTTAAATTGGCGGCTCTTTTCTTTCTTTGCAATCTACGCTTTAATGTTTTATACGACAATGAATATCTCCTGGGTAGCCGATACTTATATTTCTTTACATCTCTAGACAACGGGCCGATGCAAAGCAAGCGGCTCTTCAAAACTCCCTGTCTCCCGCGCGACCAGCGAGACAGATCATTGCTTTACGGGCACATGCGTCCCGCCAGGAGATAATCATTCATTCCTCAAAATTATCAATTATTGCAGGGTATCGTCTGACGACGGGGACGGGGGTGGTTTGATAATCAACATATCGGGCAATAAGATTATTCGGATGCTTCCAACCAATATTTGTTCCATCATCGACATGCCCACAGTCTGATCGTCTGAATGAACAACCATCTCGAAGCCCCCACTTGCTCGCCAAACTAGCGATATGGTACATTTGAGGAGCAGTTCGGCCCCACCCTGTTTGGTCGAAGTCACAGGCACCTCCATGGTAGTGATTAGAGTTTCGTACGTGTGTACCAACGGGTGCCCAACACCCTATGTGTTTGGGCGTATACCCTATTTTCACTAAGTCGTCAACAAATCCTTGGAAGTTGGGTACTAATTTTCTTTGAACGGTGATTGCAATGCCAGCGGCTGTGGGGACAGTAACCAAGTCTCCCGAGCCTGAGGGAAGTACTGGAACGGTTGTGTGTCCAGATCGTGTGCGTCCCCTATGCACTCGATGACTGCTTCGCTCTCCGTGGTGCTCAACGGTTGCCTGCTTTGCAGGAGCCCTAACCCAGTCAGCCCAGCTATTAGGGCTACTATGTACATCAGTGCTGTATCTTGTGTGTGCATCTGTCCCCCCGATTGTTGCAAGAAGAAGTATGCTTACCCATATTCCCCGGAGCATAGCCAACCTCCTTTATTTGGATGCAGCTAACCATTTGTCGGCCTTCTTCTGCTCTTCTTCAGTAAGTTTAACTAAGCGAGACATACTTCCAATGGAGGGAACATCTGGGTCCCACTCGTGACCGTCTTCACGATTGAACTGCCAACCCATCCCTGCGGTAATGAGTTCATCATCCACGGCAGTAACCTTCATGAGTTGTCTGCCGCAGAACTCTCTACAGACTACGTCCCCAACCTTAACATCTTTAAACATGACTAACTCCTATTTTGTACCCAGCTTCGTTGATGTTACGAATTACGGCGATAGTCATACAGCTTAGTAGAATTTCGTTGTCGCAGAACCCTCTCAGCCCATCCCGGACTAAATCCATGACTTTATCGTTTAATTCTTGAGCGAGAATACTCATTGTCTGGCGGCTCTCAAATACTCTTGGTAAGCGCCTTCTTCAACCTTAATAGCCGGGTCAAAGATACCCTCTTTATTGTGTTCCTTAAACCATTTAACAGAATTTCTCAGTAGAGACAAAGTGTTAAAGGTATTAAAATCAATCACAGTTCCCATGGTATTCTCCAAGTAGATCTAAAAAGTCCTTCTGATGACAGAACATAGTTGGATCGTGCCATACGATGCTGTCATCTCCAGTATCAATCAAACAGACATACCCTTTCGGACTACGAGCTAATATCTCTAGGGCTAATATTCCTTTGGTTACTTTGTCCATACACAGGAATCTAGTTCCTACGGATAAAGGAGTTACCCAATCCTTAGTCCGATGAGGAGGACCAGGCCCTAAGTCGTTATTAACTGCTAATCTCGGTTCACTCATTTCCAAACCCTCCGTGTACCGCGCATATAAAATAACCAATTTGAAAACCTCCAGCCTAATCCCTCTTGATTCCAACGAACTAAATGATTAGGACATAAACATGAAGTTTCTCTCCATGCACGTTCCATCTCCATCTTCAGCCAATGATTGGATAAGAGGTTCATTCGAGCCTCCAATCAATAGGTTTCATGCCTTGCTTAACGAGCATGACATTGATAGTGGAGAACATCCGTGACCCTAGAAACGGCCTATTACCTTTGAGTGCTGCCAAGGGTGAAGGATGAGAGAGGGAGAGGACTCGGGATGGTTCAATGCCATCACTAAAAGTACGAGCAAAGCTACCAAGGCTAACCACAACAGCTCCTTGTGCATCGACCTTCTCCAGTATCTCCTGGGTTAAGAAGTACCATTCCCACCAATCCCTATGGGAAGCAGGTAGTCCCTCTTGGCATGTAGGTATTACATTCCAGAGAAGAACTCCCTGCTTACACCACGGTAGAAGGCTCCCGGAGGAGGGGAACGGAAGCCCTAAGTCGTTGGAGTATTCTTTAAAGATGTTAAGTAATGTCGGTGGCATCTTTGTTTCCCCAACCGGGATGCTAAATGCAATCCCAGTCGCCAATAGATGCGTGGGATACGGGTCCTGCCCCAGGATAACAACTTTAACACTCTCAGGAGATATAGCATCAAGCGCAGCAAATAGATTTCCGCGGTCAGGATTATCCACAATACCTTGTTCCAAGCGGTCACGGAGTCTCTCCTCTAATACTTGCCACTCTCCCGTATCAAAGAACTTGAGTTTCCACTCGGAGAGACACATCACTTATCCTCAATGATATAACCCAAGGTTATAAAGTCTTGTTTGAGTTCCCGGGCAGTCTCGTTACTCCGCATGATGAAGGAGTCACCTGCGGAGTTCTTATAGACGTCTTGGTACTCCGTGAACTTGAGCTTAGCCAAAGGAGTCTTGGCGATGATTAAGGTGCGGTGCTTATTAGACATGAACACTACATCAACCATTTGCAACCCCTTTCCATTCTGCATTGTCATTGGCTAGTTCGGTAAACTTACGACGATGAGAGTCAAAAGTAATAGATCCAGCAAAACCAGACCTACCAGTGAAGCGACAAGGTTTGCTAATTGTCTGGGTAATAGTGGACTGTATAAGTGGATCAGGGTTGAGAACATCACGGGCAAGATCAATACGGATATCAGCCAACTTTCCAGGAGCCCGGCTGCCACGTGTCTGTCCAAAGTCATTGACATGGCTCACTACTATGAGGGCAAAGCCCAGCTCTTTGACCATCATCTCGAGCCGGGACATGAGGTAGTCTAGTGCTCGTCGTTCGTCTTCCCCGGCCAGGCCCGTAACAGCCATGGTGATATGATCCAACAGGATATACCGGCAAAGACAGGCAGACACCAGAAACCTAATAGTGTCCAAGAGAGAGTCAGGATCAACTGACCCAAAGTGAGAGTACAGAAAAAGACGCTCATCTCTTTTGAGTAGGCTTCGGAGGGTATCAACTTGCTCACCCACCGGAAGGGCTTGGTCTGGAAGATGAACGGGTGCTCCTTTTTCAATACCGACAAGGCTTCGGAGGTGCCACTCTTTAGGTTCTTCAATGTAGATCGCGCCGACATTGTCATCTGTCTCCTTCAAGAGTTTGTACTCAACAGCCTTCATCCACTCCGTCTTACCTACACCTTCAGGAGCGGTGACAAGGACTGTTTCGTATTGCCTTATTCCTCCGGTCATCTCAGTCAAGGTGGGCCATGGATAAGGGACCCCCTTACTCGTGTCCTTGGACAGAGCATCTTCGAACTCCGTAAACGTGGAGATGATATTGTCCGGTACGTAACGCTTGGCGTTAGCCCAGACGTTCTGGAGTTCGTTTACTTCTCCGTGCTGGAGATGTTCGTTCGCGTCCTTTCTTGCGAGTCGAACCACGTAGACTTTATTGAAGTCGAACAGTCTCGCGACACTTGCAAGAGCTTCCCGGCCTGGTCCATCATTGTCGAAGCATAGGTAGACCCGATCGAACCCAGATAGCCAATCGAAGCTAGCCACACAGTCACGACGAGCAGTAGCGCTAGATTGAACACTACAAGCTGGAACCTTAAGAACTTGCCAAAGGGTGTGAGCATCCTCTTCTCCTTCTGTTACGACACAGTATTTATTGGACCCAGAGGCGAAGATATCTGTGCCGTACAACCCCGGGGTAGGTGAACCAAACCAATAGAAGTTCTTTTGTTCTAAATCTCTAACTTTAACCGACCCGTTTGGATACTTATACCCAACGGAGATAGGTTTTCCTTCTCTATTAATTTTAGTCTGGCAGCCATAATGTCTAAAACACTCTGACGTAATGCCTCGTCGTCCGTAAAATTCATAAGTGAACTCTGGTTCATCATCTACCACTTGGGCTCCTTGTTCTTGTTATTAATTATAATAGGTTCTATATTATACCCTCTTTTAGATCTTTTGCAAGCAAAACAATAGCCATGTCCATCTGCATATACACAATATGCATCGGAACTGGTGCACATTGGACAAGGAACATGGCGTTCAAGCATCTTACTCATCGGGGCTCCGTATACCTACCGCTATCCTACCTTCCGGTTAACCAAGCGGTTAAGAACTATATACTAAGTATATATGGCCCGTTCGGCCATTATACACACTTTTTCTAATTTGTCAAGTCTAATCTCCAAACCACCGAGAAGTGACCGCATAGTCGATATATGAGAACCAAGATACAAGCTTACCTTCCTTGTATCTCGCCTGTATTCGTACCTGACCTACGAGCTTCCGCCAGGTCCTTTCGAGTAAAGAACCTGGCTCAGCTACAAAGAGACCGGGATGACGCATTAGTCCCACCATTCTGTAGGCTGGGGTTCAAGACGCGAAAAGTATAGATCGCCTACTCTTTCAAACCATCCTTGGAAAGGAGGTTGTTCCGAACCAGATAAATCAGAAGCCCAATGTGCTAGGAATTCCTTCTTCTTTTCGTTTCTTACAAGATGCCAAGAAGCATCTTTAGGTGCAGTGGCTATAGGTTTCCAACCCATCATTCATACTCCACGAATCTTTCTCCAACTGTCTCACGTCTCATACTCCTTCTGGGTGAAGGCGTAGTATTCCTTTAACCAGGGTTCATTAGGAGATGTGAACATCTTGACTGGAGTAAACTGCCTGGCCAACTGCTCACCCCAGTATTCCTGGCGTCCCACGTACATCCATGCGTCCATGGTAGCACAACCACGCATGGAATGCACGATGCCTCTGGCCTTAAAACTCTCTAATATCTCTCCGTTGAGAGGGAAACCATCTTTGGCCTTGACTACATGCCTCCATGGGCGTAGAATACGAACTCGTCTACGTTCGAACTCTATCGTATTCTGGTGGTATGTATCCAAGACAGGGATGTGGCTGGAAAACACCACATACATCTCTCCCTGTATTCTAGCCCTTTCAGCAGTAGCCCCAAAGGGATGAGGCCATACATCGCCATCTGTAGCTATGGCTTGACTGGCTTGGCCGAGTTGCTTCTTATGCAACACAAAGTAACTCTCCGTGTAGCACGTAGCATCTCTCTCAGCTAATTCTTCGGGGAGAAAGGCATTGGACCTATGACCATGTTTCATCTCATCGTAGATGAACACACGTTGGAATTCAGACCGCTCCAACTCCCAGATATCTGGCGTGAACTTATTACGTTCAGCCGCCGTTTTAACCAGTTCTTGGAGGTTGTAGTTGTGCGTATCAGGCACTACGAGGGCGGGTTTCTTGATGCCGAACATGGATGGTGGCTCCGATAACGGTTAAGAGGACAGGGGAGTCCCGAAGGACCCCCCTTACTCAACGCTACAGTACTACCGTTATGCGGCAGCCGCCTTTCGAGCGGCACGCTTCTGAGCCAGAGTGAGCTCCGGCTCGGGACCCGTTGCTTCGGGTTCTTCTTTCTTAGTGGTATCTCCTAAGATCTTCCAATTCTGAATTTGGAAGTTGCGTAGGGAGAATAACCAAACACTTCCGAAATCTGGGTAGGTACGATTGAGCCTGTCGATCTCTGCGTACGACAGACGCCAGAGGTCCTCAGGCGGAGTATTATTCAACTGGGCAAAGAGCGTGGAGTGTTTCTTCTCCGTCTCTTTGATCTCATCATTGGACATGATCTTCCGAGACTTCAAGTCCAGCTTGGTGATCTCCGCAATAACCTTGTCCCTCACAGCCACGGGCATTATAGGAAGCTTAGCCGGGGCCGAGGCGGGTCGAGTATCACCGTCTCCCGCACTCGTGGTTGGGGTTGTGGCAGTCTTCCCGTTGGCAATATCGTCCAGTGCAGCGAAGCCCTTACTGCCAGACTTAAGACTTCCATCCGCATTGTACTTGTCACGGATAACGGAGCCCTTGGCTGACTTCTCATATGGAAACCCAGCGGTGTAACTGGGAACCCACTTGCTATTGGCATCCTTGTGTTTCCAGTTGTCCGGGCAAGTCCCGAAGTTAGTCCGCCAATAGTTCTTGGCTTCATCTTCGGTCTTGATAGTCTGCGGAAGAGTGAAAAGAAAAGGCCCTTTGGAGGCCGAAGCAGTCGTAGAACTATTCAAAGACTCTTTAATCCGCTGTTCGGACAGCGAAGTATCTTTCTGCTGAATCGCAGGCTTGGTGGGAACCGTGTGGACACCCGGAGGGTTCGGTTTCACAGCGCTGGAACCCTGCTGCCGAAGCTTACGCTTCTCTGCCAGAGTTAACTCCTTCGCAGGCTCTTCGACAGGAGCCTCCACAACAGGAGCTTCGACTTCGGGGACTTCATTGGACGTAGAACCCCAGTCTTCATCCTTACGCTTATCGTTACCGCCCTCAATCAACTGACTGGCGCCATTGTCAGCGAGGAAGTAGATCACACCCCGCTCGTTGAATGTCCCTTCCAGGATGTCCTGGAACTCAGAGGAACCCAACTCCTTGACCAACTTGGTGATGTTCCCACCAACCAAGTTATTCAACTTGTTGACCAACGGAGTAATCTTGTCCCGGTAGCAGATATACTCCGGGGAATGATTAGGTTCATCCTCTTTGGCCCAATGCTCGAAATCTCCCTCCATGAAGAGACACAGCGTAACTCCGCCGCCGTCGTTCTCCAGTAGAGGAAACGGTTGCATACAGACATCTTCCGTATTGTCGGGCATCTTGCCGAAGTACTCCATCATCTCAGGAGTTCCTCGTATTTCAGCCTTCATATCTTGAAGGTCCTTGGCTGACCAGCCCTCAGGGAGCTTGGTGGCAGCCATCAACATCTTCTTCACCCCTGTCTTTGCGTCCGTAACAGGTGCGGCATAACCCCAACAAGTAGGGTATGCAGTCATGATCGCTTCCAGTTGCTTCCCTGGTATTGTAGCGTTGGCAGAGAGTTCAGCGATCAGCCCAGTGTATTGCGCAGACATATGAATGTCTCCTTTTCTTGCGCTGGTGGGTAGAACTAGGTATTAGGCAGCATTACGGAACGCACGTTTGAACTGGTAGCGAAGCATCTTGGCAGTCAACGTCTTTGGCTTGCTCACCTTCTCTTTGTAAGCTTGCCTGGCTTCGGGACCGATGCGCTTCAAGATAGCGTCTTTCAGGTCCCGTTGATCCTTGCGCGTGAAGGATATGTGCTTGGGAAGCAATCCAGTTAAACTGGCGTTCTTCCCAAATGTCTGATACCACCCATCAATCTGTTCACGAGAGAACTGGCCTGCATGAACTGCATTCTCACCTGCTTGGCATAGTATGTCAGTCCAGAAACGCACCTCAGCCTTACGCTCAGAGCGTATTTTATCTCGATGACGTTTCCATTTCTTTAGCCAGCGTATGGGGTACATATACTTTCCCCATACCTGGCGTAGCCAAGGGTAGAATGTATTTCGCAACCAAGCGTAACCAGCACGCCAATTCGAATGATATAGCATCAAACAAATGGCCACAATAAACAAAGCTAAGAGAGTATCTTGAGCCATTGTTTGTTGGTTCTCTGTGATCCAGGTACTAAACATTCTCCCTCTCCTCTCTCCTTACTTGGTGTGTGCCGCGGGACTCGAACCCGCACGGTATTACTGCCGAGGGATTTTAAGTCCCTTGCGTCTACCTATTCCGCCAGGCACACGTGTAGCTAGCTTGCCTTTACCTGCATACCGCAGGATCGGCGCAAATACCGCCGGATACATACGTGAAAGGTACTTAATTCGCGCCAACTTCTCTGCTCTACAGCGATGGCACAATCCCTTAATACGATGACTTGAGGTATCGTGCCGAGTCTCCAAACGACCACAGGCACATTCAATAATCATTTGCTCTCCTTTATGAATGAAAAGAGCCAGGCATCTCGACTGAGACACCTGGCTCTCTCACAACCGACTAGGCTGGGGATGGGATACCGGGGAACTACCTAGTCGGAAATACGTGTGGGGGCAGAAGGGTACGACGGTACATCCACCCCCACCGTCATCTGAGGCTGCCGACCCTGAGCGGGCACGGGGGTTGGTGGGACTCAGGGCCTAACCGCTGGCTTGTCCTCAGATAACTGTTAAGTCTAGTTTGGGGGGAGGCTCTCGCTCACAAAGCTGAGAGCCTATGTGTCTCTTCTCGATCCAGCAAATGGATGCGTGGAAGTACCGCTTCATTGCGATCTCTCTATCGGGATAGATGATCGACCTTTTAATCTCCCACGCATCCCTTACTTGGATTTCCTGAACCCAGAACCATCTAGGTCCAGAAAAGAATAAAAACAATTTACGTTTAGGCGTATTAATATGGCATATACGATTGAAGATATCGTACCCTTGCCAGAAATCAGTGGTCCAGAGCTCTTTGAGTTTACCGAGGACCACGTCAATGGGTTTAAGCTCTAGTATCCTCCGCTCACGATAATATTCTTCGTTGTTGGAGTAGTTCGCTTCTTTGGGGGGAATAGCTAATGTATTCGCCCGGGCTGCATACTCTCCAATTACCAGACGATTAGCTGATTTCCCCGCATTAACCATCGTCGAAGAAAAGCGTTTCATATGACCGTTACGCGCACCCTTATTTCGTATTCGCTTTCCCATTTCTCATCCCCGTTGAGTTGCATTTCCCTATTCATTATTGTACCACGCACATTTCTTTACACCAACTGAGAATACGCAACTATTACTTAGGAGAGCTTCGATATTCTATTGTATAGGTAGTAGCCCCCTCCCATGAACGAGCTGTCATAGTAATCTTCAATGTCATCAAAGGAGTATTGTTTCCACGTCTTATCGTCATTGTGGAACTGCACAGTGACTTCTCTTTCCTTCCAATCAACCATCAGGATAAATCCATTAGGTTGCTCGGGCATCCTACTTTGATCGTAGAACTTATCCCCGCGTTTGGGCTTGTGTTCACTCACCTGTGCCTCCGCAAGTATGGCACCAGAGGACTTTGCCTCTGGCATTAATGCAGGCAGTATAGAAATCTCCTTGCGTGGCAAAGGTAACAACGATATTACCAGGGCCTGGTATTCCAACTGAAGCCACAAGATAGTAATAATCATAAGGCTTCAAGATTTCGCTAACTCGTTCTACTAAGTACATTTCCATCTCCTATTTGTTACAGTTCCCTACTACTCCATTATAAACTCATTCACGCATGAGACAACCGCAAGTTGCCTATTATTAACGCTTGGTCCTTTGATTGTGTTACATACGTGGCGAAACATATATATTTCTTTATTTATTTGCGGCTACCTTGATTGTGCGTAGCTAAGTGGGAAAAAGGTCATCATCAATTACCTAATATTTACGTGATATTTATGCCGTGTTTACACCATTTTTATATTTGTAAGATATAAATTTCGTATAAACATGGATATCACGCTTGTGGTACTAGAGTATGGGCTTATACTTGGATTATCACGAAGTCGTGATTTGAAATGTTCAAAAGCAATCCTTATGTAAGGGACAATAAGAAACGGCTATGCCAATGCATAGAGTTCTTTGACAACGGTTAGCGGACATCGGTTGCCATGGGGCAACCAGCCGCGAAACCTACATCTTTCCGATAGTCCTTCCCTAGGGCACAAATGGGAAAGGATACCGCCGTGAAATATATGATAAGGCTAGTTCATAGAGGCCGAATACATGAAATGTGGTTCAATGAACACGACACCGCAATCATAGCTTTTGAAGCGTTGTTTGATACGGGTTACCGGCCGGAATTGTGGCAAGGGTTAACTAAACTTCGTTAGCTCTCTAACCGTGCCCTAGCGATGGACTATCGGAAAACAGAAAGGACGAAAGACTATGGCAAAGACCAATATGGAATTGGGCTTCACAGCAACAGCGCCATTCACGGAAATCAATATCGAGGAAGGCGCCAAGCTAACCCGTACGCCAATCATCGTCGCCTATTTCAATCTGATTTATAAGGAATGGGCGGAAGATGAACTTGGTCTCTCTACCGATGAAATCGTCGATACCATCAATGCTCTTGAGTTCGATGGTATGGACGATGAGGACAAAGAACAGATGGTTCTTGATGCCCTCAAGGCTCGCAAGCAAGGCGAAGTTGGGGAAGACGTCACACCAATAATGGATGCAATATCGGCGCAACGTGTTAGGGCCGATGCAACCAACTACGGTGCAAAACTTCCCAAGGTATTCTCGGAACACGTCAATGTGTTTCTAGAAGCTATCGACGATGTCAAACTTGCTTGCCTAGTTTGCTTGGATGACGTTGCGGGCCGCGTATTCATGAACACAACTACGGACCGCAATTGGAAGGGTGGCGCATGGTCAAAGGAAGACATTGTCAAACTTCCCGTACCTGGGACCAAGGCGCCGAGTGGAACCAACATTGACAATAGCAATCGTCATATGTGGGACCATTATCGGTACAAGGATGGAAAGACGGTAATAAATTCGTCTTTCTATAAGGACGCTGCGTTGGCTACTGATGTCGGTTCCCGCATTTCGGATATGTTGGAAATCCTTAATGCGAAGACCGACCCCAATGACGAAGACAAAAAGAACAAGGAGATGTTGCGCAAGCGTCTCAACAACGTTGCCAAGTTCTTGAGCGATGGCGTGACCGTAGCAAAGGCGCTCATAGAGTTTGAGCGCTTCAAAGGCAAGGTAACATATCAGGTACAACGAGAGGAAGATGGATCGCCGCAACGCGGCACACCTTACCCTCTGCGTATCTGGCCACAAGATGCCATTGGCAAAGCGGAGAGCTTTACCCTCTCCAATATGAAGACCATGCTAAAGACCAATGCCAAAGGCGAGAATGTTGTTGATGTCGCCTTATCGAAGGGTGGCACATTCGCAGCGTTCAAAGCGGCAATGCCGCAGAAAGAGCGCAAGAAAGAGGGATCAATCAAGGTCGTAACAGCCAAACAGTTCTTTATGGCTGCTGATGTCATCTCGCGCTTCATTCCCGCTGGTGGCACGACACTGATAACCAAGGCGTTGGAAGACAAAGAGACCAAAGAGAGCGCCTTGGATGACCTTGGATCAATGATGACGGCCCTTGGCCCGATATGGGAAACGTACAAAGCGGACTACCTGGAAATGAAGGCTAAAGAGAAGATCGCCAATCGTAAGGAAAAGGCCGCTTGATCTAAACAACAACAGAGGGCGGCAATCATGCCGCTCTCTAATCAGTGGAGATGACAATGCCTAATTGGGATGGCAAGGTACGTTGGCATACGCCATGTCCATGGCCTAATGAGCATGTTACAATTACGTGCAGGCGTTATGGTTCAGGACACTGTGAGAGCGATAAGCGTACATGCTATGGAAGCGAGCATGTGTACCTACTAGGTGTGTCGCCACCTAATTACCCTGTGCCCGCGTTGGACACTTGCGCATGGTGCGGCAAGCAATGTCTGACTTGTCCGGTTCACGAGTTACGTTGTCTGCGTCATCGGGCAGATGGCAAGCGCGGTCTAGAGTGTCCAATGGCTCGCCTTTGATCTAACACCTACCAAACAAACCCGTCGGGCTTCACAGCTCGGCGGGTTTTTTATTGTCCTGCGTTATATTCAGTGGGCTATTGCGCCCCCTAGAGTACTAGTGTTACTAGTGTTATCAATAACTATTGATAGTTAGTTGTTGTAGAGTAGCTCTTACTCTAGGTACAATAAGTTATCAATGAGGGATCAATCAATCATCAAACAAACAGTCCTTTGATTGTATTGTGCTCGGTTGTTTGTTTGGTTGTTGATTGGTGTTTGATTGTTGATTGAAGCATGCTTTTCCTGACCAATCAAACATCGTTGCCCCTCCCTAGAGGGGGATGGCACCCCCTTATCGGCCGAAAT
>Ga0210404_10000122_pt1 | contig 52237 bp, 59 predicted proteins | sample IncBWH28MmetaG_FD_155455 | JGI IMG/M metagenome (GOLD analysis project Ga0210404, IMG submission 155455) | Forest soil microbial communities from Barre Woods Harvard Forest LTER site, Petersham, Massachusetts, United States - Inc-BW-H-28-M | ecosystem: Environmental > Terrestrial > Soil >... | reverse complement strand
TTTGCTCTAGGTAACACACCTTTTACCCATGCTTCAAATGGATCACGAAGCACATACATTATTCCTGTTTTAAAATCCTTACTAATAGCTTGCTTTACTTTATTTACTGCATTATCAGAAGCAAAAGTAGCATCTAAAATAATCGAATATTCGTTTTTTTGAGGTAAATTTGCAATAGTTCTAGACTTGCCTGAACCTGAACCTCCTGCAGTAAAAAATACAATATTGTTCCCCTGACCTTTTTGAGTCTCAAGTAAATAATTATAGGTAATCTCAGTTAATGCCCCAACCACTCTATCAAAATCCCTAGTGTTATATCCTTTATATTCTATAAATAGCTTACGCATCGCGTCGGGATTTATTTCATTCTTATATTTTTTGAGGTAACTATCTCGTAATCCGATGGGATCTTTTCTAAGAAATATATATGCTCTTTCTTCTATTTCGTTTCTATAGCCATTAGCTGGGTCTCTGATATATGAGAGAATTTTTGTCTTTTCTTCCATCCGCTATATTATACTCTCCTAATACTTCGTGGACAATAATTTGGGTAATTTTTGTTGCAAATTTTTGTAGATTTTGTTACTACCCATAGTAACTTTTGATCCTTTTCGTGCGGAACATCCTGTTACCAAGGAGAACTAGAAGCGAGTTATTGTTGGATGAGTTCAATGCCATTAACCATGGCATTATCAGTGACCGTTGAGAATTGGATGGTCATTCTTCCCTGTGAGTCAGTCGGCTCGGTAAATTCTTCAACGACTGCTTTGTTTGCTCCTCCTACTGTTTGGTAGATATCAAAGTTATTCAATACTTGGGTCCCGTTAATTGCGACGTTAAACACACGGCTTCCTACTCCTCCACTGTTCCCTGTAAGTGGTGTTCCCCAATACAGTTCATTGAAATGGAGTCTCACGAGATAATTGGTACTTGGGGTAAGGTTTGGTACCGTATAGGTAAAGTTACCATATCTGACGTTCTGATACACTGCTTGTGGTGCAGGACTCGTAACACCGCTTGTATCGACACTTGCTGTTGAGGAGTAGGTTGTCCCACCGGTATAGTCGGCATCTGCGATGAAGTTCCCTGATGCACTACCTCCTGCATTAATGAATGCTGTGGTTGCAGGAGTTGGCGTGAGGGTTGGTGTTGGTGATTGAAGCGTTCCATTGTAGACTTCGATACCATTAACCATTGCATTGTCAGTGACTGTGGTGAAGTTAATGGAGATGTTTCCATTACTATCTGTTGTTGCAGGGAATTGTTCTACGATTGCTTTGTTTTGTCCACCTGCTGTCTGATAAATATCAAAATTGTTGAGGACTTGTGTGCCATTGATGGCAACGTTAAAGATTCGTTGCCCTGCTGCATTCCAATAGAGTTCATTGAAATGAAGCCTGACTGTATATGTCCCGTTTGCTGTGAGGTTTGGAATGGTATAGGTGAAATTACCATACCTGACTGATTGATAGACAGCTTGTGGTGCTGGATTGCTAACACTACTTGTATCAACAGTTGCTGAGGAAGTATATGTTGTTCCGTCAGAGTAATCAGTATCTGCCACAAAATTGCCAGTATTGCTACCTCCGGCGTTGATTGCTGTAGCGAGCGAGTTTGCTTGGATAATACCAAAGTTTTGCGTTGTGTTGGCGGCAAGTGCTATATTTGCAGGATTTGTTGTTGTTGCTGTATAGCCGTTTGGTACGGTGAGTGTTTCAACGTAGGTTCCTGTTTCGAGATGAGAGAAGGTATAATTCCCATTACTATCTGTAGTTGCAGTTTGTCCGGTGTTAAGGGTCACTGTTGCTCCTGCATACCCTTGCTCTCCGTTATCTTGGACACCATTTTGGTTAGCATCGACATAGACAATCCCTGTCAGATTGTAACTTTCGGTAATGGTAAATGTTTTGGTGTGGGAGGCTTCTTGTGCTCCGCTGTTGTCAACTGACCAATATTTTATAGTATGACTTCCGCTTCCTGTAACATTGAAAGGAGCACTATATGTCTGCTGTGTGCCTCCATCAACCGTGTAGTATGTATTGGCAACGGTGTATCCTGATGCTGCTGTTGCTGAAAGCGTGACAGTTGTCGGATCAGAATAAGTTCCATCTGAGAATGATATCGGTGAAAGTGTTGCTGTAGTTGTAGGAGTTGCGTGGTTATATTGTAAAGAAATTAACTCACTTTGATTTCCTGTAATAACAATATGTTGTAGAGTAAATTGAGAATATGGGCTTCCACTAGGTGGTGTCGCAGTAATAGTATACGGAGCGTTAGAGGAGTTTGGGAAAAGATAAAGTGTTAAATTTCCATTTGCGTCTGTTTGAGGTTGAGGATAACCTCCAACACCGTAAAAAGAATCACCTGATGCATTTGTTATCCCTCCTCCGATTGATAATCCGCTCACATTAACCTGAGGAATTTGAATTTTCACATTACTTATTGGATTTCCAGCAGTATCTTGTACATGTAAGCTTACCGTATCTTCTGGAACAGTTATATTTAATGTTGTATTTTGACTGATTGAATAATTAGAAGATTGAAATTGATATGATTCAGGTACAGTTGTTAACGTACTACTTCCATCACTGGGATATACTACTGTTAATTTATAATTTGTACCTGAAGTAAGATTTAGTGAATAGCTTCCTGAGCTATCTGTAGTTGTTTGAACAGTATTATTGCTGTTCGATAAACTAACGAGTTGATCTGATAAGACATTCCCCTGTGTGTCATATACATGTCCTGATAGTACTACTGGTTGAGTCATTGTTATTGTCTCTGAAGCATTACTCGTGATCACAAGATGTGTAAGTGAAGTAGTAGTGTAATTACTTCCACTGGGTGGAGATGCTGTAATTGTATAAGGGTTTGATGAACTATTAGGGAATAAATATAACGTTATATTGCCTGATGAATCGGTTGTAGGCTTTGGGTAACCATTAACTCCATAGAAAGAGTCACCGGATGCGTTTGTTATTCCTCCTCCAATTGATAAGCCTGTCACGTTTGTTTGAGGGACTTGGATACCTGCACCACTGATAGGGTTACCCATTGAATCTTGCACATGAACGGTAACTTGTTCCTCAGGAAAAGTAATATTTAGTGATGTATTTTGTGTTAGCGAATAATTAGAAGCCTGAAACTGATACGATTCAGGCACAGTTGTTAGAGTACTGCTTCCATCACTGGGGTAAACAACTACAATGGTATATGTCCCTGGAACAGCTTGAAGAGAATAATTTCCTGAGCTATCTGTAGTTGTTTGAATATTGGTACTTCCAGCTTTTAATATAACTTGTTGATCAGACAACCCATTCCCTTGTGAATCATACACATGACCGCTCAAGGTAACTACTGGTTTAAGAGATATTGTTTCAGAGGTATTTTACCAGTAATAACAATATTAGAAGTCGTAGTTGTTCCAGAATTACTACCGCTTGGTGGAGTAGCAATAATAGAATATGGGTTAGATGAGGTATTTGGAAATAAATAAAGTGTTGCATTACCGGACGCATCAGTCTGAGGCTGTGAGTAACCTCCAACTCCATAATATGATGTTCCACCAGCATTTGTTGTATTTCCACCAATAGATAAATTACTGACATTAACTTGTGGAACTTGAACCTGCACGTTACTGACTGGATTTCCCGATGAATCTTGTATATGCACACTTACTTGATCTGAGGGAATAGTAATATTTAATAAAGTACTTTGATTAAGAGAAAAATTTGAAGCTGAAAATTGATATGCTTCGGGAACAGTAGTTAATGTACTGCTACCATCGCTAGGATAAACAACTTCAAGGGTATATGTCCCTGTTGATGCTTGAAGCGAATAATTTCCAGAGCTATCAGTTGTTGTTTGGATTAAATTACCATTACTTGCCTTCAATATAACTTGTTGATCAGATAATCCATTCCCTTGTGAATCATATAAATGTCCACTTAAAACAGCGTTACCAGACTGCACAAGGAAAAAATTAAGAGTAGTATTACCTGATATATTCTGGCTTAGTGCTACAGCTGATGATAATCCACTTCCTGAAGGAGGTGTTACTTGTACGTTATAAGTACCACTTGGTATTGAAAGACTATAATTACCTGAGCTATCTGTTGTTGTGCTGTCATTATTTGAATCGTTTACGCTAATCGTTGCACCAGATATTGAATTGCTAGATGAGTCCTTGACACTACCTGAAAGTGTAACAGAATCTGCTAAGGCAGGCCTTGCAGATAAGAAACCAAAAAATACCGTTAAAAAAAGTATGCTTAGGAGTGTTAATCTTAATTTCATCCAGCTTAAATTTGTTCATATCAATTTAAGCAAATATTTCTCTCAGCTGTCAATAGCTAAACTTGGAATTAAAATATTATAGATAGTCCTTTGCTCAGTCTATAATAGACTTTGTATGTTATCGGAGATGGTTCTAACAGATAAGCATTTTTTGCTGAAGTTACTGCTTCTTGTTTCTCTCCAAGCTTATAATCTGCAAGTGCTTGTGCATACCAAAGCTGGGCATTGTCTGGTGCTGTCCTTAAATATTTTTGAACAATAGCTTTTGCTTCTTGTGGTTTTTTTTCATAAACTAAAACCAAAGCAAGCTCGTCACTTCCATAACCAAAAGCATTAAGCGATACCGTTTTTGCAAATGCTCTTTCTGCATCTGGTTTATTATCTAAAGCATAATAATCTCTGCCAAGTGTTTCCCATGCAAGAAAGTATTTTGGATAAAATTCAACTGCTTTTAAAGCGGGTATTTCTGAGAGTTTATACTGCTGTATGGCATATAGCTCATTTGCATAACAATATTGCATAAGATAGCTCTGAGGGTTTATTTGAGAATCATGGCCGCAAAGCGTTAAATTATTTGCCCATATAGTATTTCTTGTAACATCTTTATAAACAAAAAATGAAAAGAGTAAAACTAGCACAACAATTAGTGCTGATTGCATATGCTTTTTTTGTAACTTTTGTATAAGAAATGACTCATAACAAACGCCAACTAATCCAAGCAGTCCAAATAAAGGCATATAGAACCAACGATCAGCAACAGTAAAATCTAAAGGAATAATTTGTAAGCTGATTGCCAAACTAATGTATAGGGTAAAAAGAAAAAAAAGATATTCTTTCCATTGCTTTTTGTATATAGGGAGAAAATATAACGGAACCAATAACAATATAAAAAACGCAACTGCGATTAATAAGGGTAGTCCCAAATTAGTAAGTGTCGGGGTTGTTATGACCCAATACCAACCAAAAGCGATTGTTACTGGGAAGAAAACCATTCGTAAGTAGTAAAGTATAAGCGAAGGTATTGTATACAACCGCTGTATAAATGTGGCGTTCTCTGCCATATAGAGATACTTGGTGTTAAATCCGATGTTACCAATTACAATTCTCATAAATAAATATATGCCAATCACCGTCAACAAAGATAAAACGAAATTAATACTTTCCTTTTTTGATTTATTTGAAAAGAGAATGTAATACAAACCTATGATAAAAAAGAATATGATCCCAGACTCTTTACTTAAAAGAGACAATAACAACATTACACTAATAAAAATCATTGATTTCTTTTCGATAAGGAACTTCAGAGCGAGTAAACCGAAAAAAGTGAAAAGTACATCCTGAAGATTTGCGATATAGACAACAGCTTCGTTATTAATTGGATGCAGTAAAAAAATTAGTGAGAGAACAAATGCGGTTGTTTTGCGAAAAAATTTTCTGAGAATGAGATAAACAAGTATTACGTTGCCAATATGCAATAATACTTGAAATAAATGAAAGAAAAAAGCGTTTGCACCAAATAATGAATAGATAATTGTATACGAAATTGATAATAAAGGTTTGTAGTAAAGTCCTATAAATTGTTGTGTCTGAGCCAAATATTGTGTGCTTCCTCTGAATAATAAAAAGATGTTTGTGATTGAATGAACAGCAGGGTTAGTTTGAATTTGTGCGTTATCGTCACCAACAAAGCCATTAAATAAACTATTAAAGTAGACAAATAATCCAATAATAATAATCCAACAGATTATTTTGACAGTTGTTAAGGGGACAAAGAAGCTTTTGAAAATTACTTCGTCTTCCTGATGTTCCTGTTCTGACATGCATTTATCTTACAATACTCTGAGGTTCAGTTCAATTCATATGTTCAAATGGGAGTATTTTACAATTTGCCTGGAGTTTGCTATTATCCATGTGAACTTTTTATTCTTTGCGTGCGTGCGGAACATCCTGTTATCAAGGAGAAGGTAGTGGGTCCGATTTATATCGCCCGCTCAGGATAAATTGAGGATTCCGTATAATTAGTCTTAAATTAACACTTGCCTATTTCAATAAGCAGTTGCAACATACTATGAACTGCAGATACGGATTAAAAGTATGTTGGAAGATTGATTGTAATATACATTACCAACAACAAGATAGATCTCATAGATCGATGACTATATGTGACTACTTATTTTTTTCTTGAACTGAAAAAGAAGCAGTACTCCAAGAATTGAAAACAGAACACAGCTAATCCACGGAAGACTGTGATTAAATTGATAAAGCATTACTGCAAAAAGAGGCCCCAGAATTCTTGTGATCGATTGTATCGATTGGTTTGCTCCTTGAATACGACCCTGTTCTTTAGGATTTGCAACACGTGAAATAAGGCCACCAAAAGATGGTTCAAAAAGTCCGCTTCCAAGTGCATAAATAACAATGTACAGGTAAACAAAAAATACAATGGGAAAAAAAGAAATGATCACATTGATGAAAAAGGCAAGTGCTGTAATAAGTAAACCCGAAATAACAAGCTTGATTGGACCAAAAATAGGTAAGAGTTTGTTTGTTAGATATCCTTGCGCGATAATATCAAAGAATCCCAGACTGAGAAAATAATAACCGATACCTGATGGGTTCCAATGAAATATATCTTTATAAAATACCGAGTTAATACCAACTAACTGACCAAAAGCCATATAATAAAAGAAGCCGATAATGAGTAGTTTTTTGAGTGTACTATTTTTTACAATATAGTGCATTTGTGCAAAGGGATTTAAGTGATGAAGCGAAAAATTGCTCATGCGATTTTTTTTCTTCAAACTTTCAGGAAGAATAAAAAATCCATAGAGCATATTTATTATGGATAATATGCCTGCAAAAAATACCGGTGCGGAAAGTGAAATTGTTGATAACAGTCCACCAATAGCAGGACCCAAAATAAATCCTACACCAATTGTCGCTCCAATCAAGCCAAAATATTTTCCACGATCTTCAGGAGGAGTTACATCAGCTGTGTATGCAAAAATAGAACTGATATCTCCACCGGTGAAGCCATCAATAATTCGTGAGATAAATAAAATAGCGATGCTACCGCCTATTCCGAAAAGAAAATAACCGATTGCGGATCCCAACAGACACAACAAAAGGATTGGACGTCTGCCGTATTTATCACTCAATGCACCAATTACAGGAGCAGCGAAGAATTGGCAAAAAGAATAGACAGAAATCAATAATCCTACACAGAAAGCAATTTCATTTGTTTTTTGCGGATTGATATATTCACCAACGATAAAAGGAATAACCGGAATGATAAGTCCGATTCCCATTACCGATAAAAAAGCAGTGAAAAGAATAAACAGGAAGGGTTTATTGGAGAATATAGATTTGTTCATGCGTTCATAACCCTTAGCCTATTTTTTAATATATTCTGTATATGCTTTTGGTAGTTTTTTTTCAAAGGATTGTATAGTTTTATCAAACACCGAAAAATCTTTCACCTTGAGAGATCCACGCATATATTTTTTTATCCAAACAATCACTTCATCAATGTTTTGTACTACTGCATCAGAGGAAACATCAAGGAAAGGGTGTATCCAATCTTTAATAAGTGTTTCATGAAAAACAATATTTGATTTTCTGTGATGAGTATCTTTAGGGATAACAGAGATAACAGGTTTCTTGAATATTTTTGCTATAACCATCTCTTGTGCTGTTCCTGCTCCGATTTTTGAGATTGCATGGACAATAACAATATCTGCATGTTTAATTAGCCACAGGTCATGTCCGACAACGACTTCTGAACCTTCTTTATCACTGATTAAATCGCCATGAATGAAAATAGCTTCTGGAATTTTTTTTTGTATTTTTTCAATATATTCCAGTTTCCAGTCCATAAAGGTTTTTCGTGCATTATCACCTTTAGGAAGGCTACCAAGTAGTACTATTTTTAACTTATTTTTTCTCATATGTATCTTTTTCAAACTTTAGCTTCAGGTGCAAAGTTTACTTGATATTCAGGAAGACCAATAGAAATTCCATACTGTTTTGCTTCTTTATAAAGAACGGGATTTGCTAGATTAACTTTGAAGATTTTTCCAGAATAAATAATATAATGAAAGCTTTTGTTTTTGTAGTCTGCATACCAATTTGGATGTTCACTATCAAATGATTTACTAATCTTTTCAGCAATCTCAATAGCTTTATTTTTTGGTATCTCGACAGTATGTAAAGTCCATTGCGTTAGCCAAGGAGTTTTATGCCTTTCAGTAATAGGTTCTCTTTTTGTTTCTATAACCTTTATCTGTTTTAACAGAATAGTATCTTGTAAACTTTCTTCAATAATTATTCCTTTATAATTCATATTTATACTAGTCCCCTTTTTAGTATTCTATATTTCCTTTTAGTATTCTAGAGAGTGTCTAATTAGATTACAGTTTCTTATGTAAATCTATTTTAGAAACAATTTCATCAAAATCGTTTGTTGTTTTTAAAAAACCTGATATCTTGAGATTTTTGAATTTATTATCGGGAAGTATTACATTTTTTTGTAAAAGCTTTTTTAAAAATAATAAATCGTGCCTTTTCACTCTTACCGATAACTCCATCGAAATCAAAAATAATAGCTTTAAACATACTCGTAGTATAGCAAACTTTATATATTGTTTCTTTTATCAAAATTTGAGATTAATTTTGTAGGTGGGCATTGCATGGTATGGTTTTCGAATTGCCTTCTGGGTAGCAGTAGAGTATCCTGAGTATACTGTTGCAACAGATACAGTATTTACTTATTTTTTAACTTAAAATATTTTTACCTCTTACTTCAAAAAAATCACTTAATTAAAACAAATAGTATGGGTACAATAACTATGCTTAAAAGCATAGAAGCAGAAACAATACTCGCTGCGTATTCAATATCTAACTTTTCAAGTGAAGAAAAAGTAAGTGTGTTATATCCAATAGGAGCCCCTGCGCAGAGAATTACAACAATTTTTGTCATACCCTCTAAGTGAAATATCGCAGAAAAAATGAGACCAAGCATAAGGCCAAATCCAAAGCGAATAAATAGTGCTGGTAGCACCTCCCAAATTCTTACTACTTTCAGCGTAAAATATGAACCAAGTGCTAACATGATCAATGGAGTTGCAAGGTTACCTATTGCTTGTAGAAAATTTGTTGCTATTAATGGCAACCTAAATCCTGAGAAATTAAGCACTAAACCTACTACTGTTGCCCATATTGGTGGTGCAAGAAGCACTTTTTGCACTAAAAGTTTTGTACTTGTTTTCCCTGCTCCATATTTTGCTGCAATAAAGTAGACAAAACTGAAAGTCAGTAATCCATTAGTTGCATCAACCAAAGACAACCTTACTAAACCAGCATTGCCATAAGTAGCAATGAAGAATGGTAATAAAAATCCTGTATTCATAATCATTGTTGCCACGAGAAATACTCCAAACGAAGTTTTTTGTAATCCAAGTGCCTTTGCAACAATCCATGAAACAAAAAATGTTGTAAATATGACTACAGGCACTAATAATGGAAGATAGAATAAACTAGGAACAAGCTTTATGGATGGGATAGAGAGAAGGTATAGTGCGGGCATTACAATATAGAAGACTAGTCTTAGAAATAAATCTCCATCTTCCTTTTTAAGAAGGTTTAATCGTTTTAACAAATAACCAAGAAGAAATATAATAATTGGTGTGCTTACTTTTGCCAATGTTTCAAACATAAACATATTATATCAAGAATTTAAGAATACGGCTTAATAGAAAATTAGTTGACAGATATAAACTCTATTCGTGCTTTTTTGTTTAAAAATAGTGAAATTTTTTATATTTCTACAGTATAATTAGGAATCCTATTCTTTAATTATTCCCTTTGTCTCTTTAATTAAGAAGTCTACTCCATCAGAGTGTAATTTTATAAAGGCGCTATTACTTACTGCATGGGGAGGTAGTTCTGCATATGTTCCAAATCCTATATGAATAAGAAGACTTCTCATTATTTCACCATGCGTAGCAATAAGAAGTGTTTTATTGGGAGAGGCAATTGCTGTTTTTCTAAGAAATGTGATAAACCTTGCTACAATTTCTTCATCGCTTTCCATGTCTGGATATTTATATGATTGTTTTTCTTTATCAGATAAAAATAAAAATTCATTTAACATATGCTTTAATTTATAAGAAAATAGAGAATATGGCTTACCTTCCCATTTTCCAAAATATCTTTCACGAAGAAGCTGTGTTGTTTTTATAGTAAGATTTCGATCTAACATGACGATTTCAGCAGTTCTATATGCTCTTAAAGAGTCTGAGGAAAAAGCTCCATCTAAATGGATATTTTTAAGTTCTTCTTTTAATATTTTTGCTTGAGCCATTCCCTGTATGGTTAGTGGAGAATCTGCATGTCCTTGTAGTATTCCTTTTACATTCCACTCTGTTTCTCCATGGCGAAGAATATAGAAAGTGCAATAATTATTGTGTTTGATCAAGCAATTATAGCAGGTTCTAATAGTAACTGGGTTACCGGTGTATAAATTCTGCATTGGTAAATTTTGTTCATATGGCAAAATCATTAAGTACCTTTGCATTTGGTTAATTTGCGTAAGTCGTACTCATACTTGTCATCCTTTACAAAACTCCAGTCTCTTCATATAAATCTATCCACTAAAATAGGCAAGCAAAATTATTCCGCATAATGTTACTACCATTCCAAATTTTTGTTGATGAGAAATAGGATCTTTAAAAATAAAGTATGCAAGTAAAGCAAATAATGCAGGATATGCTCCTGCTATTGAAGCAACTATAGATGATAATCCTTGATCGATTGCGAAACTATAACTGAATGTACCAATAGTGAGCAATAAGCCTGATAATAACACAGCAGGGAATCCACTTCGATAACTTAATTTAGGCATTTTTATTCTTTTTATACCAAATACAAAAAATACCAATGATCCAACAATATCGGCAACAAAAGTAGGCCAAAAGAATCCTACCTTTTGCACAGGTATTTTTATAAATGTAAAGTCTATCGCCCATCCAACCATTGCGATAAGGGCATATATTGTACCTTTGTTAATAATTGATTTACTATTTCGTAGATCAGATATATTAATTGATGAAAGAAATAATCCTATGAAAATAATCATAATAGAAAATACTTGTTGCATAAAGAGCTTTTCTTTCAAAAAAAGTACTGAAAGAATTACCACGATAGCAGTAAACGAACCTGCAATTGTTCCAACAAGAGATGAATTACCAATTTTAAGTCCTTCGTTATAAGAAAAAAAAGCAATAAGCTGCGTTACAGCTAAAAAGGCGCTTAAAAGGATCATTGGTAAACTAAAGTCTTTTAAGCTATTTAATGCAAAAGGGATATAAAATGCACCAAAAATACCACCAACCAAATAGTTATAAAAAGAGGCATTATAAGAACCCATTTTTCGGGATGCGGTTGTAGTAAAAATATCTCCAACTCCCCATACTAAGAAGACAATAAATGCAAAGATAATTGCTAACATCTAAGCATTATAGCAGAATTTTTTGGACAATCAGTTTATGGCCATTTGGGAGTTATAGGCACATCTTATAATAGTTTATAGATGAGAAGAGAAAATGAATTTATTATTGATCTTTGTATGATGACGTACATTATTAATGTAAATAATTTTATTTATCTATAATCACGACAGGGAAAGAATCGCAACTATTTTTTCATATCGGGGCATAAATCACCAAGTGGACAATTTTCACAAGTATGTGTTTTTGCGGTACAAAAATGTCGACCATGGAGAATAAGCATGAGCGGAAAATCTACCCAGTGTTCTTTTGGAACAATTTCCATTAGGTCTTGTTCAATTTTTACTGGATCTTTTGCATCTGTTAAGCCTAGTCTATTTGACATACGGATCATATGGGTGTCAATAATAATTCCTTCAGGTTTACCAAAAGCGCAGCTAAGAACGACATTAGCTGTTTTTCTCGCAACTCCTGGCAATGAATCTAAGTCTTTCATATTTTCTGGGACTTTTCCATTAAATTGATCCACAATCATTTGTGAAGCATCCTTAATCAAGCGCGTTTTGTTCCAATGGAAATTTATTTTTGTTATATAAGTATCCAACTCTTCACGACTTGCTTTTGCCATTTTTTCAGGAGTTGGATAGTGTGCAAATAGTTTTGGGGTAGCTTGGTTAACCCCTACATCGGTAGACTGTGCTGCGAGGACTGTGGCGATGAGTAACTGAAAAGGGTTTTCATAGTCCAAAGCGATTTTTGCATGAGGATATACCTTTTTTAAAGATGCAATAATTTTTAGTACTTTTTCTTGTTTTGTCATAATGTAACTATAACATAGATTTTTGAAAGATACTCTCTCTTATTACTGTTTTGAAAAGAACAAAGAGTAGAAGTCTCATGTGGTTAAATGAGATATGTAAGGAAATATATACAGGATTAACACTTAACGAATGGCATTTTACCATGAGGGTTTAAGGTTTGCTTATTGATTCCTATTGTGGCCGTTATCATCCGGCTTTCCCTGACCATGCCAGAAGCCATTTGAACTTGGCATAGTTGCATTAATTCTTATCTGAGTGGCGGTTATACTTCCATCGCTATTTAGTTTGCCAACTCCTGCGATTTTAGTATTCACTGCAATATCTGATTGAGAACCACCAACATACTTTGTAAAGCTATCAAGAGTAATAGTAATTATTTGCGTTGTTCCAAGTGTTATTGTTGGAGTAACTGATTGATTCATTCTAAATCCTCTACCTAACATAACCATTTGAACGGTGATTTTTGAACCATTCACCGTAGTGACTGTTCCAAAAAAAGGTCTCTGCCCAATTGGCAGATTCATGCCTTTGCCATGACCAAATCCCCGCTCCATCATGCCTGAGGAAGAGGAATCTGGTGTGCCTGAAGCAGTTGCCTGTTGAGTACTTTGTGTCTGATTAACATGAATAGGTAAGCCATGCCCGCCATGAAAAAAAGAGCCAAAACCCATAAAGAAACCCATTAATCCTGCGAAAAAGTTATGCATAAATAAAAGTATATCAAATTTTACCTGATCTTGCTTAAGAAATGCTGAAAGGGCAAAATAGGTTTTCTAAATTTGCAATACATATATTTTTTTGAGTTTCAACAAAATATTTGACAATAATTTCGGACAAGAGTGCTATACATAAGTGCATCTTCTGCTCTTTTTTCTAGATCAGAGGTCTTTAGTGAAATTTCCATTCGGGAAAGTGTTTTTTTGAAGTATGGTTTAATATCTGACTCATGTATTTCTTGCTTTCTTTTAAGTGCTTCTTCAGCAAATCGCTCAGCCATTTTATATGACCCTCTGTGAAGTCCGAGAGCAACACGCAATAGATCCATTGAAAGGGATTCTAGAATAATTTTATTTTTCATAGAGTTCCTTAAAAAAATATTTTGTTAGCTGTTCATATTTTTCTCTTATTTTTTTGTCTTGAATTTCATTACTTGTATTATTCTCTGCTGGTCGTATATTGATAAATGAATTGAAGTCAATATCTTTAGTTTCTATATCTACTCCTCCTCCCCATACATTTGATTGCTTTGAACCTTGCTTTAACAATATTTTTTCTGATTCATAATGTCGATCACAACCTGCAGAGCAAGTTTTTCTTTCAATATCAATAACTGTTTTGATATAGGTATCAAATACTTCTTTTAGTTGTTGTATCTCTTTAATTGTGTAAGGTTCACTTTTTGTGAAAATCATACATCTATTTTAGCAGATATATTAAAAAATAACTGGGCTTGCAACTTGATAAGATTGGGGGTTTCTAGTTTAGAGATAAAATGGCACTATTTGGAATTAGTACAAGGACGATAGGTATATTCAGGTTTTGTTGTATTGTTTACCAGCACTCGTGTAAAACATGAAGGGACAGGATGATAGCTAGGTGTTATAGTAGGGGTCTTTATAATTTGTGGACACGATACACAGGAAACATCAGAAGGTGTTTGTGCTGCATTTAATATTCCTCCACAATATGCCAGTTTTTTTGAGGCGCTAAAACAAAGAGTTTTAGATGAACACTCAGTACACGAGAGATATTTTACATGGTTTATTGGGGTATTTAAAGGAGTAGGACAAGGAGTGCTTGTAGTTGTTCTGCATGGTTTAATTTCAGTTTTTGTTGTTATTTCTCCACTGTGTGAACTTGATTGAGAATAAATAGATCCCCAAAGCGGTGCAATAAGTGCCATTGCACCGAAAGCTGACATAAGAATAATTTTATGATGTTTCTTTAGTACACGCTTTGTTTTTTTTCTTTTTACAGTGATAGATTTTCTTTTCATATCTATAGAGTATGTCAGCATGAAATCCTTGTCAACTACCAGATTGATCAGCAAGTTATTTCATAAAAGAGGTTTTGTTACTAAGAGAAAGACTCCCTTTGGGTCCTTTTTGCAAGGGTAAATAAATGAAGTATAGTAACCGCAAAACAAACAGTCGGATTTTTAGTATAAATTTGTAACCTCAAATACTTTTAAATATGTGTTAACTACTATATCGAAACGTGTCATTCTATTTTTTGCTTGCTATACTAAGAAATAATGTGTACAGTTTTTTGAGAAAAGTAGTATATAATTTATAGAAGCTTTAATATTTTAAATAATAAATATAATGTATATGGTATTGTTTTTTTATTTGTTAATATTTGTTTTTGGGACTACGGTTGGAAGCTTTATAGGTGTTATTGTTGACCGTCTTAGTAGTAAAGAGCCTATTTGGAAGGGTAGGTCACATTGTGATCATTGCCGTCATACGTTACATGCATTTGATCTAATTCCGCTCATTTCTTTTTTTCTTCTGAAAGGGAAATGTCGGTATTGTCATAAAAGGCTTAGTTGGTTCTATCCACTGGTTGAATTTTCTACAGGGATTGCTTATCTTGCGATTGGCATTGCGTTATTACAGCAGCCGACATATCTCATTGGACAATTCGCTTATCAATTAGTATTCCTCTATTATTTTTTACTTATTGGTGCGTTGGTGACTATTTTTTTTGCAGATGTGCGTTATGGTATTATTCCTTTTAAATTTGTCACTTTTGCTTTTCTTGTAACGCTAGTATGGGATATTGTATTTCCTTTTCTTCCATTAAGTCCTTATATCAGACAATTTCTTGGGTTCCAAACAAATATTAGTAATATTATTATTTCTGCAGTTGGAGCTGGCGGATTTTTCTTTTTACTTTTTGCAATTACAAAAGGACGCGGCATGGGCTTTGGCGATGTTGTCTATGCTTGTCTGATGGGATTTACGCTTGGATTTCCACGGGTAATTCTTGGGCTTTATATCGCTTTTGTAACAGGTGCCATTATTTCTCTGATTTTGATAGCTTTGAAAAAGAAAAAATTTAATGGAGGAACTATCCCTTTTGGGCCATTTCTTGTCTTTGGTACTATAATTAGTTTATTATGGGGAGATGTAGCTATTGCTTACCTAATGCGCTTTCTTAATTTTTGATTTACGAGTTGCTAATTCAATAGTGAAGGGTAATAATATAGATATGCACAAGGGTTTTACACTCATAGAGCTGTTAGTAGTGATAGCTATTTTAGGCCTTCTCATATCGGTTTTGTTAACCACCATTAATCCAATTGCACAATTTCAGAAATCGAATGATGCACGTCGGAAAACTGATTTGGAAACATTACAACGAGCATTAGAATTATATTATCAAGATAATAATGCTTACCCCTCTTCTACTTCAAATGAAATTAATGGTTTAAGTTGGGGTAGTGCCTGGGCACCTTATATAAACAAATTGCCACAAGATCCAGTTACAGGCAAGAATTATGTCTATTTTTCAACAGGGCAAGCGTACTATCTATATACAAATTTAGAACGAGGGAGCAAGGATCCACAATCATGTAATAATGGAAACGCATGTTCAGGATTTTCCAGGGCGATTGTTGGTTTTCCGCAGAATACTGCTTGTGGTGGGACCTGTAATTATGGTATATCTAGTCCAAATGTTTCTCCTTGAGGAAAGGCAATAGTATGAAAAACGGAAAAGGTTTTACATTAATTGAATTGTTGCTAGTTATAGCCATAATTGGCATATTGACGACGTTTCTCATGGCAAACTTTCTTGGCGCAAAAGCACGAGCACGCGACGCGCAACGTAAATCAGATTTGAGACAGCTACAGTCAGCATTTGAACAATATCGAGCGGATCAAGGGCAATACCCTACTGCTGCACAGGTTTCTTGTGGAGGAAGCCTTACTTTTAATGGGGCAACATATATGCAAAAAATCCCTTGCGATCCTCTTAATAATCCACAGTTTAAATACACATATGTTACTAATGGTCCTGCCTTTACAACATATACGTTGATTGTTTGTCTAGAGAATATAAATGATTCGCAAAAAGACACTTCTAATAATGCAAATTATTGTACAGGAGGTACTACGAACTGGTCATACACGCTTAATAATCCATAGGTATGAGAAGTTGCAACTTATCAGCTGAAAGGCGATAATAAAAATGTGAGCGATTTCTTTATGCCAATAGTATCTATCACCTTTTCCCAATCAATGCAAAAGGCATTTACTCTTATTGAATTGTTGGTAGTGTTTTCACTTATCGGTCTGTTAACTGCACTTGGGATCGCTTCATATTCTTCTTATAATGCAACACAATCTGTTCAGTCTTCTGCTAACGATCTCGCAACATTTTTACAGACTGCGGAGTCACGTTCGATTTCCCAAGTAGTTCCCAGTAGTTGTTCAAATCCTGTTACTGGTTACGAAGTTGACGTAACTCCGAATGGTAAGCAGTATACTCTTTTTGCTGTTTGTGGTCTTAAACAAGTTATTACCACTAACCAATTACCTTCGAATGTGTCTTTTACGGGTGCGTCAGATCCTTCTGTCGTCTTTGCAATTTCGTCTGGTGTTGTTATAACACCAAAAATAACTCCAGCAACGATTAGTATTGCAGGATACGGAAAAAGCAAAACAATTAGGGTTAGTGGAACAGGTATTGTGGCTATTAATTGAGTCTATGAAAGTAAAAAAAATTGAATTAGGACAAACGTTGATTGAAACCTTGGCAGCACTTGCAGTAATGTCGATAGTCCTTTCTGCTATTGCTGTTGCAGTGACCACCTCCCTAAGTAATGCAGAATATAATAGAGATCAAACACTTGCTACAAAATATGCGCAGCAAGGTACAGAAATTGTTCGACAAGTACGAGATGCTGATTATACTGCTTTTTCTCAGAAGAATGGCATTTATTGTCTTGGTAAAGGGCAAACTTCGCTTGGTTCACCATTAAGCGGCTGTACTCCTAATATCGATAATTTTGTTCGTTCTGTGCAAATTCAGCAAATACCCGGATGTAGTGCAAATGTTGCCAAAGTTACAATAAGTGTAGCTTTTAGTAATGGTAAATGTACGAATCCTACAAATCCCTATTGTCATGCCCAAATAGAAACATCATGTCTTTCAACGCTGAATCCAGTGCAAGTACCATGAAAAAATTTTCATTTTTTAATTATCAATTTACTAAAGGGTTTACTTTATTAGAATTGCTTACCGTTATAGGTATTTTGAGTGTTATTGGAACGATTGCAGTTTCTGTCATTTCGATTACTCTTCGTGGTGCAAAAAAAACAGATCTTTTGGAATCTGCAAGACAGAATGGTGATGCCGCTCTTTCTCAAATGGTAAAAGGTATACGTTATGCATCTAGTCTTAATAGTCCTGCAGTATGTATACCAACAGCCTCTGTTAGTGCTATTACTATTACCTCTCTCACTGATTATGCACAAACCACTTTTAGTTGCACGGGTGGATCGATTGCATCAAATAGTGCTCCGTTATTGGATACTACATCGATAACGGTATCCTCGTGTTTTTTTACTTGTTCACAAGCTACTAACAACGATCCACCGACAATTTTGATTCAATTTACCCTTTCACCTAAAAATTCTGGTAGTTTTACAGAGACAAAGTTTCAACTTCCCTTTCAAAGTAGTGTTACCATGAGGAATTATTAATGAATTAGTTGCCGATATATCAAATAATGATTACCATTATTAGCACATCAGGTCTGGGAACAATATAGCAAAAGGACAAAAACGCTTTAATGTTTTTATGTCATTATTATAGCTCACTATACAACTCTGAAACAAAAATAAGTATCTCTTTATTGCATGTTGCGTTATCTCAGATATACATTTTTTTATTAGTATATCTTTTGATAAATTCTGCTGTTGTTTGAACTAATTGGTAAGTACATCTTGATCTTCTGAAATGTGCATTCTGAATTGCTCAAACCAATGCTAATAGTGACTTTCAAAGCATAATTTACTTAACTATATGCCAACTCATTTAGAGAACCCTCGGTATTGTCATTGACACTATCTTAACAGCTTGTTACGATTAAAGTAATATATTTTATACAAAAGCGTTATCAAGGCAAGTGTGCTCACCTGGTTTTTGATAATTTGTTAAGAAATAACGTACATCATATGCAAGAATATCAAAAAGGGCAAATCTTACTGATTGTAGTACTTGTGATGGTTACTGCATTAACTGTTGGGTTGTCTGTTGCAGCGAGATCTATTATGAATACAAAAATTTCTCAGGATTCGGCGAATTCAGAACGGGCTTTTTCGGCTGCAGAAGCTGGAATTGAACAATCATTAACACATAGTAGCGCTACTTCCGGCTCTTTTATTAGTAATAATTCTGCATATCAGACAAATATCATTTCCGTTTCAGGTACTCAATTTGCTTTAAATAATGGCGCGCCGATTTTGAAAGATAGTGCAGTAGATTTATGGTTGTCACAGTATCCAAATTACACGCCTCCATGGACTGGCAATAATCTTACTTTTTACTGGGGAAATGTTGCTGATATCTGTGATCCAAGTCCTGCATTGAATACGATGGCTGCCTTGGAAATCATAGTACTGAGTGGAAATCAGGCAAATCCGGTAATGGCTCGTTACGGAGTAGATCCTTGTTCTCCACGAAGTCTATCAAATAAATTTCACTACGTTTCCGTAGGGGGAATTGCCGCTGGTAACTCCTATCGGTATAAAGATACTATTGTGTTGGCACCAGGAACAGGGCTTTATGTGAGGGTAATACCTCTCTATGCTTCAACAATCATTGCGGTTACAGGGTGTGATAGCTTTGGTGCAAATTGTGTCGTATTACCATCACAAGGGTCAATAATTCAAGCAACTGGTACGTCAGGTAATACGCAACGGAAAATTGTAACATATCAACATTATCCACAACTACCTCCAGAAGCTTTCCAATATAGTTTGTTTTTCCCGCAGTAAAAATATATGAAAAGTAATGTTTTTGGATTAGATATTGGTACAACAGCTATAAAAGTAGCATGGTTGAATCGTAATAATAGTACCATTTCTTATATTTCTTCTCTGTTGCTAGCAACTCCCGTACAGGGTATGCAGTCTGAGTCCCCCTTTGATCAACAAGAAATGGCTCAGGTCATTAATAAACTCGTCATCGATGCAAAAATTACGACCAACAATGTTAATATTTCACTTCCTGAAAGTCATGCCTTTACCAAAATTATCGAAATGCCAGTTATTTCTGATCGTGAGCTTGCAAATGCTATTTATTGGGAAGCGGAGCAATATATCCCTATGCCACTGGAATCGGTAACACTTGCATGGAGTAAACTACGTGATTTTAAAAATTCTCTTTCTGAAGATAAAATGCAAGTATTATTAGTTGCTGCGCCTAAAGATTTAATTAAACGTTATCAAGCAATTCTTGATCTTGCAGGTTTAACAATTGTTTCGATCGAAACGGAAATTTTGGCTGTAATTCGAGGCTTATCGCCTAACCAAAAATCACTAACCTCATTGATTGTTAATATTGGTGCAACGAGTACGACACTAGGCATTGTGCAAAATGGGTTTCTTGTATTTAATTATTCGGTACCTTTAGGTGGTAATGCCCTGACTCGTGCTATCGCTTCAGATTTTGGATTACAACCGTCTCAAGCAGAGGAGTATAAATGTGTCTATGGGTTGTCTGATAAAAATTTTGGAGGCAAAATAAGAAAAGCAATTGAGCCTGTTTTGGCGGCGCTGATGACTGAAGTCAAAAAGGCAGTTACTTATTATACGGAAAAGTATAAAAATGAGTTTCCAATCTCACAACTTTTATTAACAGGAGGCGGAGCAAGCTTACCTGGACTTACTGTTTATTTTGCCCAAAATTTAGGAATTGAAGCTGTTTTAGCAAATCCTTGGAAAATACTTAATGTGCAAGGAGTCCCCCAAGAAGTTGAGTCAAAAGGACCTGCATATTCGGTTGCTGTTGGTCTTGCCTTAAAAGACTATGAATGAAGGAATAAATCTTTTAGAACCAAATAAAAAAACTACGCAGACGGCATTCTTCCGCCGGTTGCATACGATGAGAGTCATAACTGTTGGGATACTCTTTATTGTTTCAGTATCGTCGGTGATCATCTTTATATTAGTTGCCCTTTCTCCCCTTCCTGCGTTGCAAAAGCAAGAGCAATCATTAAGTTTGAACTTATCACAATTTCAAAAAGATATTGTGAAATTAGCCTTGCTTAATGAGAGGACAAGTTCGATTAAAAATATAGTTTCTAAACGTCAAACACTTGATCAACCACTAGGCTTGATACAAGCAAAAATGACAAGCGGAACAACAATCACTGCTATGCAAACAGATAAGAAATCAATTATCCTTACTGTTAACAACTCTTCATTAAAATCGCTTGATGATTTTCTTAATGGAATAATTCAGTATGTTCAAGAAAAAACGGTATTTTCGAATGTAACATTGATAAGCTTAACAAATGACGCAAATACAAACATAAATACATATATACTTACTGTACAGCTTACTTTATTATGAGTATAAAAACTGATGTTTGGATAGGTAAAAAAGGCTTCCGATATTGGTATTACCGATTTCGGGATTCAGAATATTATTCACTTGTTGTGATCGGACTAACAATATTGGTCTGTGTGGTGTTATTGTTTTATGTCATTATCCCTGAAGTGAGTAATTGGTTTTCAATACGCCAAGAAATAAATGCAACACAACAACGGATATCGATAATTCAGCAGAATATAGCTTTTATGACTAATTTGAATAGGAATACATTAAATACGCAATTGCAGACAGCAACATCTGCATTGCCTTCAAGTAAAGATTTTGGTTCCATCTTACAAACAGTTTCCTCTGATGCAGCTAATGCAGGTGTATCTCTGAGTAACTATTCATTTCAGGTAGGTAATCTTGATTCTTCAAATGCTCAATTAACTGATGTACGCTATAAAGGTATCTCAGAAATACAAATAACGCTTATTATTACTGGTACTTTTGATAGGATTCAGAGGTTTATCAAGGCACTTGATACTAGTCTTCCTCTTTCAGAAATCACAGCTATTAATGGTAATGGAGCAAATGCTACGATTACTTTGCAGTTTTTTCAGAAAGCATTTCCAAACGTGGCTTTTTCTCCTAGTATTCCATTGACGGCAGTTTCTTCATCACAATTGAGTTTATTGCAGTCATTGTTCAAATCGAACGCTAACACGACAGTCCAAGTTGCTCCAGCGCCTGAAGGATCAGCTTCCGCAGTGCCATTATTCTAAGAGCCCATTTTCAAAAAGAAAAGCTTTGTTAAGGCAGCCTTCATATTTTGAATGAGATACATATTATTTCTTCCATAAATCTTTATAAGATAATAGTTTTTTTCTTTTTATAATTTGTGTTAAGTAGTTTCGATAGAACATTATAACAGCTAGACAAATTATGTTATTGTGCTTGGCTTAACCGTCCATTAATTCCACGATAATAATTGTTTCTGTTTAGATTGTAATTATGAGTTTGAATAGTAGCTGCTATTTGTTTACTTGTTGCAAGAATTTCTGTTGGCATAGGTACTGCTATGCTTTCTCCTTTCAAATGTTTATAGTCCATGCCTAAAATTGATAAACTGTCATGCAGTAGAGTATATCTTTCAGCTGGTCTTCCAGATCCTGAGAATATATCGAATGCAAGACCTAAACGGGCAATATAACTTTGTTGTATATCGTCTCCATATTGTTCTCTAACTTGGTCTCCCTCTGTAATTAATGTTTTAAATACATCAAATTCTTTTTTTTCAGTTGTCACAGCTCCAAGCCAATGGCAAAGCATATCATGTATGAAAAGATCTGGATCAGAACTTACAGGTAATTGCTTATTCATTAGGTGATTAACATATGTAGCAACTGGCGTTTCTTTTGTGTCGTTTGTTTGCACAAGCTCAATGCCAGCTAAAGGTAAATTATGAAACAAGTCACTACTGAAAGCATTTAATTTTGATACTGTGGGTATCGTACATATTGTATATGGTTTTGCGTCGGCATATACTGGAGTCGTAAGTGTAAAAATACTATTTAACACAGGATATCTACTAACTAACTTACCAACTCTATCTCGAAGTGCTAAAAAATCAGGACTAGAACTTGAGTCTTGTTCAAAACTTACAGAATCCCCATTATTGCTTATATTCCATCCTGCATCTTTCCCACGCAGCACTAATCTGCCGCTTGGGAATGGAAATTTTATTCCAAGAACATCACGTGAGAATTTTTCTGTCAGATTATGTGCAGGCAAACCAGTTGAAAATTTTTGGTCAGGTGTCATATTGTTATGATATTTTTCTATTTATAGCGTGTATTATATCGTATAAAAGCAGTCAAAGCAACCTATAGTAGGTTTTTTAAAAATATCAAAAACTATTTATATATAATTATTTTGAATCTATATATTTTCAATATGAAAAAAGAGGTAGACGAAATAGCATTAGTTGGAGAATTGCGCATATTTTATGTGTACTCTTTATATTCTGTTAATATATTTCGTTTGTATAGAGCAAAAATAGCAATACACCTTGTTTTTTCAAGCGATTTTTCTTGTCGCCATTCCTCTATTTTTTTGTGATTACCCAATAACAATATTTCTGGAACATCATTTCCTTCATAGCTTCGTGGTTTGGTGTAATGGGGGTATTCCAGTAACTGATTAGGACGTGAGAATGACTCATCTTCTGTTGCTCCTTTGGTAATCGCTCCATCGAGTAATCTCACAACACTGTCTACTATCGCCATAGCTGGTATTTCTCCTCCCGTTAAAACAAAATCACCTACCGAAATTTCTTCATCAATATAATTGATAATACGTTCATCCACACCCTCATAATGTCCACAGAGAATAATAATATGATCAAATTTGGAAAATTTGTTTGCATGAGATTGTTTATATGGCTTTCCAGAAGCACTTGTTAAGAGCACTAATTGCTTAGCTTCCTTATTGTTTGATTGTGTAAGAAAGCTCGTTTTTGCATGTTCTATTGCTTGATGCATGACATCGACTTTTAGTACCATACCTATTCCCCCACCATAGGGGGTATCATCGACCATTTTATGATCGCCAATACCAAAATTGCGTATATTAATATATGTTATTTCGACAACTTTTTTTTCTTGAGCGCGTTTTATAATAGATTGGTCAAATGGTCCCTCAAACATTTCCGGAAAAAGAGTAAGTATGGTGATTTTCATAATGCTATTGTAACAGATTGGGTTTTATTTATTACAATTGCTTACATGTAATAAAGAAAGCGTTTGAGTATCTGTTTTAATGAGCTCTGGGAAGTTACAATTGTTATTGAGGATCATGTCAGTTCTCGTTTTCATCAGGTCAAGATATTGAAGGTTATAGGTAATGCCATCGTCTCCATCAAGGGTATGATTGATGTAAACGCTTTCATCTAATAGTTGTGTTTTTTGCCAGATGAAGTTAGAAATCGGGTCTATTGATTGGGCTAAGCTTACAAGCGAGATGATGATAAGTAAGGATATCGAGGCAGGCTGCCATTTTAATTTACTTACTCCGAAACTTGCAAAAAGATAAAGAAATGGCAAGAGAGGAAGTATGTAACGATTGATAGTAAAAGTTTGAAAAGAAAGAACAGTTAGCATAAATATAACGAAAAATATGCCAATCGGTGCTATACTTTTTTTCAATTCAGCAGTTTTTATGTAGAAAAATGAACCGATCGCAAATAACCAATAAACCCAGTTAAAGTTAAATATAAAAAGATGGAGCCAGTTTTCATAAGCATATTTATTAAAAATTTTTAATGTGACAAGATTATTAATCATTGTATAGATGCTTCCTTTACTTGCTGTTGGACTGAAATTCCAGTCATTCCATAGGTGATATCCTGCAAAATGAATAAACTCGATATACCAGAAAAGAATGACAATTGGAGCAAAAGTCCAAAAGCTACGATGTTTCTTAATGAAAATATCAGATAGTAATATGCTGAGTGCAAAGAATACCGCTGTTTCTTTAGTTAACACTGCAATGCAGGCAAAAAGTGCGTATAGTATATATCGAGAGTTCAAGTAGTAAACAAAGGCGAGAAGGATAAATACAGTCATTAAGAAATCATGAATACTAAATAGCGCTACCGAAAGATATAGTCCTGAAATAGCTAAGAGGATCGAGCTCAATAGTGCTACTTTCTCATTAAATAATTTTTTTGCAATGAAATATAGTGCCGCGATGCCTATAGAACCAAAGAGTAGTCCAATATAGTTGGTAGTATCATATCCGAAGAGACTGAAATAAATGCTATTGAGAATGAGCTTAAAGGGAGGATGTAGTGAAAGGAGCTGTAGTATATTATCTCCAGTAAACCATCTATGTGCAAAAACAAATTCCAAGGAACCATCATTAGCAGGAAAAACGTATAAATAAGGAATAAATAGGAGAATAAAAATGATAATCGGTAAAAGAAGCACCATACCTCTTTATTGTATGAGTTTATTTTTTGTTTAGCAAACCGAAGATTATTTTAAGAAGTCGTTTCTGCGAGGGAAATTTTGATTCGTATATCAAATTTCATTGCCTTAATCTTCATAATGTTACGAATACTTCGGATAACTTTTCCTTCTTTTCCAATGACCTTGCCCATATCCTCAGGTGCGACGGTTATAATGAAATTTGTGAAGCCATCTTCTTCTTTTTCATCGATTACAACGGCATCTGGGTTATCAACTACGGCTGTAACAATAAAATGGAGTGTGTCTTTCATAGATAAATCGTTTATTATTTAATTATTTCTTGCATGGTAGCTGAAGGCTGTGCCCCCTTGCTGACCCAGTATTGATATTTTTCCATATCAATCTTTTTTCTTTTGTTATCTTTTGTTTTTTCGTACCAGCCAAGCATATCGATAAAGCCGCCGTCACGTTTACTTCTTTTTTCTTTGACAACAACTCGGAATTTTCGTTCGCCTTTTTTGCCGGTTCTAGTTAATCTAATTACTAAACTCATAGGTTATATTGTACCATTATTTGTTTATCTTCTCAAGGGCTTGTTCAGCAGCATGTTCTTCTGCTTCCTGTTTAGATTTTCCTTGTCCTTCACCAAGTTGTGTATCTCCAACAAAAACACCAATGGTGAATTGTTTAGCATGCGCTGGTCCTTCTTCTTGGAGTACTTTATACACAGGAGAATTCTGTTTTCGTGCCTGAACATGCTCCTGCAGAAGACTTTTTGGGTCTTTGAAGACTTTTTTTTGAACATATTCTTCAATTTCTGGAATGAGGACTTTATAAAGAAATGTTTTAATAGCATCAATCCCCTGATCAAGGAATAATGCGCCGATGACTGCTTCAAATGTGTTTGCAAGAATTGAATCGTTTGCCCGTCCTCCTGAATCTTCCTCCCCGTGTGAAAGCATGAGATGATCTCCAAAATTGAGCTTTTTTGCTAGTTTTGCAAGACTTTTTGTATTGACAACCAGTGAACGTAAATTAGTGAGAATTCCTTCATCAAAATCAGGATAGGCTTTATATAAATGGTCTGAAACAACAAATGAAAGGATACTATCCCCAAGAAATTCCAGTCTTTCATTGGATTCGATTGGCTCTTTCGATTCATTCAGGTATGAACGATGAATGAAAGCGAGTTTAAATAAATCTTGATTTTTAAATTCAGGTAGATTTTGCATAAGTTGTAATCTTTCCTAGAACGCCATTCACAAATGCCGGACTCGTTTCATTTGAAAATTCTTTAGCTAGCTCTACTGCTTCATCAATGACGACATTTTGTGGTGTTTTTTTTTCAACAAGTATTTCGTATGTTGCCAATCGTAAGATGGCTAGGTCGACTTTGTTAATTTTATCTACAGGGAAATCAGGTGCAGCTTTTTGAATTTTTGCGTCAATGACTTTCGTATGTTTAAGTACTTCATTGGCATCATCACTAACTCTTTGCAGATGGAATTCAGTGCTAAAGAGCTCTTGTATGATGTGTTGCCTGCGCACATGTCGTGGATCTTGGGAAGTTTTCATAATACGAATATACCTGTGAACTAGTATATATTCGTAGTCATTTGTATGCGGTTACATCAGGAGACGAATCTCACATGCGAATGGTTACGAAATATTACTATGTTTGGCTCACGTTAGCTTGTTTTACTTTAATAATTTGTTTTCCTTTATAATACCCACATGATTCACAGACGCGGTGTGTAATTTGCGGTGCACTACAATTAGGGCAAACAACAGTTCCTGTGATAGTTAGTTTGATACTTGCTCGTCTTTTTCCCTGACGTGCGCGTGAATGTCGTTTCTTTGGTTCCTGTGACATAACGTCTATTTTACCTTATTTTTGCCTTGCTTGCAAGAAGTATAAGACTTGACACTCTTGAAGAGTTTGCGTTAGACTAAATGAGTAATGGGCTACAATACGCAACAATATCAAAGTCAAATAGCTTCCGATACTGATAAACAAAATCAAGCAGCAGTTCCTTATACTCCACCACCTCAACCAAATGGAACATCTCAGAAAAAATTCAGAACACCTTTAATGAATGGCATGATTGCAGCGTTCGTAATCCTCTTGAGTGGACTTATGTTATATAACTATGCTGGGCATTCCTTAACACAACTAGCAGGTATATCTTCGGAAAGAGCTGTTTTACCATCACCAACTGCTACCCCTACTATTCCTGTATCACCTTTACCTACACCCTCGCCTATATCTTCGCCTTCACCTACACAATAAATTTATACATGCAAAAATGCGCCAAGCATTTTCAGGAATTCTTTACAACAATTCGTATAAACCAACTGTGAAAGAGACTGAAGTCTTTAGCGCATTTTGCTGCTCTCACGCCATATTGCCTATTAGTTTTGTCTTTGTCTGTATGAATTCGATAGCTTCATCTTTTGGTTTGTTTATTATTTTTGTTTTATAAAATGTCCGTCGTTGTGTTCGATGAAAGTACAATGAAAGATAACTATTCAAATATCGATAATGAAGTCTATGTATCATATTGCTCACCCCCCCGCCATGAGAAGTTTGTTGATTGTTCTTACTGTATCTTTTTTAAAAAGGAATCGCTTGACATCAATAGATTGTTTCTCTGACACAAAGAAAACAAAAGAGGAAGAAAATGACAAAGTATACACTTTTTTATACTATCCATCTTTATTAATCTGGAGAAATGTTTGCCGAAAGTATCTTGCTAAGCTGTTGGTTTAATAAAGGAAATTGCGACAGTGATGAAAAAGTTTTGTCAGCAGCACTTTTTGCTTTTTGGATAAGTAATATATCAGAAAACGATGCTGCTTTAAGTTTTGGAATTCCATGTTGTGCTGTACCGTAAAGATTTCCTGGACCTCTTAATTTCAAATCAAGCTCTGCCAACTCTGCTCCTGAATGGGTTATCTCCATGGCTTTAAGACGGGCGCTTGTCTGTGCACTTTTGCTGTCTGTAAAGAGCAGACAATAGGATTGTTTATCTCCTCTTCCGACACGTCCACGAAGCTGATGTAATTGAGCTAGACCAAATCGTTCTGCTGCTTCAATAATGATAATAGTGGCGTTAGGAATATCAATACCGACCTCGACAACTGGTGTTGCGACAAGAATTGCAAACTCTCCGTTTCTAAACTCCTGTAATATTGCATCTTTTTCTTTCGCTTTTTGTTTACCATGTAATAATCCGAGTTTTAAATCCGGATAGACTTCTTTACGAAGATGTATATATTCTTGATTGACTGCTTTGATTGTTTGCATTGTTTCGGAAGGTTCAATAAAGGGACAAATAACAAATGCTTGGGAATTAGCATTTGTTATTTCTTTACGGATCCAGTCATATGCCGCAGTTCTTTTTTTTGGAGATACAAGCCACGTTTTAATCTTCTTTCTTCCATGGGGCATTTCGTTTAAATATGATAAATCTAAATCACCATACATTGTCAACGCGACAGTTCGTGGAATTGGTGTTGCAGTCATGGTTAAAAGATGCGGGTTATTTCCTTTCTGTCTGATGATACTGCGTTGTTCAACACCAAATCGCTGTTGTTCATCAATAATAACGAGTCCGAGTTTTTCAAATGTTACTTTTTCTGATAAAACTGCATGTGTCCCGATGAGAATCGAAAAATTTGATTGTGAAGTGATACGTTTTTTACTTCCTGTTATGAGATCGACAGTTACGCCCAATGGTTCAAGGAGTTTAGAAACCGTTTTATAATGTTGTGTCGCGAGAATTTCTGTGGGAGCCATAAGGACAGATTGATAGCCATTTAAAAATGCTAGATACATCCCAATTGCCGCAACAACTGTTTTTCCACTTCCAACATCACCCTGTAGCAGGCGGTTCATGGGAGTCGTCTGTTGGAAATCCTGGAATATATGGTTTAGTGCGGTTAGTTGTGCCTCTGTCAGTGTGAAAGGGAGTGAATCGATGCATAATTTGACTCGTTCGTCATATTTTTTAACTTCAAAGGGAATACCATGTTGTATCTCACGCCATTCTGAGCGGCGTTTTTTTGCCGCAAGTTGCATAAAGAAAAGTTCATCAAATGCCAATCGTTCTTTCGCTTTTTGTGCAGTATCAAGGTCTTTGGGAAAATGAATTTCCTGCACTGCATGGGTAAATGTCATCAGATGGTTCTCTTTAATAATTATTTCAGGAAGATATTCAGTTAGTTCCTGTAATTGCTCTTTTAAAATTGTATGTATTTGTCGACGAAGCCATTTGGAAGAGACTCCTTGCGTTTCCGGATAAATTGGAATAAGACGACCAGTATGAATTGCTTGACTATTCTTTAAAAGTATTTCGTATTCGGGTGATTGCAGTGATAACGTTTTACCCTTTCCAAATCTATCAGTCCGCCCTGATGCCGAAATCGTCGAATTGGGTAAAATGGTTCTTGTCAAAAAGGGTTGATTAAACCATGTCAATTCAATAGTTCCAGTTCCATCAGTAACGAGTGCTTTTTGCATCGTTTTTATTCGTGCACCTCGCATATAGTTCGTTTTTATCTCTATTATTTTTCCCTGAATGGTGACTGTTTCACCTGGCTGTATTTCTGCAATTTTAGAAACGCCTGAATAATCTTCATAACGGTTTGGTAGATGGAAAAGAAAATCATAAAAAGTATAGATGCCAAGTTTTTCAAGTCTTCCGGCATACATTTTCATTGCACGATTGCCTCTGGTGATTGGTGTGTGAAGATCCATAGGTGATTTTTTTGACCTGAGTCCTGTTCTGTTTTATCGCTGTCTGTCTCTCATAGTTATTCCAAATGTTCTGTAGGCTTTCCTCGTTCATTACCCATTGTTTTTGTCATTAATTAGTTAGTAAAGCTAAATACGGGAGGAATGATGCTGAAATAAGAGCTAGTCCTGCTATAATGATGATGACTCTCCAAGCTGTTTTATGTTTCTCAAACGTTTCCATTGGGTTTATTATATTGAATCAATAATCAGGAATCAAGAAATAAGTTGTTATTTTTCTAATACAAGTTTAACAAATTTTCTTTTACCTACTTTTATTATCATGCCTTCTTCAAAGTCTAATAGCTGTTTGATATCGTTAATTTTTTTTGAACCTTTTGTAAAAATAATTTCGACTCCGCCTTGTTCGGTTAATCTTTTTGCGTCTGATCTTGTTTTTGCTAAATTCGTTGATAACAGGACATCGATAATCCCACGGCTATCTTCAAAAGCTTTCGTAACTGAGACTGTTGGCATCTCCTCCGGTTTTTCGCCTCGCTGAACGCGTTTTGCAAAATTTTCTTTTGCTGCTTCGGCTTTTTGTAAACTCGTTAATTCTTTGGTAATTGCGAAAGCAAGCTCTTTTTTAATAGTCATCGGGTGTTCACCATTTTTTAGTGCAGCCTCAGCTTCAGTTATCTCAGCAAGTGAGACATTGGATGCAAGTGTATAATAGTTAATAATTAACTCATCAGTAATTGCCATAACTTTGGCATAAATATCTTCTGCTGTGTCATCAAGCCAAATCGCATTTCCCCAAGATTTACTCATCTTTCGTCCGTCAGTTCCCTCGAGGATAGTTGTTGTGAGAACATAGGATTGTTTTTTGCGAAGATCTTTTTGCAATGTTCTTCCGGCTTGCATATTGAAAGTCTGGTCTGTTCCACCAAGTTGAATATCTGTGTCCATAAAATAGCTATCATAGCCCTGCATTACAGGATAGAGAAATTCGTGAAGACCTACTCGTTTATTTTCATTTAATCGCTTGCGGATTAGTTCTCGTCCGACAAAATCACCAACAGAAAAATGCTGAGTGAGTTTGACAACATCTTCAAACGAAAGTTGCTTTAACCATTCACTGTTATGTTTGACTATAACCTTTGAAAAATCAAGAATTTTTTCTGCCTGTTTTTTGTAGGTTTGTAAATTCTGTTTAATTTCCTCAGTAGTAAGAACTGGTCGTTCGGTATCTTTGTCAGAAGTATCGCCGATGAGTGCAGTAAAATCACCTATCAGAAAGGTAACATGATGTCCCAATCTATTAAATGCTTGGAGTTTTCTAAGTACAACTGCATGTCCGAGATGGATTTTAGTACTTGTTGGATCAATGCCAAGATAAATATTTAATTTTTCTCCTGAACGGAGTTTTTCTTCCAATTCCTTTTTCCCAGGGATAATGTTTGCAACGCCGCGAGTAAGTAGTTCTTCAATAGAATCCATAGCAAAAGTATAGCATATTTTTTAAAAACTCCTTATGTTGTTGTTCAAGATCGCGAATTGTTTTTATTGGATATATTTAGAATATCCTCCCAAGCCATTCTAGATAAATTGAGGTCTAGTGCTTACACTATATTATCAATTATTCTGCTTCTTCGATAAAATTAAACCGAGGGACTTTTTCATTATTAATGATAACTTTTTCTAGAAACATTTTTAGTGGTCTTACCCATACTTTGCTTTGTGGATTGTCATACAAACATTCATAGACTACAAACTCTTCAAGTGTTTCACTATGTTTTGCTATTGCGAGCACACGATAAAAGTTTCCCGTCTTGCTATGTTTATATCTTCCGAGCTTTATTTTACTCATATGCTAATATTGCTCTATATTCGATATTTATTCAAGTTATTAGATTTGCAACGGATTCAGTACAATTTTGATTATTGTCAAGAATATTTGTTATAATAGGAATACTCTTATGGATTATCAAACTTCAAGACATTCGCGTTCAAGAAGACGCCGAAGTTTTTCCTTTGATACACGAAAATTTCTTACTGTCAGTACGCTTCTCAAATATCTTTTTTTTGCGTTTATTATAGGTATTATACTGCTCGTTGTTTTATTCCTTTGGTATAGTCGTGATTTACCTACACCCGGGAAATTAGTTGCTTCTCGTTATAAAGATGCGACACGAATTTATGATAGAAATCATGTCCTTCTCTATTCTGTCTACCAGAATGAAAATCGTACGTATGTTGGTTTATCAGTAATACCTAAACAGCTTCAGGAAGCAACCATTTCGACCGAGGACAAGAATTTTTATACCAATAATGGTTTTTCATTTACAGGGATGTTGCGTGCAGTTAAAAATATGGCACTCGGAGGAGGAATTCAGAGTGGTTCAACAATTACTCAACAGTTGGTGAAAAATGTTTTGCTCACAAATCAGCAAACACTTGCTCGTAAAATTAAAGAAATTATTCTTTCCATTCAAGTTGATCAGAAATATTCCAAAGATCAAATTTTGGAGATGTATCTCAATAATATACCCTATGGTGGAACTGCAATTGGCGTTGAAGCGGCATCTGAATTATATTTCAATAAAAATATACAAAGCTTAGATTTGGCACAGAGCGCATTCTTATCCGGCTTGCCGCAGAGCCCTAGTTTATATTCACCATTTAGTGGAACTAAGTATTATTTGAACAGAACTCAAGAAGTGTTACATGCAATGGTGGCTAATGGATACATCGAACAGAATGATGCTGATAAAGCGTATAAAGAAATAAAAGAGTATCATTTTTCCCAAAATAATACGCATATTAAAGCGCCGTATTTTGTGATGTATGTGAGAGGACTTTTGGCAGATCAGTTTGGTGAACAAATGGTTACGAGTGGTGGTCTGCAAGTCACCACCTCACTTGATTATACAATGCAACAAAAAGCTGAAGATATTGTAAAGTCAGAAATTGATAATTTAAAAACGTATCACGTTGGCAATGGTGCTGCAATTATTACCGATCCAAAAACTGGTGAAATTCTTTCTTTTGTTGGCGGTAAGGATTATTTTGGTGATTCAACACCAAACGGTTGTAATCCAGGGAAGGACTGTACTTTTGAGCCAAACGTTGATGCTGCTTTGTCTGCAAGACAACCTGGGTCTTCGTTAAAGCCAGTTATTTATGCAACAGCATTTGAGCATGGATATACTCCTGCGACCATGCTGATGGATGTGCAAACAAACTTCAAGACAACTAATTCTGATCCGGATTATATCCCAGTTAATTATGATGGTAAATTTCATGGACCAATACAATTGCGATTTGCTCTTGGCAATTCATTGAATATCCCTGCGGTGAAGACATTGGCTCGCGTTGGCATTAAACCGGTTATGCAACAGGGATATGATATGGGAATTAATAGTTGGCAACCTACTCCAGAGCATCTTGCAAGCGTTGGTCTATCACTCGTTCTTGGTGGACGCGAGACTACATTGCTTGATGAAACGACTGCTTATGGTGTTTTCGCAAATCAAGGTATCCGTCAGGATCCAGTAGCTATTTTAAATGTTACCGATAGCAAAGGAAATGTGCTTTATCAACATCAGAATACACAAGGTCCACGCGTCTTGCCTGCAAATGTGAGTTTTATCATTTCGCATGTCCTTTCTGATGATAATGCAAGATCGATGGAATTTGGTCCAAATTCATGGCTTGTCGTTTCAGGACATACTGTTTCTGTCAAAACCGGAACGACAGATCAAAAACGTGACAACTGGACAATTGGTTATACGCCAAAATATGTTGTTGGAGTATGGGTTGGGAACGATGATAATTCTGTTATGAATCAGGCAATCTCTTCTGGTATTACTGGTGCTTCACCAATTTGGAATAAAATTATGACCGCAATTTTGAAAGGAAAAGCTGATCAACTGGAACAAAAACCTGACGACGTGAATGCATTACAGGTTGATGCATTGGCTGGAGGCCTTCCCCATGCAGGACAGCCGACACGTTCTGAATATTTTATTAAAGGGACTGAACCGACAACGGAATCTCCTATTTATCAAAATAAAGATGGAAAGAATTATCTTGTGTTGCGTGAGGATGATCCAGTTTCAACAGATGGGACAAATAGATGGCAGCAAGGAATTGATGCATGGATTCAGCAAAATCATAGTGGTGATGAAATGTATCATCCACCGACTGAAGTCGTCAGAAAAGCAACAGGAGATCATTCTGTCGATACACAGGGTACCCCCACACCGACTCCAAATCATTAGCTTTCTGGTACAATAGACACCATGAGTTTGTATCCTGATTCTTGTGAGAATAATACCACGTATCAAATTTTAAAAAAGGGTGTAACAGAGATTGGTGAAATGGTGATGGCCATGCAGCAATCTGGTAATCTTGGAACGACGCAGAAAGAAAGTATTCATAGTATTCTTACTGTTGCTGATAAAGAAGCAGAGAGCAAGCTTATTGATTTGATAAAAAGTAATTTTCCGGAAAATGCCATTTTATCCGAAGAATCATTCAGTGAAAATCATACAAAGACCTTTTGGACTATTGATCCAATCGATGGAACAAGTTTTTTTGAGCACGGATTACGTGATTGGTCGATAAATTTGTCTTTTGTTGAAAATAACAAAATACAATTCGGCATGACATATTGTCCGTCTGTAAGGGAATTATTTTTTGCAGAAGCAGGACGTGGAGCTTTTTTAAACGGAAAAAGCATACAGGTTTCTTCTCGAGATAAATTGAAAGATAGTATTATCTATATTGGGAACAAAGCATTTATTCAACATATTGATACAATTCATACGCTGGCAAAAAACATTAGATCAGCTTGGATAACAGGTTCTACAGGGCTCGTTCTTGCTAATCTTGCTGCAGGACGTGTTGATGCCGCAATACAGATAGAACAACCCTTTTGGGATATTGCCCCAGGAATTCTGTTAGTCCAAGAAGCAGGAGGTATGTTCACCAATTGGCAAGGAGAGGAAGATTTTGATATGAGTGGAGCTTATACACAACAAAATAATATTATCGCTTCTAATGGAGCTCTTCATAAATCACTTCTTACATTATTTTAATCTTGCATAGTATTTATCTTTAAGTGTTTTGAGAATCGTTTTCCGGATCTCCCCTATTTCTTTATCTGTTAAATTTTTGTCATAGCTTTGATAAACAATATGAAATGTTCTTGTTTCTTTATATTTATCAATGAGTGAAACTTTTCTAATAAGAGTATTTTGTTTTTTTATAGCATCCATTAAATCACCTGTTTGAACAGTTGTCGGTGCAATGATCGCAAGATCTTCAATGACAGATGGATATTTACTGACAGGTGTATAAATTTTCTTACGTGTTGCCTGTTGTAACAGCAGAGCAATATCTAATTCAAAAGTGATAATTGTATCATCGAAGATTTCAATAACACCAAGCTCTTGTTTATCAATCAACACCAATGCTCCAGAGCGATCAGTAAGTGGTTTAAAAGTAGCATTTTTAATTTCTAAATCTGCCAATAATTGTTCGATCACACCTTTCATTTCTAAAAATGATGCTTTTGGTTTTTTTAAAAGTCCTGCAAGTTTCAAGTTTTGTTTAGGCAAATTTTTCCCATTTTTTTCATAAATATTTGCCAATTCAAAGATTTTTATTATTTCATGATCTTGATTTTCTTTTGCAACTTGTAAAAGATTTGGTACGAGTGTTCTGCGCATATATACCATGTCATCAGTAAGAGGATTTTGAATAGTAACTGCATCCTCAATCGGTCCTTCAAACATCGTTTCCGAAACCATTGGATACGTGTATACTTCAGTAAAACCCCAATATTTGAGTGCATCTTTAATGCGGTCTTCCCAATAAAATTCGTTTAAATCAAGATGTATATACGATGCAGAAGAAGATGCTGGTAATGTGTCAGGAATGTTATCATAGCCATAAACTCGTGCAATTTCTTCTATGAGATCTTCAGGAATGAGCATATCTTCTCCACTTTTACGATGTGGTACCGTAACAATAAGAGTTTCTCCTTGTCTTTCTACCATGAAACCAAGGCTTGTGAGAATTGCGACCGATTTTTGTATAGGTATATTGATTCCAACGACATCGTTAATTTTTTTTTCAGAAAGTGTGATCATTATTTCTTTCGGTTTGTTAGGATAATAATCGATAATTTCTGACATAATTTCTCCATTAGCAAGCGTTTGAAATAATTCAATTCCTCGAGCAAGCGCATCATTTACGGATTCTGGATTAATACCTTTTTCATTCAAAATTGCTGCTTCTGTCCTGATACCATGCTCCATGGATGTTTTTCGGATATGAGTTGGCTCAACATTATCGATAAAAAAGAGGATCCGTTTGGTATTATTAGTTACTACGCTGTTGGCAGTTCCCATAATACTGATTAGATCAATAATTTCTCCTTTTCCATTATCTGCGACAATATCTCCGCCGGAGAGAGTATACTCTTTTTCATCAAGTGTTCTCATTTTTTCTCCCTTTTTTGATTCTCTGATAATGAGTGTGTGGTTTAATAACCGATCATAATCAAAGACATGTGTTGGATGACCTATTTCACGCATGACATAATTGGTGATATCAATGACATTATTGAGGCTTCTGATGCCTGATGCATCAAGTCGGTCTTTGACAAAATCCGGTGATTCGACTATTTTTACTTCCATGATGACTGCACAAATGCGGTTTACCAGCTTTTCATCAAATTTAAGGGTCAGTTCTGGACTTTTTTTCGGATGGATAGTGGGTAAATCTAGCTTCGGTTTTACAAAAGTTGCATCGATGCCTGACTGCGGCAGTACTGTTGCTGCTTCTTGTGCAATGCCGACAACTGACATTAAATCAGGTCGATTTGTCGTAATTTCAATATCATAGACAAAATCGTTTTTGTAATTTTCGATACGTTCAATCGAAACACTTGTCAGTGATAGTTTTTCGGCAATTTTTTTCGGCGTCGCCGATGTCTTTAAATATTCTCGTAGCCAACTATCTAAAATTTTTATGTTCATAATTAAAATTGTTTTAAGAAATCCAGGTCATTAGAATACAAGGTTCGTAAATCATCAATTTTGATACCATCTTTCATCATTAAGACTCTTTCCACTCCCCAACCAAATGCAAAACCGGTATATTTTTCAGGATCTACATTCCCTGCTTTCAAAACATTTGGATGTACCATCCCTGCACCACCAAGTTCAAGCCATCCTTCTTTGCAAAGTCGGCAGCCTTTTCCAAGGCAAACACCACAGCTGATATCTACTTCGAATGATGGTTCAGTAAATTGGAAATGATATGGTCTTATTCTACTGACTCTATTTTTCCCAAAATATGATTTAACAAAATAATTCAATGTCCCTTTTAGATCAGAAATAGCGATATTTTCTCCAATAACAAGCCCTTCAAATTGATGGAACATTGGTGTATGACTGACGTCTGATTGACGACGATAGGTCTTTGCTATATTTAACATTTTAATTGGCAATGTATTTTTTTCCATTTCTCTTACCTGTCCTGATGAAGTATGAGGTGTTAAAAGAACTGGCCCTTTTTTAGTGTCAGGATTCTGTTTAATAAAAAATGTTTCCCAATCATCTCGTGCAGGATGATTTTCTGGGAAGTTCAAAGCAGTAAATGCATACCAATCCCATTCAATTTCTGGATAACGAACACGAGTAAAACCGATCTGCGTAAATATTGTTGTAATTTCTCGGATAGCCTGTGTAATTAGATGAAGATGTCCGAGTTCTGGGCGTATTCCAGGTTCACTGACATCAAGTGCATAAAAATTTTGTGATTTTGTTTTATTTAACGTTGCTTCTCTTGTTTTGATTGTATCTTCAATGATATTTTTTACTTCGTTCGTAAGACTACCTACTTTTGGCCGATTTTCTTTAGGGATTTTTGGAAGTTCTTTAAGAAGCTGTGTTATCTCTCCATTTCTTCCAAGAAATTGAATTCTAATTTCTTCCAGTTCTTTGACAGTTTTTGTCTCTAGAATAAGAGAAATTGCATTATTTTTGATTCCTAATAATTTTTCTTCCATAGCTGAATTATAATATGTTTATTTATGTAATGCGAGCATCATCTTCCTACTAACAAGAAGCTTGTGTAATTTTCCTTTAAATCCTGTAAATTATCCTCAACAATTGTTAGATCATACAATTCTGCGAGTATTTTACTTCCCATTGTGGCAATGTTATTTGGAAGTTTGCCTTTACTAAGTTGCTTTGCTACCAATGCATGATCTATCATTTCCCCTTCTCCTGATATCTGTTTAAGATTTTGATATTTATTTTCTAATGTATTTTTACATTGTGATAGTACTTGCGGATGGGTCATGATAGTTGTGATATTAGATAATTTTGTGTCTTTTTTAATCAATAATGCATGAGAAATCTTAATAGCAAATTCTTCGATAATGGAGAATTTATATTGTGCCATTGCTTCAACTGACTCCATAACAATCCCCCCAGCTGAATTATGGATAGCAAAAATTCCTTGATCGATCGTGCCTTCGTGTAATGCTAAGAGAACATTTTTTGATGTATGAAGATATGCAATTTTATAATGTGAGATTGCATTTCTTTGTAGATAATGTTGTACTGCCTCTTCATTAAAGCTTCCTATTCCTCCTTGGATGCCAATGATTACATACTTCTTATTTATCTGTTTTGGTATGAGTTTGTTATACAGTTTGTTATAAGCATCACCTAATGTAATACGCATTTCTTTAGTGTATGGATTATACTGTTGTAGATTTATAAAAAGTTCCCATGTATCATTACATGTTTGTTCTTTAACCTCCAGGAGTTTGGTCGTACCGATAGTATCAATAGTAGTTTTTTCTATAGCAAATTCTTGTAGAAGTCTTCCAATAAAATGCGTAAGTCCTTGTGAATTTGCTGCTAATTTATCATGTTTATCTGCGGTAAGTTCAATAATACGCAAGTTTTTTTCATTGAAATAATTTTTCCAGAACAGATATGTTTCGTTTGTTGTAAGAAATTTATCCATTACAATTGGGAGACCTGTAAAACCATTTTTACTACTATCAGGTCCGAAGAGTGGATGTGTTAACAGTGCCTGTGTTTTTGTTCCTTTAAGATGTTCTCGTAATATTTTTTTTGGATGCAATTTTACTGAGAGAACATCGATTAAAAGATGATCAGATCGGAAAAACTGTTTATGCTCTGTGATAACCGATGAAAATGTTTGGATCGGGACAGCATAGAAAATCACTTCACTTTTATACGCTTTTTTAAGATCATTTGTGACATTTTTATTTGTTTGATTTTTTGAATGTCGTTGATAAATTGTAATATCAAAATCATTTTTTAATAATTCATATAAGGTTTTACCAAAACGTCCAAATCCAATAATAGTGACTGTTTTTTTTCTCATAGGTTTTTTTCAAGAGAAAGTGCAGCTTTATGTATCTCTTCATATATTATTTTTACTGAAGTTTCCGGAATATTTTTTTTCTTTGCGGTTTCTATGATACGGTCTACTATTTGTTGCCAGCGAGTTTTATCTAAAGGTGGAATACCTTGTTCTTTTTTTAGCTTTCCAACCTTATAAACAATATCCATACGTTTTGCGAGGATATTAAGCAATTCTTCATCAAGAATATCGATTTCCTTTCGTAAATTTTCAAGTGTTTTATTCATAGTTATAAGTTTTGTGCTTTATGTCTTAAATAGTGATCTATGATTACTAAGGCAGCCATTGCATCCACAATTGGCACTGCACGTGGCAAAACGCATGGATCATGTCTGCCACTTGCCTCCAATTGGATTTTTTCTTTTTCCTTTGTCACAGTCTGTTGTCTTTTCTTTATTGTTGAAACCGATTTAAATGCAACACGAAAATAAATTGTTTCTCCATTTGAAATGCCACCTAATGTTCCACCTGCGTTATTCGTTTTCATTTTTATGTCGTCATTTTCATTAGTATAAAGAGAATCGTTATGCTGACTTCCGCGCATTTTAACGCCTTCGAATCCCGAACCATATTCAAACCCTTTTGTTGCATTGATACTTATCATTGCTTTGGCAAGATCGGCTGGAAGTTTATCAAAAACTGGCTCACCTAGACCTGCAGGGACATGTCTGATCACTCCGCGAATTACTCCTCCAATAGAATCTCCATCATCACGGATTTCTTCAATAAGTTTGATCATTTTTTTAGCGATTTGTTGGTCCGGACAACGGACGATATTTGATTCAATTTGTTGGGCAGTGACACTGTTAAAATCGACAGTTGTTTTAATATCACCGACTTGTTCTACATAGCTGAGAAAGTCGATGCCAAGTTTTTCCTTCAGATATTTTTTTGCAATTGTTCCTGCAGCAACCCTTGCTAATGTCTCACGGGCAGATGCACGTCCGCTTCCTTTGTAGTCTCGTATACCATATTTTGTTTGATAGGTGTAGTCCGCATGTCCTGGACGGTACACATTTTGTAACTGGAGATAATCCTCCGATCGAACATCTTGATTGTATGCAAGAAGAAGAATTGGTGTCCCAGTTGTTCTCCCATCAACAATTCCGGATAAAATATGAATAGTATCTTGTTCTTTTCGCGGAGAGGTTATTTTACTTTGTCCAGGTTTTCTTCTATCAAGATCTTTTTGTATTTCTTCTTCAGTGATTGCGATATTTGGTGGACAGCCATCAATAACAACTCCCACGGCACCACCGTGTGATTCTCCAAAAGTTGTTATTCTGAATAATTGTCCAAACGTATTTCCGGCCATAATGTAGTGATTAGTATTATTTCTTAGTGATTAGTATAGGCAATATTTTTTCCAATTCTTGTTTTGTTAATTGTCCAGGGGCGGATGAATCTTTCGTTTCTATTGGTGCATAGATTATTTTGTTACCCCACAATGTTCCATAAACTCTTGTAATTGTACCAAACTTTCCCATCCCAAGTATAATATGCTGTTTATTCTGTAGGCGAAGATTTTGTTGCAATAGTAAAAGTTTCAATGCGTCTATCTCATTAGTGCACATAGTTGCGATTTTATAAATGTTCGGGTTCAATTTATCAATTTGCTTTATTATTTCTACTAGATTTGCTGGTGTTTCTTGGTAATTATGATATGAAACTATTTTTTTTACCTGTATTTTTTTCTTTTGAATATATGCCAGTTCTTTTTCTTCCGAAATATCCAAATCAAGATATGCTTTTGTATTATGTAACAAATCAATAATTTGCAATTTTTTTTCATTATTTATTCCTGGTTTTTTTAATTTCCCACGGTGAAATAGGAGAATTAATTTATCTTGCAGAAGGTTTACTAATTCCTTTACAAATATATTGTCAATTCCTTCGATTGTATCAAGCCAGATCTCAAAATATTGATATTCATTTGTATGTTGTGTAATCATACGTAGAACATCAATTTTCCTGGTTTTTATAATTGGCAAACAGTAATTGATTTTCATAATAATACCTTTCTCATCACTGTTTCTGGGGCATCATGCCCAGTATATAGTTTAAATTGTGCGAGTCCTTGATATAAGAGCATTTCTCTACCTTGTATTATTTGTGCGCCTTGTTTTTTTGCTTCTTTAAGAAGTCGCGTCTCATGGCCATAAATGACATCAAAAATAATATGGTTTTTTGTAATATATTTTTGGGGAAGTGGTGTTTCCTTTTTGTCATGTAGTCCTACTGATGTCGTATTGATAATAATATCAGCATTATTTATGATTTCAGCTGCGTTTAATGGATAAGCAGTTCCACCAAATTCTTCTGCGAGTGTCTTTGCTTTATCTATTGTTCGATTGAATATGAGTAGTTTTGCGCCTTTGTTTGTAATGGCATATGCTACGGCGCGGGCTGCCCCTCCTGCGCCAATTAGTGCAACCTTTTTGTTTTGTAGCGAAGTTAGTTTTTCTAATGGAGTAAGAACGCCGAGCCAATCAGTATTGTAGCCAACTAATTTGCCATCATTATTTATAATAGTATTTACAGCGCCGATTTTTTTTGCGACTTTATCTATTTCATCAAGGTAGGGCATCACAGCAATTTTATGAGGCATTGTACAACTGATACCATGTATATTCGTTGCCTTCGCTCCTTTGATAAAGCTATCGATAGTATGTATAGAAACACGACATGCAATATAGACATATTGATTATCAATATGCAATGCTTTATATCCCGCGTTATGCATTTGCGGAGAGAATGAGTGCTCTATTGGATCACCAATTACCATACAAATTTTTGTTTTTGCTGTTATTCTCATAAGTATTTTAGTATTTCATTTACTACTTCTTTTGGCGTTTTGTCATCTGTATCAATAGTAATATCTGATGTTTGTTCATATATTGTCCGTCTCTCATTCCAAATATCTTTTATTTCTTCGGTAAACGTTTTTGTACCAGTTAATGAAGGACGATTGTTATTATGACTAATTCTGGAAAGTATTTGGTTTACGGAAACCTTTAAGAAAATGAACTTTCCATTTTTTCCTAAAAAATCTCTGTTAGATTTTTGTATTATGGCTCCACCACCTGGCGCAATTACTGCATTTATCTGTTTCGAAATTCTTTCTACAAGTTTTGATTCTTTTTCTCTAAAATATTCCCAACCATATTTTTGAACTATTTCTGTAATAGATATTCCCTCACTCTGAATGAGTAAAGAGTCAAGATCATAAAAAGTTTTAGCAGTTTTTTTTGAAAGAATTTTTCCGACTGTTGACTTGCCACTTCCTCGCATGCCGATAAGAATAATATTCATCTAGCTACTCCATTCCATTTCATGCCTACTTCTTCAAGCATATCCCAAAAATTTGGAAATGTTTTATTGACCACATCAGGATCATTAATAATCATATTTGATAGTTTGAATCCAGCAATTGCAAATGACATCGCTGTTCGTTGATCTCCATAGGTATCAATACTAGCCGATTGTGGGTTACCGCCAAAAATTGTTAGGGTGTCATGAGTTGATTCAGTTTTAATTCCCATTTTTGCTAATTCACTCACGGTTGCTTTTAGCCGATCTGTTTCTTTGACATGCAAAGATTCTAAACCAGTAAGAACGCTTTTTCCTTTTGCGAAAGCAGTAAGGACCGCAAGTGTTTGTGCCTGATCAGGGAAATCAATCATATTAACGGTGACAGGTTTTATTTCTTTTCCGACAATAGTAATCGTATTGTTGTCTATAATTATTTCATTGCCCATTTTTTCGAGAATTGGCAACAGTTTCTTATCAGCTTGTAACGATTTTGGATTAAGATTTTTTAAAGTAATTTTTGATTGTGTTGCTGCCGCAATAGCGAAAAAATATCCTGCACTAGAAAAATCTCCTTCGACCGAGTACGTCTCACAATCATATTTTTGTCCGGAAGAAATGCGATACGTTTTATAGTGAGCATTTTTAACTGTTATACCAAAATGGCTCATAGTATCAATTGTCATATCTATATATGGCTTGGAAATTTGTTTTCCATCCACATGAATAGTAAAACCGTCTATGATAGGTGCGATCATAAATAGCGCAGAAAAAAATTGGCTACTTATGTTGCCTTTCATATGGACTGCATGTGGATTTAGTTTAGAAGAAGTTATTTTGAGTGGCGGGTATCCTTCCTTTTCAAGATACTCAATTTTGGCATCAAGTTGTCTAAGAGCATTTACTAATTCTTCAATGGGCCGTTTGTTCAAACCTTCATTTCCGGTGAGTATTTTTATTCCTGGAATAACACAAAGCAATGGTAAAATAAAACGCATTGTGGTTGCAGCAAGGTTTGCATTGAGTTGATAACTTCCTTCTCTTACATCTTTGAATGAGCCTTTTACTATAATCGCATTTTCATCCAATTCGATTGCTATTCCTAACAGTTTGAGGCAACCAATCATTGCCCATGTATCTTCACTGATAAGAGGGTTTTTAATTATCACCGGATTTTTTGTTAATGATGCCATGAGGAGTGCGCGGTTGGTGTAACTTTTTGAACCGGGTATTTCGATTACTTTTGTGACAGGATTTTCTAATGGAGAAAGAGTTATCTGCTTCATAAATTTTCAAGTGTATTTTTTATTATGTTTTCTTTAACTATTTGATTAATAACGCCTTCGCCAATTTTTTTAAGCAGTGTGAAATGTATATCTCCACTAACATTTTTTTTATCCGATTTCATTTTTGTAACAATTTTCTCATAATTTATATGGAGAATAGTAGTAGGCAATCCAGCATTAGCAAGTTTATTTTTAATCAAATCGACATCGTTTTTATTAAGCAAGCCGATTCGTTGGGAAAGCATTGCTTCTGCTACCATACCAATGCTAATTGCTTCACCATGCAGTAATGGTCTATCAGTTTTCAAACAGAGAGATTCAATTGCATGTCCAATGGTATGACCAAAATTTAATAATTTTCTTTTGTCGCGTTCTATCTCATCCTGTTCAACAATTGTTGACTTTATTTCACATGAACGAGTAATAATATCAATTAATTCATCAGTTGAAAATGATAAAGGAGACTTACTAGTTACCTTTTCAAAGTAATTTTTATCTGTAATCAATCCATGCTTAATTATTTCTGCAAATCCGGAAATAAATTCTCTCTCAGGAAGTGTTTTAAGTGTCGCAACATCAATAATGACAGCTTTTGGTTGTGTAAAAGTGCCAATAAGATTTTTGATTTCTGCAAAATCAAAACCTGTTTTTCCACCAACACTTGCATCAACTTGGGAAAGAAGCGTTGTTGGTATATTGATAAAATCAATACCTCTCATATATGTTGCTGCTGCGAAGCTTCCCATATCGCAGATAACACCACCACCGAGATTAATGACAACTGATTTTCGATCACAACCAGCAGCCAGTAATTCTTGCCAAATTATTTGTATTGTTTTGATGGTTTTTGCTTTTTCGCCGGATGGAAGGATGATAGGAAGAGATTGAGGAGGAAGAGTTTTTAAGAGTTTTTTGCACCACCATTTTCCTATAGTTTCATCAGTAATTAATACGATTTTTGTATAAGCAGATAAATCGATGAGCTTGTTCAATTGAGTAATACTATTGTTACCGATAACAATATCGTAAGCTTGCTCAGTTGATTGTTTGATAGTAATAGTTATTCGTTTCATTGTGAAATTGTGGGCGGCCGAAGTCCTCTAAACATATGCAGCTCGTTAACAAGCTGTTTCAGTTCATCAATCGTTACATGTTCATCTGTATCTGTGGGAGAAGTTCCTGCTTCTATCAATAGACCGTCATACAGAAAGCCATTTTCTGTTTGTAGTTTTGCTGCGAGAATTGTTTCTTCGATAATTGTATGTCTCAATTTAGGGCCGATACTATGTGTGGGATCAAAGTACATTTTTGCTTGGGGAGCATTTTGTTTAATCCTTTTCATTATCTCATGAGCGATAGCATTTCGGGAATCACCATTTCTTGGTACATCAATGCCACGATGAATAATAATCAACTCACCTGGATGTTCTGCAACATAGGTAGTTAACCCTAGCGTTACTTTTTCAAGCGCTGTTTCTCCCTGATAATTCGGATGATTTGCAATTTCTAAAGGATCTTTACCAAGAAATTTACCATGTTTAATACCAATATCCCATTTATTTCTTTTTGCAAATTCACTTATTTCAAACATATTCCATCCAAGTTGCTCCACAGAAGGATTCCATGGAAGCAAGTTACCATACAATACTTTTTTTTGTTCGTAAAATGGAAGCTGGATATGGGGAATCATAATTTCTGTTGCTATTAAAAGATCAGTTTCTTTAGCTATTTTTTCTGCAAGTTCAACACTTGGTATTTGTAATGTCATCCGTTCTTCAGACGACATCATGAGAGCTTTTTGGATTACCTGCGAGTCAATGCCCATACTTTCATCATTCAGATCAAGTGACGTTCTCGATTTAAGTCCGACAACACGGGTTCCATAAATTGCACGGTTTCCATCAGGTGTTTCTATCGTTGCAATATCATTAATGATTTCTTCAGTATTTTCTGGGGTAATAGAGCATGGACCGGCAATAATTGCTAAATCGTAGTGATTCATAAAACTTCCTCCAATCCAAAGAATCGTTTATTAATTTCTGGCATCGTTATCTGTCTTTTTTGAAGAATAAAGTTATTCAGAGTGTTTATTTCTTCTTTCCTTGGCACGGCAGCTGCGTTACCAAGTTTTGTACAATGTAATGCTGCAACTGTGTTTGCATATTCAGCACATTTTTTATTATCCCACTTTTGTATTATTCCATAGGCAAATGCCCCACGATAAATATCTCCTGCACCTTGTACATCAGTTACTTTTACATGGAGTGATGGAATCAGTTCAATTGTCTTTCCATTGTAAATAATGCTGCCGAGTTCTCCAGCGGTTATGATAATTGGATTCTTTGTCAATCGGCGAAGTGCTTCCAAACAGAGCACTAAATTATTACCATTGCCGATTTTCACCAGTGCTTCGATCGGAATTATTGGATAATCTGCATGTTTAATCATATCCATAGTGAATGGTGAAACTTCCGTTGATGGATCAATAAGAATTTTTGTTGACAATTTTTTCATTTTAAGAATTTCATAAAATGCAGTGTGTTCATGTCTATCAATAATAATAAGATCAAATTTTCTAATAAAATTACGATCCAGATTGGCAATATCAGGATGAATAACATTTCCTCGTACTTTTTGGCGTGATCCATTTTTGGGATTGATCAGGTACGTATTAATTTTTGTTCTTTGTTGTAGGCCCGCAATCATTTCGATGGATTCATGTTTGAGTGTTTTTTTGATAATTCTAGCTTCTTCATCGCGTCCCAAAGTCGTTAGTAATGTACAATCAACACCCAATCTGGATAACAGAATAAGCGCAATAAGCGATGGCCCTCCAACATGTTTTTCAACACGCTCGCTATTGAGCATTTTTGCGTTATCGATTACTGATTCACCTATTCCTAAGACTTTCATATTTTTAACCATAAAAAAACCTCCCGTTTGGGAGGTGTTCCGCTTTGGTTTTTGCTAGTTATTACACTAAACCACTACGTAACCTCCCTGTTGGGAAGTAAAGTAAGTAAACCAATAATAAGCTTGTACCTGATTTTTCATAGATCTTTTTAAGTGTATTAGATACTTTTTACTTTGTCAACGATATGTTTGAAGGTCTTTGGATCTTCAACAATAAGGTTACTCAATATTTTTCGATCTAATGTGATATTTGTTTTGTGGAGTTTGTCAATGAAGACACTGTAAGACAGATCTTCCTTCTTAACCGCTTCCGCAATACGAGTGATCCAAAGAGTTCGGAAATCTCGCTTTCTCAGTTTGCGGCCATGATAAGCGTATTGTCCAGCATGAAGTGCTGCTTCTTTTGCAACTTTAACTAATTTACTTTTGGTGCCGCGATATCCTTTTGTCATTCCCAAAAGTTTGTTATGTTTTCTTCGTGATACGGTTCCCCGTTTGATTCTTGCCATATTAAGCTAATCCTAACATTCGTTTGACTCGTTTCGCGAATGCTCCTTTCAAAACACCGGGTTCTTTTTGGCGTCGTAATCTGCTTTTTGATTTGTGCAGTTTTAAATGACTACCAAATTGATGCCCAAACATCACTTTTCCGGTTTTTGTAACCTTAAAGCGTTTTGCTGCTGATTTTCTAACTTTTCTCTTCGGCATTTTTCTTTCCTTTCTCTACTGATAACATCGCGACCAATTGTCTTCCTTCGAAATGTGGTTCACGATCTATTTTTGAAATATCATTGAGTGCATCAACGACTTTATTAATAACACCTTTTCCAAATTCCGATCGAGTAATTTGTCTTCCTCTAAATCGGACAACCAATCGTATTTTATCTCCGTCTTCAAGAAATTCTCTTCCCCGTCTGATCATTACTTGTAAGTCATTATCAGACATAAAAGGACCAAGGCGAATTTCCTTTGTCTCAGAAGCTTTCGCTTTTTTCTTTTCTTCTTGTTTTTTCTTTGCCTGTTGATATAAGAACTTATTAAAATCAATAAGTTTAGCAACAGGAGGTTTGGCTAATGGTGCTATTTCAACCAGGTCCAACTCTTGTTCTTGGGCAAGTCGTAACGCTTCGTCTTTGCTTATAACACCGATCTGTTTGCCTTCATTGTCTAGGACACGAAGGGGCGATGCAAAAATTCGGCTGTTTATCCTATACCGTTTTTCTTGTTGTTTGTTAGCTTTTTTTATCAATGTCTTGTAACAATTGTTTTAAAAATGAATCTACCTTGAGTTGTCCAAGATCTTCTCCATTTCGTTTCCGGACAGAAATTACATCATCTGCAATTTCTTTGTCCCCTATTATACCCATAAAAGGTACTTTTTGTAAAGTAGCGTTGCGGATTTTGGCTTGAAGACGCTCTGATCGAGTGTCTGCTTCTGCTCGAATTCCTACATTTTGCAGCTTTTGAACAGCTTTTTGGGCAAACGCAGCATGTCGATCAGCAATAGGAAGCAGTACAACTTGCACTGGTGTAAGCCACAGTGGAAATGCTCCAGCATAGTGCTCGGTAAGAATACCTAAAAATCTTTCTAATGAACCATAAATTGCCCTGTGGAGTGTGACAGGTTGCACTTCTTTGCCTTGATTATCGATGTATTTCAATCCAAAATTTTTTGGTTGTTGGAAATCAAGTTGAATTGTCCCTGTTTGCCATTCCCGTCCAAGAGAATCTTTCATAAGAATATCTACTTTTGGTCCATAAAATGCTCCTTCTCCATCTGATGAGAAATATTCTTTTCCTGATTCATCAAGCGCTTCTTTCAATGCAGATTCAGCAATATCCCAATCTTTTGAATCACCCATAAACTTTTCTCCTCGTGTTCCAAATCTGAGGCGATAAGTTAAATCAAAAGGCGCATACATTTCAGCAACCATTTTTAGTAAAAGTTCAAATTCCGGTTTTATTTGATCCAAAGTGATAAATATATGGGCATCATCCTGTCTGAATTGTCGAGTTCGGAATAATCCATTTAAAGTTCCTGAGAGTTCGAATCGATGCAGCATACTTGTTTCTGCCAAACGTAAAGGGAGATCGTTATAAGAACGAGTTTTTTGGTTAAAAATAGTCATGGCGTTTGGACAATTCATCGGTTTAATGCCAAAGACTTCTGTGCCTTCGAGCGGCTTTTTAGATTCTTCACGCAAAAAACTCATGGGCGAGATGAACATATCATCACGATAATGGAACCAGTGACCAGAAGTCTCATATAATTCTTTTTTACTGATTTGAGGAGTCATGACTTCTTGATAGCCATATTTTTGGTACATTTGGCGAGTAAAATTATAGAGGGTGTTATACACAATAAATCCTTTTGGAAGCCAATATGTCATCCCTGGTGCTGTTTCTTCAAAGAAAAACAGATCCAATTCTTTTCCTAATTTTTTATGATCTCGCTTTTTTGCCTCCTCAAGCATTGTGAGGTACTCATCGAGTTCTTTTTTAGTTGGGAAAGCTGTTCCATAAATACGAGTCAACATTTTATTTTTTTCACTCCCCCGCCAGTAGGCACCGGCAACAGACAGTATTTTGAAAGCGCCGATTGTCTTTTGCGGGTCATCTGTATGGCCACCTGCGCAGAGATCTTCGTAATCTCCTGATTTATATACAGTCAATTTTTGTCCTTTTTGTGCGAATTCTTTGGCCAATTCAAGTTTGTATGGCTCATTTTTGAATCGTTTATTTGCCTCTTCAAGTTGTATTTCTTCCCGTTTAAAGTCTATCCATGTCTTGAGAATTTCTTGCATTTTTTTTTCTATTTTAGAAAATTCCTCTTCAGAAAGCGGATTTTCAAAATCAAAATCATAATAAAACCCATTTTCAATTGCAGGGCCGATTGCTCGTTTAGTTCCAGGAAAAAGTTCCAGCACTGCTGCTGCCAGAAGATGTGCTGTTGAATGTCTGATATTTTGTAAGTGTTGTTCAGTCATAGTACTATTATACAAAAAAACCTCCCTTTAGGAGGTGGATTATCAACACAAAACCCTCCCTTCATCAGAGAATAATGGTAGTTGTGATGATATCTGAATAAATCATTCTGTGGTTATCTTACTCTTTAACAAAACAGCTGTCAAGGTTATGTTTATTTATGTAGGTTTGGATTATTGGCAAGGATAAAATTAATTATTTCTGAAACGAATGAACCAACTATGGGTACAAAATTGATATTTTTTGCAAGAATACCCAATAATGTGAAGATAAATGAGAGCCCCACTGTTGCGCCAAGTGCCCAGGCAATGCCACCAAAAAAATTATTTATAATGATATCTTTTTTTGATAGAATACTCGTTTTTTCGTAAGGTTGCGGGTCAGTCATAATTTATTCTCTGAAATTAGTATAGCAAATGTTTATAATCCAAGCTCGGCGCTGATAGCTTGCATGGCATGGAGTGTTATCTCAACAAAGTTTTTGAGTGGAATAGTGAGTTTGCTTTCACAGAGCATAATTGATTCACGATTTGCTCCTTTTGCAAATGATTTTTCTTTGAAGCGTTTAAGTACCGATTCCGTTGTCAGGGATGCAAGTTTTTTTTCTGGAGTAACAAGAGCTGCTGCTACAATAAGACCCGTTAATCTGTCTGCGGTAACAATTGCCCAATCCATAGCATGTTGTGGCATAATTTTTGTATCATGAAAATTGTGTGATTTGATAGCAAAAGTAATGTCATCAGGAAGCGTTATCTCGTGTTTTTCGAAAAGTAAGATTCCGTGTTTATGTAACTGATTTGTATCTTGTGCTACTTCATAGTCTATATCGTGTAGAAGCCCCGTAATACCCCATTTTTCTTCTTCAGTGTGGTTTTGGTCATCTTTTGGTGTAAGGTGTCTGTAAATGCCTTTCATGGCCGCCTCAGCTGCAAGAGAATGCTTAAGGAGGTTCTTATTTTTAAGATATGTGGTAAGTAGTTGATATGCTTCGTTCCGATTCATGATTTTGTTATACTATATAGTTTATATTATCTAGCTAGTTTTTGGAATACTGTTACAGGTAATTTATCTTGCCAAGTGCCGGTTTCTAGATTGGGATGTATCATTGTGAGATGGGAGATAGCTGCTGATATATCTAGAACATTCATTAAGTATGGTTCATCGGCAAGAAGTAGATGCATAAGCTTATCAGGTTCATGAGATCGCTTAATATATGATATTCTTGATCCTCGAAATTCTATTGCCAGTTTATCTATTCGTCGAGTAAAATCAGTCGTTATATTGGCAGGGAGATGCAATGTAAGAGGATCGAGTAGATTATCTCGTCTATCGTTGGTTTTTATAATTTTTCTCCGTTTAATCGTTGCTTGATCAATTTCATTATTGCTTGTTATTTTATTGCTATATTGTTGGGAGTCAAGTTTTCCTGCTCTCGGAATTGAGATATTATGACTCATTGCCTCTGAATCATCTGCAATCCTCTCAGCTATATTCATGCCGAATTCTTCGAATTCTGCTCGTAAGGTTTCTTTGGTATATTTTGGGTTACCAGCAATAATTGGACTATCTTCAACAGTATCATGTAGCAGTGATCCTACTATTAGTTCTTCGGTAACAGGCTCACCCATTGCCTCTGCCAGTTCAATAGAAAGAAGAGCAACTCGTATTGGATGTATATAATATGGATCACCAGTATATTTTCTTATTTGATCGTAATGAGCATCTTTTGCAATATATAAGGCCTTATTAATAAGTTCTGGCCGTATATTCAAGCCCGGTTTTCTTATTCGTTCGAATAGTCGGTTTTCTAAGATTTCTGGGCGTTCCTTCAGTAACACAAAATGATAATTGAACAATTCAGGATTCATTCCAGATAGTTCGTTTTTTTCCGGGGTTTCTAGTGGACTTTTTTCTACTAAATGCATAAAAAAGTATGCGACACAGATGTGTCTGTGTATGTTATTCGGTGGGTTCAAAAATGCTTATGTCGAATTTTCTAGTTTCAAAGACAATCTCATTGAGCCTTACGTAGCTTATTATAAACAAATGAATCCTTTGTTGCAATTATACCCTGAAGTTATATAAATTATTGATAATATTATTTTCCTTTGTTTCAAAACTGCGGGGATGTTTCATTCACCTTCCTATTTTAATCTCCATCTAAACAAACAACTGTAGAAAATTTTTCGGTATTTCTAAGAAATCAAAGTACGAATTTAATTTAACAAAAACTTGTTAATAATCAATTGTTTTTTTGTTATATTATGTAATTTTGTTATAATTTTTATTCTTATGGTAATGAATGGATTCGGAATTCAACAATATCCAGAAGGTGATGAAAAATATGTAAGACAGATGGCTGAAAATTTTATATGTTAGCTGATTTAGG
>Ga0210404_10000121_pt1 | contig 52305 bp, 44 predicted proteins | sample IncBWH28MmetaG_FD_155455 | JGI IMG/M metagenome (GOLD analysis project Ga0210404, IMG submission 155455) | Forest soil microbial communities from Barre Woods Harvard Forest LTER site, Petersham, Massachusetts, United States - Inc-BW-H-28-M | ecosystem: Environmental > Terrestrial > Soil >... | reverse complement strand
ACCTTTCCGTGTTCTAGCGGTTGCATCAGCCGATATCAAGTGTTAGTTACTGTCACTCAGTGGGTGGCCGACCCTCCGGAGCAGTACGCTTCGCAAGTGCATTCGGAGCAGGGACGTGAATCGTGGCGAGCTACATCGGGGCACTCGATCAGGGAACTACAAGCACTCGTTTCATTGTGTTTGACCGGAGCGGAAGCATCGTTTCGTCCGCGCAGAAGGAACACGAACAGATCTACCCGAAGCAAGGTTGGGTCGAGCACGATCCCGAAGAGATTTGGCGTCGAACGCAGGATGTAATTGCCGCTGCGATGGAAGGAAGAGGTGTCCGTCCATACGATCTGGCTGCCATCGGTATCACCAATCAGCGGGAGACGACCATCATCTGGGACCGTTTCACGGGCAAGGCGGTTTGCAATGCTTTGGTGTGGCAAGACACCCGCGTTGCAGATGCCGTCGGCGAATTTTCGGTCCACGGCGGGCAGGACCGCTTTCGCCAGAAGACCGGCCTTCCGCTTGCGACATATTTCAGCGGTCTGAAAATACGCTGGATTCTGGACAGCGTTTCTGGGGTGCGTCAACGGGCGGAAGCTGGCGAGGTGCTCTTTGGGAATATGGATGCGTATCTGGCGTGGAAGCTGACGGGAGGGGCCGACGGGGGAATCCACGTAACCGACGTGACAAACGCAAGTCGGACGCAATTGTTCAATCTCCACACGCTCACGTGGGATGATGAGATCCTGGATGCCTTCGGGATTCCCAAGAACATGCTTCCGGAGATTCGTTCCAGCAGTGAAATGTATGGCGTCGCCCGACTCCCGGCGATCAGGGATGTTCCGATCTCGGGAATCCTTGGCGATCAACAAGCCGCACTCTTCGGCCAAACGTGTTTCCGTTCCGGCGAGGCCAAGAATACCTATGGTACCGGCTGCTTCCTGCTGATGAACACTGGCGCACATCCGGTCCATTCGAGTTCGGGTTTGTTGACCACGGTTGCCTATAGACTCGGCCGCGAGGCGGCGCGGTATGCACTGGAGGGCAGCATCGCCATCACGGGCGCCCTTGTTCAATGGATACGCGACAACCTGGGTCTTATCGGAAAGAGCGCCGAGGTGGAGACATTGGCCCGGTCCGTCGAGGACAACGGTGGCGTGTACTTCGTCCCCGCCTTTTCCGGGCTATATGCGCCGTATTGGAAATCGAGTGCTCGTGGCGTGATTGCCGGCCTGACCCGATACGCAAACAAGGGGCATTTGGCCCGTGCAGTTCTCGAAGCGACGGCGTTCCAGACTCGCGAAGTCGTTGAGGCGATGGAGAAAGATTCCGGAGTCCAGCTTGACGTACTTCGTGTGGATGGTGGCATGGTCGAAAACAATCTGTTGATGCAATTCCAAGCAGACATCCTGAAACGATCCGTGGTTCGACCGGCGATCAGTGAAATCACGGCGCTGGGTACCTCCTACGCTGCGGGCCTGGCGGTGGGCTTTTTCAAGGATCTCGAGGAACTACGCGCGCAATGGAGTGTCAGATCTGGGTGGACCCCCCAAATGGCGGATTCGACGAGAGACGAGCTTTACCGGTCGTGGAAGAAGGCCGTCACCCGTTCATTCAACTGGACGGACGACATCCGCGGGGATGTCGCGGAGTCCGAGGCGCATGGAGCGAAAAGATCGGGTTGAAAGGAGAAGAAGCGGCGGGGTAGAAGGTCGCGAAACACGACGCCGGCGGCGATGGTTTTCAATGGGAAGACCGAGGTCGTGAACCATCCGAATTCGGAGCTTCGAGAAGCCCTCGAGGGCCCGGAGGGCGGATGTGGCACGCAACGGACTGGCGCGCCTGCATTGACTGAATTGGTGTGGGCCACTAACATGTTAGAGTAGTTCTCGCGAAGTTGACGTCCGCGTCGACTCGCGCAACAACTGGCCCGGGAGAATAGTGACGCATGGCTCGCCCGAAGATCGCTCGAAACCTATCATCCCCGGCACCGGAGACAGGATTCGTGAATCACCGCAACATGGCTCGATGGGGTGGCCCGATACCCATTAAGAAAACGGGAATCCATGAAGTGCCCGGCCTTCGCGAACGCAAGAAGGTGCGGCTGCGCCAGGAAATCATCAAGACGGCGGTCAAATTATTTCGCAAGCGTGGCTACGAGAAAACTCGAATCGACGATATCGTCCAGATTCTCGAAATCAGTCAGCCCACGTTCTTCCGTTATTTCCCCAGCAAGGACGCGGTCCTGCGGGAAGTGGGACTCCGCGCGTTCGCGTGCATCGAAGAGCATCTCGAAACCGAGCTTTCCAGCAAAGCCACCACGGAGGAGCGCCTGCGAAGGATGTATCGGCGCATGGCTCGCGAAGTGGAAGCCGACCGGCCGCTGTGGAGAGCGGTGGTGTTATCGGGCGCGATGGATCCGGTCCGGTCGCCCGACATGCGCCGGCCTGAGGAAGTCACCGTCAGTCTGCTACGAGAGATTTTCCTAGAGGGTCAAAAGCGCGGCGAAATCACGCGAGATTTCCCGGTCGTACACCTTGCTGAATTCATGGAAGGCCTTTACAACACGATCGTTCGGCAATGGGCTGTTGATCTAACGGGTCCCCATCGACTGGCCGAGCGAGTGAGCAGCGCGGTGGAATTTTTTCTGCGCGCCTCCCGGCCGTGACGATCGAGTTTTCGCGATGAAAGCCGCTGTCCTGCGCGAATTCAAGCAACCGCTCACGTTTGAAGAAGTCGACCCGGGAAAACCTGCGGACAACGAAGTTCAGATTGCAGTGGAAGCCTGCGGTGTATGCCATTCTGATTTGCATTTGGCCGATGGAGACTGGCCGCAGCTGGCGAAAATCGTCAAGAGACCGCTTATTCTCGGACATGAAATTGTCGGGCGTGTAGTTGAAACGGGCGCCGCAGTCCGCGATTTGCGAGTCGGCGACCGGGTGGGTGTCCCCTGGCTCCACTGGAGTTGCGGCGATTGCGAATTCTGCCGCGAAGGGAACGAGAATCTCTGCGTCCTCCAGAAGATCACCGGCGTGACCGTTGACGGCGGCTACGCGGAATTTGCAAGAGCGCCGGCGAGCCACGCTCTGAAAATCCCAGACAGTCTTTCCTCGGTTGAGGCAGCGCCGCTTTTCTGCGCGGGCGTCACCGTATTTCGGGCACTCCAGCAGGCCCATATTTCCCGTGGCCAGCGCCTGGCGATTTTCGGTATCGGAGGACTGGGACACATCGCCGTGCAGATTGGGTGCGCGCTCGGCGCAGAAATCGCCGCCGTAGATCTGTCCGATGAAAAGCTGGCTCTTGCCAGATCGCTCGGTGCCGTTCACGGGTTCAATACAGCTTCGATGGATGTGGCAAAGGAGTTTCGGAGTATGGGCGGTGTCCACGCAGCGCTGGTGACCTCGGCGGCGAAGGCTGCTTACGATATGGCCTTCTCTTGCCTGCGGCCAAGCGGAAGCCTTCTGGTTGTCGGCCTGCCATCTGAAAATATTTGCTTCCCTCCGATCCTCCTGGCGGCCCGGGAAATCCGCATGCAGGCGTCGGCGGTGGGCACACGGCACGACTTGTTGGAAATTCTGGCGATGGCAGCGGCAGGAAAAGTGCGCTGCCAGACCACCACGCGTCCTCTCTCGGAGGCCAACGAGGTTCTGGATCAATTGCGGCGCGGAAGTGTTTCCGGCCGCGTCGCGCTGACTCCTGGCTGAGCTTTCCGGCCTGACAGGGTCAGGCCCTGGTTCATAGTTCCCTTTGGATCGTTGAGCGCGGGAGCGCCGTGCGCGCGTGGATGTGTCCGCAAAAACGGTTGCGCTTCGGTCTTGACGTTAGTCTCTTTAATGTGATATTGGCTATCATAATTTCGATGGGACCCGGATTCGAGAGGCGCCGGGATGGGGGCGGTGGACGCCATCAAACCGATCAAGCTCAAAACGAGGGAACAATAAATCTTCGGGCCTACTCTGAAAAAGCTCGGCGACGCATTGTATTTCGAGGAGGACCTATGAAGTCTACCTTCTTTGCGAGTGCCTTCGCGTGGTGGGCGTGCTTGTTGATCGCGAGTCCTGCGGCGGTTGCGCAGGGCGTAGGCACGTCAGGGGATATCGTTGGAACTGTGACGGATCCTTCGGGAGCAATCGTTCCGAAGGTCTCAGTCGTCGCCGTCGAGACGGCAAGAGGAACGCGGTACACGGCCTTGACCGGGGCCACCGGCCAGTACCGCTTAACGGGATTGCTACCTGCCGTGTACGATGTGACAGCCCAGGTTACCGGCTTTCAAACGCTCACTCAAAAAGGTGTGGTGGTCAGCGTGGGCGAGACTTCTATCCTAGATTTCAGCCTGAAGGTCGCGGCTTCCGGACAAACGGTGGAAGTAAGCGCTACGCCTCCCGTGGTGGACACCGAACGGGGAAGCGAGGCGAACACGCTGACCGAGCAGTACATCACCGACCTGCCGATTGACCGTCGCGACTACCTGACTTTCACCCTGTTGCTCCCCGGCGTGTCGAACTCCACAAGACTGGCGGACGATCAGGATTTTCGCGTCAAGCAGACCCCTCAAAGCGGGCTCTCCTTCTACGGAAGCAACGGACGCGGAAACAGCGTGACCGTGGATGGCGGCGAAGCCCTGGGCGATAGCGGCGGGGTCCGCACCACGGTAAGCCAGGATGCGGTTCAGGAGTTCCAGGTGAATCGCAGCAACTATTCCGCCGATTTGGGCGGGGCCAGCGGCGCGTCCATCAACATTGTGACGAAATCGGGCACCAATGATTTGCACGGCAGCATTTTCAGTTACTTCCGCAACAGCGCCCTGGATGCCCGTGATCCGTTCGCGTTCAGCTCGGCGCTGGCGCCGGACCCCACGTTCGGCAACTTTAACTTCGATTCCACTGGTGCGCCCATCAAGAACAGTCTGAGCAGGTACCAATACGGCGGCGCCGTGGGTTTTCCCATTCAGAGGGACAAAACCTTCCTGTTCGCCTCTTTTGAGGGCCTGCTGCAGAATTCAGAGAATTCGGTTCCTCTCCTGACGAACAGCTCGATTTTCCTCGGGCCGAGTCCGGCAGCGGGAGCCAATCCGTTCGCGCCGACGGACCCAAGGTTCGCGCAACAGGCGATCGTAAGCGCCTTGTTTAACGAACCGGGCAATCCGATGGTTCCCTGCATCAACAACCCCAACGGCACCACTACGTCCCTGAACGCACAAACCTGCGCAGGAGCGCTCTTCGAAGGGTTGACGGTCAGTCCTGTAACAGGCCTAGCGGGAACCGAACAAAATGCGCTGAATCAATACCTCATAGGCCAGTTTGAAAACAACGGCGGAGTATTCCCCTACAACACGCGCGAGTACTTGACATCTGTTCGCCTCGATCATCGCATCAGCAACTCGGATCAAGTTTCTGTCTCTTTTAGATATGGCTACGACCTCGAAGAAAATCCTGACGTGCAGTCGCTGAATGGCTTTTCGGCGGGCAGTTCGATTCATACCTATGACGATACCGTTCAGGGAGCCTGGTTCCACGAGTTCAGCCCGACAGCACAAAACGAGTTCCATCTGCAGTGGGACTACAACAGTTTCAACGTGATTCCGAACGAGCCGGCACAGCCAGGTCTCCAAATCCCGGGCTTCGCGAATAATCTGGGAACGAACATTTTCCTTCCGAACCTTACGATCCTCCGCCGCACCGAGCTTGCCGACAACATGACTTTGATTCGCGGCCGGCACACTCTGAAGTTCGGAGGTTCCGAGTTGCTCCGCGGCAATCATTCGGAATCCCACACGTTTTTCCCGGGACGCATTGTCTTTGGGACGCTGCCCGGAGGCATCCTGAGCGATTGCCTGGCGGAGCCTGCTGCGGCATGCGGGCTTTCGCCCTCGCTGAACCCGGCAAGCATAAACTCGCTGCAGTCAGCTTCCCTGGGGTTGCCCGAGTTTTATCAACAAGGCTTCGGTAATCCGGATTATCCGGCCTATACCCGGCCGTTGACAGGCCTCTACATGCAGGACTCCTGGGCGGTCACGCCAACTTTCACGCTGAACTTGGGGGTCCGTTATGAAATCGACTCGCAATTCCAGCCGTTGAACACGTATTACGGCGATGTGGCCCCGCGCATCTCTTTCGCGTGGGATCCGTTCAGGGACCACAAGACAGTGATCCGCGGCGGATACGGCATTTTCTACGGCCCCATTGATTCCCAAATTCCGCAGGTGGATTTGAGTTTGGGAGTATTGAACAAGAACCGCACCACCGTCGAGAACCAGCACAATCCCCAGCAGATTCCCAATCAGGTGGACAACGCGGTGGGAACGTGCGGGGTTAATTTCCCTCCGTATCCTCCTGGCGCCCCTGTCATCCCGGGAACCGGCACTAGCCCCTGTACACGCTTCATTTCCATTTATGCGGACCCGCTCACTCCCACCGGGCTTCCCATTCAGAACTCGGCCGTTGTGTTTCAGACGCTCTTTGCGGAGGGCGCCATACAGTGCACCACTCCACCCCCCGGAAGTAACGCTTGCATCACGCCGGCGGAGGTAGCGCCGTTCGGGATCGGCGTGGCGAATAGTGGTCCACTCTCGCCGTTGCAAGTGCTCTTCAGCAATCCGCCGAACTATAAGCCTCCCTACTCGCAGCAGGCTTCGATTGGAATCGAGCGGGAGATCGCGCATGGATTCACTATTTCGGTGAGCGGAATTTACACCCATACGCTCCGGCTCCCGGTGGCAATTGACACGAATCTGCTGAAAGCGCCACTTGTTTCACTGCCTCTGGCGAACGGTAAAACGGCCACATACCGGGACTGGTATACGGATTCATCCATCGATCCGTACAGCTTGATCTCCAGCGCTGTGGCCGGCCACTTGGTCCCATCTCCCTGCGCGGGGAATCCGTTCGCATGTTTTGTGAATCCGCTGATCGTCCAGAATAACCAGTACACTGCGGCGGCGTCCGCGCTTTACGAGGGCGGAATTCTGGAAATCAGGAAGACCTTCAGTAATCACTTCACGGTGTTTGGGAATTACACCTACAGCAAAGCGTTTGATACTTCCACGGATTTCAACACCGACTACGGGCCGCAGGATCCCACAAACCTGAACCTGGATCGTGGTCTCTCTGAATTCGATGAGCGGAACAAGGTCGTGATCGCGGGAGTATTCGATAGCCCCTGGAAGCAAGCCGTCTTGTCCGGCTTCCAGCTAGCCCCGATTTTCACCTACAGCAGCGGACATCCTTTCAATCTTTTGGTTGAAGGCGAGGACAACGGCGACAACCACGTGACCAATGAACGCCCAATCGGAGCGCCCCGCGACACGGGTCTGGGACCCAATCTCATCGACTTCGACATGCGCCTGACCTGGCAGCACAAGCTGACCGAGAAGCTGAATCTGCTGATCACCGCAGAAGGATTCAACATTGCGAACCGGACGAACTTTGCCAGCGTGAACAACGAGGTGGACCCGTTGTTCGGTCTTCCCACCTTGCTCGGTGGCGATGGGGCGACGACGTTCAATGTCCACGGGATTCGACCCGGAACGCCCCTGCCTGGCGGAGGAGTCGCCAGTTCCAGCACGCCGCTGGCTTTCACGTCGGATTTACCCAAACGCGAATTTCAGCTCGGCGCGCGTCTGACCTTCTGACCATCGTGGTCGCCACGCTCGCCGGCCCTGCGAATTGCTTTCGAGAGGCAAACGAATGACTTCGCCGGTAGTCGGTGAGTTCATGGGCACCTTGGTCCTGGTTCTGTTGGGTAACGGAGTGATTGCCAATGTATCGCTGGCACGATCGAAGGCCGAAGGCGCGGGATGGATGGCGGTCTCCACGGGCTGGGCATTCGCAGCGATGGCCGGGATTTTCACAGCCATTGCCTGTGGGAGCCGGGACGCCAACATTAATCCAGCCGTGACGCTAGGTATCGCCTTGGAGAGTGGCAACTTTTCCAAGCTCGGACCTTACATCGCGGCGCAAATGCTTGGCGCGTTTGCCGGTTCGATTCTCGTCTGGATACATTTCCTGCCGCATTGGGCGGAAACACAGGATCCCCTGCGGAAACTGGGTTGCTTTTGCAGCCATCCAGCGTTTCCCAATCGAATCACGAACCTCGTGAGCGAAATTATCCCTACATTCCTGCTTGTGTTTGTGGCACTTTGCATTTTTTCGCGCGCCAATTGGTCCGGCGGGATGGCGAATGGTTTGGGGCCTTTCTTGATTGGCGCGTTGGTTTGGGGGCTCATACTCTCGCTGGCGGGGACCACCGGTAGCAGCATGAATCCGGCACGGGATCTAAGTTCCCGGATCGCCCACGCGATTGTTCCCATTTCCGGGAAGGGAAGCTCCGATTGGGCGTACGCGCCGATTTCGGTGCTCGGCACATTGATCGGCGGGGCGCTCGCCGGTTTGGCGATCCGCTTTCTTAACATTTAGGAAGCCCTGCGTGGGGGTTCCGCCTTTCGAGAAATTGACGTTAGTCGCTAACATATGATATGAACACACATAAAAATAGCGCCACGCAGAGTGGCTCCGCCATGCCGGAGGGACCGTCGGGTCCGGCCACCCCCGGATCCTTGGTCCCCGGCACGCGTGACCTAGCGGAGCGGCGATGAACGTCAAACAGCTCTTCGACCTCACCGGGCGCGTGGCCATCGTGACCGGAGGCTCGATCGGACTGGGACGGCAAATGGCGGAGGGTCTTGCCGAAATGGGCGCGAATCTGGTGCTTTGCGCCCGCAAGAAGGAACGCTGCGAGCAGGCGGCCAATGAATTGCAGGCGCTCGGAGTCAGAACTCTGGCAGTTGGATGTGACGTGAAGAATCCGTCGAGCGTGCGGGATCTCGTCGATGCGACGATGGCGGAATTCGGGCGAATCGATATCTTGATCAACAACGCGGGCACGTCCTGGGGGGCGCCCGTGGAGGAGATGCGGTTGGAGCAGTGGAACAAGGTCATGGAGACGAACCTGACCGGAACGTTCCTCTGCTGCCAGGCGGTCGGCCGGTGCATGACCGCACAAAAGCGGGGTTCCATCATCAACATCGCGTCCACGGCCGGTCTCCGGGGCGCTCCGCCGGAATTTCAAGCGATCGGGTATCACGCCAGTAAAGGCGGAGTCATCGCCTTCACGAAAGATTTGGCCCGCAAGTGGGCGATTCACGATATTCGCGTTAACGCCATTGCCCCGGGATGGTTCCCGACTCGCATGTCTGAAATCGTGATCGAACGAAACAAAGTAAACCTTCTCAAAGGAATTCCGTTGGGCCGCTTCGGTGGCGGGGATGATTTGAAAGGGGCTGCGACCTTTCTCGCTTCCGACGCAGCCGCTTTCGTCACCGGTGATGTGCTGGTCGTGGATGGAGGACAGTCGGCCTAGACCAGGCGAAAAATGCCATGAACGTTCCGCTCACGCCCGTTCGATTCTTGCGCTATGCCGAGCAACAATATCCCGCCAGGACGGCGGTTGTTTGCGGGCGGGAGCGGCTCACGTACTCGCAGTTATCGGAGCGTGTGGGTCGCCTCGCCGGGGCGCTGCGCGAAGTCGGCGTCAAGCCTGCTGACCGCGTTGCTTTTTTGAGCTTGAATTGCCACAGGCTGCTGGAGGCATATTTCGGCGTATTGGAAGCGGGTGGCGTTCTGCTGCCGCTGAACATTCGGCTTGCTCCTGATGAGCTTGCCTACATCTTGAACAACGCGGAAGCGAAGATCCTGTTTCTCGAGAAAGAGCTCTCCGAACTTGTGGATTCCTTCCGGCCGAAACTTTCGAGCGTGGCGTCCTTCGCCTTGCTTTCCGGGGTGCCCCACGCCGGCTGGCTGATGTCAAAGAATTATGAGGGTCTTCTGGCTACGGCAGATCCTTACCGCCCGGACATAATGGAATTCGAAGAGGATGCTGTCGCTGAAATCTTTTACACCAGCGGAACCAGCGCCGATCCGAAGGGCGTGATGTTGACTCACCGGAATATCTACCTCCAGGCCGTGAGCTCCGCGCTGACCCACGAGAGTTCGGCCGACGGCGTTCATCTCCACACGATTCCTTTATTCCACGCCAATGGGTGGGGTTCGGCGCACACGGTTACTCTGAGGGGCGCGAAGCATGTGATGATTTCGCGTTTTGATCCTGCTGAAATTTTCCGTCTGATCGAACAAGAGCGTGTCGAGAGCCTCAGCGCCGTGCCCGCCATGGCCATTGCCTTAGTCAACTTTCCGGGTTTTCAGAAATACGATTTGAGCAGCCTGAAGTGGCTCAATCTCGGCGGAGCCGCATCTTCGCCGTCCCTGGTGCGGGAGGTGGAGGAAAAGTTCGGATGCACGTGTTACGCCGGATACGGACTCCCCGAGACGGCGCCCACGTTGTCCACTTCCCAAATGAAGCCGGGGCTGGGATGGGAGGGAGAGCAACGTTTCGCGGGTCAAGCGATGGCTGGATTCGCCATCCCGGGCGTTGAGCTTCGAGTCGTGGACGCGGACGACAACGATGTCCCGCGTGACGGAATGGCTGTCGGGGAAGTGATCGCACGCGGTGACAGCATCATGAAAGGCTACTGGAAACAACCCGAGGCAACGGCAGACGCCATGCGAGGCGGCTGGTTCCATACCGGTGACATGGCCACGTGGAACCAAGATGGATATGTGCTGATCGTCGACCGCAAGAAGGACATCATCGTCAGTGGTGGAGAAAATATCTCATCGCTTGAAGTCGAGAAGAAGCTGCTCGCACATCCCGCCGTCCTCGAAGTCGCGGTCATCCCGGCGCCGGATGAAAAGTGGGGGGAAGTACCGAAGGCCTTGGTGGTCCTGAAGCCTGCGGCGCAAGTGACCGAAGCGGAACTCATCGAATTCTGCCGAGCGCGGCTCGCACACTACAAGTGTCCACACTCGGTCGAGTTCCGCGATGTGCTGCCCAAGACCGGCACCGGGAAGATTCTTAAGCGAGATCTCCGCAAGAAATACTGGCAAGGACAGGAAACGATTCGACCGGAAGCCGTCGAGCTCAAGCGGAAGGGATCGCCTGCATAGCGAAGCCGGATGGAACGCCGCATGCGCAGACCACGGCCAAAAGCGGCGGCTAGGGCGCAGGACAGAAGGAGTTCCTGAATGGATCTAAATCTCACGGCCGAAGAAAGTGTGTTCCGCGACGAATTGCGGGCCTGGCTGGAAGTCAACGTGCCCAAAGACTGGGCTGAGTGGAGAGAGAAACCGCTCGAGGAAGCGTTCCCTCACATGAGAGCCTGGCAACGGAAGCTCCATGAAGATCGCTGGGCCGCGGTTTCGTGGCCGAAAGAGTATGGAGGCCGAAGTGCAACGCTGATGCAACAGGCAATTTTCTGGGAGGAAATGGCCAGAGCCGAGGCGCCGCCGATGGCCAATGCTCTCGGGCTGGGGCTGATCGGCCCCACCATCATCGCCTATGGTTCAGACGCGCAGAAAAAGCGATTCATCCCCAAGATTCTCAGCGCTGAGGAAATCTGGTGCCAGGGTTTCTCCGAACCCAACGCGGGTTCCGATCTCGCCGGTCTGCAGACGGAGGCCCGCCTGGATGGGGACGATTACGTCGTCAACGGCCAGAAGGTCTGGACCAGCTTCGGCATCTTCGGCAATTGGTGTGAGCTGGTCGTTCGCACGGACCCGAATGTTCCCAAGCACAAGGGTTTGACGGTTCTGCTGGTCGATATGAGCTCGCCGGGCGTCGACGTTCGTCCCCTGCGGCAAATGACGGGCGAGAGCGAATTCTGCGAGCTCTTTTTTCGCGATGTGCGCGTGCCCGCCGAAAACGTGCTCGGCCAGGTCAACGATGGCTGGAATGTGGCAGTCAGCACGCTCATGTACGAGCGCGGCTCGTACGGCGCGCGGCTTCATCTTCTGTTCAAGCGGAACATCGAGCGGCTCATTGCGCTGTCGCGCATGATTCAAAGGAATGGACACCCTGCTGCCGACGATCCGCTGATTCGCCAGAAACTGGCGCAGTGTTTCGGAGAAATCGAAATCATGCGCTGGAATCAATTGCGCGCCTTCAGCCGCATCACGTCGACGGGCGTACCGGGCCCGGAAGGGTCCATCCTGAAGATTTTCTGGAGCGAACTCAACCAGCGTGTACAGCAAGTCGCGCAGGAGATGCTGGGGCCGTACGGTCAGCTTGCCGGCGGGGACCGTCACGCGGTTGACAATGGGGTCTGGTCGTACGGTTACTTGCGAACCCGCGGGAACACCATTGAGGCCGGCACATCGGAAGTACAGCGCAACATCATAGGGCATTTTGTTCTCGGTTTGCCGAGGAGCTACTAAGGGACGACCATGGAATTCGGACTGAGCGAGAGCCAGCAGTTTCTCAAGGACCATGCGCGGAAGTTTTTTGCAGGCGAGTGCCCTATGCACGAGGTCCGGCGCATCATGGGGACCGATACCGCTTATGATGCGACCTTGTGGTCCAAAATGGTCGCGCAAGGCTACACCGGCATCACTTTCCCGGAAGAATACGGCGGCGTCGGATTCGGCAAAGTGGAATTGATCCTCCTGGTGGAGGAGGCGGGACGCGCGCTTTTGCCGGGCCCGTTTTTCTCTACCGTCGCGCTGGCCGGCTCGGTGCTGAACGCCGTCGCGGGCACTGAACAAAAGAAACGATATCTTGCGCCAATCTGCGTCGGGGGCGCACGCTCAGCCGTCGCAATCCTCGAAGCGGGTGCTAGCTGGAATTTGGCCGACGTACATATCGCCTCGGCAAACGGCAAGCTGACCGGGGAGAAACTGTTTGTCCCCGACGCCGCCGCAGCCGATTTCATCATCGTCGTGGCACGTGACGGTGTCTTCGCCGTCGAAGCGAAGGCGCCGGGTCTCGCCATTCGACCGATGGAAGCGATGGACCCTACCCGCAAGCTGTATTCCGTGCGATTGAACAGCACGCCCGCAGAAAAGATCGGTGATACGGGAGGCCTGGCACGAGCTTTCGACGTTGCCGCCGCGGCTTTGGTGGCGGAGATGGTCGGTGGAATGCAGCGCACGCTGGACATGACAGTTGAATACGCGAAGACGCGAAAACAGTTCGGCAAGCTGATCGGAATGTTCCAGGCGGTGCAGCACCAGTGCGCGGATATGTACCTGGAAACGGAGAGCGCTCGATCGGCAGCGTATTACGCGGCGTGGGCTCTTGAAGAAAACGCCCCGGACGCGGCCGTTGCCGTTTCGATAGCGAAAATGTATGCCAGCGATGCCGCGCGTACCGTCGGCAATCGCGGCATCCAGATCCACGGCGGCATGGGTTTCACCTGGGAGAATGATCTCCATCTTTATTATCGGCGCGCGAAGACCTCGGAGACGGCCTTTGGCGATTCGATCTTTCATCGTGAGCGCATCGCCCGGCTGGTAATTGACGGGAGCGCGGTTTCAGTCCAACGCGCCTAGCAATTCGACGAAAAGCATCGAATCTTATGAACGAACTTGTTCAACTCAGCAAAGACGGCGACGTAGCCATCGTCACGATTGACAATCCGCCGGTTAACGCCCTGAGCCCCGGCGTGCCGGAGGGCATTTCCGAAGCCATGCAACGGATCGCTCAGGACGACACTGTTCGAGCGGTCGTGCTGATCGGCCGCGGGCGCACCTTCGTCGCCGGTGCGGATATCAAGGAATTGGGGAAACTCACCTCCGGCAAAAGGCAACGAGGCGCTGGATTGCTGCCGCTTCTGCTTGAAATTGAAGACTCTCGGAAGCCCGTCGTGATGGCGATTCACGGGACGGCGTTTGGCGGCGGCTTGGAGCTGGCCATGGCCGGGCATTATCGAGTGGCCGCGCGCGATGCTCAGGTCGGCCAGCCGGAAGTAAAGCTGGGAATTATTCCGGGCGCGGCTGGGACGCAGCGTCTCCCTCGGCTTGCCGGTGTCGCCAAGGCCGTCGAGATGTGTGCCGGCGGGAATCCCATCGGCGCGGAAGAGGCGCTGAGGTTCGGAATCATCGACCGGATCATCGAGGGTGATCTGCAGCCCGGCGCGGTTCGTTTTGCGCGGGAGATCGAAGCCCGCCCTGCACCCAAAACGCGGGACCTCGATGGAAAACTTCGCACGCCCCAGCCCATGACGCCCATTTTCACGGCCGCGCGTGAAACAGTGCGAAAAAAGCAGCGCGGAATGATGGCGCCACTCGCGGCCATCGACGCCGTTGAAGCCGCCACGAAAATGTCGTTCGAGGACGGTTGCCGCGTAGAAGAACGGCTCTTTATCGAATGCCTGCAATCGGAACAGTCCAAAGCGCTGATTCACGTTTTCTTTGGCGAGCGCGAAGTTGCCAAAATCCGCGATGTGCCGAAGGAGACACCGACAATCCCCGTGAACAATGTTGCGGTCCTCGGCGCCGGCACCATGGGCGGCGGCATTGCCATGGTGTTCGCCAATGCCGGCATTCCCGTGCTGCTGAGAGAAACCGATCAACCGGCACTGGACCGAGGCCTCGCCAATATTCAGAAGAACTACGCAAGCTCGGTGAAGCGCGGCCGCTTCACTCAGCAGTTCGTCGACGAACGCCTGAAGCTGATTCGCCCGACACTGCAATACGACGGATTCGAAAAGGCGGACATGGTCGTCGAAGCCGTCTTCGAAGGCATGGCGCTCAAGAAACAGGTCTTCTCCGAACTCGATCGCGTTTGCAGGCCGGGCGCAATCCTGGCCAGCAATACGTCGACACTGAATATCGACGAAATCGCTTCTTCGACGTCGAGGCCGGAGTACGTCATCGGCACTCATTTTTTCAGTCCGGCCAACGTCATGCGCCTGCTCGAAATCGTTCGCGGGAAGCAGACCAGCAAACCGGTGATCGCCACATGCATGCAGCTGTCGAAAACGATCGGGAAGATCGGAGTGCTGGTCGGAAACTGCCGCGGCTTCGTTGGCAACCGAATGTTCGGTCCGTACGTGCGCGAATCCGTTTTCCTGGTTGAGGAGGGCGCCAGCGTCGAGGCGGTGGACCGAGCACTTACTGAATTCGGCATGACGCTGGGGCCGCTGGCCGTAGGAGACCTTGCGGGCCTCGACGTCGGCTGGCGAATCCGCAAGGAGTATCGCCACCTGGAGAAACCCGGCGTTCGCCAGCCGATGGTTGGTGACCGCCTTTGCGAGAAGGGGCGCTTCGGCCAAAAAACGCGCGCCGGGTGGTACAAGTACGACCAGAACAGGAACGCCACTCCGGATCCTGAGGTTGCCGAACTCGTTCGTGAATGGGCCGCTGAAACCGGTATCCCCCAGCGGCAGATCCCCGCCGACGAAATCGTCGACCGTTGCCTCTATGCGCTGGTCAACGAAGGCGCGAGAATCCTCGAGGAAGGCTCCGCGCTTCGCTCGGTGGACATCGACATCATTTATATTAATGGCTATGGCTTCCCGTCGTATCGCGGCGGGCCGATGTGGTTCGCCGATACCGTGGGGTTGAAGAAAGTGTACGACCGCATCTGCGAATTTCGTCGGCAACACGGCGAGCTCTGGGAACCGGCTCCGCTTTTGAAGCTGCTGGCCGAAACGGGCAGTACCTTCGCCGGCTACAACAAGGAGCAGCGCGTCACCGCGTAGTGACCGAGAGTTCGAGAACTCAAGCGCGGGAGCGGTTTCAAATCATCCGTTCGTCATCCGCCTCGCCGGGAGAGTGCATGAGAGAAGCCGTTGTGGTCGCCAGCTCGCGGACCGCGCTGGCCAAGTCGTTTCGGGGATCTTTCAACATCACGCGTCCCGACGAACTGGCGGCGCACTGCATCAAAGACGTCCTGCGCAAAACGCCGAAACTCGATCCCCGCGAGATTGAAGACGTGGTCCTCGGTTGCGCCCAACCTCACGGTGCGCAGGGACAGAACGTCGCTCGCGTCTCCGCCCTGCTGGCAGGTTTGCCCACATCGGTCTCCGGCACCACCATCAACCGCTTCTGTTCTTCCGGCCTGCAGGCCATTGCTGTTGCCGCGCATCAAATTATGAACGAGCGCGTGGACGCCGCGATTGGCGGCGGGCTCGAAAGCATCAGCCTTACTCCGCGCGACTCCAATCCGAATCCCGACCTGCTGGAACGATTGCCGGGCTTGTACATGGTGATGGGTGTGACGGCGGAGGTTGTCGCCAAGCGCTACAAAATCAGCCGCCGGTCGCAGGACGAATATGCTCTCCTAAGCCAACAGCGAACCGCTCGCGGGCAGCGCGAAGGCATCTTCGACCCTGAAATTGCACCGATGCGTGTCACGCGGGCCGTCCTGGACAAAAAGACCGGCGAAATAACCGGCAAAGAAGAAGTTTGCGTGGATCGCGACGAATGTAATCGGCCCGACTCGACCCTCGATGGATTGCTTGCCCTCAAGCCGTATTTCGATCCGGACAGCGGCCAGGGCACCGTGACCGCCGCCAATTCCTCTCAACTCTCCGATGGGGCGTCGGCTACACTGCTGATGTCCCGCGAGCGCGCCGACAAATTGGGCATCCGCTATGCTCTTGTGTTTCGCGGATTCCAAGTGGCCGGCTGCGATCCCGATGAAATGGGCATCGGTCCCGTGTTTGCTGTGCCGAAGTTGCTGAAGCGTAGCGGTGTGACCATGAGCGAAATCGATTTGTGGGAGCTGAATGAAGCATTCGCCGTCCAGGTGGTGTATTGCCGCGACCAACTCGGAATTGATCCCGAGAAGCTCAACGTCAACGGAGGCTCGATTTCAATTGGCCACCCCTACGGCATGACTGGCTCGCGAATGGTCGGAACCATAGCCAATGAAATGGCGCGCCGCAAAGCGCGCTACGGCGTCGTCACGATGTGCGTCGGCGGCGGACAGGGCGCTGCCGCACTGTTTGAACGAGCCACGTGAGCCACATTTTCCTGGTACGCCACGCACAAGCCTCTTTCCTGGAGACGGACTACGATAAGCTCTCTCCGACCGGCGAGATTCAAGCATGCAAGCTCGGCGAATATTGGGCATCGCGGAACGTCGCGTTTGACCACGTCTACTCCGGGCCGTGCGTTCGGCAAATCGACACCGCAAAGATCGTGGCCGGCGTCTACCGGCGGCTGGGAATCGCGTTTCCTGAACTGGCTCTCAGGCAGGAGTTCGACGAGTATCAAGGCGAGGATGTGCTGAAGAAGAGTCTTCCCGGACTCCTCAAGACGGACGCCGGAATCGGCGGCCTGTATGATGCATTTCAAAGCGCGGGTACCTCGAAACAGAAGCGCAAGACCTTTCAGCGGCTGTTCGAGGCGGTGATGGGGAAGTGGGTCGACGGAGAAATTCCCTTGCGCGATGTGGAGCCTTGGTCTGAATTCTGCGCCCGGGTACGCCGTGGGCTTTCGAATTCCGCCTTCCATAGCGTGCCAGGCCAGCGTGTGGTCATCTTCAGTTCCGGTGGGCCGATCGGCGTGGCCATGCAGCGCGCCCTGAATCTCTCACCGCGAGACACGCTGCGCGTCACGTGGATGTCCCGGAACTGCTCCTACAGCGAGTTCTTGTGCTCTGGCGAGCGCTTCACCCTGAGCTCTTTCAACGCGTTTCCACACCTGGATGATCCCTCGTTGCTGACTTATCGTTAGGGCGGCAAACAGACATGGCTGATTTTCGAGATCGTCCCGGCGCCGTGAGACATGGAGAAGAACTGGACCTGGCCAGACTCGATCGCTTTCTGCGAAGCGCCTTCCCCTCTGCCGCGGGCCCACCCGTCGTCGAGCAATTTCCGAGCGGCCACTCCAATCTGACCTACCTGCTGCGCCTGGGCGAGCGAGAGATCGTGCTTCGTCGCCCGCCTTACGGCAGCAAGGTAAAGTCCGCGCATGACATGGGCCGCGAGTATCGTGTGCTCTCGAAACTACATTCTGCCTACGCATTGGCGCCTAAAGTCTTGCTGTATTGCGACGACGAGTCCGCCTTGGGCTTTCCCTTCTATCTGATGGAACGAATCCCTGGAATCATCATCCGCCGCGACCCGCCCGCAGGATTGCCTTTCACCCCGGAGACCGCACGCCGCCTCAGCGAATCGTTTGTGGACAATCTAGCCCGCCTCCAGGCGCTGGACTACGCAGCGATTGGCCTCGACACCCTGGGCAAGCCCCAGGGTTACCTTGCTCGGCAGGTGACCGGCTGGATCGAACGCTACTACGGCTCCCAGACCCACGATCTGCCGGAAGTCGCGCGCATCGCTGCCTGGCTAAAAGATCATATGCCTGCGGCGAGCGATGCCGCGCTGATACATAACGACTACAAATACGACAATTTGGTGCTGGACCCGGAGGAGACCACTCGGATTATTGGCCTGCTGGATTGGGAGATGAGCACAATCGGCGATCCGCTCACCGATTTGGGCACGGCTCTGGCTTACTGGGTCGATCCACAGGATCCGGACGAGTTACAGCGAATTCGCTGGTCTCCCTCAACGTATGCCGGTAGCCTGACCCGCTCCCAGCTTGTCGAGCGCTACGCGAGAGCCACCGCTCGCGACGTGTCCAACATGGTTTTCTACCTCGCGTTTGCCCGATTCAAGATCGCCGTGATCGTCCAGCAGATCTACTGCCGTTATCACCAGGGATTGACGAAGGATGTGCGCTTCGCTTCGATGCCGGAAGCCGTTAAGATCCTGCTCTGCGCTTCACTGCAATCCGCGGAGACCGGCACGATTTGATCGGCGCTGATTTGTGGATGTTGTAGCGTTCGTTCCCGATAGCTCGGCCGATCACGGATAATACCGGACGATCCATTCCGCGACGCAGTGAGGTTTCTCGCCATCTTGACCCTCCACTGTTATCCCAAAGGCGGCCTCGACCGCGTCGGGAAGTTCCTTCACGGAATTCACGCTCACGCGGGCACGAATCTGCGAATCGGCGCGAACAGGAGAAGGGAAGCGAACTCGATTCAAGCCGTAATTGACGCCCCTGCGGGCGCCGCTTCGAATCTGGATCGCCTGTTTCATGAAGTGGCTCACCAGCGACAATGTCAAAAATCCGTGCGCGATCGTCGTGCCGTAGGGCGATTCCGTCTGGGCGCGTTCGCGGTCCACATGAATCCATTGCTGGTCTTCCGTGACTTCCGCAAATTGCCGGATGCGTTCCTGCGTCACCCTGAGCCAGTCGGTCACGGCGATCTCCCGGCCTACGAACTCGCTTAGGGAGTGCGGCGTCTCTACGACGAGTGGGTGCATAAAGTCTCTACGCTAAGAAGCTTGGAACAGGCGACGGCGCCCGGAATCAACGCTGAGCGGAACGCGCCGGAGGCTTGGACCACTTGCGCAGTTCCTGCTTCGCGATCGCTTCGATGTGAACCTCGTCCGGCCCATCAGCCAGCCGCAGTGAACGTACTCCCGCCCAGGCCGCGGCGAGAAATGTGTCATCGGAAACTCCCGCACCTCCGTGTGCCTGAATCGATCGATCCAGGACACGGAGGGCCACGTTGGGTGCAACCACCTTGATCATCGCGATCTCGCCCCGCGCCTCTTTGTTTCCGACAGTGTCCATCAGGGAGGCCGCCTTCAGCGTAAGCAGCCGCGCCTGCTCGATCTCCATTCGCGAGATGGCGATGTCCGCGCGAATCGTTCCTTGTTCGCCGAGCGGTTTCCCAAAAGCCACCCGCGACTGTACTCGTGTGCACATCGTTTCAAGCGCTCGCTCGGCAACCCCGATGCATCGCATGCAGTGGTGGATGCGCCCTGGCCCCAGGCGCCCTTGCGCGATTTCAAATCCCAGGCCTTCACCAAGAAGAATGTTTGAGACCGGCACGCGCACGTTGTCAAAAGTAACTTCACCGTGACCGTGTGGCGCGTGGTCATACCCGTACACCTTCAGCAGCCGCTCGACTTTCACTCCGGGCGCGTCCATCGGTACCAGAATCATCGACTGCTGCTTGTGAACTGGCGCCGAAGCATCCGTCTTGCCCATGAATATCGCGATCTTGCACCGCGGGTCACCCGCCCCTGAGGTCCACCACTTCCGGCCGTTCACCACGTACTGGTTGCCGTCCCGGACGATGCTTGCCTGAATGTTGGTCGCATCGGACGACGCCACGGCGGGTTCAGTCATCGCGAAACAGGAGCGGATCTCACCCGCCAGCAGTGGCTTGAGCCATCGCTCCCTTTGCTCCGGCGTCCCATATCGCGCGATCACTTCCATATTGCCGGTATCCGGCGCGGAGCAGTTGAAAACCTCGGGCGCCATGTGGCTCCGTCCCATGATTTCGCAAAGCGGTGCGTATTCCAGATTTGTCAGTCCAGCTCCATACTCGCTTTCGGGCAAAAACAAGTTCCATAGTCCCGCAGCCCGGGCCTTGGGCTTGAGCTCTTCGATCACTTTGGTCGGCAGCCACCGGTTTCGCTGGATCTCATCGTGATAGCGTTGTTCGTTAAAATAGACGTGCTCGTCCATGAAGGACTGCAAGCGGCGCTGCAGACCCTTCACTTTGTCGCTGAAATCGAGGTTCACTTGGATCTCTTATCTGCCGGTGAATGATGGCGCGCGCTTCTCGAGAAAGTGCGCGACGCCCTCTTGGAAGTCCTCGCTGTGTAAACTGGCGAGCATTTCGCGCTCGGAATCCGCGAACGCCTCGGCCAGTGTCTGGAACATGGCGTTATATGCTTGGCGTTTCATCACTCGCAGCGAACGCGGGCTTACATTCCAGGCCAGATCCCGTGCGTTCTCGCGGACCTTCTCCGAAAACACGTTCTGCGGAAACACTTGATTCACCAAACCGATTCTCAAAGCCTCGGCGGCGTCGATCGTCCGGGCTGAAAGCAGCAGATCCAACGCGTTGGCATGCCCCACCAGCCGCGGAAGCATCCACGCCATTCCATACTCGGCAATCAGTCCGCGCCGCGCGAAGGTTGTGCTGAATCGAGCGGAATCCGAGGCCCATCGCAGATCGCAGTACAGCGCGACAACTAGTCCCAGACCGACGATTGGTCCGTTGATCGCGGCGATTACGGGTTTTTCGACAGCTGGAAAGTAGGAATATTTCTTTTGGAAGTCGGCGCGCACGCCCTCGCGCTTGGCTCCCGCCTGCAGCGCGCGTTCTTTGGTCGCCTCATCAACACCGCGCGTCGCCACGCCGCTCAGCAACGACATATCGGCGCCCGCGCAAAACCCCCGGCCGGCGCCCGTCAGCACGATGACGCGGACGTCATCGTCCCCCTCGGCCGTTTCAATCGCCGAACGCACCTCTTGCTCCATGACCGCGGTCCAGGCATTCAATTTGTCGGGTCGATTCAGTGTGATCGTCGCGATCCGGTCGGCCACTTCGTAGAGGATTTCCTGCCTGGGCATGGTCGGCGCGATTATATACAATTCGAATCCGTTAGTCGCTCTCGTCTGTAACTCACTATCGGAATAACACATCCGCAAGGACGCGTCCACGGGGAGTGGCGATGCCCTTTGTCGAGAATCAGGGCGCTCAGATCTACTGGGACGAACAAGGTCAGGGCGAGCCTGTTCTGCTGATTATGGGCCTCGGCTGGGCTTCCCCGATGTGGCATCGCACACGGCCCATTCTCGCGGAACGTTACAAGACCCTTGCCCTGGACAACCGCGGTGTGGGACGAAGTGATGTGCCTGCGGGCCCGTATTCCATCGTTTGGATGGCGTCTGACGCCGCATCCGTGCTGGATGCGGCCGGCATCGAAAGCGCGCATGTATTCGGCGTTTCGATGGGAGGCATGATCGCTCAGGAATTCGCGTTGCAATATCCGAAGCGGGTTCGTTCGCTCATCTTGGGTTGCACCGCGGCGGGAGGCCCAACCGCGCTTCGCGCGGAGCCGGAAGTCATCGAGGTCCTGACGCGCAGAGATTTGAGCCCCGCTGCCTCCGTAGCGGCGTCGAACCCTTTTATCTACGACCCCGCAACTCCCCAAGATCGACGCGACGAAGACACGGCAATCCGCATGCAGTGGTGGCCGAGCCCGGCCGGTTATATGGCCCAGTTTCAGGGGATCATCGCTTGGGAGGCATACAGCCGTCTCGCGCAGATCTCGGTGCCCACGCTTGTGATTCATGGCCAGACCGACCGTCTCGTGCCGCCGGGCAACGCGAAGCTAATCGCAGACCGCATCCGCGGAGCGAGGGTCGTCATGATTCCACACGCGAGTCACATCTTTGCAACCGACCAGCCCGAGGCGGCTCATCAGGCGATCCTGCAATTCCTCTCCACTCAAAGCGGTCCTATGCAAAGCGCGCCAGCCTAGCGGCTGGTTCGCTGAGCATCTTGGTCCCGTCGAGGACGCTACGTCCCGATGAACGCCTTATAAAAGGGCGCGATCTGATCCGGCGTTTTTCGGCCAACAGGAGCATGCGTGGGGACTTAAGAAAACTTGCAATGCCGGCCGATTCTAGGGAAACTAGCGCCAGATTACGCATACATATGGGGGGGTGAGCATGAGCACAAAGTCGAAGCAGCCGAAAAAATCCACGGGCAGCGCAGCCATCAATCGCCGCAGCTTCATGGGAACTCTCGCCGCAGCCGCCGGCACCACGGCCGTGGCGGGCACGCTGTCTCCGTTCGCTCCGTCGGCCGACGCTGAAACCGTCCATTTTCCGCCGAATCCGCCAGGTCTGGGCGGCGCGGGCGTTTTCCGCACTGAATGTGACATCCGCGATTGCGACGTCGAGGGCGAAGTCCCCCTGAATATCGACGGCGCCTTCTACCGCGTCGGTCCCGACTGGCAGTATCCGCCCATGATGGGCAATATCCCCTTCGACGGCGAAGGCCACGTGAGCATGTTCCGCATTTCGCAGGGCCATGTCGACTTCAAGAGCCGCTACCCGCGCACCCAGCGTTACAAAGCACAGGCTGCTGCGCGCCGCCGCCTGTTCGGCATGTACCGCAACAAATTCACGGACGACCCCAGCGTCGCCAAGGTCAGCCGCGGCACCGCCAACACCCACGTCGTCTACCACCACGGCCTGCTCTTCGCCCTGAAAGAAGACAGCCCGCCGGTCGCCATGAATCCGCACACCCTTGAAACCGTCGACGACTACTACACCTTCGGTGGCGGCCTGCACAGTCTCACGCACACGGCCCATCCGAAATTCGATCTCGCCACCGGCGAAATGGTTTCCTATGGCTACGAAGCCAAAGGATTCGCCACCGACGACGTGTACGTTTTTTCCGCCGACGTCAAAGGCCACATCACCTGGGAAGCCTGGATCAAAGTCCCCTACGTCGGCATGATCCACGACTTCGCCGTCTCCCAGAAATACATCGCGTTCCTCGTCATTCCCATGGCCACCAACGTCGAGCGCATGCGTCAGGGCCAGGTTCATTTCGCCTGGGATTCCACGCTGCCCACGTGGTTCGGCGTTCTCGAACGCGGCGGCGACGGCAAGGACGTCCGCTGGTTCAAAGGTCCCGAGCGTTGCGCTACGCACGTCATGGGCGCCTTCTCCGATGGCAACAAAATCTACGTCGACATGGACATGGCGCTGAAGAATCAATTTCCGTTCTTCCCGAATCTCCACGGCGAGCCGTTTGATCCGAAATCGGCCTCCGGCACGATGCATCGCCTCTCGGTCGATCTCTCGGACAAGACTCCGCGTGATTACAACATGGAGGAGCTTTACCCGCAGTCCGGCGCCCTTCCACGCCAGGACGATCGCTACCAGACCATCCCCTACCATATCGGCTTCATGCCGACGAGCGATCCGACCAAGCCGCTCAATCCCAAGCTCGGTAACATGATGTTCCGCCCCACCAACTCCTGGACCATGTTCGATCATTCCAATCGCCAGACTCGCGAATTTTGGGTCGGCGACGATTCCAGCCTCCAGGAATGCTGTTTCGTGCCGCGCAGCAAGGACGCACCCGAAGGCGACGGCTACCTAGTCGGCGTCGCAAACCGCCTGCTCGAAGGCGGCCGCTCCGACCTGGTCATCGTTGACACGGCGCATCTCGAAGAAGGCCCCCTAGCCAAAGTGAAGCTGCCATTCAAAACCTACAGCCAAGTCCACGGCTGGTGGGTCAACGCCGCGGATTTGCCGAAAACGTAGCGCCAGCTTCCAGCTGGTGTTTTTCTGGGGACACGCCGCTAACGCTCATCGAACCCGGCTTCGGGGGGCAGCTTCGTGTGCTTCGTCCCAGCGCCGTGGGTGCGACACCTCCTGTGTCTGCCTTTGTCCGCCGCCGCGAGACAATCCCCTCCCGAACAACCCGAACAATCCCCTCCCGAACAATCCCCTCCCAATTGCGTAACACCTCCCGCATGCGCTAGCCTGACAAACTCCCGGACCCAGCAAACCACAAATGTCCAATTCAGCCACTTACGCTCCCCATGCGCTCAAATACGAAAAAGCTTCCTGGCTCTGGTCCGGCATGGTGCTCATCGGGGCCCTTGCATGCGCCGATCTCCTATTCCACATTTATTTCAATAACCGATACGGCTACTTCCGCGACGAATTCGACTACATCGCCTGCGGCAACCACCTCGCCTGGGGCTACGTTGACCAGCCGCCGCTGATTCCATTTCTCATTCATATCTGCCGCGCCGTGCTCGGCGATTCTCTTCGCAGCATCCGCTTCATCCCGGCGGTGGCATCCTCGCTTCTGGTCGTCCAAACCGCGCTGATCGCTCGCGAATTCGGTGGCCGCCGCTTTGCCCTTCTCCTGAGCGCCATTGCCGTTCTGATCGCTCCGCAATACCTTTCAAACGGCAGCCTGCTTGCCACAAATTGCCTTGAGCCGAACCTCTGGATGGGCTGCGCATACTTCGCGATCCTCGCCGTAAAACGGAACAATCCCCGCTATTGGATTTGGTTCGGCCTGATCGCAGGCATCGGCCTCGAGGAAAAATACACGATCGCGCTTTTCGGCTTGGGGATCATTGTTGGCCTGCTGGCCACGAAGCAGCGCCGCTCCCTCCTCGATCAATGGTTTTGGTTGGGCGGCATCGCGGCATTTGCGGTCTTCTTGCCAAATGTCCTTTGGAACATCCACTACCACTGGCCGTTCCTGCAGCTCATGCACAACATCCGGGCCGAAGGCCGCGACGTAGTCCTCGGCGCCGGCCAATACTTTTTTCAGCAGACAATACTCATTGATCCACTTACTGCGCCCATTTGGATCGCAGGTCTATTCGCATTTTTGTTTTCCGTTCGACTCAGGGACTATCGCTTCCTCGGCTGGTGTTACCTCGTCTGTTACGCGGTCCTTTTTGCTCTGCACGGCAAGAACTACTATCTCGCGCCTGCCTATCCGATGCTGCTCGCCGCCGGCGCGCTCATCATCGAATCAGCGCTCGCTCGGCCCATCGGCGCATGGCTCAAGCCCGCCGCCGTGATTGTTCTGCTGACTGCCGGCGTGCGCCTGTTGCCGGTCACCGTTCCGGTCCTGTCGCCTGATCGCTTTATCAGCTACGCGAGGAGTCTGCCCTTCAAACTTCCCGTCATGGAGCACGCTCACGAGCGAGCGGCGCTCCCTCAGTGGTATGCCGATCAATTCGGTTGGCAGGAAATCGTTGACGAAACTGCCGTGGCGTGGAACCAGATTCCGCCGGCCAATCGCGCCGACTGCGCCATTTTCGCCCAGGACTATGGCCAGGCCGGCGCGATCGATTTCCTCGGCCGCCGCGATGGCCTGCCCCCCGCACTCAGCGGACACCAAACATATTTCCTGTGGGGACCGCGCGGTTACTCGGGAAACTGCATGATCGTTCTGGGCGACAACCGCGAAAGGCTCGAGCAGTTGTTCGATACCGTGCAATATGTCGGCACATCGGCGGACAATCCCTACGCCCTCGAAACTGAAATCGCCGTCTATATTTGCCGTGGATCGAAATTCGGCACACTCGCGCAAGCCTGGCCGCAGCTGAAGAAGTGGCGCTAGGGCATCGTTTCGAACTTAGAGCTTCAGCCCTGCGGCTTGCTCATCCCGCGGTTGCGCCTCCGCACTCCATCTGGTATAGATGCCACGCAAAACATACGTGCTCGCAATTGGCCCGGGGGGAATGATGCGAAAGAGGCTGTTTTTTGCGTTGGCTGTGCTGCTGTGCGCCTGTGCGTCCGGCTCGCTGAAATGCGCCAATGCCGTGCCCGCAAAAGCAAATGACTGCGACCGCGCCTGCCTCAACGACTTCGTCGACCAATACATGGCCGCTGTCGCCGCGCACGATCCGTCCAAACTGCCGACCGCAGCCAACGTCCGCTACACCGAGAACAACGTCGAGATGAAGCTCGGCGAAGGCTTGTGGCAGACCTCCGACGGCTGGGGTTCCTACAAGGTCTACACCGACGATCCGCAAACCGGCCAGGTCGGATTCCTCGGCGTCTCGAACGAAGATACTCATCTTGCGTGCTTCGCCGCCCGCCTGAAGGTCGTCGACAAAAAAGTCACCGAAATCGAAGTCATCGTCGCGCGTCCGGACCGTCCCGGTCCGGCCGGCTCCGGAAATCTGACCGGAGGTCCCGAAAACCTGAAGGATAAGCCGCTGTTCTCCGAGGATGAACCCGCCGACCGGCGAGTTTCGCGCGAGAAGCTCGTACAACTGGCCGATGGCTATTTCTCCACCATCCAGCTGAACACCGGGAAGCTTTTCACCACCTTCGATCCCGATTGCCAGCGCATGGAGAACGGCAGCGTGACGGCTAACAATCCCAACGCGACAAACCCGGTGGCCAAGATGGGCTGCCAGGCGCAACTCGAAACCGGGATGCTCAAGATGGTCACGCGTTGCCGCGATCGCCGCTATCTGGTGGACGAGCAGCGCCAGATGGTTTTCGCGGCAACCTTTTTCGATCACAACGGCACGCTGCGCAAGAACACTTTGGTCGATGGCAGCGTCCGCACCATCGGGGCGCCGTTCGACCGTCCCTTTACCTTCCTGATCTTCGAGCTGTTCAAAATCAAGGATGGGAAAATTCGACAGATCGAAGCCGTGCTCGACATCGTCCCGTACTACATGCCGAGTCCATGGGTAAAGGCATCGAGGTAGCTAGCGAGGCACAATGCAAATCACACGAACCACCCTGGCCGTTGCGGCGATTCTGATTCTCGCCGCCTTTGCGGCGCGCACTGCGCGAGCGCAGGCGGAATCCGCGCGCCCGCCCGCTGATTACGATCCCAACTTCAACTACGATTGCGATCGCGCCTGCCTCGAGCGATTCGTCAATCAATATCTTCTGGCGCTCGTGGCCCACGATCCTTCTCAGCTCCCGCTCGCGCGGGATGTCAAATACACCGAAAACGGCCAGACCCTGAAATTCGGCGACGGTTTCTGGGGCACGGCCAGCGGCTTGTCCACCTACCGGATCTACGCGGCCGATCCGCAGGCCGGCCAGGTGATGTACATGGGCCTCATGGAAGAAAACGGCGCGAAGGTCATTGTATGTGCGCGCCTGAAAATCGAGCTGCGCCAGATCACCGAAATCGAAAACATCATCGCGCGCAGAGAAGCCGGTAGCATCGCGCGGCCCGAAAATCTCGTCACGCCGAATCCGCTCTTCGCCGAAACAGTTCCGCCCGCCGAGCGGCGTTCGCGCCAGAACATGATCGCCATCGCCAACAGCTATTTCAGCGCGATCGAAAAGGGACATGCTTCCTACGTCCCCTTCGACCTCAACTGCAATCGCATCGAATCCGGCGTCCAGACCACCAACAACTCCGCACTCGCCACCGGCCCCGATTCCGTTCTTGGCCTCGGTTGCGCCGACCAGATCAAGACCAAGAACTTTCAGCCGGACACGCTGATTCGCGAGCGCCGGTTCGCGGTGATCGACGAAGAGCGCGGCCTCGTTTTCGTCCTCGGCTTCTTCGATCACGACGCGACGCTGCGTTCCTACACGCTCGCAGACGGACGCACCGTGAAGCAGACGCGCACAGGCCCGTGGACCTGGGAAATCGCCGAAATGTTCAAGATTCAGGACGGGAAAATCATGCGCGTCGAAGCCTTGGTCAACACCGGCGTCTACGGCATGAAATCCGGTTGGTAAGAAACTCGAGGTGTCAGCCCGATTTTTTCTGTCCTGAACGGAGTGAAGGATGAAACTCCTGGCTCTAGCGCTGCAAATGATGATCCAGGTTGTCCATCCGATGCGCATCGTCCTCGATGCACACGGGTGATTCCTCGAGCGGCACGCCCGAAGGCTTGATCAGGCGCGGCGCTTCGGTCCACGGCTCGGTGAGCACGTTCGGATCCTCCACGGTGATTTGATACGCGAGATCGTCGCCCACTTTCCAGAACCGTTCGATCACCTTCATGGCCGGCGTGTGGAAGTATCCGTTCTCGCCGAACCAGGTGTCCTCCACGAAGTTCGTGGACTCAACCACAAACGTGTTTCCGTCCCAGTGCCCGATCGAATCGCCGTAGTAGGACGGGTCGGCGTCGGTGCGGTGTCCCCGGCCGTCGGTAGGGATGATGCGGTAGGGATCTCCGGAAGCATCCTCGTACAGAAAAATCGTTTCCTTCGGGAGTTGAATGATCTCGCGCGGCGAGCTGATGCGTGGCACGCCCGGTTTCCCGCAGAAGAAAACCTTATCGAGCTTGGCCTCGTGGTCGAACAGATATTTCACCTTGGCCTGAAATTCCGGTTTGTAGGAAGGTGCCGGCGCGGACGGCAGCGCGCCCGGCACGGCAGCCTTGGCCGGCATGCGCCCGCTCAAATCGAGCGTCGCGTAAGTAGTCGAGCCGTTCTCCACTTTCTTCAGCGCTCCACCCGGCAGGGCAATCGAATAGGCCCAGTTTCCGCTTAAGTCGGGATGCACCACAATGGCGTTCGCCGCTTTGCTGGTCGCTGCCGTCGAATTCTCCTGCGCGGGCGCGGAGGCCGCCAGCAACATGGTGGCTGCGAGCGCGCAAATCAGTTGGTATCTCATGGTTCCGCCCCTCCACTCGTCTTATTTCGTTGTTATTTCGTTGTATTGATGTCGTTCGGGCTGACCATAGCGATCGAATTCCCGTCCGCGAACGTGATCTTCTGCAGAAATCCGTAGGTCGAACCATCGCGTGCGCGATTTCCTTCGACCGTCACCGTCTGCCCGATGCCTTTCTTGAAATCGGCGCTGTTCACGCCCACGCGCTTCAGCCAGGAAGGCGGCGCGCTCTCGAATTTCCAGTTCTCCACTCCGCTCCCATCCGCCTTCTTCACGTCGATATACACGGCGATGTGCGGGTTCACCCAGTCCACCTGCGTGAGCGTCCCGGTCATGGTGACCTTCTCCGCCATATTGAAAATCGAAGAAGGCGAGTGGTGCGCCGACGCGGTCCCCGTCGCCAACAGAATCGCGCCCAGCACCAAAGTTATGGAAAGTTTGAACTTCAAGGCCTCCCCCCTTAACTCCTCATTTTCGCGAAGTGTATCACAGTGTTCCGGCTGGTCATACGTGCGTTGACACGTGCTGACACGTGCGGGCCTACCAATACCTTGGTCAGTTTCTCGGAAGCGCGCCCTTTTCCGCCTGGTTGACGCGCATTGCCGTTCATGAGGTCCTGGCTCGGCTCCGGAGGCGCGACTGCAATTAGCAATTGCCGGAGACCGGGCAGGATGGAGAACTTCCCATGAATGTGGTCGAGAGTTCATCTGACCCAGGGCAGATTGTGCCGTCTTGACCGTCGTACCGCAGCGTAGCGGAACTAAGGCTCAGGAATGCGGAGGACCCGGGACGGGGGGCGGTCGGCGTGGATCTCGTCGACCAGCGTGGCGCGGTGACCGAGGATGACGCGCTGGTTGAGCGAACCTTTGTCGGTGATTTCACCCTTGTCGAGGGAGGGTGGTTCTTCGAGCAGGATGGCGCGCTCGACGCGATTGGAATTGCCGGTGGCTTGCGCGGCGAAGGACTCAAGCAGCTCCAAAAATGTCGCGCGCACCGCGTCGTTGCCAAGAATGGCGGCCGCCGAAGCGCCGGCCGGCAGTCCCTTGGCAAGCGTACGGCATGTCTCGAGATTCGGCACGAGCAGCATACCCAGGAAATTGCGGTCATGGCCGGTGATAACCGCGTCGATCACGTACGGCGCGAACCAGTGAATGATCTGGTTGCGGAGAGGGCCGACGTTGACGAACGTGCCGGAGGACAGCTTGAAATCCTCGGCGAGACGGCCGTCGAAGAGCAGGCCCTTGTTGATGTCGCGCTCGTCGATGAACCGGACCGCGTCGCCGAATTTGTAGTAGCCCTCTTCGTCGAAGGCTCGGCGAGTCAGCTCGGGGTCGCGCCAGTAGCCGGGCGTCACGTTCGGCCCCTTGACCCGGATTTCCATTTTGTCGCCAATCTCCACGACTTTGGCTTCCACGCCGGGCATGGGAATTCCGATCGCGCCGGCGCGCTCGGAATCCCAGGTGCATTGCAGGGCCATCGGGGAAGTTTCCGTGGCGCCCAGGCCGGTGGCCATCAGTACGCGCTCGCCGATCGTGTCCAGCATCAGTTTTCGATACCCGTCCCAGAGCGGCTGCGATAGCGCGGCTCCGGCGTAAAACATGAATTGCAGACGGCTGAAAAAATTTTCGCGCAACTGCTTGTCTTCGCGAAAGTATCCGAGAAGCAGGTCGTAACCGCGCGGCATGTTGAAGTAAACGGTTGGCGCGATTTCGCGCAAGTTGCGGACCGTTTCGGCGATTCCCTGCGTGGTCGGGCGGCCGTCGTCGATGTAGAGCGTGCCGCCGTTGTAGACGGTCATGCCGGTGTTGTGGTTGCCGCCGGCTGTGTGGTTCCACACCATCCAGTCGAGGACGATGGGCGGAGTTTCACCGAGAAATCGGAAGCCCTGCCGGATCATCTGCTGGTTGCTGCAGATCATGCGGTGCGTATTGATCACCGCTTTCGGCAGCCCGGTTGAGCCGGAAGAAAAGAGAAATTTCGCGACGTCGTCGCGCTGGATGGCCGCGTGCGCGGCGTCCACGGCCGAAGTTGCCGGCGTCGCGGCCACTTCGTCGAACGAAGTCATACGGCGGCCAGGGATCGGGTTTTCGGCGTAGACGATTTCGATTTCAGGATCGATCGCGGCTTCGAGCGCGCGCCGGTAGTGTTCGGCGCTCGCGACAAAGATCATTCCGGGCCGCAGGATTTTCATCACGTGGCGCAGCTTCGCGAAATCGGTTGAGACCAGCGAGTAGGCCGGCGCGATGGAAGCGGCGGGCACGCCTGCGTGCTGCCCGGCGAGCAGGAGCAGCAGGTGCTCGAGGTCGTTATCGGACAGGATGGCGATGGGGCGGTCGGCGGAAAGGCCACGATTCAAGAAGGCCTGACCGAGGCTGCGGACTCTTGGCAGCGCTTCCCCGTAGCAGAGGTAGCGCCATTCACCGCCTGCCCGGCGCTTTGCGGCGAGGGGACGGCCGGGCGACTTGGTGGCCCATTCGATCAGCCGCTCGGTCAGCACGCGAGGGTAGTCTTCGAGCTTTTCGTCCGGGCGAATGATGTAGGCCCCGTCGGGGCGGCGGTGCATGGTCGCGCCGGATCGGCGGAGACTTACCGCGCGGATTTTATCTGCGATCGCACTCAATGAAGGTCCTCGAAGCAATGGATGGATTCTTCGACTAGGTGACCAGGCGTTCCGGCTTTGCCGGAACGAAGGAAAGGCGTCCGGCCACCCCGCCCAGAATGACGTAGCTGTAAAGACGCGGCGAACATTTCAGGGAGTTTTGGTCTTTGCCGTCGCCGCGGAATGGTCATGGTAGAGCCTGAAAATGGAGGCATCGCCCTGGTGGATGACCGAGCCCACGTCCTCACGAAAGATCATCAGCGGCGTATGATCGCCTCGCGGCACCACGAATGCAACCCATCCCTCGGCAGAATCTCCCGAATGCAGAGTGGCGCGCAGTTCGGGCTTCACGGGCGCGGCTAAATTGGCCGCGGCGTAGGGTACTGTAGCCGCGGACATGGCGGAGAATTGCGACGGGTCGAGCGTGTAGTCGTAATGCGCGGGGCGATTGCGGGCCGCGAATTCGAATTTCACGCGGGCCAGCAGATATTCCAGGCCCGCAACGGGCGCGGGATTCTCGGCGCCAGCCGCTTTCACCATTTGCCAGGCTTTTTCTCCGCGCGCTAGTTCCGCCACGGTGATTTTTACGTCGTAGAGTTCGTCGCCGCCGTTGTACTGGTCGCCGAAGAGGATGATGGTGCTCAGTGGGATGCCGAGCGGTTGCGCGTAGGAATTGGCCGGGCGGGGTTGGCGGTTTTGGGCGAGCAGGGCGCCGGCGAGCAGCAGCCAGGCGAGGATGACGAGATTTGATCTGCGTGAATGCACGTACCTCAGGGATTAGCCCCGATACTTGAAAGCTTTCTGATGTCGGAGCGCAAGCCCCAAAACGGCGCGGGGCCAAAGCTCTCACCCCTGCGAACGGGGTGAGCTACATAAGAACCCGCTTGCCGACTGGTGAGAGCCGGCATGCTGAATGTTTGCATCCCTGCTAATTCTGGGTTGGCGCGTCGGTGTGTGGACCGGCACCGGGTGGTGCCATAGGCGGAGCGGCACTGGGGTGCGTTTCCGGCATAGGCTCCTTCGCATCCAGCGCGAAAGTGTACATGCGGCCGTGACCGCTGCGTCCGGCGAGGATCGACACGTACTGTTTTCCGTCGACCATGTAGGTGGCGGGATTGGCCATTCCCGTCTGCAGCTTCACGGACCAGAGTTCTGCACCCGTTACCGCGTTCAGCGCCTTGAATTGCCCATCGTCCGACGCGGCGAATACCAGGCCAGTGGCGGTCGTCAGCGTCCCACTACCATTCATCTTCTTCAGGCGCCAACGCTCGGTCTGCGTGACCGGATCCCAAGCCACGAGCGATCCCCCGGGGGGAATCGGCAGCTGAGCGGGCTGTCCCGCAACCGGAGGCGGTGGCGGACGAAAGACGATGCCCCAGTTGTACACGCCAACTTCGGGCTTGAAATCCGGCGTGCTGATGTAGCGGAAATCGCTGTCCAGCGCCGGAAGGTAGACCAAGCCCGTATTGGGGTTATACGACATGGCCTGCCACGCGTGCCCGCCGGCAGGGCCGGGCGAAACCGTCCTGTCTTCGTTGTCGTAACGCATGTTCGGCGCCTCGATCGGCTTGCCAGTCTTGGGGTCCAGTCCGGTGGCCCAGGTGACCTTCACGTATGGCGCACCGGAAATGAATTCTCCCGTCTTGCGATCCAGCACGTAGAAGAAGCCGTTCTTCGGGGCCTGCATCAGCACCTTGCGCATCTTGCCGTTGATCTTGATGTCGGCGAGAGTCATGCCCTGAACGGCGTCGTAGTCCCACTCATCGCCCGGCGTGGTCTGGAAATGCCAGACGTACTCGCCGGTTTCCGGCTTCAGCGCAATGATCGAGCAGACGTAGAGGTTGGCGCCGCCTTCGGGGCTGCGATACTTGCCGACCCACGGGCCACCCTGCGAGGTGCCAATGTAGAGCAGATCCAGTTCTGGATCGTAGGAAATGCCGTCCCAGACCGTGCCGCCGCCGCCGAGTTTCCACCATTCGCCGGTCCAGGTCTTGGCGGCGACTTCCATGGATTTGTTCTCGAAGGGCTTCGACGGATCGCCGGGGACGGTGTAGAAGCGCCAGTCGAGTTTCCCGGTTTCGGCATCGTAAGCGGAAACGTAGCCGCGGACGGCGTATTCGCCGCCGGCGTTGCCGATAATCACTTTTCCTCCGGCAACAATCGGCGCGCCTGTGACGCTGTAGTCCTTGTCCACGTCCGCGGTGGGAACATCCCAAACAACGCTTCCGGTCTTCGCATCCAGAGCCACCAGCCGCGCGGTGAGCGTGCCGACGTAGATTTTGCCGTCGTAAATCGCCACACCGCGATTGGCAGGACCGCAGCAAACGCTCGGGCCGGTGCGGACCTTGTCGGGCTTGCCAACCGATCCCGCGGGGAAATTCTGATGATTGATCTTAGGATCCCAGCGCCAAATTTCCGCGCCGGTGCGGGCGTCCAGCGCGTAGACAATGCTCCAGGGCGCCGTCCCGTAGAGTATGCCGTTCGAGACGATGGGAGTTGTTTCAACGGTGCCGAACGAGGATGCGGTGTCGTAAGACCAGGCGAGGCCCAGGCGGCTGACATTCGTCGCGTCGATTTGCTTCAGCGGACTATAGCGGTTGTCGCCAAGATCGTGGCCGTTGCTGAGCCACTCGTCGCTCTTCGCGGCGTTCTTCAACGCCCTGTCGTTAACGATGCTCGACGGCTGGTCGGCGGCGGCGCAGACGAAAACCGTGGTGGCGGCCAGCGCGACGACGGAAATCCACTTCATTCGAGTCGGTTTGTGCATTTCGGAAACTTCCCCCCGGTTAGTTATCCTGCGTGCGCGAGCGGGCACACTAAAGATACGGCCCCTGATCTAAATTTGTTTCACCTAGCTGCGTACTCGACCCCACCACCCGGAATCTACGCCCATTTGTCGATCGAGATACTCACACGATAACTCATGTTCGCGACCATGTGGTAGGGATTCGTTTGGCCGCCGACGACCACGAAGTTGTAGGCATCGGGCCGCTGATAGTAGGGAACCATCGCGTCGTCGGGCATCTTCGGATCGGGCACCCAGCGATTGGCGAAGAGAGTGGAGCGCGCGTTTTTCGCCGAGATGAGCGAATTTTTCTGCAGCCAGTCGGCGAGCTGCTCTTTGGTTTTGTAGCCGAGCTCGACCAGGCCCTGGGCCACCAGCGGATCCATGACGATCAGCGCGCCGAAGAGCGGGCCGAACGGGATGCAGTTGTAGGCGATGGCTTCGTGATACTGCGGCACGGGTTTGACGCCGAGGCCGATACCGCCCTGGCCTTGCGAAATACTGAAGCCGACGAAGACGCTGACTACGTTTTCGTCGGGCTTAAATCCCTTTTGCACGCTGAGCGGAGTATACGGGCTGTTCTTTTCGTTTTCGGCGATGATCAGGTTGTTGTAATTGACGCCGTTGCCGAGCGTGCCGAGATAGGTCTGGCCGGGGATGCCGGAGTTGGAGAGATTTTTCGAAAGCATGGTCCACGCGCGGCCGATGGCGGCGTTCGGTTGCGCGAACGGTCCCATCGCGCCGATGCCGTAGTTCATGTTGAGCGTGTCGCGAATGGGGCCGTTGATCACGGCGGCAGTGGCGAAGGAATTCGTGGAGCTGGATAGGGAAGTGAGGCCCGTTTCGGCGATGGCCAGAATCGTGGGCAGATATTCCGGCTTGGCGCCGGCCATCACCGCGTTGATCGCCACGTGCTTCACCGTGAACGCCCAGTCCGGATACGACCCACGCGCCGGGGACATTTTGCCGACGACTTCGTCGGGCTTGTGGCTGGTGCCCTTGAGCATGGCGGAGAGGCGCTCATCGGTGGGAAGGACGATCTGCATGAAGTCCGTCATTCCGTTGTCCAGATAAAATTGTTGCAGCGCGTCGGAGGTGTCGGTGTACGTGGCCGGGCCGGTGGAGACTTCGACCGAGCCGGTTTTCTTTTCTTCCGCGGAAAGCGGCTGGGTGAGCGCGTCGATGACTTCTTTCATGAGCGGCTTGCCGCTAACCGGGTCATTTCCCTCGAGGTAGGCGTACATTTCGGCATCCGTCTTGCCCCAGACCGGATGCGGTGTGAAGCAGATGCGTTCGAGCGGCATGCCGCGCGAGGCGGCGTTGGATTTCGCGAGATCTTTGAAGGCGATGGTGACGAGCGGGGCGGTCGGGAAGCCCATCTGTTCAAACTTTACGCAGTGACCCACGGTCGCTGGTGTGCAGGTGCTTCAATGGCCGATGGCCATGATGACGGCGTTGCCCGACGCTTTGATCTCGGCGTTCAGCTTGGGGTCGTCGTCGGCGAAGGCTCCGGCTTTGAGGCGATATTCAGTTTTCACGCTGGGCATGTTTTTCTGGAACCAGATTCCCACCTGGGCCAGAAAATGGTCCGCGCCGGGGAAACCGTCGGACACCAGGAAGATGGTTTTGCCGTCCAGGCTCGCAAGGCGCGGCGCCATCGGAACGAGCTCGACCGGAGGCGGCAGGCCCTTCGGATTCAGGGCCGTAATTTTCGCAGGCGCTACGGGCGCTGCTGTTTTTGCGTTCTTTTCCTTGGCGCCAGCCGCGGAGCCCGCCAGAAGCGCCGGCGAAAGCCCCAAGAGCGACAGCATGTTGCGTCGATTCATTTCCGCCCCCTGCCAACGGCACAGCAACTCATCTATTACTTATATTCCCGACCAAACTGAATTGCAATTGAGGATGCATCCGGCGCCGCGCACAGTCTACGTCCACTTGTCGATGGAAACGCTCAGGCCGTAGCTCAGGCTTCCGCCCTGGAAAAACGCGTTGGTCTGGCCACCGGCGACCACCACGTTAATGTCGTCCTGGTGGGGCCAGCGCGGGATGATCTCTTGGTCCTGCATTTTGTACCAGGTGGCATAAGGCTCGAGCCCCTTGAGCGCGCGCGGATAGTCGAAGCCGTAAGCGAAGTCGCGACTCTTGTAGTCTTTCACCGTTTGCGTCGTGTTTTTGTAGAGCCAGGCGATCAGCTTTTCTTTCGTGTCGTAGCCGCGCGATTTCAGGTTTACGGCGATCAGCGGATCGGCCACGACCAGCCCACCGAAAAATCCGGTGAACACGCTGAAAAGGTCGCTGAACTGTTCCTCGTATTTGGGCGTGTCGGTGCTGGTGCCGCGAGCGCCCTGGCCAGGCACGATGCCGAGGCCGCGGAACAAGCTGATGACGTTTTCCTCGGGCTTAAATCCCTTCTGGACGTGGAAGGGAACCCAGGGGCTGGCCGCTTCGTTTTCCGCAATGACCAAATTGTTGTAGTTCAGGTTGTTCCCCTGCGAGCCCATGTAGGTGTCGCCGGGGACGCCGCCATTGGCGAGATTTTTCGACAGCAGCGTCCAGGCACGGCCGATCGTGGCGTTCGGCTGGGAGAAGGGACCGAGGGCGCCGATGCCGTAGTTCATGTTGAGCTTGTCGCGGATCGGCCCGTTGATCACGGCCGCGTAGGCGAATGAATTCGTGGAGCTGAAAAGCGACGGCGTGCCGGACGACGCAATCGCGAGCATGGTGGGAAAATATTCGGGCTTGCATCCGGCCATCACGGCGTTGATGGCGACTTGCTTCACCGTGTAACTCCACGGCGGATAGGCGCCCGCGGCCATTTTGCCGACCACCTCGTCGGGCTTGTGGCTGGTGCCGGCGAGCATCTGTTCCACCATTTCTTCGGTGGGCAGAATGACCGGCAGAAAATCCGTCATGCCGTTGTCGTGGTAGAACTGCTGCAGGTTCCTCGGCGTGTCCGGGCCGTATGTTTCGGGCCCAACTTTCACCTCGACGATTCCGGTCTGCATCTCTTCTGCGGTGAGAGGCAGCGTGAGATTGTCGACGATCTCTTTCATCAGCGGTTTGCCGCTGACGGGGTCGTTGCCGTCCACATAGGCGCGCAATTCTTCGGAAGTTTTTGCGGCAACCGGATGCGGAGTGAAGGTGATGCGCAGATGAGGCATGCCGCGCTTGGCGACATTCAAAATGGCGAGATCTTTGAAGGCGCGGGTGACGACAGGAGTGGTCGGGATGCCGAGCTTTTCAACGCTGATGCAGTGACCGACGGTCGCTGGCGTGCAGGTGCTTCAATGACCGATGGCCATGATGGCCGCGTTGCCTTTTTCCTTGATCTCTTTCCACAGCGCGGGATCGTCTTCCGCGTACGGTCCGGCTTTTCTGCGAAACACGACCGTGACGTTGGGCATGTTGCGGTTGAACCAGAGCTGAATCTGGTTCAGCAAGAAGCCGCCGCCTTCGAAACCCGTGTCCACCAGATAGACGGTTTTTCCGTCGAGGCTGCCCTGGCGCGGCGCCATGGGGAGCAATTGAATCGGCGGTGGCGAGCCTTTGGGATTGAGGGTCTCGATTTTGTCCGCAGCGGATGACGCCTTCGCCGTTTCGGGCTTGGGCTGTTGGGCGTCGGCTCGGGCTCCAGCCAGCAGCGCCGGAGATATACCCAGCAGCGACAGCATGTTTCGTCGATTCATTTCGTCCCCCCACGAGGCGCGCAGTGATGTGCGTACTTTAGCCCCGTGCGAAACGGAATTGCAATTAACTGTTCGGTCCGCGGGGCGGCAGAAAATTCAGAGTATGAACCTAGGCTTTGTGCCCGGCGTGCACGCGCGGCAACCAGCGGGGAACCCTGCGGCAGAACTCCTGGTAATCGGCGCCGAATTTGCGACGCAACGCGGGTTCCTCGTAGAAGAAGACGAACAGCGCGACCCCCGCCATTGCGCCGAAAGCGATCTCCAGCCCGGTTCTGCTGGCGCGCCCGAAGACGGTCCACAGTCCCGCCCATCCCAGGAAAAAACCCAGATACATGGGGTTGCGGACGTATCGATAGAAACCGACCACGACCAATCGTTGCGGAGGCGCGATCGGCGCAGGCGTGCCATGACCGGTCTTGCCGAAATTCCAAACGCACCGGATGGCGACGGCGAAACCGAGAACCGCGGGAACGACGGCAATCCAGCGCCACGGCGCAACGCTCGTGAAATCGACGCGAAAGCCGAGCCATGGAGGGAGCAGCCAGAACCACAACGCGAAGAACGCAGCGCCTACGGCTAACGATGCAGTTGTCGCGGGCCAATTTACGCCAAAATCGTCAGGTTGCGCTTTCAAGGAATGACCGCTCGGCATACGAACTCCTATGGGCGGAAGTATGTGCTCGAAGGCGAAATGCCACAAGGGCGCAGGTTAGGCCGCCAGGCGAATCTGTCCGATACATTTGACGCTATCGCGGCCAGCGCGGCCGATGCGGTCCAGGCGCTCGTCCTAGGGTCGCAAGCTGCCGATACGTGTCGCCGGTGCAAACGGCCAGTTCTTCGTATCACATTCACCCGAAAGAGTTTAAGTATTCATGCAAACGAGATATTACGGAGATTGACAAGTTTACTTGACATCACGGCTTCTGCCTTTTATACTGCAATGGAAAGTCTACTTGACATGGGCTCCGACATTCGAAACCGGGTCAAAGAACTCCGCCTCGCTCGCGGCTGGACGCAGGAGCAGCTCGCCCAGGCCGTGGGCGTCTCCCGGCAAAGCATCAACTCGATTGAGCGCGAGCGCTACGTGCCGAGCCTGCCGCTGGCGCTGATGTTTGCGCGCATCTTCAAGTGCCCGACGGACGAGATTTTCACGCTGGAGAAGAGGAGCCCATGACAATACCAGTCCTCAGAAAAGTGGTCGACGAACGATTTCTGAATTATCGCCTGCGCTCATCGAGCGTGTCAGGCATCGTTGGCGCGCTGGTTGCCATTGGCCTGTTCGAATACAAACTGTTCACAAAGCACATCTGGAGCTGGGAATTGCTGACCGTGATCGGCGCAATGGTTGTGGTGAAGCTTTCGATGATGGCCCGGTTTCTGATGCGGGATTAGCGTCAAAAAAAACGGAAGGAGATTTAGACATGATTGTTCAAACTGAACCGAAAAGAGTCAGAACGCTCTTAGCGGTGGGGATGGCTTCGCTGGCAACCAGTCTTTTCCTACTGTCCTGCCTTCACCCCGCGACTGCGACGGGCAAGAAATGGATCGATGCAATCGCCGGATTGTTCATGGGCTTGTCCATCGGGCTGAATCTTGGCTCGTTCATGTTGGTCAGACGCCTGCGCGCCTGCGCGGGTGCCTAGCTGACTGCCTGCCAGACGGCAGCGGACGGCGCGGCGCGCAAAGTTGCCGCCGTTCGATGCTGCGTTCTATGTATAATTTCCCTTCCAATTTCGCGTTTTGGTCGCGGTGTGGGCGCGAAGCCCGATCCGCCAGGGGACTGTATGCAACCGGAACCCATCATGGACGTAGCCCACCTGGGCCATCTCGAATTGCTCACGCCCAAGCCGGAAGAAAGCCTGCGCTTCTTCGTTGACGTGATGGGCATGACGGAAAGCGGACGTCAAGGCGATTCCGTTTATCTTCGCGCGTATGACGATTACGAGCGCCACTCGCTGAAGCTGACCGCGTCGAAACAAGCGGGACTCGGCCACGTCGCCTATCGCACGCGCAGCCCGCAGGCGCTCGAGCGCCGCATCGCGGCTCTGAGCGGTTCGGGCTTGGCGATTGGCTGGAACGACGGCGACCTCTGCCACGGCCCGGCCTATGTCTGCCAGGATCCCGACGGCCACAAAATCGAGCTCTACTACGAAACGCAATGGTATGAAGCTCCCGCCGATTTAAAACCATCGCTGAAAAATCAGGCCCAGCGTTTTCCCGCGCGCGGCGTCAACGTGCGCCGGCTTGACCACTGGAACGGACTCGCAGTGGACATCGAAGCCAATCGCGTGTTTTTCGAGAAATATCTCGGCTTCCGCCTCACCGAGCAGATCGTGCTCGATAGCGGCGTCGAAGCGGCCATGTGGATGACCTGCACGAACAAAAGTTACGACTTCGCGTATTCCAAGGACCACACCGGCGTGCGCGGCCGCTTCCATCACGTCACCTATGCGGTCAACAGTCGCGAGGAAGTTCTCATCGCCGCGGACATTTTTCTCGAGAACGGCGTGTATATCGAAACCGGCCCGCACAAACACGCCATCCAGCAAACTTTCTTCCTGTACGTCTACGAGCCGGGCGGCAATCGCGTCGAAGTCGCCAACGCCGGCGCGCGCCTGATTCTCGCGCCCGACTGGAAACCGATTTGCTGGACCGAAGCCGAGCGCAAGAAGGGCCAGGCCTGGGGCCTGAAAACCATCGAGTCGTTCCACACCTACGGCACGCCGGTCGTCGAGCTCGAACACAAGAAATGACGCCGCATCTGCTGTTTCTTCCGGGCCTCGCCTGCGATGCCGACGTCTGGGCGCACCAATCTAAATTCTTCGCCGAACGCACCACGGTTCGCATTGCCGACTACGGCGCAAGCGACTCCATCGCGAAAATGGCCCAGGTCGCGCTCGAGGGCGCAGCGGAACGCCTCGCCATCGTGGGCCATTCGATGGGCGGCCGCGTGGCGTTCGAAATCATGCGCATGGCGCCCCATCGCGTCGCCGGCCTCGCGCTGCTCGACACCGCGTATCGGGGATTCCCCGGCGGCGAAGCTGGCGAACGCGAAATCGCGAGGCGCTCTGAGTTGCTCGACCTGGCCCGCACCAGGGGCATGCGCGCCATGGCCGAATTCTGGATGCCGGGCATCATTCATCCCGATCGTATGTCCGATAGCGCCCTCACCGGCGCCATTCTGGCGATGATGTCCCGCAAATCGCCGGAAATTTTCGCCGCGCAAATCAAGGCGCTGCTCGGAAGGCCCGACGCCACCGCCCTGCTTCCGACAATCGATTGTCCGACGCTGGTTCTGTGCGGCCGCAAGGACACCTGGAGCCCGCTCGAAGGCCATCGCGAAATCGCCGCGGCAATCCCCAACACGCAGCTCGACATCATCGAACACTGCGGCCACATGGCGCCGATGGAACGTCCCGAGGATGTAACCGCCGCGCTCTCGGCGTGGCTCGAGCGCCTCCCGAAATAAGGATTGTTGAGCGATTGCTGCAGCGCGGCGAACTTGGATCGTTGTCCGAGCCTCTACGTCAGCGTGTCGTCGATCATCCTAGGCTCCCGCGCACCAATTGACGCGCGCTTTCTGCCACTCTAGAATCCCAACCCGAGATCAAAGATCATGATTATCGATTCTCACCAGCACTTCGTCCGCCTTGCCCGTCACCCGGAAGTGGAGGGCTTTCGCCAAGCGCAGCTTTCCGGAAAGAATCCCGACGTCCTCCCCGACATCTCCGATGCCGACGTTAACAAGAGCCTGGAACAGGTAGTCGGCTTGATGGATTCGCGCGGCATCGATGTCGCGTTCGCCTCTCCCCGAGCGAAAGCCATGGCGACGCATGAAGGTACCGCGGACCAGAACGCCATCTGGGCCGATCTCAACAACGGCCTTATCCTTCGCGCCTGTCAGTTGAATCTCGGCCGCTTTGCGCCGGTCGGCATGCTCGGACAACATCCTTCGTGTCCCTCCGGGCAGGTGGCCAAACAGATCGAGCGTTGGACCAAGGAGGGCTTCATAGCGTTCAATTTCGATCCCGACGGCACCGGCGGCCGCTGGCAAAACCAGCCCTTCACCGGAAAGCACAATTATCCGGTTTTCGAGGCGGCGCAGGGGCTAGACGTGCCGCTGGTACTGCACGGCAGCGAATCGATCAATAAGAACTTCCCGCATACGGCCGTCCAATATCTGGTCGCCGACATTACGGGTTTCGTGCAACTCATGATTACGAAGGATCTGTTCCGGGATTTTCCGCGCCTGCGCTTTCTGATCCCGCATGGCGGCGGCGCGTTGCCGTGCCAGATCGGGCGTTGGAGGGCGATCGCGAAGTATAATAGCTGGGCGAGCCCGGACCAGATCCTCGCCGATGGCAACGTTTTCCTCGATACCTGCGTATACAATCGCCTCAACATGCAGATGTTATTCGACGCTGTCTCGGTCGACAACATCCTGTTCGGCTCGGAATGCGACGGTGCGTTCCCCGGAGTGGTCAATGATGAAACGCACGACCATTACGACAATACGCGGCGCTATGTTGACGATTCGAAGCTGAACGCAGGCGACAAGGCCCGAATCTACGCCGTCAACGCGCGGCGCGTTTATCCGCGTGCGAGCCGCTGGATTCCAGCGTAGCCGAGCCGAGGCGGCGCAGGATCTGGGGTTCCGGGCGCCCTCTGATTTGTGCACCGATTGACGCCGCCCTTTCGCACCCCCTAGAATTCCAAGCCGAGCCTTAAGAAAGGTGCCTTTGTGGCCCATCAGAAGACAACGACAAGGGTGGTCCATAAAATCCAGTACGGCGAAGCCTATCAGCGCGTCTTCCCGCACGTTACCGAGGAGCTGTCATGAGCAAGCCTGTTGTTGTCGGCAAAGTCGATCTTCCACCCGCCGATGTCGTCGCCGCGCTCGAAAAATGCGGTGTATCCACAGTTCACGAAGCGCAGGGCCGCATCGGCCTGCTCGCCTCGTACATCCGTCCGATCTATCCAGGCGCCTCCATCGCCGGCCCGGCGGTCACCGTCTCGCTTCCTCCCGGCGACAATCTCATGATCCACGTCGCCGTCGAAGTCTGCACGCCCGGCAGCATTCTGGTCGTCGCGCCCACGTCGCCCTGCACCGACGGCTATTTCGGCGAGCTGCTGGCCACGTCTCTTCGCGCCCACGGCGTGAAAGGGTTGGTCATCGAAGCGGGTGTCCGCGACGTCGCCCCGATTACCGAAATGAAATGGCCTGTCTGGAGCCGCGCGGTCAGCTCGCAGGGCACCGTGAAGGCCACGCTCGGTTCGGTCAACGTGCCGATCGTCTGCGCCGGCGCACCGATCGATCCGGGTGACGTGATCGTTGCGGACGACGACGGCGTGGTGGTCGTAAAGCGTCAGGATGCCGCAGCCGTGGCCGCCGCCTCGAAGCAGCGCATCGACAAAGAGGACGCCGTCCGCGCCCGCCTCGCCAAAGGCGAGCTCGGCCTGGACATCTACAATCTGCGCCCGAAACTCAAAGAGCTGGGCCTGGAATATCGCTGATGCTCATTCTTACGAGCGCGTCCGGCAAGAAGTAATGGTGCGGTTTCTTGGGCTAACCTCTCGCGTGCCGGGCGCGTCCAACCGTTCAGCTTCGTGGTTCTCGGGCCGTGATCATTTTTACCGGATGCTTTTATAGGAGAGTCAATGTGACGAAATTCACGCTGCCGCGTTTCGTTGTTCTAATGGCCGCGCTCTTGACGATTTCTTTTTCCAGCCTAGCCGATCCGAAAACTCCGCTACTGCTGCAGACTCCGACCATCAGCGCCATGCAAATCGCCTTCGTCTACGGCGGCGACATCTGGATCGTGAGTCGCCAGGGCGGTGAAGCGCACCGCCTTGTCACCGGCACCGACCTCGAGACCGGGCCGATTTTTTCTCCCGACGGCTCCATGGTGGCCTACAGCGGCGATTACGACGGAAATGTCGACGTGTACGTGGTGCCGTCGGCAGGCGGCGACCCCACGCGGCTGACCTATCATCCCGCACCCGACATCGCCATCGGCTGGACCCCGGACGGCAAAAGCGTTCTGTTCCGCTCGCATCGCGCCAGCAGCAACGATCCGAACAAGCTTTTCACCGTGCCTGTCACCGGCGGTATTCCCACCGAACTGCCGCTCGACATGGCCGAAACCGGTGCCTATTCGCCCGACGGCTCGCACATCGCCTACGTTCCTATTTCTCAGTGGGAACCTGACTGGAAGCTCTATCGCGGCGGACAAACCACCCCGATCTGGATCGCCAATCTCGCCGATTCCAGCATCGTGCAAATTCCCCGCGACAATTCGAATGACCGCAATCCCGTCTGGATCGGCAAGACCGTCTACTTTCTGTCCGATCGCGAAGGGCCGGTGACGCTTTTCGCCTACGACGCCGATACGCAGAAAGTGACCCGCGAAATCGAAAATAAGAACGGCTTTGATATCAGCTCCGCCTCGGCCGGCGCCGGCGCAATCGTCTACGCGCAGTTCGGCGCGCTCCACGTCTTCGATCCCGCCACCCACAGGGACCAGGAAATTTCCGTCACCGTGTCCGGCGATATGCCGCAACTGTTGCCGAACTGGTCGAAAGTCGCGAAGCGAATTCTGAATGCCAATATTTCGCCCACCGGTGCGCGCGCTGTTTTCGAGGCCCACGGCGACATCTTCACCGTGCCCGCCGAAAAAGGCGACGTGCGCGACATCACCGATACTCCCGGCGTTGCCGAGCGCGATCCCTCCTGGTCGCCCGACGGAAAATGGATCGCTTATTTTTCCGATGCCTCAGGCGAGTACGCGCTCCACGTCAGGGATCAAAAAGGACTCGAGCCGCCCAAAGTCATCAGCCTCGGCAACCCCGCCAGTTTTTACTACTCGCCGGTCTGGTCCCCGGACAGCAAGAAGATCGCCTTCTCGGACAAACAACTCCACCTCTGGTACGTCGATGTCGACAAGGCCACTCCGGTCAAGGTCGACACGAATCTCCTGGAAGCCCAAAACGACTTCGCGCAGTCATGGTCTCCGGACAGCAAATGGATCGTCTACACCAGGATTCAACCCAATTATCTGCATGCCATTGTTGTCTACTCGCTTGATTCCGCCAAGATCACGCAGATCACCGACGGCATGAGCGACTGCCAGTCTCCCCGGTTCGACCAGGGCGGCAAGTACATCTATTTCTCGGCCAGCACCAACACCGGCTTGTCCGCCGCCGGTGTCGACATGTCCAGCGACCAGCACCCGGTGACCAGCAGCGTCTACCTCGTCGTGTTGCGCAAGGATCTGCCCTCGCCCCTTCTTCCGGAAAGTGACGACGAAAAGTCTGCCGACGCCGCGGCCACGAGTTCGGATTCGAGCGGCAAACCCTCGGACAAGTCAGCCGACAAAGCTGCCGATAAATCCACCGGCAAGTCCTCTGACCAATCAGACGACAAATCCGCGGCCAAATCCGACAACAAGGGAGAGAAGCCGGCGGAACCCCCCAAGGTCGCCATCGACTTTGAGAACATTCTCCAACGAATTCTCGCCCTCCCGATCCCCGCGGCCAATTACTTCAACCTCTGGGCCGGCAAGGAAGGCGAGCTTTTCGTGGTGGATGGCCCCGTCGTTTCGCTCGATCAAAATGGCCCGCCGCCGCTGACGGTTTCCAAGTTCGATTTTAAATCTCGCAAGACCGACAAAATCGTCAGCGGCGTTACCGTTTTCGTGCTCTCCCACAACGGCGAAAAAATGCTCTACAAGCAGGGTGATGATTGGTTTATCAACGAAGCCGCCAAGCCGCCCGACCCCGGAAAGGGGATGTTGAAAACCGCGGAGATGGAAGTGCGAGTCGTGCCGCGCGATGAATGGGGCCAGATGTATCGCGAAGTGTGGCGGATCGAGCGTGATTTTTTCTACGATCCCCATTACCACGGGCTCGATTTGGCCGCTGCTGAAAAGGAGTTTGCCGTTTACCTGCCGGGGATCGCCAGCCGTGCGGATTTGAGCTACCTGTTCCGCGAAATGCTCAGCTATATCTCCGTCGGGCACATGTTCGTGCGCGGAGGCGCGCAGCCGGAGACTCCTCACGTCAGCGTCGGCCTGCTGGGCGCCGACTACGCCGTCGAAAACGGCCGCTACCGCTTCCAGAAAATCTACAACGGCGAAAACTGGAACCCCCATCTCCAGGCGCCGCTCACCCAGCCCGGTGTCAACGTGAAGGCCGGCGAATATTTGCTCGCGGTCGACGGACAGAATCTCACCGCCTCCGATGAAATCTACAAGCTTTTCCAGGAAACGGCCGGCAAGCAGGCGGTCATCAAGGTCGGCCCGAATCCCGACGGCTCGGGTTCCCGCGACGTCACCGTCATACCCATCGCTAGCGAAGACCAGCTTCGCAATCTTGACTGGATCGAAGCCAATCGCCGCAAAGTCGACGAGTTGAGCGGCGGAAAACTCGCCTATGTCTACTTGCCGGACACCGCCGACCGCGGCTACACGAATTTCAACCGCTACTTCTTCGCGCAAGTTGGCAAGCAGGGCGCCATTCTCGACGAGCGCTTCAATCACGGCGGACAGATCGCCGACTACATCATCGATTACCTCCGCCGCGAGCCGATGGACATGGTCACCACGCGCGAAGGCGACCACATGCTGGATCCCGCCATGGCCATCTACGGACCCAAGGTGATGATCATCAACCAATTCGCGGGTTCGGGCGGCGACGCCATGCCCTGGCTTTTCCGCAAGGCGAAAATCGGTATGCTCGTCGGCGTGCGCACCTGGGGCGGGTTGGTCGGCATCGGGGGCTATCCCGTGTTGCTCGACGGCGGCACGGTCACCGCGCCGCGCTCCGCTATTTCCAATCTCAACGGTGAGTGGGAGGTGGAAGGCCACGGCATCCCGCCCGATGTCGAAGTGATGCAGGATCCGAAGCTGGTGCGCGAAGGACACGACCCGCAGCTCGAGCGCGCCGTCGCCGAAGCCATGCAGCTGCTGAAAGATCATCCGCTGCCGGAATACAAGACGCCGCCGTACCCGAATCATCATCCGCAGCTGCCGCCCATGCCGTAATGTTCTGAGTCGCTGCGGCGGGGGTCGCGATGGTAATGAGCCCGGTGAGCAGCGCAGCGAAGTGGCGGCGCAGCTTGGCACAGGGATCCCGAGTCAGGGAGGGGCGACTGACCTCATCCCATTCCGGCGCAACCCTCGGCCCGTTTGCATCTTGCGCCGCGCCATTCCTTCCGTGATAAATTCGGGCAGCGAGGTGCCAGCCCAATGCCGGAATTCAGCCAGGCGGAAATGCGCAATACCGAAGCAGCTTGCTACGCGCTTTGCGTCGACTACGCCGACATCATCGACGCCCGCGAATGGGATCGCCTTACCGAGGTATTCGCACAGGACGGCTCCTTCAGCGCGCCGCTGCCTCCGAAACAAGACTATCAAGGCGTGGACAAGATCATCGCCATGTTCCACGCACGCCCGCGCGGCCGGCTGACGCATCACCTGATCAGCAATTTCCGCGTGCGCATGGAAACCAACGACACCGCCGTCGGCACCTGCCGCGTGCTGCTGTTCGTTTCCGATGAATCCGAGCCGGAAACTCCCGAGGGTCGCAAGGTCGCGCCCAAGCAATTGATGGGCACCTATCAGGACCGCTACGTCCGCACCAAAGACGGCTGGCGGTTTGCCGAACGTGTCGGCGGAATCAGCTTTCACACGTAAAATAGAGCCATGTCGGACGCATCCATCGAGCGCGTTGCCCTCATCGGCTTTGGCGAAGCCGGCGGAATCCTCGGCCACGACCTGGCCGCACGCGGTCTGGACGTTTCAACCTACGACATCCTTTTCGATTTGCGTGACGCCCGGGACGCCATGCTCGCCAAGGCTCGCGCATCGAGAGTGCGCGCCGGCCAAGATCTCGCAGACGCCGCGCGCGGCGCGCATCTGGTAATTAGCGCCGTCACCGCCTCGTCCGCACTGGGCGTGGCCAAAGACGCTGCGCGCGCGCTCGCCGCCAGCCAGACTTTTCTCGACATCAACTCCGTCTCGCCCGGTACCAAGCAGAAAATGGCTGAGCACTTCGCGAAATCGCCGGCGCATTTCGTCGAAGCCGCGGTGATGGCCGCCATCCCGCCGCAGCGCTTGCAAGTGCCGATGCTGCTGGGCGGCGCGCACGCCGCCGAGCTCGCCGCGCGGTTTCCCGCCATCGGGCTGGTCGCCAGCGTCGCCAGCGACCGCGTCGGCGTCGCCTCCGCCGTAAAGATGTGTCGCAGCGTGGTGATCAAGGGCCTGGAAGCCATCGCCACCGAATCGATGTTCGCCGCGCGCCGCTACGCCGCCGAAGACGCAGTGCTGAAATCGCTCGCTGCCACCTTCCCGGAAATGGGCTGGCATGACCAGCTGCCCGATTACCTCATCAGCCGCGTAGCCGAGCACGGCAAACGCCGCGCCGCCGAAATGCGCGAAGCCGCGCAGGCACTGCGCGACGTCGGCATCGATCCCCTGATGGCCGAAGCCGCTGCCGCGCGACAGGATGCCTTGGTTGCCGAAATCGCCGCGCAGGACCTGAAGTACAAAGACCTGACGCCCTTTTCGTGGATCGCGCTCGCCGACGCGCTTGAAAAAGCCGCCCGCGCAAAAAGGTAGCGCCAGTTCTTCGGAGGGTAGCCCCTATGGAAGAAGCCCTCGCCGTCCATCGTCTGCAATTCGCCTTCACCATCACCTTCCACTACATTTTTCCGCAGCTCACCATGGGTCTTGCGCTGCTCATTCTGTTGATGAAAACCATGGCCCTGCGATCCCGCGACGAAAAATGGAATCGCGCCGCGCGTTTCTGGGCCAAGATTTTCGGAATCAGCTTCGCCATGGGCGTGGTTACGGGCATCCCCATGGAATTTCAGTTCGGAACCAACTGGTCGGAATTCTCAAAAACCGCCGGCGGCGTAATCGGTCAGACCCTGGCGATGGAAGGCGTCTTCTCGTTCTTCCTCGAATCGAGCTTCCTCGGCCTGTTTCTGTTCGGCGAAAAACGCCTCGGCCCGCGCGCGCACTGGTTCTCTTCGCTCATGATGTTCGCCGGCTCCTGGCTCTCTGGCTACCTGATCATCGCCACCGATGCTTGGATGCAGCATCCGGTCGGCTACGCGAACCAGCCGGATGGATCGTTCGCGCTCGCCAGCTTCTGGGCCTTGCTGCTGAACCCCTGGGCTCTTTGGCAGTACGCGCACAACATGCTCGGCGCCGTGCAAACCGGTTGCTTCACCGTGGCCGCCGCCGGCGCATTCTACCTGCTCTCGAAACGCCATCAGGAAAGCGGAAAACTTTTCGTCCGCACCGCGGTCATCGTCGGCGTCGTCGCGTCCTTCATGCAGCTCTGGCCCACGGGAGACGCGCAGGGCGCGATGCTCGCCCGCTATCAGCCCACCACTCTCGCCGCCATGGAAGGCCTGTTTCAAACCCAGCGCGGCGCGCCCGTCGCCATCCTCGGCCAGCCCGACGTCCCACGCCGCTCGCTTGACAATCCTTTGATGATCCCGCGCGCCCTGAGCTTCCTCACCTATCGCCAGTGGGCCGCCGAAGTAAAAGGCCTGGACAGCTTTCCCGAAACCGACTGGCCGGACAGCATTCCGCTGGTCTACTTCAGCTACCACATCATGGTCGGCCTCGGCACGATCTTCATCGCCGTGCTGCTGCTCGCGGCCTTCCTGCTCTACCGCAAAAAACTTTTCAACTCCCCGCCGATGCTCTGGATTCTCATGCTCTCGCTGCCCTTCCCCTTCATCGCCAACACCGCCGGCTGGATCACTGCCGAAGCCGGCCGCCAACCATGGCTGATCTACGGCCTGATGCGCACGCGTGCCGGAGTCTCGCCGCAGGTTGCCGCCGGCAGCGCGTGGTTCACGCTGATCGGTTTCATGGGAATGTACGCGGTGCTGGCGATCCTGTTCCTGTTTCTCGTCTACCGCGAAATCGAGCACGGGCCCGGCGACGCATTGCCGCTGGCCATTTCCGGCGCGGCACGCGGTGCCGCGGATTGAGGCCGCACCATGGGGACTCTCTGGTTCTGTCTGGTTGCCGGGATGCTGGCGATGTACGTGGTCCTCGACGGCTTCGACATCGGCGCCGGCATCATTCACTTCTTCGTTGCACGCACCGACGAAGAGCGCCGCCTGGTGATTCGCTCCATTGGTCCGGTCTGGGACGGCAACGAAGTCTGGCTGCTGGCCGTTGGCGGCACGCTCTATTTCGCGTTTCCGGCGCTCTACGCCTCGAGCTTAGCCGGTTTCTATCTCCCGCTGATGATGGTCCTCTGGCTGCTGATTCTGCGCGGCACGTCGGTCGAATTTCGCAGCCACCTGGTCAGCGAAATCTGGGCGACGTTCTGGGATGGGCTTTTCGCGCTCTCCGGCGTATTGCTCGCCGTATTTTACGGCGCGGCGCTCGGCAATGTCGTCCGCGGCGTTCCGCTCGATCCCGCCGGCCGTTTTTTTGAGCCGCTGTGGACGAGTTTTCTGCCCGCGGCGAACACCGGCGTTCTGGACTGGTACACGATTCTCGTCGGCGTCGCGGCTCTCGGCGCGCTTGCGCTGCACGGCGCGCTCTGGGTCGCGTTGAAAACCGAAGGTCCCGTGAACGAACGCGCGCTCGGCACAGCCAGCCTGGCTGCGGCGGCCGTAGCTGTGTTGACGGCGCTTATCACCGCCGCAACCTTTTGGCTGCGGCCCGGGCTGTTCGCGAATTTCTCAGCTCATCCATGGGGGCTTGTTTTTCCCTCCCTGCCGCTGGCCGGCCTGCTGGGCGTTTACTGGTTCCTGTCGCGGCGGGCGGAGCGCGCCGCGTTTCTTTCGTCCTGCGCCTATCTGCTGGGCATGCTGACCAGCGTCGCGTTCAGCCTGTATCCGCGCGTCCTGCCGTCAAGCTTGAATCCGGATTCCGCGCTCACGGTGGAAAATTCGAAAGCGGGAGCGCACGGCCTGCGCGTCGGGGTAGCCTGGTGGCTCATCGGCATGGCCCTGGCCACCGCCTACGCGACCTACACCTACCGCAATTTCAGCGGCAAAGTAAGACTACCGCCGGCCGACGAAACCTACTAGCTTGCGCCGTGTGCCTCTGTCTTTAACGTTGTCATTCCGAATCCGCCGCGGCCGATGAGGAATCTGCTTTCGACTTCGTCTGCGGTAAGTCTGTGGTAAGCCTTTGAAGTTTTCCCCGCGGCTAAAAAAACCAGAACCGTTTCTTACGCCGCGGCGTGGCGCCCGCGGAATCCTCCCACCCCACGTCATCCGCCAATTCCGGCACCCACGGAATGGGCCGGTCCTCGAACGCCGCCAGCGGATTCTCGACCAGCAGCGCCCGCGCCACATCCTCTCCGCGCGTTTGCGCCAGCATTTCGTACGTTTCCTTCAGCCGCAGCGGCCGCGACGTCGTATTGTGCGCGTCGCTGGCCACGAAATGGACCGCGCCCGCGTCCAGCCATATGTTGGCCACCTGCTGTGCCGAATCGCCCCATCTGCCGAGCAACGACTGCGCTGTCACTTGCGCGTAGCAGCCCTGCCGCAGCCATTTGAACAGCCGCTCGGGCTGCGCGCGGATCAGCGGGTTGCGCTCCGGGTGCGTGACGATCGGATGCAGCCCCGCCAGCTGCAGCTCGTGCAGCGCCTGGTCGAGCGACGGCGGGATCGAATAGTCCGCGAACTCCACCAGCAGGTAGCTTTTCTGGTTCAGCGTGTAGCGCCAGGAGTCGTGCCGAATGTCCTGGAGGTTCTCGAAGCTCAGGTGGAAATCGCATCCGGTCGCGAAGGTCAGCCGCCCTGCGAATTGCGCCTGCAGCTCGTCGCGCAGCTTGCAGTTCACCTCGACGTCGAATTTGTGCGCCGGGTGCGCGTGCGGCGTCCCGATAATGTGCGTCACGCCGTCCTCGATAGCCATCTCGGCCATCGCGCACGACGTCTCGAACGACGTCGACCCATCGTCAATCCCCGGCAGTATGTGGCAGTGAATGTCGACCATCGCTGATCGAGAATAGCGTAGCGCGAGAAGCTTTTGTAGGGGCATCCGCTGCGGCGGATGTCCGGCACAGAGGTCAGGCAGGCCCCCGCTCATCCACCTCGCCCTCCCGCCCGATTCGCATCTTCGATTCTTTTCGCTGTCATCCCGACAGAGGCGCATTTTGGCCGGGGAGGGATCTGCTGTTGCATTCCAAGCGGCCGACAGGTTTAAACGTAGCGCCGCGGTCTTTCCAGCCAGGCAAGAGGAGCTCATGGCAGCGATTCGATCCCGGTAGTTTGAGATCGAAAGCCGCAGCAGCTCTCCCCGAAATCGATGATTGTCACAACTTCGGCGCTGCGTCGAATGCCGCTTTACCGTCAATGGTGGCCACGACGGTAGTCCTCTAGAGAACCAGAACCTGCGCGCTGGGTTCCTGCTGCACCTTCACTCGGATACTTGCAGGCTTTCGAGGAAACCGGTGTCATATGCTCTTCCGGGACAAGCTGTTTCTTCCAGATCTGCGACTCCCCGACTTCGGCG
>Ga0210404_10000120_pt1 | contig 52820 bp, 47 predicted proteins | sample IncBWH28MmetaG_FD_155455 | JGI IMG/M metagenome (GOLD analysis project Ga0210404, IMG submission 155455) | Forest soil microbial communities from Barre Woods Harvard Forest LTER site, Petersham, Massachusetts, United States - Inc-BW-H-28-M | ecosystem: Environmental > Terrestrial > Soil >... | reverse complement strand
TTATGGAGTCAGCAGGTTCCTGTTCACGGCCCTTGCCGCCTCTGTCGTCTTCTCGCTGTTTGCGTCGTACGCCGTCGCAATGACGGTAGTGCCGTTGTTTTGCGCTCGCTTCATCAAGTCCCCACACGACGAGGCGGCACACCACCTGGGGAGAACGGCATTTGAGCGCTTTGTCCGGGGGTTTAATCGCCGCTATGACCGAATGCTCATGCACTACGACATCACCGTGAGGCGCAGCCTGCTTCGTCCTTTGGCGACGGTGATGGGAATCCTTGGCATTTGCCTGCTCAGTTTCGCGCTCTACCCACTGATGGGCGTGGGATTCTTCCCGCGAACTGATCCTGGGCAGTTCGTGATCAACATCAAGGCCCCGACCGGCACGCGCCTGGAACTCACGAACCAGTACATCAAACATGTGGAAGAAGACATTCGTCAGGTCGTCTCGCCGCAAGACCTGGAGATGATCGTGTCGAACATCGGCATCACGCCGGATTTTTCTGCGATCTACACCAGCAATTCGGGACAGCACACCGCCTTCGTGCAGGTCAGCCTCAAGGCGGAGCACGCGGTTGACAGCTATGAGTACATGCGCCGCGTGCGGCGAAAGTTAAGTGATGATCTGCCCGAGCTATCCACTTACTTCCAGACGGGAGGGCTGGTGGATTCGGTTGTCAATCTCGGCTTGCCTGCTCCCATCGACATCCAGGTCAGCGGCAACGATCAGAAACAGGCTTACCAGACCGCAGTCAGGATTGCTCAAGCAGTGCGCCGGCTCCATAACGTGAGCGACGTGCTGATTCCGCAAGACCTCGACTATCCGGGGATCCAGCTCAATATCAACCGTGAAATGGCTGGCCGAATGGGGGTCTCGTCCAAGGAAGCGGTGAACAACGTTATTACGGCGCTGACCTCGAATAGCATGATCGCACCCAGCTATTGGGTGGATCCGAAGAGTGGAAATAACTACATGCTCACCGTGCAGTACCCAGAGACCCAGATCAACTCCATGACGGACCTGAAGCAGATTCCCTTACATGCCGCCGGCAACCTCAACCCAACCGAACTGGAAGCTGTGTCCGATGTAAAGATGATCAATACACCGACCGAAGTGGATCACTACCAACTCCGCCGAATCATCGACGTGTATATTTCGCCCACCGGCGAAGATCTGGGAAGTCTTGCCAGTCAAGTGGATAAGATAGTCGCCAAAACCAGCCTGCCCGAGAATGTGCGCGTTACCGTGCGTGGCTCGGTGGAGGGTATGCGGCAGTCGTTCAAGAGCTTCGGTATCGGCCTGATACTGTCCGTCATTCTTGTTTATCTGATCCTGATGGCGCAGTTCTCCTCTTTTATCGATCCGTTGATTATTCTGCTGGCAATTCCCCCGGGGATCACGGGCGTTATTTTATTTTTGCTGCTAACTCATACCACTGTGAACGTCATGTCGTTGATGGGCGTCATCATGATGACCGGGATTGTGGTCTCGAACAGCATCCTAATCGTCGAGTTCACACGCTCGCTGAGAAAAGAAGGTATGCCAATCAAGGAAGCGGTCGCGACTGCGTGCCGGGTACGCTTGCGCCCAGTGTTGATGACATCTCTGGCTACTATTCTCGGCATGATTCCGATGGCACTTGCACTGGAAGCTGGCAGCGAACAGTATGCTCCGTTGGCCCGTGCGATTATCGGGGGTCTTACAATGTCGGTCATTGTTACCGTCTTCGTTGTCCCCGCCGCATATCTGCTGATCCATAGGAGAGAAGAAGAGGAGACGGAAGCCGTACCAAGCTGAGCTCCCAAATAAAGTCACGGGGATGAAATAAATCAATGTTGTGTCGTGCTCTGTGGGAGACCGGGCTGCAGGAGAAAACCAGCAACATGAGAAGAGCAATGGTCGCTGTATTGTTTTTGCTGCCTGTGTACAGTCGTGCCCAGGCCCCTATCAATTTGAAAGCGGAACAGAGGTTGCCCTCCGCTCCCCAGCCCCAGGCAGTTCCCAATCAAACCGCGACAAGTTTGCTTCCGAGTAGACAAGACTCATCTGGTGGTCAGACCAATCCCGGGACCGGCGTATCTCTGTCGTTGAAACAGGCAGAGGCCCTAGCGGTGCAGAACAACCCGCAAATCTCCGTCGCTCGTCTGACCGCTTTAGCCTCCCAGCAAGTTACACGGGAAGTAACCTCTAGCCTTTGGCCAACCGCCACCGCCAACCTGACGGGCGTAGACTCCAAAAACAATAGCCGCATCACCGCCGGTGGACTCAACAATCCCATCATTTATGAGCGGGCGGCCGGTGGGGTAGTGGTAAATCAGTTGATCACTGACTTCGGACGCACAACGAATTTGGCCGCCAGTGCCAATTTCGCTGCCCAGGCAGAGAAGCAGAATGCCATGGCTACAAAGGAGCAGATTCTTCTAGCTGTGGATCAAACTTTTTACAGCGCGTTGCAAGCCCGCGCCGTGCTGACTGTCGCTCGGCAGACCGTGAGTGCAAGGCAGACAGTTTCTGATCAGGTAGAAGCATTATTTAAGAGCAAGTTGAGATCTCAACTGGACTTCAGTTTCGCAAGCGTCAACCTCGCGCAGGCCAAGCTCCTCCTCTTAGACGCAGAGAACAATGAAAACGCCGCCCTGGCTGCCCTTTCCGCGGTACTCGGGTATTCCAGCGTGCAAGACTTTCAACTGGTCGAGGATATGACGGCCATCACTGCGCCTCCGGCCAATGTGGACGATCTTATTTCCCAAGCATTGGCGATGCGCCCGGAAATGTTGGCGCTCGGTTTCCAGCTTCAATCTGCTCAGAAGTTCCAAACCGCGGAACGCGATTTGTTCTTCCCGACAATCCAGGCTGTCGGGGTGGTAGGTGACACGCCAGTACGCAATCCAGTTCTCTCCAATTGGTACGGCGCGGTGGGTGTGAACATTGGAATTCCGCTATTCAACGGTTTTCTCTATAGCGCGAGATCCCGTGAGGCGCATCTCAAAACTCAAGCCGCACAAGACCGCCTGCTTGATCTTCGCAACCGGATTTCGCGGGATGTGCGTACCAGTTGGCTGAACGCGAATACCGCTTACCAGCGAGTTAGCGTCACGCAACAGCTATTGGATCAATCCAGCCTCGCACTCGATCTTGCCCAGACACGTTACAGCCTGGGGCTGAGTTCCATTGTTGAGTTGAGTCAGGCGCAGCTTCAGCAGACCCAGGCTCAGATCAGCAATGCGCAGGCGGGGTATGACTACCGGCTTGCCCTGGCGATTCTGCAATATCAAACGACAGGCCTGTAGCGACGCATGGTCGATCTTCCTTATCCTGTCCCCAAATTCTGCCCTTCATTTGAGCCTGTCCTAAGTCTGCTAATCCGAAACTACTATTGATCTGGGGTGCCAGCTTCGAAGAAAATCCGCGACCAGGTGGTGGGGGCCATTTCTGATTGCGTTTGGGCCTAAGAGGCCTTCAGTCACAAGAAAGCGCGGGCGGGATCGGTGCGGTCGCAGCCAAGGAAGCCCTTGAAGAGCACTCGCCTCCGCTTACCCGACCATCGCGAAATAAGTCACCCACATCAGGAGGCTGATATGAAGTTGTGCGTGGCACGTTGGCTGTGTTTGGCGGTCGTGGTCTCGGGAGGATCGGCGTTTGGGCAGCAATCGCCACCCATTCAACCAGCGCCGCAGTTGAAGAAAGAAACAGTCCTGCCCCCCAGGCACAAAGTCGGTCCGCTGGAGATTTCAGTCAACTGGCGCACTCGGGCGGAGGGTTGGAATTGGTTCCAGGGCGCTACAGGAAACAGTGATTACGGCCTGTGGGATTCCTTGCTGCGGGTGGGAATCGGGCAAACCGGGGAACACTTCGATTGGTTCCTGGAAGGAGAACAGCCATCCATTCTTGGGTTGCCAAACGACGCTGTGGTGGCTGCTCCCCAGGGCCAACTCGGCCTCGGTGGGAACTACTATGCGGCCAACCATAATCACACGAACGTTGCCAACGGATTCGTGAAGCAGGCATTTGTGAACTTCAGGCATCTCGGACCGGCGGGTTTGAAATTGGGCCGCTTCGAATATTTTGACGGTGTTGAAGTCAAGCCTAAAGATCCGCTGCTGGCGACGGTTGTTCAGACGCGCATTTCGAGCCGCCTGATTTCGAATTTTGCCTTTGCTGCCGTCCAGCGGACATACGACGGAGTCCAACTCTCGGCTGATTCCGGGCAGAACAACTTTACCTTCTTCGGCGCCCGGCCGACGCAAGGGGTCTATCAAGTGAAGGGAATGGACGAACTGAATGTGGACACCTACTATGGCGCCTATACCCGTTCGGTCACTACTTCGCAGAGCGCGGGCGAACTGCGCGTGTTCGCACTGGGCTACATTGATCACCGCACGCTGGTGCTAAAGACCGATAACCGTCCCGCGACGGTTCGCGCGTCCGACCTGGGCAAGATTGAGATTGCGACTTGGGGCGCGGACTACGCCCATGTTTTCAATACCACTAATGCCGGCAAGTTCGATTTCCTGGTTTGGGGAGTGGTGCAAACCGGCTCTTGGGGCAACCTTGCGCAACGTGCGGGCGCGTTCGTCGGCGAGGCTGGATGGCAACCGCCCGTCAGAGTGCTGAAGCCGTGGGTCAGCGCCGGATATTCGTATGGGAGCGGCGATGGAAAAACCAACGACTCGCGTCACGGCACATTCTTTCAAGTCCTGCCTACGCCGCGCCAATACGCGCGCTTCCCCTTCTACAATATGATGAATAACGAAGACTTGTACGCTACCCTGAATGTGCGGCCAGCTTCGAAGCTTGCTCTGCGCAGCGAGGTTCACACACTGAGGCTGGCGAGCGCTTCCGATCTCTGGTATTCCGGCGGGGGCGCGTTTCAGCCCACGACCTTTGGCTATACGGGCCGTCCTGGCAACGGTAACCGCGGCTTGGCCAACGTCTGGGACCTCAGCGCCGACTACCAGGTTACGCGCTCATTCAGCACCACTTTCTATTACGGCCATGCGTGGGGCAAGGGTGTGATTTCAGCGATTTATCCGAAAGAGGCGAACGGGCAGCTCATTTTCCTGGAGACCAATTTTCACTTCTGAGCGTCCAGGTCCACTCGCTTGATCGCGACTTCGCAATTCCAGCCTATGACCATGGACTTTGTGCTCAAGGGGCGAATGCTTTCTGAAATGCGAAATGCTAGAAGGCAAAGCATGGCTTGCATGACTCAATGAGAGGAATCCGAAATCGCGGCGGTCAAAAGATAATATTCGCTCATCCTTCGCCTCTGTCTTACCATTCATCAGAAATTCACCGGTTTGTAACCGTCCTGTAACATAGGGCCGATAGAACCACAACATCTATATCCAAACGGGATTTGTCATTGATGCGGACTGTGCTCGCTGCCGGAGGTTGCGCGGCAAGTGAGTCGATCAAGCCAACGAACTCGGGCAGAAGCTAATGAAAGCAAGTCCGGCTGGTCCTGCGTAATGTATAAACATTGTGAAAATTCATTACCAAAATGAGGAGAGTCCGATGAAATCTGCGTGGAGGTTGTGCGTAATCGTGTTTCTGGCGACTTCGCTGGTGGCGCAAACCAGTACGACGCCCAAACCCAAGAAGGCCAAGGCCGCGCCCGCTATCACCGCGGCGGATGTGCAGGCACTGAAGGAGGCCATTGCCTCACAGCAAGCCGCCCTGGCCCAACAACAGCAGCAGATCCAGGAGTTGCGCGACATCGTGCAACGCAAGGATCAGGCTCTGCAGCAGGCCCAGACGGTCGCGACCGACGCTGCCGGGAAAGCCGATGCCGCGCAGGCGCAGGCCACTCAGCAGCAGCAGGCCGTCGGCGAGCTAAAGACCGACGTCACGGATCTCAAAGCGAACCTGCTCAACACTACCGTGACCTTGCAGGAGACGCAAAAGAACGTCAACTCGGCGATGGAAAGCCCCCTAGCCCTGCACTACAAAGGGATCACTATCACGCCCGGTGGATTCCTGGCGGCTGAATTTGTACGCCGCTCCCGCGCCCTCGGTGCCGACATTAACACGCCCTTGAACTCGCTCACCATGCCAGGAGCGTCGCAAAGCCGCACTTCAGAGTTCTTCGGGTCGGGACGCCAGTCGCGAATCTCTCTGCTGGCTCAGGGGCAGTTGACGAGCGTTAAATTGAGCGGCTATTACGAAGCTGATTTCCTCTCCGCTGGCGTTACCTCCAACAACAACGAAAGTAACAGCTACACATTGCGTCAGCGCCAGGTCTTCGCCCAGGCTGCCTTCAACAGCGGCTGGACTGTGACCGGGGGCCAGATGTGGAGCCTCGTGACCGAAACCCGGCACGGTACAGACAACCGCTCCGAAGCGCTTCCCATGACCATCGACCCGCAGTACACCGCCGGCTTCAGTTGGGCGCGGCAATATGGTCTGCGCCTGTCTAAAAGCTTCAACAACAAGGTGTGGTTCGCGGTGTCGATGGAAAATCCGCAGGCTACGATCACCACTCACGGCAACGCTGCCAATTTCCTCCTGGGCTCGGCTGGTGCCGGCGGCGGCCTCTACAACGGTGCGATCACCAATTGCAGCACCAACAGCACCACCTTCCTCACCACCTGCTCACTGGCGGCGAGCTATTCCTTCAACCCATCGCCCGACATCGTCGCGAAACTCGCCTTTGAACCGGGCTTCGGACACTATGAAGTTTTCGGCGTCTATAGCCGCTTCCGCGACCGCGTATTTCCGTGCGCCGAGGCTTCCGCGGCGGTTCCATGCCCCGCGGCTGCCAACGTCACTCCCAACGCTCTCGGAGCCTTCAATTCCTCGAGGAACGGCGGCGGCGTGGGCGCTAACGCCCGGTGGTCCTTGGCCAACAAGCACCTCGACTTCGGTCTGCATGCTTTTGGGGGTAGCGGAGTGGGACGCTACGGTACCGCTACACTTCCCGACGCCTCAATCCATGCCAACGGAACTCTCGATCTGATCAAGGCCTATCAGGGACTCGCCACTCTGGAATGGCACGGACCGAAGTTGGACGTCTACTTCAATGCCGGCGCGGAGTATGCCGGCCGCGCGTGGGATTTCGATCCCCTGTCTGGGAAGTACGTCGGCTACGGGTCGCCTTTCTTCGGCAACTCCGGCTGCTACTCCGAAACCGCCCCAACCATCGCTGGCGGGTTCTTTCCGGGAGCACTCTCCAGCTGCACGGCAGATACGCGGGTACTCTACGAAGGCACCTTGGGTTTCTGGTTCAAGCCTTACGACGGATCGAAGGAAAAGGTGAACCGTGGCCGCATTCAGTGGGGGCCGCAGTTCTCCTACGTCGACCGGCATGCCTGGTCGGGTGCGGGTACGCCGAACGAGCCGCACGGACTGGACGGTATGGTCTACACGTCCTTCCGTTATTACTTACCGTAATAAGGAGCACGGCGGGCTTCGCAGACACGACGTATGCCCCTTTTACGCACCGTTGAACCTGGTGGTCCCGTGTCAAAACGCTGACGCGGGACCTTTCCAGAGTCTATGGCAGCACGTAACGGAACGAAGTAAAGACCATGTTGTCGATTCCTTCCGGCGCTCCCGACGGCGCTCCTACGGGCGCCACGCCAGACCAGGTCTGCCGGGTGACGTAAGAGTACTGTGTGCCGAACTGGAATCTGCCTCCGGGGCCGCTGTAGAAGCGGTACCAGAAGCCGATAGTTCCCTCGATCAGAGCGCGGGTATCGGCCGTGCAATTGGCAAGGCTCGTGGGAGTGAAACCGGTATTTACCGCGGGAGGCAATTCGCTGTAGCAGCCAGAATTGTTGAAGAGCCTGGCGCCGTAACCAACCTGGCCGCCAGTCTTGCCCGTCGCTTGTAACGGATCGAAGCTGACCGCTCGGCCAGCGTACTCGACTCCGGCGTAGCTGTAGACGTCGAGTTTCTTGGTGTGCAATTCGAGGGTGCCAAGGCCTTCGAAGTTCTTGATTAAGCGAATGGTGCCGTCAGCATTAATTGCGGCATCCGATAGTCCGCCTGGAGCATAGCGCCCAATTCCGCTGCCGTCGAAACCTTTCACACCAAGTACGATGTGTTTGTTGGCGAAGGCCCAGCGTGCGCTTGCGCCCACGCCGCCACCGTTCTTGGAAGCGTTGTAGGCTCCAAGAGCGTTGGGGCCGGCAACGGTGCTGCCGCCGCAGAGAGTAGTGCTGCTGGCGACCTCGCCGCATGGAAAGACACGGTCCCGAAAGCGGTCATACAGCCCGAAGATCTCGTAGTGCCCAAAGCCGGGATCGAACGCCACTTTCGCGATGAGATCGGGCGAAGGATTAAACGTGTAATTGGTGGTTGTGTTGTAGCTGTTGCTTGCGCCCGCTTCGCCCAGCAGAAAGTTGTTTCCATTTCCGTGGGTAGTAAGCGTGCCTTGCGCGTTTTCCATGCCGACGGCAAATGCAAACTTGTCGCCAAAGGTCTTGGCTACGCGGATTCCATACTGGCGCGCATAAACAAAGCCGACGTTGTACGACGAGTCAATCGTCTTAGGCCGCGCGTCGTTGGTTCTGCCAAGGTCGTCGTCAGGGGTGATTCCCGTCCCATTTTCCGTCGCCAGGCTCCATACCTGGCCGCCGACGAAGCTCCAGCCATTATTAAATTTGGCCTGGCCCCACGCCTGGCGGAGACGGAGGGTGTAACCATTGGTTGAGGTCGAGGTGGAAGTGACGCCAGCCGAAAGAAAGTCGGCGGAGACATAGCTGGAAAGATCGACATTCTTCAGACGGCCATCGACAAAGGTGGTTATCTTAGACTGGCGACCGGATCCGAAAAATTCCGACACCGAGCTTTGCGAGGCGCCCGGCATGGTCAGGGAGTTGAAGGGAGTGGACACGTCCGCTCCGATCGCTCTCGACCGCCGGACAAATTCGGCAGCGGCGTATCCGCCCGGTGTAATGTTGATGCCTCTGAAATGGATGGTTAGCGGCCCCTCCATACGCTTGTCGTAGGTCTGGTCCGGCTCTGGCGTGGCCGCCCTGGGCGAGTCTTGCAACGAGAATTCCGCGTTATGCAAGGTCGCGCCGTGCGCAGGAGAATTGTTCGCGGACTTCAATTCGGCAAGTTCAGTTTCCATTCGGCTCACGGTTTGCCGCTCTTCGCTCTGCGCCTGCTGCGTAACTTGATCCTTACGATGCAACTCATCCTGCAAGGCCTGAATCTGCCGCTGCTGGGCGGCCAAGGCATCTTTCAAGGCCTGCACGTCGGCAGCGGTTACAGCGGGCTGCGCCGGCGCGGTGGACGCCAGGGTTTGCGCCCAGGAGCATGCTGACAATGCCGCGAGCGTCAGACCGGTGAGAAATACTTTCTTCGGTGGTTTCATGGAAGTTAAATCCTCTCCTTTTGAGTTTTGGTCGAAATGTACTTTCGGGGGACACAAAAAAGCTCTTCGTATCGAAGGTCGCGAATCGGCGCGACCTTCCAACTGTTACTATGGCTATCAACTTACTAGTGATTCGTGAGCAGAATTCCTGCTCTTTACTTGAGTAACTACTTCTAAATAACCGCCGAATCGGAAACCTGGGGGAGGGTTACCTGAAATCTGAATCTAAGTTGACGACGTCAAACCCCACTTGTGTTGCAAATGGCGCTCCATCGACTTGAAAACGAGGCCATCGATCACGTAACCGATGGCGATGATCAGAATCATGACGGCGATCACGGCGCCCATATCGTTCAAGTCACGCCCCATCATCAAGACCTGGCCCAGACCGAGGCTTAGATAAAGCATCTCGGCGGTAATTAGTGAACGCCAAGCGAAGGCCCAGCCCTGCTTCAGGCCCGAGACGATGAATGGGAGACTGGCCGGCAATAATACTTGCCAGAAGAGTTGAAAGCCGCTGGCGCCGAGGTTGCGTCCGGCCATGCCGAAGATCTTAGGCATCTGCTTGCGGCCGTCTTCCATGGCCAGCGTGACCGACAACAGCGATCCCATGATGACGACGAAAAGAATCGCGTTTTGACTGAGGCCGAACCAGAGTAGAGCCAGAGGCCACCAGCAAATACTTGGCAAACTCTGGAGACTCACGAGCAATCCGCCCATCGTTTCTTCGAGAAACTTGCTGCTGCCTACTCCCAGGCCAAGGATCATTCCAAGCACGACTGAGATCGCATACCCGATCAACACACGGCGCATGCTGACCGCGATGGCGATCCAATAACTGTGATCTTGGAATCCGGCGTAGAGAGCTTCGCCTACGCCCCACGGCGTGGGGAACAGGTAAGGCGGCCAGATCTTTAATTCGGCCAGCAACGTCCACAAACCGAGCAAGGCGGCATAGAAGATGATTAATCGGGCGGCGCGCTTCATTGTTGTTCCACTCCCGGTTCCACGCGGGGCTTGACGCCCACGTTGTATTCCACTTCGAGAGAGCGATTAATCTCTTCGCGGAGTTCGTCGAGAATCTCGCGCGCCGCGAGCGCGACGTGAGTGTCTTCCAATATGCGGGGACGAGGAAGGTCTATCGGAAACTCACGTTTTACGCGGCCGGGCCGGAAGGTGAGCAAGGCCACTCGATCACCCAGGCGGATCGCTTCGCGCACGTTGTGGGTGACAAATATGATGGTGCGTCCGGTCTCGAACCAGATGCGCTCGAGTTCGTCGTGCAGCAGGTCGCGAGTCTGGGCGTCGAGCGCGGCAAAAGGCTCGTCCATCAAGAGAACGTCGGGTTCGGTCGCAAGAGCGCGAGCCAGAGCTACACGTTGCCGCATGCCGCCGGAGAGCTGGTGAGTGTAGCTGTCTTTGAACTGCGAGAGATGTACGAGGCGCAGGTAATAGCTGGTCTTCTCTTCCCTTTCCGCTTTGCCGATGCCTTTCATCTTCATGCCGAACTCAACGTTCTGTCCGACGGTGAGCCAGGGAAAAAGGCCGAGTTCCTGGAAAATTAAAATGCGGTCGGTCCCTGGTCCTTGAACGCGTTTGCCGTCGATCAAGACTTTGCCGGAAGTTTGCTGGTGCAGGCCGGCAATCAAATGCAGCAGAGTTGACTTGCCGCAGCCGGAGGGGCCAACGATGCAGAGGAACTCGCCTGCCTTCACTTGAAGATTGATGTGATCAAGGGCGAGCAGGCGTTCTCCGCTCTGAGTGCGATAGCTCAGGCAAATGTCAGAGAGTCCAACCTTGGAAACTTCGTGAGCAATGCGGGGCGGGGGCAAGCCCAGACCGGATTTCTTGCGCACGCCGCCGACAAAAGAAGGAGTGCGAGGCTCAACCGGAATTGGAAGCTGCGCTGGAAAATTGTGTGCGTTGGTACTCATTGAATGGCCTTCCGTCCCTTCTCCGCCAAGACTTGATTCAATAGCGTCAAATCGTAAAGTCCAGAGAGATCTGGCATTTGGCGGCCGAGGAACCCGTCGTCAAATGCCTGTTGGGCAGCGGTTGCAAGCGCGCTGTGCAGCGGGTCGTACGTGACCTGCATGCGAGTAAACGATTCATCGAGAATTGCAGGGGGGAGGGCCTTGCCAGTCTCGGCTTGAATCTGTTGGTTCAGAAGCTTCTTGGAGTCGGCTGGATGAGCGTTGATCCAGTCGGTAAGTTCGACGTTGGCGCGAATCCAGTTCTTGACCAGGTCGGGATGATTCTTCAGGAACTTCGTATTCACCACTAACAATCCGATAACGAACTGCCCGTTCGGCCATAGGGAGCGTTCGTCGACGAAAAGCCGACCGTTGCCTTCGTGAATGAGGCGCGTGGCCCAGGGTTCCGGCGCCCAGGCGGCATCCAGATCCTTCTTCAGGAAAAGCGTGAGTTGATCGGGATTCGCCATGGGAATGATCTGGACATCGCCGCCTTTGTCATTCGTCTTCATGCCATGGCTCTTGAGCCAGTTGCGCAAAGCAACATCTTGCGTATTGCCGAACTGTGGGGAAGCGACGCGCTTGCCGTGAAAGTCTTCCGGCCTTTGAATTCCGCTATCATTGCGCACGATGAGCGATGCACCGCCGCTGGCCGCTCCGGCGACGACACGCACGGCTTCGCCGTTGGAGCGGACGTATCCGTTGATCGCCGGGTTCGGGCCGACGTAAGTCATATCGATAGCCCCGCCAAACAACGCTTCAATCGCTGCTGGGCCAGCGTTGAAGCTGGTCCACTGCACTTTCACTTGCGGTCCCATGGCCTTGTCGAACCAGCCGTTGGCTTTTCCTACCATCGCTTGCGCATGAGTAATGTTCGGAAACGCGCCGACGCGAATCGCGGTCTGCGCCCAACTCGAGGCGGCAACTCCGATCATTACTGTTCCAATCGTGAGGACAGCAATGAGAAGGCGCTTACTCACTCTGTTGCCCTCCAACTACCATGGGCAGGACGCTGGAATTTCCTTTTTTCTTTGCGCCCCGCTTGCCTTTGGTGGCGCGAGGCGTGGTGCCTGAGATCAGATCCGCCAGCGTTGTGTTTTCGAGAATTCGCGCCGCTGCATCGCGGACGTCGAGAAACACTTGATAGAGCGCGCGGTGCGGCAGGTCGCGGTCGATCAGCATGCGCAGTTGCTCGGCGTCGGCAAACGGCGCCACTGGGCCATCAATCAAGCGCATGATCTCGCTTAAATGAATTTCAGAAGGCTCGCGGCGCAACTGGTAGCCGCCCTTGGCTCCGCGCACGCTCTCGACCATCCGTGCATTCTTTAGTTCGAGGAGGATGAGTTCGAGAAACTTTTCTGGAAGATCCTCCTCGTAAGCGATTTCGCGAATCTTGATGGCGCCCTGATGATGATGGCGGGCGAGCATCATCATGGCCTGAAGTGCGTAGAGTCCCTTTTGAGAGATTTTCATAAGCTGGAGATTATGCCACAAAGTCCATTACATTAGTAGACTTTATGGACGTTAGGGACATTGCAATTGCAAGTCCTTTTCTGCGATGGAATCCGATCTTCGTTAACACTAGGTTGCTCAATAACTTATGGGAACCTCCGGCGAAGTCAACCAGGGTGCGCATGTGCATCTGATTGCAGTTCGGAGGAAATTATGCGGAACCTAGCCAGTTTCCCCAACCATCCCGTTCCTGCGCACAACTTCCACAAACATCTATTCTTCGGCAGTTGAAAAGGCGCCCGGAGCACGTCTAGGTTTCTCCATCAACGTTTACTCATGACTAAGCCTGGTTAGGCCACAGGTGTCGTATTGGTAATCATCCCGCCAACGACCCTAAAAAACTTTGCTTGACAGTTTCCATTTTGTTGTGGTAAACCGCCCACGTTACTGGTTCGCTCTTCGTACCAGCTAGAAACTCATTCGCAACTCTGGACATTCTTTCGGTTCGTCGCCCGAACGGACAAGGCAGCGCGCGGCCTGCGTGTCCGCAAGCCTTGAGGGCAGGCCGTTCTGCAAATCATCCCGGGAGAGGAAACATATGCGCTCGTCAACAACGTTTTTCGTGCTTGTGGTCGTTTTCATGGTGCCAGGTTCGCTCGCCCACGCTCAAGGCACGGAAGCCGCGCGCAAGACGTACGGGTCGCCCTCCGTGGCTGCTACTGAGGAAGAGGTCAGCCAGTTGCGAAGCGAGGTCGCGGCGCAGCGCCAGACCATCGAGGAACTGAAGGTGCTGGTCGAAAAGCTGGCCGCGGGACGGACTCGGGCGACCGGCAATGAAACGGTCAAGATCCGGCCCGTGGCAGACGCTTCGCCGGAAAACATTGCGCAGCCGGTGGACGCTCCCGGCGAGGGCGGAGCCCGTCTGATGAACGCGGTTCTGGTGGAACCCGTGCAAGCAGCGAAACCAGCGGCCAAAGATGCAAAGCCTGCCGAGAAGAAAGACGCTCCGCTCGCCGCGGGATGGAACGGTGAGCACTTTTTCATCAAGAGCGCCGACGGGCAATTCAGCATCAGTCCTTACGGATACTTGGATACCGACTATCGCGCCTACAAGGGCGACGGCGCCCCTTCGGACACATTCCTCATTCGCCGCGCGCGGTTCGGGTTCCAGGGCAACTTCGGCTCACACTTCGACTTCGCCATCCTGACCGATGGTAACGCCACCACAGGCGCGATCGTTCGCGACGCCTATCTCAACGTCCGAATCCGACCCGAATTCCAGATCCAGGCCGGCCAGTTCAAAGAGCCTTTTGCGCAAGAAACCGGAATCGGCGCCACCAACCTGGACTTTGTCGAACGTGGCTTGCAGTCTTTGCTGTACCCCTCGCCGGGCACCGCCTATCGCAGTCCCGGTATCACTTTGCACGGGGACATTCAGGGAGGCGTTGTCCAGTGGTGGGCTGGAGCGTTCAACGGCCGCGGCGGCGTTGCCGCCAACCTTACGAATGAGCCCGATTTCGTAGGCAGGCTGCGTTTCTATCCGTTCCGCAAGGGTAAGAGCGATTGGCTGAAACAGCTCGCTTTCGGCGGCTCGATCGATCATTCGCGTTCTCGCGGTCTTTCCGGCGACCTCAGTTTCAGCGCCGCCATGCCCGATGCCGCTTACACATTCTTCCCAGCCCTGGCGGTCAACGGCCCGATCGAGCGTTACGAAGGCGAATTCACTTACCTCAAGGGACCATTCGCCATGCGTGGAGAGTACGTCCAGATGCAGCAACAGCGTTACGACATAGGATCAGAAACGCCCGGGGGTCTGGGATTTCTCTCTGTTCCAGGCGTTGGCGCCAAAGCGTGGAACATTGGCGCGACCTATTTGCTGACCAAAGAAAAGCGGCCGGAAAACGGCACTCCCCGCGTGAAGAGCCCCTTCTTTGGCCCCGATACTCCTGGCGGCAAGGGGCGTGGTTCGGGTGCATGGGAAGTAGCTCTCCGCTACACCGGCATTCAGGCGAATGCTCCCGGCGCCGACTTCTCGAACTATTTGACGCCCGGTTTCGTTCCTACCTACGACTTTCACACCGATGAGATCACTTTCGGTCTCAACTGGTACCCAAACTATTGGGTGAAATATATGGTGAACGTCGCGGTCGACCAACTTCATCAGCCCAGCGTTACCGGGCAGGTGCCCCAGAATTATTTTGTTGTCTTGCAGCGCTTGCAGTTCAGGTTCTAGTTACGGTTCGCCGGGTATTTAGATTGTGACGGAAGACTCAACAAAGTTTGTTGACGCCGGGGCTGGTCGGAGCCGGTCCTGAAGGGAAAGCGCAGGAGGGAATTCGATGAGACCGAGGATTCTGTTTAGCATTCTTCTCACCGTATTATTTGTCATCCTGAGCGGTTGCGGGGGAGTGAAGAACTGCCCCGTGTGCGGCACCACAACGGGCGGTGTCTACACCAATATTGACACCATCCTGGTGCCGGAGCACAATCCTACCGGCGAACCCGGCGGCCCTTTTAACTCATTCGACATTGGTGTAGACGATCCCGTTCACCACAGATTTTTTGTCTCCGACCGCACTGGCTTGGATGTGGCAGTGTTTGACACCGACACGAACATCGCCACCAATGTCCTTGAGGGCGCTAACGGTGTGGCGGAAGCTGGGAACCTGGCCAGCCCGTGCATCAAGGATGGAGCGGGCAACGATATCATTCCTCCGATCCTCACCGCCCTCGGAAACTTCACACGCTATGGGTGCAGGACGGCGATTCCGGGCGGAGTGACGTTCAACATCCCTACATTCGGCGCAAACCACCTGTTCGGCGGATTTCCCGGAGCGCAATGCTGCGCCGCGCGCGCAAACGGTGTGAACCCCTTATCCGCTCCAGACGGCGAGGCCATCACGCCCGACGGCAATACACTCTTCATTGGGAACGGGAGCAGCAGCGTTGTGGTCTTCGACCTGACTGCGATGACCCCCGGAAGCATCCCTACTGTCATTGCCACGATTCCCACCGGCCAGTCGGCAGACTACGATGGCGGACCCAATCCTGGTATGGCCAATTCAACCGGTATTGCGGGTTGCCTCACGGCCGCCAACGGACGGGCGTTTGGCGATCCTACTTGCGGAGATCTGCGGGCTGACGAAATGTCATTCGGCGTAGACAGCGCAACTGGGACGGAGATGCTACTGGTGGCGAATGGTGATCCCGGACTTCCTTTCATTACCATTATCAACGTGAGCGCCGTCGTAGCCCGCGCGGCGGTAGGCCCTCTGGATCCTAATTGCCTTCCCGTCAATCCCAAGCAGGCTTATGGCCCGGCAAACTTTCCGACCTGCATCATGGGCCAGATTTATTACGATGGGGCGTTGCCGGTCGACAATACTGTCGCAGTCGACAGCGCTAACGGTTTCCTCTGCCCCGATCCTTCTCTAGCCTTTCTTGGCGGGGCTCCCGTTCCGAGCGGTGTCTCTGGTACGGGCGTCGGTGCCGGGGGCGCCAATGTCCCCTGCCATCACGGACCGGTTCTTCAGTTCGCTGGAGCTAACTTTGGAGCTATTTCCCCTGCTGGCATCGGAGGTTCCGCCTATAATCCCAACACTGGCCACTTCTTGGTGGCCAATGCTAATGCCACACCTGACATTACCGTGGGCACAATCGATGAAATCGATCCTGGAATCGGCACAACTCATGGGCCAGTCGTCGTCAACAGCTTCATCATGCCGAGTTGCATGCCCTCGGGCATTGTTCAAGGCCCGGGCAACAATTTCCTCGTAGGTTGCGCGGACCATGATGGGCGGGCTTTCGCGCCCAACGAGTACGTGATTGATGGTACCTCGGGCAAAATTCTGGCCACCATCAATAACGTCGGCGGTGCCGACGAAACCTGGTATAACTCTGGCGATAATCGCTACTACGTAGCGGCCAGGGACATGCCGAACGGACCCGTGATGGGCGTCATCGACGCTAAAACCAACGAATGGCTGGTGAATGTTGCAACTGGCGCCAATTCGCACAGCATAGCGGTCGATCCCCATACGAATCATGTTTTTGTCCCACTACAGGCCGGACCGAATTGTACGACTCAGAGTGCAAATGGTTGCGTAGGAGTCTTCGCTGAACAATGATGGGGCCTGGCCTGGGTGATATATTTGCTTTAGACGGGAAACCACAATTCGGTTTCGCGTCGTGAATCGAGAAGTTATTTATGAAGACTGCTTCCGGGATGCCTCTGCGGAGTCGCTCGCTCGTACTATCATTTCTGCTGTTGCCTTTCGTGCTGGCCAGCGCGAGCGAACCTGCGGCGACAAAACCCACCGAAGTCCCCGCGACGGTAATCGCCCACCTGCCGCTGCCGCAGGCCAGCGGCAGTCAAATGCTGCTGCAGAGGGAGAACGCCAAACAGTACCTGTATGTCCAACAGGCCGCGAAGCAGGGCTTCATGGTCGTGGACGTAACGAAGCCCGAGAAGCCGAGCCTTTTGAAGCGGACCGCGGAATCGAACCAGGCGACTAGCGGAAACCTGGAGATGGTGAGCCCCGACGTAGCCATCGCCGAAGCTCCGGATAAGACGCCCACAACACTGACCAGCAGCACGCATCCCACCGAAACCGTTCGCGTGCTCGACTTGAGCGACCCGCGCAACCCGAAGACGCTCGAAACGTTCAACAAAGTTACCAGTATTCTTCCCGATGGCTCGCATAGCTTGATCTATCTCACCAACAACGAGGGCCTGTGGATTCTCCGCTACAATCACCCTTCGCTGCTGGAACCAGCCAGGAAGAAGCCGCCCTGCGACTCGAATTCGGAAATCATGGCCATGCCGCCGGACTGTGACTAGGCCTGAGAGCCACGGCGACCCTCCGAAAACCTAGTTGTCTGAGCCTTGGCCTACCGTGCATTCCTTATCGATCGTCCTGATCGAGGTGATTGTTAGCGTCACCGAGGAGGCGGAACCAGTCTTATTTAAGGCGTCGGAGCTGGTGCTCAGAGTCGGTGACTCCTTGCCGGTTACTTCCACTCGCTGTCCCAGGTAGTTGCGAAGCCTTGTCTTGCCAGTAGCCTGAAGTTCATAAGTCATAGCCGGATCCTGCTTGGTCAGTATGTAGTCGCCGCTGGATCTGCCAACGCACCCCTGGATGGTCACTTCCCCTTTGGATGCTTTCGAGTTGTGCTGGCTCGGGTTTCTGGGAGTGCTGTCTTGTGCCAGGAGAAAACTGCCCGAAAGGAGCAGAACGGCCCACAATTTTCTCATCGAGATTTCCCCTCTCATTGGATCGGATGGCAACGCTATTGCCGTGGTTGCATTAAAGATCGCCGGCAAACCTTTAGCTCAGATGTCGTGTCCAAGGCTGGAATCTGATGGCCTCAACGTCACCAACCAATACTTGCAGGCCACATCGAAGACCAAGCGTCTCGCTCAAGAAAGACTGGTCGATGCGATTCTGCCCACCAGATCGCTGTCGGTCCAGCAAGCCAACCCTGATTCAGTAAATCCTCCAAGACAATCCATTTCCGCAGCTCAGCAATGGTCTGCAGATGATCGGTTCGATTGGAGTGGGAGCCCGTATTGGACCCAAATTTCAGGAGGGTTTTCGTACGTCGTTGAAAGTATGGTAGGCACGACTGGACTCGAACCAGCGACCTCTACCGTGTCAAGGTAGCGCTCTAACCAACTGAGCTACGCGCCTGCGTTTGCTTTCAAGCACTTGCGGCAACAGGGTCCCCGGCGTGGGGCCACTTGGGGCCAATAAGGATTTTACCACGCGGCCCTGGGCCCTTTCTTTGTCTAACGCGAAGGGTGCACTTCACGGGACATTCCCTATTTCCCGCAAGTCTATGTAATTAGCATTCCCCGCCGTCAAGTGCCAGCCGCTTTCGCCATTTGGCCCACCCGCCGCCAGGCCCTCCTAACTCCGCAGTCCGTTTCACTTAAAGCAGTTTGTACGTATGCCTGGGTACGCACAGCAGTGCATGCACAAATGTTCCAGTTGGAACATTAGACACAATGTTCCGGTTGGAACATTAGGCCAATTTGCAGGCCCCAAAAACCACAAAGCCGGGCTGGTTGGCCCGGCTCTCTTTGCGTGGAACTGGATCGGTCAATCTTGTTTCGATCAGCCAATCCAGAATGTCAAAATCTCATTCACTCGAGCCCTCACGTCCGCCATCAAAAGCAGCAGCCTTTCTGATCACTGGCCACTGCCCACTCTCTTGCCGCCGCGCGGGGTCACCGGCCCGCGCCGCACTCTTACATCACCAGCGCGAGGTTCTCCAGTTCATATTGCAGGACAGGCAGGGCGCACCCCGCCATCTCCACCCGGCCAGCCGCATCCAGAGCCGCCTTCGGCGAAACCCCATAGCCCCGGCCCATCAGGAAAACCTGCAGCAGTTCGGCGGCCTCGTAAGAATCGATCATGCCGCCCTGCAGCAAGTCGCTCCGCAACGCCGCCAGTTCCGTCGCGGTGAATCTGTCTTTATCGTTATTGGCTCTGTCGTTCATCACTTTTTCAAACATGGCCGTCATCACCTCCGACTCCGACCTTGACCACTTTTGCCTATTAGACTCACCGGCACCCATGCAAGTTGCATGCAATTTGGTTGCCGTGTCTGCCCTCTAGGTTCCTATACGGAAAGCAGACTGCTTTAGATTCATTAACACCTGTGAATATCGGAAGTTGCAGACAACCCTATCAGGGGATCGGGATTCCCCCTAGGTGTCCTTGGTAACCCCACCGTCCCAAAAACTGACACAGAGTGTCAGTTCGGGAACGCAAGTCGGGAACCCACCCCGGCGCCAAGTGGTCCGCCCTCTACGACTTCGCGAGGCGAGATGAGAAGAGAAGATACCTGCGGGAGGGTGTCAGGTCTGTGACCGAATGTGAACACCGACGCTGGTGAGCAGACGAGGCATTTCCCAGCAGGCGCTTCGGGATCAGATCCGCCAGCGTTGCCGCTGATTCGAGGGCTGGTCATCGAGGGCTGGTCATCGAGGATTGGCGCCTTGAGGCCGCCGCTAGGCCTCGATGGTCGCCTCGTCCACCAGCATGATGGGGATATCGTCCTTCACCGCATATACCCGGTGGCACTGCTTGCACTTCAAGCTCTCAGGATTCTCCCGGTACTCGAGCGCCTGCTTGCAGGCCGGGCAGACCAGGATTTCCAGCAAGTCTTTGGCAATCATGACAAAAGGATTGTACTCAAAATCAATTCACCGCGTGTGGCACGGAGGTACGGAAACCTCTGACTCTCGTTTTTCTGCAGCCGAATAGGGCCATGTGGCTGGACCCTCACTTCCCCGGCGCGTTCGGCGGCCTCGGCGGTGTAAGATTTTCTAGCCGACGCCCGAAAGCCGAGGCCCGGAGCCCGAATGCCCGCCAGAATCCTCGACGGCACCAAGATCGCGAAGGACATCCGCAGCGAAGTCGCGGCGGAAGTGAAGGCCATGGCTGGCGCGGGAGTCCGCCCCGGCCTCGCCGTCGTCCTGGTTGGCCACAACCCGGCGTCGGAAATCTACGTGCGCGGCAAAGTCAAGGCCTCCGAGGAAGTCGGCCTCTACAGCGAGCAGCACTCGCCGTCCGAGACCGTCACCACCGCCGATCTGCTCGCCCTGGTCGATGACCTGAACCGCCGCGACGAGATTGATGGCATCCTGGTGCAGTTGCCGCTGCCCCCGCAAGTGGACGCGAAGAAGGTGCTGATGGCGGTCGATCCCGCCAAAGATGTCGATGGCTTCCATCCTGTGAACGTCGGCTTCCTTTCGACGCAGCGCCCCGGGCTGGTCCCATGCACGCCCGCTGGAGTCATCGAAATCCTGAATCGCAGTCACATTCCCATCGCCGGGCAGGAAGCCGTCGTGGTGGGCCGCAGCGATATCGTGGGCAAGCCTGCCGCCATGCTGCTGCTCAACGCCAACGCCACGGTTACGGTCTGTCACTCGAAAACGCACTGCCTGCCCGGAGTCTGCCGCCGCGCCGACATTCTGATAGCCGCGATCGGCCGCGCCGGCATGATCACGCGCGAGTTCGTAAAGCCCGGAGCAACCGTGATTGATGTCGGCATGAACAAGGTCACAGACGCAGCGGTTTTCCAACGCCTGTTTGGCGGCAGGTTGTACCAGAACGGAAAGCGCGAAGAAGCTTTCCACACAAAGGGATCGACGCTGGTCGGCGATGTGCATCCGGAAGTGGCCGAAGTGGCGGGCGCGCTGACGCCAGTCCCCGGCGGCGTCGGTCCGCTGACCATCGCCATGCTGATGTACAACACCGTGAAGGCCGCGAAGATGCGCCGCGGCAGACGTATTCCGGAACTAATCAGCAAATGAAAGTCTTTCACCACACAGACACAGAGACGCAGAGAAAAGCGTTTTTTTTCTTTCTTGGATTTTCTCTGTGTCTCGGTGTCTCTGTGGTGAAAGACTTTTGCCTGGAGGCGGCTTGCTGAAAGTCGGCCTCACGGGCGGCATCGCTTCCGGCAAATCGGTGGTTGGCGAGATGTTGGTCGCCCTGGGCGCGCATCTGGTCCAGGCAGACCGGATTGCCCACCAACTCATGCTGCCCGGCCAGCCCGTCTACAATAAGGTGGTGCGCCATTTCGGGGGCGCGATTCTCGATCCGGATCTCACCGTGAACCGGGCGAAACTGGCGGAGGCCGCCTTCGGTTCAGCCGCGCCGGCCGGGGAAAGCAAAGCGGAGCCTTCCACACTGCCATCCCGCATTGAAGAGTTAAACCGGATCGTGCATCCCGCGGTGATTCGCAGCCAGGATGAATGGATGGAAGAAATGGGACGGCAGAATCCCCACGCCGTGGCCATCGTGGAAGCTGCGCTCATCATCGAGGCGGGCGCTGCGAAACGTTTCGACCGCCTCATCGTAGTCACGTGCAGCGACGAGCAACGCATCGCCCGCTACGCCTCGCGCCATAAGCTGGCGCTCGATGCCGCCCGCTACGAAGTCGAGCGCCGCATGGCGGCGCAACTGCCCGAAGCAGAAAAAATCAAAGCCGCCGACTTCGTCATCGACAACTCCGGCTCGCTCGACCAGACGCGAGAGGAGGTACGGCAGGTGTGGCAAAAGCTGCGTACCGAGGCTAGCGCCAATCTCTGAAGGCGTTGCTTGACTTTTCCCATGAACCGTGTAGCCTAGGCCCAATTCTCACCGGCCTCTCTCCTGTTCATCGGGCGGGGCGGGGAGGTGCGGTTTGTTCGCTTCGGGCGTAGTCGGACCCTCAGAGAAGCTCTCGAACCAGCTAAGAGACGCGTATCCATTCCTGACAGACTGCCGTGATTGTAGGCTTAGCGAGCATGGCGCTGATCCAACTTCTCAAGGACCTGCTTCCAATACGGCGTGAGTTCCAGAAGGCGTGGATTCGCCAATGGCTAAAAAGAAAGCATGCTTTCATTTACTTGGAGCGCCCGACAGGCCACTATCTCAATGCAGAACGTGAACTCGTTCAATTGGCCACGGACGGAGATTCAAACGCCTTCTACAGCCTGCCAATCGAACAACTGTGCGGACAAATGAACGCCGCCGCCCAGTCGGTGCTGGACCATCCGAGGGACTATCCTTCATTATTGCTTTGCTTGGCGTCACAGGCGGCTCCTGCGGACATAGATCTGCTGTTCTCCGGCCCCCCGCCCCCGCCTCCCAGACCGCGCGACGGCGTCCCAACAACAGACCAGCAGCCAGTCGACGATACCGTCCAGCGTGAGATGCTCCAGGATTTCGTCGATGCGCGCAATCGTGTGACCCACCAGGTGCAGCGAGCGATAGACGCCTTACAACTTTCCGCGGGATCACGTTGGAAACTTTCAATTCAGATTGGTTCGATCATACTAAGCGGCGGATTAGCGGTTCTCGGGGTGTCGCTTTTTGGCGACGTGCATGGATTTTGGCACTGGCTTCTGACCGTTTTTATAGTGGCCCTTCTGGGTGGTTTTTTCGCCCCAATTGCACGCGATCTAATCGCGGGCTTGCAGCGCCTTAGGAGTTGATCGGTGATTGAAGTCGGCGAACTTTCGGTCCGCACAAGGTCATCCGGCGGCAAGGTGGCTGATAAAGTCAACGGTGATGTTCCGAATGGCTTGCGGCGGCTGGTGCTACTGATTCATGGTTTCGCCAACAGTCAGAATGGTGCTTCCGAATCTTTCGCCGAGTTCATTGCCAATCTGGAGTCAATCAAGGAAACGGCGAAAACGCAATTTCCAGTTCCCGTTTTCAAGTTTTTCTGGCCTGGAGACAATCGAGTGGTGGGCATCTCGCAGATCACCTATTCTTCCGAGATTCCGGTCGCGGTGGATTCCGCGGAACGCCTATACGAATTCTTCAGCGGTCTGGCAGGACCTCAAGGTGGGCCGACCGAGATTTACCTTGTGGCGCACTCGCTGGGAAGCCGGGTTGTGCTGGAGACCCTAAGATATTTCGCGCGCCTGCGGAACGATCTATTGATTTTTAGCAGCATTTGTCTCATGGCGGCCGCCGTCCCCGTCTCGGAAGTGCAAGATACTCACGCATTGCTTTTTGCCTCATTGTTGCCTGCGCGGCGCCAAGTACTGTTCTCTACTTCGGACCCGATCTTGTGGTTGGCTTTTCGGCCGGGTGAAGCTCTGGCTGGAGAAGGAATGTCGGAGGCCGTGGGTCGACGAGGGGAGCCGTTTGAGATCTGGAACGCCCGCTGGAATTGCAAAGGCTTCGGCCATCATGATTATTGGAAATCACCCCTGGCGGCACTGCAATTGGCCAAACTGGTAGGTCTACCCGTAACGCAGCCTATACTCGATAACGCCATCGTGAAGCGCGAAGGACCTGAGAAGCGACAGACGTTGGTTGCGGCTCCGCCGGAAACGCGTGAAGTCGGGGTTCGACGCTAGACCGCATCACGCGACCTGACGGGCTCTGCGTACTGCCTGCCAGGCGGCCGACTTCTCGCGGCCAAGTATACCCGAGGCGGGCAAAATCAACCCTTCTTGAGAAATTTCCCCTCTTGAAGTTCCTGAAATGCCTGTTGAAGCTGTTCCTGCGTGTTCATGACAATGGGCCCGTACCACGCCACCGGCTCCTCCAGAGGTTTGCCCGAGACCAGCAGGAACCGGATGCCATCTTCCCCGGCCTTCACCGTGACCTCATCGCCGCGATCAAACAATATCAGCGAGCGGTTATCCGCCTCCACGGGAGGCGCGGTGTCCAACCACTTCACCGCTTCCGTCGGCACAATCAGCGGCCCGGACGCATTACAAAACTTCCCGCTTCCGCCAAAAACATAAGCGAACGCATGCCGGGATGTCTCCACCGGCAAGGTCTTGGTCTTGCCCGGAGCCACCGAGACATCGAGATAAATTGGGTCGGCCGCGATCCCATCCACCGGCCCTTTCTTTCCCCAAAAACTTCCACACACGACGCGCACATGGGTGCCGTCATCGTCCTTGATCTCGGGGATGTCCAACGCCTTCACTTCCTGATATCGCGGCGCAGTCATTTTGAGCGCCGACGGCAGATTCGCCCACAGCTGAAACCCATGCATCCGCCCAGACTGATCGCCCTTGGGCATCTCCTGATGGATGATGCCGCTGCCTGCGGTCATCCACTGCACGTCGCCGGCGGCGATGGCGCCGCTGTTCCCCATACTGTCGCCGTGCTCCACCGTTCCAGCCAGCACATAGGTGATGGTCTCGATCCCGCGGTGGGGATGCCACGGAAATCCCGCAAGATAATCCTCGGGAACATCATTGCGGAAATCGTCGAGCAAAAGGAACGGATCCGTCTCCTTGGTGTTTCCGAAGCCGAAGGCGCGCCGCAGATGCACGCCCGCGCCTTCAAGAGTGGGCTTCGATTTGATAAGCCGCTTAACTGGTCGAATGGACATGGAAGACCTCCAATCAGGAAGTGTTTTGATGTCGAACGGGCGATCGAGGATTCTCAGGCGCTGGATAGTCGGGTCATAGGTCTTAGGTGTTAGGCCCATGACCTAAAACCTATGACCTAAGACCCATGAATCAGAGGCGAAGGCCGCATAAGGCTCATGCTGCCGCTTGCCGGCTTTGTTTGACGAACGCGAGCAGGTCGGCATTGATCTGGTCGGCGTGAGTTGTTGGCATTCCGTGTGGAAAACCCGGATACACCTTGAGCGTCGCACCCTTCACCAGCTTCGAGGACTGGAGGGCCGCCGCACCGATGGGCACGATCTGGTCATCGTCGCCATGAAGAATGAGAGTGGGCACGTCGAACTTCTTTAGATCATCGGTGAAGTCCGTCTCGGAGAAAGCCTTGATGCAGTCGTAGCCCGCTTTCATCCCTCCCATCATCCCTTGCAGCCACCATTTGTCCCGGATGCCTTCCGATATCTTGGCGCCCGGCCGGTTGTAGCCGTAGAACGGAAGGGTAATGTCCCTGTAGAACTGCGGCCGATTTTTCGCATATTGGGCCCGCAGGTCGTCGAACACCTCGATCGGCGCGCCCGCAGGATTCTTATCCGTCTTCACCATCAGCGGGGGCACCGCGCTGATCAGCACGGCCATGGCGACTCGTTTCGAGCCGTGCCGGCCGATGTAACGGGCAACTTCTCCGCCGCCGGTGGAGTGCCCCACGTGGATTGCGTTCTTCAAATCAAGTTTCTCCGTGAGAGCCGCGAGATCGTCGGCGTAAGTGTTCATCTCATTACCGTCCCACGTTTGAGTGGAACGGCCGTGCCCTCGCCGGTCATGGGCGATGACTCGATAGCCTCGCTCGCCGAAGAACAACATCTGCCCGTCCCAGTCGTCCGCGGTGAGCGGCCAGCCGTGGCTGAACACGATTGGTTGTCCTTTACCCCAGTCCTTGTAATAAATCTGCGTGCCGTCTTTTGTCGTAATGGTATCCATAACATGCTCTCCTTGAGGGTGTGGTTGGTGAAATTCGCGGTCGAAGACGGGGCCTGCGTGATGGCGGGCGGTTGCCCACTTTTCGCGATTAAGTATACGCGTGTTTGCGCCAGTTGACGAAGGAAGCGATCGCGCCTTGTGTGCTTCGCAGAGCGCGCCCAGGCCAGTTACGGGCCGATGCTAATTGAGTTTCGGAAGGTTCGCCAGGAATCCGTGGTGGACACCTTTGGAGTCCGAATACGATCCCACGATCTGGCCTTTGTCGTTCAGACTCAAACGGGTGAAAGCGTCATCTTGCATTGTTGCGTTCTGCAGATCAAACGTCGCGAGAAAGGCTCCGCCCTGCCACAGGAATCCGTGCTCCTGAAAGTCGATGTCTTCATATATTCCGATGACTTCGCCAGACTCATTGATCGAGTGTGCGTCCGAAAAGATCGCGCCAGGAAAATCCAAGCTAGTGAGAACGCCGCCTTGCAACAGGAAAGCGTGCAATGCTGTGGACGTGCTGTAGGAGCCAACAATTGCTGAAGAATTAAGTCCCTTCGGAAACGTCGCGAGACTACCGGGTACGGAAATCGGCGTGAAGGTCCCTTTGCTATAAAGGAAACCGTAAGTGTTGTACTCCTTGTCGTTCCAATATCCCACCATCTCACCGAAAGTATTGATGCCGGTCAGCGCGGTTTGAAAGGCCCCACTCGCATCAATCGTGGTGTCGATCCCCTTGTTTAGCTGAAAGCCTTGGGCGGGGCTGCCGGCCGTACTCTCATAGGTGCCGATGATTTCCCCCAGGGAGTTGATGTCAGCCGCGAATGTGGCCGCCGCACCGGGAAAATCAATACTGCGGATGGAGTTTGGAGTCCATCGGTACCCGTGTAACCCGGCGCAGCTTCCCACGACCTGGCCGGCATTGTTAATTCCTGTTGCAGTTGTGTAGGCGGCCCCGTGTACACAATCGATAGTTTTGAAGGTTAACGTAAAGTGCGGAATGGAGGACTGGATGGTATCGGGCGCGTTTTGCGAAAAGCAGACTTGAGTTGCAACAACAAGAAGGGTGATCAAGAATATCCGTAACGTCTGCATGATAAGCCACCTGAGCTGACGCAAGCAGCTTGCGGCAGGGCTGCTCTTGTGTCAAGACTGCAGAATTTTGCAACATGTTGCCTACCCGGTGGAGCCCTCCTGAGGTTAACGGTGCGCGCCTGGAGAGACTCGGGAAAAGGCGAAGGCGCCGCTGGAGATCGCTTCTACTGTCCGGTGGCATTGAGCGCGAGCGTGCGGCCGAACTCATTGCCCACAATCCAAAGATCACCCGTGGGGATGACAGTTCCTCCGAATAAAATATTCACCCGATAGCTGCCGCCCGGATTAGGGCTGGGAACAATGGTCCAACTCGTGCCGTTCCAGTGCAGCACCAGCGTTGACTGCTGCCCCGAGCCGCTGGCATCAAAGACCGCGCCGAAAGCCCAGATATCGCTGGCCGAGACTGCCGTGATCCCCCACAGCTCGTTAGTCTGATATTGGCTGTGTGGCCCCACGTTGGGGCTGGGAACAATCTTCCAGCTCGTGCCATCCCAGTGCTCGATCAGTGTTTTCGCCGGTCTGGTTGAGTTTACCTGCTCGGTAAAGTAGCCCGCGGCCCAAACGTTGTTCGGAGCCAGCGCCACCACGCCGAATAATATGTTGAACCCGAACCCGGCATTTGGACTGGGAACCACGGTCCAGGTGCTGCCGTCGTAATGCTCGACGAAGGTTGAGGACTCAGCTACGCTTCCCACTGCCCACACATCATTGGTCGCGTCCGCGGACACGCCGAATATGGTTGCGCTGCTGAATGCCGTTTCAAATACCGTCCAAGCAGTGCCGTCGTAGTGTTCGAACAGAGGGAACAGAGACTGGCCGCCGTTGGTCAGGATGAAGCCCGCAGCCCACATGTCGGCCGGGGAAAGCGCGGTCACCGATTCCAGCGAAGGCTCGTCGCCGGGCTGGAACTTGGGGCCGGGAGCGATGCTCCACTTGGTGCCGTCGAAATGTTCGATCACCTGATTCGTATTGCCCAGCCCAATGTTGATGATGCCCACCGTCCACACATTGTTGGGAGCGAAATCCACCACGCCGCCCAGCCGGCTGGTGTTGTCTCCCTTAATGTCGGGGACAGAAAACGCGGTCCACTTGGTGCCGTCGAAATGAATCGAGGTCTGGCCCACGGCCCAGATGTCCGACGCAGAAGATGCGGAGACAGAATGCAAATCGTTCTGGAACGGCTTGGGATGCCCGTTTGGCGTCGGCACGACCGTGAAGATGGAGGCGGGAGCCGCCTGCACATCTGCCGAGCTCTGTGCGTAGACAGCGGGAGCCGCGAGACTGATAGTCGAAATGATAGCCATGAGCGTGCAAAATTTCTTCATCGAATTCACCTCGCTGTTTGAACCTGCAAAGACAAAAACTAAAGACCCTTCCCCTTGAGAATATTAATCGTTAATACGAAAACTTTTGCAGCTCGGTCAGCGCCGGGGTAACAATCACGAAACCGGTGCGATTGCTGGGCTGGAGCGCCATGTATGCCGGGCTAGCCGGCAAGCTCAGTCCGTTGATCGCTTTGACGAAGTTGCCCTGCTCATCGTAGACCTGAATGCTGCTTCCGCTGGGCGCGACGCTGGAAAACTCCTGGCCAATAAAAAACAGCTTGTGGACGGGATCGAACTCGACGTCGCCGCCACTGTTTAGCTGGCTCGTAGCTCCCTGCAGGGGGACGATGAATCCGGTGTGGGTGGCCAGGTTATAGAACTCGATGCTGAAGTCGATTTCCGTGGTGGTGCAGGCCGTGCCACTGACCGGATCCACGGCGATGCCGTTGACGAAGCCGAATCCGAGCCCCTGGAATTCCGTGACATTGCCCGTGTTCAAATCCACTTCGGCGAGCTCGGGGATGGAGGTCACCGAGCCGGCCGAGGATGCGACGATTGCCTGGTTCGTCTGGCTGTCGTAAGCCATCACCGGCGAATTGGAGAAGTCGAAGATGGAATCGGTCAGCAGGATGGGCGCTCCGAACGTGTTCGCGCTGACGTTCGTGCTGAGCACAGAGCTATTGAAACCGCCGCCATTGTTGAAGTAGAGCAAGGCGGCAGTAGGCGATCCCTGGCTGAAAGGCATGCTGAGTATGATGTCGTTCTTGGTGAAGGGCGGCGTCCACTTGCCGGAGAATTTATTGCCGCTAACCGGATTGATGGTACCGTAGACCCGTTTATCGACGAAAATGCCTTTCGAGAGCTCCTCTTCCACCAGGCCCACGCTGGTTCCGAAGATGCCGAAGGTGACGAAGTCGTTCTTCGTTGCCTTCTGCTCGTTGATCACTTTCAGAATCTTGCCGGTCTTCTGATCGAAGGTCTCCACCGCCACATCGAAGTTTCCGCCGGATACGTTAAGGGATTCGGCGAGCAGCCCCTCGGTGCCGTTCCGGTCAATGTCGTAGCCCAGGATGAAGCCGCCCAGAGCGGTGTGTACGAAAACCGTGCCGGCCGCGGCTTTGCCGTCCTGCGCCGCGGCAATGCCAGAGCCAAAGAAAGAGAAGCAGAGCAGGCACATCAGTGCCGCTGCGATTAAGCCTGTGGGACGAACACGAAGATGACCGGCGACGGAAGTGGCCTTTTCATTCCTCATAGGATTGTGCTCCTGCTGTTTCTGGTGAGTGTGCTTGCTTAACGCGCTTTCGACCGCGCTAGAAATGTATCCTGACCGGTCGTTTCCTGCATCAACCTTCTGTCTATAATTTGTAAAAGGTTTGTCACGCAACTGGGAGAAGGAGCTAGGCAGGATGGGTCGGGCGGGTGTCCCAACCTTAACTATGTTTGTGGCACCATTCCCACGGAGGGTGCCCCATCCTTGCGTTCTTGGCAAGGGTGGGCGGCGATGCTGCCTGCACAATTTTGTCTGTCATATTTGCGCGGATTACACCGCACCGACCGCGGGGCAGCGTGAGAGACCCAGTTGCGCAGGCATTTCCGACTCCCGCCCTTCGCCCACAACGGAAAGGCGGGGCACCCTCTGTGTCGATCATGCGAGGGAGATCAACACCCTGGGCCACCCGCCCAAGGATGGGCGGCCCCGCCAAACCCGAAAAATAACAGCATCCTGGAGCGGAGGCGGGAGGGAAAAATGGGATGCGTTCCCTACGGCGTCCCCTCCTCAATCCAAATGTCCCAGATATACTGATAGGGGCCCTGCGGGATTAGCTCAGGATCAGCGCAGTCTACCTGCGCGTAAACCTCAACCCGGGTAATATCTTGAGTATCCGGCAGCGTTATCGAATTGGTAGTCTTCGTTTGACTTGCCTCCGTTTCGTAAACGATTGGCCAGGTTGTTCCGGAATCAAGTGAAAACCAAAGGTAGACGGTCGGCGGTGGAATCTCCTTAACGTTATTCGTGACTGTAGACGTAATTTTTAGCTTCTTCGGAGTCGTTCCTGTTCCCGATGGAAACCCATACCAATATTCGAAGCGATAATTGCAAGTGCTGCCGGCCGTCGTATGCCCAAGAGATGCGGTGTTCGCGTTGCCATCCATAGCGCCCGGAGGGTTCGCATAGTTTCCGTTGTATTGAGTCGGTCGTAAAATCGTGACGCCAGCGTAAGCGGTGGTCGCTAGAGCAATTATTAAGCAGCGACCACAGCACAGAAACAGAAAGAGGCGAGAAAAACTCATCTGGAACATCTGGATATCCCCTCGCGCGCGGCAGATTGTCAGCGGAACAAGGGCATCGTAGACCCCGTGTAGAACCATGTCAACTCAACCGTCATTGGCGAAATTGAACGCTCGGGGGCTGGCCCACCTTTGGTTTTTGTCGGCACATAATAACTGAGGCTGCCCCACCTTTCGTGGTGTTGTTCAGTCCCATGACATCCTTTACAAAGTGTCCCGAGACATCCTTTACACTCCCGGTGCGCTTCGCGCGCCGGGGTGATGAGAGCGATGGCCTGGAAGACGATGGACGTGGCGGGGTGGCGCACCTTTGGATCATAATAAAAATGAGGATCTGTGAATTCGACGCACCGAGGTCAGAACATCGCTCGCTCCCAATTTTTTTCCACACCTCCCTTGTGACATCTGACCTTGTGCCGACCATCGAAGTTACGCGATCATGGTCGAGGCCGTGACGGTCGGGTGAGCCCACATCGTCGCGCCCCTAACTCCTTTGTTTCGAGGATTTTAGTATCTAAGTTCTTTAGGCTCCCGATTTTGCCGGGAACTTCACGCTAACGTGATGATTCCAGAGATTTTGAAAAAAGGGGGGAGGGGGGTACCCCCCTCAGAGCGCCCTCGAAACCCGAAGAATTAACTCATTCACACTCTTCCACTCGCCCCACTAACAGAATTATTTGAGGCAGAAATCCACAGGCAGGAAAAGACCGTTCGCCCCCGCGTGCCGCATCCCGGAACATTGTTTAGAATCGAACGTAGAATGAGACGAGGCCTTCTCGTTTTGATTCTCAACCTGGCTCGCGGCCCCGAAGGTTTATACCTATGAAACTCATACGACCTGCAATTCTGGCGCTGGTGATCGCCGGCGCATTCTTCTACTTCACTACTTGGCGCTCGAATGCGAAGCTCGCCGGCTCGAATCCGGTGAACTGGTTCAGTCATCCCGAGCAAGTGGAGATCACGGAAGCCTCCGGCGGCGAAGGGCTCGACGGCGAAGAGCAGAACAACATCAGCGTCTACCGCAGGAATATTCCGTCGGTGGTAAACGTCACGTCGCGCGCCATGACTTTCGACTTCTTCTACGGACTCGTGCCGCAGGAAGGTCAAGGCTCGGGCTTTGTCATCGACAAGGAAGGTCACATCCTCACCAACTATCACGTCATCGCCGACGCGCGCCAGGTGGAAGTGACCCTGCACAACCGCAAGAAGTACAAGGCGACGGTTGTGGGCACGGATCCGGCGCACGATCTGGCCGTGATCCTGATCAAGGCCCCCGACCTGGTTCCGGCCGTGCTCGGCGACTCGCGCAACTTGCAGGTGGGGCAAAAGGTTTACGCCATCGGCAACCCCTTCGGCCTGGCCGGGACGATGACGCGCGGCATCGTGAGCTCGATCCGTCCGGTGCGCGAGCCCAATGGCGCGACCATTGATGAAGCCATTCAGACCGATGCCGCAATCAACCCCGGCAACTCGGGCGGTCCGCTGATGAACTGGCACGGCGAAGTGATTGGCATTAACACAATGATCCTTTCCAGCGTGAACCAGAATGCCGGCATCGGCTTCGCCATCCCGATCAACACGGCGAAAGCGGTGCTCAATGATCTAATGACGCTCGGACGCGTGCGCCGGCCTGCTCTTGGCGTACGCACGATTCCCATCAGCGCGGAACTGGCCGACGAAATTGGCCTGCCTGCGGATTACGGCCTGCTGATCGTGCAAGTCACCCCCGGCGGCTCCGCCGAACAGGCCGGCCTGCACGGCGGCACCGAGCGCGCGTATCTGGGCAATATTCCCATCATGCTGGGTGGAGACCTGATCGTGGCCATCGATGGCGAGAAAGTGCAAGACGAGCAGGATCTCTCCCAGATGATGAACAACCATCGTGCCGGCGATACAGTGAAAGTGACGATCTTCCGCAACAAGAAAAAGCTGGATGTGAGTGTGGCGCTGGGCGAAGCTCGGGAAGCGGTGTGAGGAAGGCAGCCGTCAGCTCTCAGCTTTCAGCCTTATGAATGTGGATTCCATCCGCGCTTACTGTCTGTCTTTCCCGGACGCGACCGAGAACCTGCAATGGGGCGACGATCTCTGCTTCAAGATTGGCGGGAAGATTTTTGCGATCGTCAGCCTGGACGATCCGCGGCTTTGCTTCAAGTGTTCGCCCGAGACTTTTGCCGAGCTGATCGAGCGCGAGGACATTCATCCGGCACCCTACGTCGGGCGCTACAAGTGGGTGATGCTGGACAGGCTCGACGCAGTACGGTGGGACGAACTGGAGGAGTTGATTCGGCAGTCCTATGAGATGGTGGCGGCGAAGGCGCCGAGAAAGAAGAGCGGGAAGAAGAGAGGGGTTTCTAAGCGCGCACATTCGAAGAAGACGACGAAGAGGGTTTGAGATTTAGGGTTGAGATCTACTTCGTGGATAGAGTTGGCGGGCAGAGCTTGCCCTGAGCTTGTCGAAGGGAGTGCCCACCCCACATGAGCAAGGTGATTTGACTCTGCTTGCCGCGGTCGGCTAGCCTCAAGAGTCCGCCCATTCCTGGACACTTCGATCTTCATGCGATCCCGGCACAAATTATTGATTCTGCTGCTGATGGCGGCGGTGACGATCGGCGGCGCGCCTTTCGTCGCTGCTTCCACGGAGCCGGTGCACGCGGTCCACGGAATCGTGGCCAGTGTTCACGAGTTGGCCTCGCGGGCCGGAGTCGAGATGATGCAGGCCGGGGGCAACGCGGTGGATGCCGCGGTGGCCACAGGTTTTGCGCTGGCGGTGGTGCATCCGCCCGCGGGAAACATTGGGGGCGGCGGATTCATGCTGGTCCGCATGGCCGATGGCAGAGTGCATTTCCTCGATTACCGGGAAAAGGCGCCAGCAGCGGCGAAGGCCGACATGTACCTCGACGCGCAGGGCAATGTGATTGAAGGCGCGAGCGAGTACGGATACAAGGCGATCGGTGTGCCGGGATCGGTTGCAGGCATGGTTTATGCCGAGCAGAAATACGGGAAGCTGACGCTCCAGCAGGTGATGGCTCCGGCGATCCGGCTGGCGCGCGAGGGTTATGCGCTGACTTGGGGAGAGGCTCGCGACCTGCGGGACGATAAATATCTGGGAAGGTTTCCCGAGTCGCGGCGCATCTTTCAGCGCGACGGCGACTACTACCGGGCGGGTGAGATTTTCCGCCAGCCCGATTTGGCGAGGACGCTGGAGCGGATTGCCGCAAAGCCCGACGACTTTTATCACGGGGCGCTGGCGCGGGAACTCGCGGCAGCGATTCAAAAAGGTGGAGGGCTGATCACTGCCGACGATCTGGCGCACTATGAAGTGAAGGAACGCGAACCGGTGCGTGGAAGTTATCGCGGGTATGAGATCATCAGCGCGCCGCCGCCGTCCTCTGGTGGGACAGTTCTGATAGAGTCACTGAACATTTTGGAAGGCTACGATCTCGCCAAGATGGGGAGCCGCTCGGCACAGTCGATTCACTACACGACAGAGGCGTTCCGGCGGGCGTTTTTCGATCGCGCGGAATTCATGGGCGACCCCGACTTCTCAAAGATTCCCGTGTCTCAACTGATTGACAAGAGATATGGAGCCGCCTGGCGGGATTCGATTGATTCCGCTCACGCCAGCGCCAGCAACGCGTTGAAGCGGCCCGCGATTTTCAGCGAGCTTGAGCAATACGCTGCCGCCCATCCGCAGCCGCAGGCAATGCACGAGTCTCCGCACACCACGCACTATTCCGTGGTGGATGCGGAGGGAAACGCGGTCGCGGTGACGACAACTATCAATGACTGGTTTGGATCGCGGGTGACGGCGGAGGGCTTGGGGTTCCTGATGAACGACGAGATGGATGATTTCTCGGCCAAACCCGGCGTGCCGAATGCCGATGGATTGATTCAGGGCGCGGCGAATGCCATCGGGCCGGGGAAGCGGCCGCTTTCGTCGATGACTCCTACGATCGTGGTGCGGGACGGCAAGACGGCCCTGGTGCTGGGTTCCCCCGGCAGTTCAAAAATCATCACGACCGTGGCCAATGCTCTGATGGGCGTTGTGGACTACGGGATGAATATCCAGGAGGCGGTGAATGCTCCCCGTTTTCACAACCAGTGGATGCCTGACGTGTTGAACGTGGAGCGATGGTTTTCGCCGGATACCGTGCAGGCGCTGCAGAAGATGGGATATAAGGTGCAGTTCGGGCTGCAGGAGGGATCGGATGCCGGCTCCTATTGGAGTGATGCGGAGTGCATCGCCATCGATCCGAAGACTGGCGGGCGGTTGGGCGCCAGTGATGGCCGGAACAACGGAAAGGCAGTGGGGTACTAGACAATGTTGATTGATGGTTTTGATCGATAAGGATCGGGCATGTTGAAAGCGGTATCAACCTACTTGTATGTGAAGGAGCGGCTGCATCCGGGGATCCTGGACGGGCTGGCTCGCAACGGAGTGCAGGCGATTGAGATTTTCGCAGCGCGGCAGCACCTTGACTATGCCAACCGCAAGGCCCACGTGAAAGAGATCGCGGAATGGTTTCGCGGGAGTGGGGTGCCACTGAATTCTGTACACTCTCCGCTCTATGCCGATTACGAGTGGGGCCGGGCCGGTGCACCACCGATAAACCTGGCATCGACGGACCGTGCCGGCTTGGTGGAGGCGATGGATGAGGTGAAGCGGGCGCTGGAGATCGCGGAACAGATTCCGTTTCGTTTTCTGGTGCAGCATCTTGGACTACCCAATGAGAGCTTCAGCGAGAAGAAATTCGAGTCAGCGATGACCTCCATCGAACACCTGCGCGCGTTTGCCAAGCCGCTGGGCGTGCGTATCCTGCTGGAAAATATCCCCAACGAACTTTCCACGCCGGACAAGCTAGTGGAGATGATTCACACCGCGCATTTCGACGATGTGGGGATTTGCTTCGATTTCGGGCACGCCCACATGATGAGTTCGGTGCGTGAGGCCTTTGAGGTCGTGCGCAAGCAGATTGCATCGACGCATGTTCACGACAATGCCAAAGTCCAGGATTCGCATCTGTGGCCCGGTCAGGGGACCATTGACTGGAAAGAAGCGATGGAACTGCTGCGGTCGGCGCCGCAAACGCCGCCTTTGATGCTGGAACTTGAAGGCAATGAGAAAGTGAACCCTCTGGAGAAGTTCGGGGGGGCGTTCGAGAAGCTGGAAACGGCGTAAGCGCCTTCACCGCAGAGGACGCAGAGGACGCCGTGAGAAGATCGGGAAAAGAGAACAGATCTCAGAGCATTTAGGGAAGCCATCGTTTTCTCGGCGCTCTCGGCGTGCTCGGCGGTAAGTGGGTTTCTAAGCTATGTCTTCACCCGTAACTACCATCGCGGAAATCGGAAAGCACGAGGGGCAGTCCGTCACCCTTCGCGGCTGGCTTTACAACCTGCGCGAGAGCGGGAAGCTGTTGTTCCCGCAGTTTCGCGACGGGTCGGGCGTGATTCAAGGCGTGGTACCGAAGAACGCGGTCACGCCGGAAGTATTCGAGGCGATCAAGACCCTGACGCAGGAGTCGAGCGTGATCGTCGAGGGCAAGGTTCGCGCCGATAAACGTGCGCCCGGCGGCTACGAACTCGATGTGGCGAACGTGCAGGTGGTGCAGCGCGTACCGGAATCCGACCCGTACCCCATCACGCCAAAAGAACACGGGGTGGAGTTCCTGATGGAGCACCGGCATCTATGGGTGCGGTCGCAGCGGCAGGCTTCGATTCTGCGGGTGCGCGCGGAGATTATCAAGGCGGTGCGCGATTTCTTCGATGAGGGCGGCTTCACCCTCACCGATCCCCCGATTCTTACTCCGGCGGCTTGCGAAGGGACAAGTACACTTTTCCCCGTCGATTATTTCGAGGAGCAGGCGTACCTCACGCAGTCCGGCCAGCTTTACATCGAAGCCACGGCGATGGCGCTAGGCAAGGTGTATTCGTTCGGTCCAACCTTTCGCGCGGAGAAATCGAAGACGCGACGTCACCTCACCGAGTTCTGGATGGTCGAACCGGAAGTGGCCTATGCCGAACTCGATGACCTGATGGATCTGGCGGAGGGGCTGATCAGTTTTGTGGTCAAGCGCTGCCTGGAGCGGCGGCGCGTGGACCTGCAGGCCATTGGCCGCGATATTTCGAAACTCGAAAAGATTGAGCCGCCTTTTCCGCGGATCAGTTACGACGACGCGGTAAAGAATCTGCAGGAAGGCCACGACAAGGGCGCGCTGGAAACGAAATTCGAGTGGGGCGGCGATCTGGGTTCGCCCGATGAAACTTATCTCTCGGCGCAATTTGAGAAGCCGGTGATGGTGCATCGTTATCCGGCGAAGGTGAAAGCTTTCTACATGGAACCAGACCCGCAGCGGCCCGAGTTGGCCTTGTGCGTGGACGTGTTGGCGCCGGAAGGCTACGGCGAAATCATTGGCGGCTCGCAGCGTATGGCGTCACACGCGCTGCTGTTGCAGCGCATCCACGAGCATGGATTGCCGGAAGAAGCGTTCAAGTGGTATCTGGATTTGCGCAAGTACGGCAGCGTGCCGCACGGCGGCTTCGGCATGGGCATTGAGCGGGCCGTAGCCTGGATCTGCGGGCTGGAACATGTGCGGGAGACGATTCCGTTCCCGCGGATGCTGAATCGGCTGTACCCATAAAGCTTTTCACCGCCGAGATCGCGGAGAGCGCCGAGAAATGGAAGAAAAAGACAGGCTCGATTCGATTACGCGCCGCATCATTGGGGCGGCAATTGAAGTGCATCGGCGGTTGGGACCCGGATTGTTGGAGTCAGCCTATGCTACCTGTTTGGGGTTCGAGCTTCGGCAAATGGGCCTCAAGATCGAAGAGCAGAAGCCTCTGCCACTGGTTTATCGGGATGTGAAGCTTGACTGCGGGTACCGCCTCGATTTGGTCGTTGAAGACTCAGTAGTCGTTGAGATAAAGGCGGTTGACCAGTTGGCGCCAATTCATGATGCGCAGCTGCTTTCTTATCTTCGTCTCTCTAACAAGCGAGTTGGTTTGCTCATCAACTTCCATGTCCGCGTTCTGAAAAACGGCCTCAAGAGAATCGTCAATGACTTCCCCGACTCGGCGTGCTCGGCGACCTCGGCGGTGAATAAGGAATTCAAGAACTAAGAATAGACATATCCAGAACTATGACGACAACCATAAGCACCACCAACATCGCCCCTAAGAAGATTCGTGTGATTGGGGTACCGCTTGATCTGGGGCAGTCCCGGCGTGGCGTCGACATGGGGCCTTCGGCCGTTCGCGTGGCGGGGCTGGAAGCGCGGCTGGAAGCGCTGGGGCACGAAGTTGAAGATGGCGGCAACGTGGCTGTGGCCATCCCGGAGCAGAAAAAAGAGGGCGACACGCACGCCAAGTATTTGAAGGAAATCACCGCAACCTGCACCAAGCATGCGGAGTTGGTGATCAAGACGCTGGAAGCGGGGAGGATTCCACTGGCGCTGGGCGGCGATCATTCGATGGCCGCGGGCACGGTATCGGGAGTGGCGGAATTTTATCGCCGGCAGAACCAGCGGGTCGGGCTGATCTGGATCGACGCGCACACCGACATCAATACGCCCGAAACCTCGCCCAGCGGCAATGTGCATGGGATGCCGCTGGCGGCGCTCATGGGACTGGGTCCGGCGGAGCTGTCGAACATCTTCGACTTCTCTCCCAAGGTGAAACCGGAAAACTGCGTATTGGTGGGCGTGCGCGACATTGACGCGGTTGAAAAGGAAAATGTGCGCCGCGCCGGCATCGGCGTTTTCACCATGCGTGACATCGATGAGCGGGGCATGCGTACCGTGATGGAAGAAGCTCTGCGCCTGGCCGGTCGCGGGACCGCTGGCTATCACATTTCGCTCGACATGGACTGGATCGATCCCGAAGACGCGCCCGGGGTGGGCACTCCGGTGCGCGGCGGCGCCACGTATCGCGAAGCTCATCTGGCGATGGAAATCATTGCCGATCACGGACGCATGCTGAGCTTTGAGATCGTGGAAGTGAATCCCGTGATCGATGAGCACAACCGGACGGCGGACCTGGCGGTGGAGCTGGCGCTGTCGGCCTTTGGGAAGAAGATTCTGTAAGAGACTATGAAAAAGCTTCGGGTCGGCATTCTTTTCGGTGGGCGCAGCGGGGAGCATGAAGTTTCGCTGCTCTCGGCTGCGTCGGTTCTCAACGCTATCGACAGGGATAAATACGAGGTGGTGCCCATCGGCATCACCAAGGACGGGCGCTGGCTGACGGCGGATGACGCCGAGAACCTGCTGCAGGGCAAGCTGGTGCTTGAGCCCCGCCAGTTGCGGGCTGGCGATCCTGAAACTACTCCGGCTGCGGCGGTGCTTGCCCGGGGAGAGTCGGTGGTGGTGCCGCCTGAGCCCGTGCACCGGCAGAGCGGGCTAGTCCCTTTTCAGACAGATGCGGCGCTGACGCGGCGTGCCAGCGACCGTGCCATCAACGTCGATGTGATTTTTCCTGTGCTGCATGGCACGTTCGGCGAAGATGGAACGATTCAGGGTCTGCTCGAACTGGCGGACATCGCTTATGTGGGCGCGGGCGTGCTGGGGTCGGCTGCAGGCATGGACAAAGACATCATGAAGTCTTTGTTTATTGCTGCGGGAATCCCCATTGTGAAGCATGTCACCATTCTGCGCGGCGCGTGGGAGAAAGAGCCGAAGCGAGTCCAGAAAGTCGTGGAGAGCGAGCTGAAGTATCCCGTGTTTGTGAAGCCGGCGAACCTGGGATCGTCGGTCGGGATCAGCAAGGCACACGACCGCAAGGAACTCGGGCCGGCCATTGAGGAAGCGGCGAAATTCGACCGCAAGATTGTGATCGAGCAAGGTGTGGGCGGGAAGAAGAACAAGGCGCGCGAGATCGAGTGCTCGGTGCTGGGCAACGACGAGCCGGTGGCCTCCGTCCCCGGCGAGATTGTTCCCGTGAAGGAGTTCTACGATTACAACGCCAAGTATCTCGACGAAGGATCCGAACTGATCATTCCTGCGAAGCTCACCAAGGCAGAAATCAAAAGAGTTCAGGAACTGGCGGTGCGGTCCTTCAAAGCGGTGGACTGCTCCGGGCTGGCGCGCGTGGATTTCCTGATGGAGCCTGGGTCGTCTAAGGAGAGCGGGGGAAAGTCGCGGAAGATTTATTTGAACGAGATCAACACCATGCCGGGATTCACGGCAATCAGCATGTATCCCAAGCTATGGGCGGCGTCGGGGCTCGAATATGCGGACCTGATCGACAAACTGATCCAGCTTGGTCTGGAGCGGCACGCGGACAAGAAGAAGAATCAGTACAGCCGGTAGAGCTCGGACGTGCGACCTCAGCCTTACGCTTCCTGAAACCGCCCCATCTGCTACGAAAACTGCAGGTTTTGATTTTTCTGCCGATGTCATAGGCATGACCGGTAATCGCCTTCGCTACCTGACTGCGGACGATTGGGTCTTAATTCAAGCGAAGGCGGTGCGGCGCACCTTCAAGCTGGGGGACGAGATCATCCGGCAGGGCGCTTGGGGCGACAGCATCTACATCATCCGCCGGGGTGAAGCTTCGGTTGAATTGGCCGGGACGGGGTCCAGGGCGATTGTGGCCGCGCTCGGTCCGGAAGACGTCTGCGGCGACATGGCTTTTCTGGAGCAGGGTAAAGCCACCGCGACCGTGATTGCAAAGGAGGAAGAGGTCGAAGTCGACGAAATAAACGTGCACGCGCTACGTGGGATATTGGAAGCTTTTCCCCGACTCGCCTCCCGCTTTTACCGGTCACTGGCGCTGGTCCTGGTACAGCGACTGAAGGTTACTACTGGGGAATTGGCCCGGGAGATGGCGCTTCGCGACCTTCGCGAGTAGTACATTCCCCCGGACCACTCAAGAGCGAAATTTCAGATTGACGAACCCCAAGTGGCTGTGTAGCATTATGAGGACAAGTTTGCCTTTCGGGGCAGACCTGAATTTCATGCAGAGTGGCTGAGGGACGAGCCCTGTGACGCCACGGCAACCGGATCGGGATCATATATCCCGACCGCCAGGTGCCAACTCCCGCCCGGAAACGGGGAACATGAGATTCGGATGCGAAAGCTTATTTTTATTTGCATTCCGATAACCTCTTTTCCTTTTTCCTGGGAAAAGAGGCCTTTGTATTTTAGGGCACTTTTCTCCGGCTCGTCCTCAGCTATTCGCTGCTGTAAAGAACAAAGAAAGCGAGTAGCCCGATGTCCAAATACGACGGTCATCAATACGACGCCCAAGCTCACTACGAATTGCGCTGCCGGGAATGCGGCCGACGATGGGGAAACCAGCCCCGCTCGATCTGCGACGAGTGTTTCTCTCCTCTGGAAATCGCTTACGACTACGACTGGATTCGATATCTGCTGGGCGAAGGGTCCCTTGACCAGCAAAGATCCAGCCGTGAGCGCATCGCGCAGCGTCCGCCGAACATGTGGCGTTATGCCGAATTGCTGCCGCTGCCCGCGGGTTTTGAGCCCCGGCTGCCGGTCGGATTCACGCCACTCTTCCTGGCGCCGCGCCTGGCTGCGCGACTGGCCGGCAATGGCGACGCGAAGATCGCGGAGCGGAACCTCTACATCAAGAACGATGCCGTCTGCCTGCCCACGTTGAGCTTCAAGGATCGCGTGGTGGCAGTGGCGCTCGCACAGGCGCAGGCTTTTGGATTCGATACAGTGGCGTGTTCTTCCACCGGGAATCTGGCCAATGCAGTGGCCGCGCATGCGGCGCGCCTCGGACTGAAGGCCTGGATCTTCATTCCATCCGATCTCGAGCCTGCAAAGATTCTCGGTACGCAAGTCTTTGGAGCGAAGGTGGTGCGCATCGCGGGCAACTACGATCAGGTGAACCGCCTGTGCTCGCAGATTGCTGAAGAGCGGCGCTGGGGCTTCGTCAACGTGAACCTGCGGCCCTACTACGCTGAGGGATCGAAGACGGTGGGCTTCGAAATCGCGGAGCAGTTGGGCTGGCGTCTGCCCGATAACGTGGTCGTGCCTATGGCCGGCGGGTCGTTGATCACGAAGATTAAAAAGGCGTTCGACGAACTCAGCAAGCTTGGCTTGGTGGAGGAGAAGCCTGTGAAGTTCTTTGGCGCGCAGGCTACCGGGTGCTCCCCGATTTCGACGGCGGTGAAGACCGGCAGCGCGGAGATTGATCCGCAGAAGCCGGCGACCATCGCGCGTTCGCTCGCCATCGGCAATCCCGCCGATGGGCACTATGCCATCAAGACCGTCAAGCATAGCGGAGGATGGAGTGAGGACGTGAGCGACCCCGAAGTGATCGATTCGATTCGTCTGCTGGCGGAAACGGAAGGGATCTTCACCGAGACCGCCGGCGGCGTGACCGTGGGTACGGCGGGCAAGCTCTATCGCCAGGACCGCATCCTGCCCGAGGAAACGACGGTCTTGTGCATTACCGGAAACGGCTTGAAGACCACCGACGTGCTCGCCGGCGTCTATGAGATAGAGCGTCCGATCGCGCCCAAGTTGGCGGAGTTCGAGAAGTATCTGCACGAAACGCTGGACGGCGTTGAGGTCGCAAAAGAAGCTGCGGCCACGGTGGGAGCGTAGCGGAGGCATAACATGGCGATTACGGTACAAATTCCGACCGCTCTGCGGCGGCACACAGCGGGTGTAGGCTCGATCGCGTGCGCGGCCACGAACATCGGAGAACTGTTCTCCGTCCTGGATGAAAAGTTTCCGGAGCTTAAGCCTCACCTGCGCGACGAGGCGGGAAAGGTACGCCGATTCCTCAATATCTACGTGAATGAGGAAGACATCCGCTTCCTGGGCGGGCCGGACTACATCTTTAGCGATGGGGATGAAGTGCTGCTGGTTCCGTCGATCGCGGGCGGAGCGCAATAGTCCTCGGCCTTCCAGATCCCGCGTTACAATCCCCACCCGATAATGTATAATCTATCTAACTAACTGGTTAATTAAGTCATGGCCCAACTCTTCCGTCCTCGCCAACACCCTCCCCGCATGGGCTCGCGCGGGCAGCCGGAGGAGAGCCGCGCCGCCATCCTGAAAGCGGCTGCAAAAGAGTTTGCCGCACACGGCATTGCCGGAGCCCGCACCGACGCCATTGCGCGCGCGGCACGGGTGAACAAGGCCCTGCTCTATTACTACTTCAAAGACAAGGAAACGCTCTACGGCGCGGTGCTCGACAATGCGTTTTCCGGGATGAAGACCAAAGTTTTCCAAGTACTCGACAGCGATTTGCCGCCGCGCGAGAAGATCATGGCCTACGTAGGCGCGTATTTCGACTTCATTGCCTCAAACCAGATTTATCCCAAGCTGATGCAGCGCGAAATGATGCGGGCGCGCGAAGGCCAGTCGGAACATATCGACCGGCTGGTGAAGACCTATTTTCAGCCGATCTTCCGGCGGGTGGCCGAGTTGCTGCACAAGGGAATCGCGGAAGGTGAATTCCGGCAAGTTGATCCGGCGCACTTCGTTCCTTCCATGGTGGCGATGATCGTCTTCTATTTCAGTAGCGCCCCGGTGATCCAGCGGATCGTGCGGTTCAATCCGCTGGCGCCGCAACGGATCGCGGAGCGCCGGGTCGCAGTTCTCGACTTTATCTCCGCGGCGCTGTTTGAGCCGCGTGCCAGCGCAGGAGTACGCAGATGAGTGCTCGTAACCGGTTCTTCATTCTTCTTGGCATCATCTTCGTGATCGCTGCGATTTACTACACTTTCTCCACCGATCATTCGAAGGACCTCGTGCTCATCGGCACTGTCGACTCGAACCAGGTGATCGTCAGCGCGCAGGTGGAAGGCCGTATCCAGAAGCTGCTGGTCGACGAAGGCACGCCAGTGAAGGCCGGAGACTTGATCGCCGTACTCGATCCTTCTGAGCTGCAGACGCAGGAGGCGGCGGCTGCGGCGAACATCGCCAGCTTGCAGCACAAGGTTTCCGAGATGCAGCACACCGAGGAATCCACATCAGGGTCCACGTCGAGCGACGTGGTCAATGCCCAGGCCAAACTTGCATCGGCGAAGGCGCAACTTCAGCAGGCGAAGGCAACGCTCGATCGAACTGACAGTGACAGCCGGCGCGCGATCGAACTGGCCAAAGCGGGCGTAGCCTCCGAACAAGAACGTGTGCAGGCCGAAACCAACTTGCGAGCGGCGCAGGCAACCGTGCAGGCTCAACAGGATCTGGTAAAAGCTGCGGAGGCCGACTTGAGCTCCGCCATGGCGCGCACCCATCAAGCCAATGCTGCCAAGAGCACGGTGGAAGCCACACGGTCTGATCTCAAGACCGCGGTCGCGCAGAAGAATCAGGCCGCGGTGCGGCTCGGCTACACGAATGTTTATGCGCCCGTGAGTGGCACGGTTTCGGTACGCGCGGCGCGGCAGGGAGAAGTGGTCAACATCGGCGCGCCCATTGTGACCATCGTCGATCTGACCGATACATGGGCACGCGCGGCGATCCCGGAGACCTACGCGGACCACATCGGCTACGGCGACGTGCTGCGCGTCCGGATGCCGGGAGGGACGATCACCAGCGGCAAGGTTTTCTTCAAGGGAGTGGAAGGCGACTTCGCAACTCAGCGCGATGTGAGCCGGCGCAAGCGCGATATCAGGACGATCGTGTTGAAAGTCCGGTTGGATAATCCCAAGGGCGCGTTTGTGCCGGGGACGACGGCCGAGGTGCTGGTTTCGCCGGAGCAGTTGAAAGGCGGCACTCCGCAGAGTGCTGCTGCGGGGCAGCAATGATGCCCGAACCATACGCGATCGCAGTCGAGCACATCGTCAAAAAGTACGGCGACTTCACCGCCGTCGACGATGTTTCCTTCAACGTGAAAGAAGGCGAAATCTTCGGCCTGCTGGGGCCGAACGGGGCTGGCAAGTCGACGCTGATCCGCATGATGACCACGCTGATTCCGATCACTGCGGGGAAGGCGAGCATCCTTGGGCATGACGTGGCCAAAGATCCCGACGCGGCGCGGCGAACCATCGGCGTGATCCCGCAGGCGCTGACCAGCGATCTCGATCTTACCGTGGAAGAAAATCTGAACATCTACGCCAAGCTCTACGACGTGCCGGCGAAAGAAAGGAGGCGCTCGATCGAGGAGTTGCTTGGACTGGTGGATCTGACCAAGTGGCGCGACGCGCAGACCAAGACGCTCTCCGGCGGAATGCGGCGGCGGTTGGAGATTGCTCGCGGGCTGGTACATCATCCGAAAATCTTTTTCCTGGACGAGCCCACCACAGGGTTGGATCCGGTTTCCCGCGTTGCGGTATGGGAGATGCTGGGCAACATCAAGAGCCAGCGGCAGCTCACCATTCTGATCACCACGCACTACATGGACGAGGCCGACCGGCTGTGCGATCGCATCGCCATCGTCGACCACGGCAAACTCGTCGCCCTGGATGCGCCCATGGCGCTGAAAGCCAGCGTGCCAGGGTCGAACGTGATTGAAGCGCAGTTCGAGAATCCTCCAGACGATTGGGAACAGCGCCTGCACACGCTCGACGAAGTCACGTCGGTGCAGCATGAGGGCGCCGGGATGTATCGAATCCTGACCGGCAATGGCTCGCGAACAACCACTGAACTGGTTGAGATGGCCGTCGAAGCCGGGGTTGCCGTGAAATCGCTGTCGGTGCAGAACACCACGTTAGACGATGTTTTTGTGCATTACACAGGCAGGCAGTTGCGCGACGAACTGGTAAAGGCTTACGCCTTCACCATGCCGCAGCGGCCGGGATTGCAGCCATGAACCACTCGGGCTGAAGTTATGAACCGAATGATGGCCATTGTCGAGCGCGAGATGCGCAAGTTCTTCCGTTCGCCGGCGCTGATGCTGGCGTCCATGATTTTCCCCCTGGTACAGCTCATCATCCTGGGCAACGCGTTCGGCGGGAAGATTCGCGATGCCCGCGTCGCCATCGTCGATCAGGACGGAGGCACGCAGGCCCTTCGAGTTCGCGAGGCTTTCGATTCCGTGCGCGCCAACATCCGCACTTTCGTCCCAGTGAATTACGACAGCGATAAGCAGGCTGTGGAAGATGTGCGCAACGGCAAGCTTGAGGGCGCAGTAATCATTCCGGCACAGTTTTCGCGGCGAGTGTACGAGACAAACCACCCTCGGATCGCGGTGGTCGTGGACAACAGCGACAACTTCATGAGTTCCGCCATCGAGTCGGAACTCACTGAACTGACCAACGCGCTGAATCAGCCCACGGTCGAGCCCCGCATCCTGCAGCAAACCGCCCTCGATATCGTCGAACTCTACCCTTACATCGAATACATGAAGTATCTGCTGCCGGGCTCGCTGGTGCTGGCCATGTTTGTGTCGGTGATGATCGGCGGCGGAATGCTTTACATCGACGACAAGGCGCGCGGCGTGCATGAAGGCTACCTGGTTACGCCCATCACCAAGCTCGAACTGGTGCTGGGGCTCAACCTGGCGGGCGCGATCAAGGCGGTGATGACGGGCGTGATCATTACGGTGATTGGATCGCTGATTGCCGGCGTGAGCACGATTTTCAATCCAGTCACCGTGATCGGGCTCTTGATCATGATCGTTCTCACCGCGCTGGCTTTTAACACAATGATGTTTCTGTTGATGGTAAGGATCGAAGATCCGCTGGTGCCGCGGGCCATGTTCGGAATTCTCAACACGCTGCTGTTTTTTCCCAGCGGTTCGGTCTATCCCGTGCAGGCATTTCCGCCGTGGTTGCGGGCGATCGCCAGGGTTGACCCTTTCACCTACGCCGTCGATGGCTTCAAGTGTCTGCTGCTGAAAGAGACGACACTATCGGCGGTCTGGGGCGACATGCTGTACCTTACGATTTTTGCCGCCATTACCCTCGGGATCGCGATTCCACTGTTCAAGCGCACGCTGTGAAGCATTCACCGCCGAGCACGCCGAGAGCGCAGAGGAACATCGAGGCCAAACCAATTCAATCCTTCATGTGGTTCTCGGCGTTCTCGGCGTACTCGGCGGTGAATGCTCTTGGAACTTTTGACATGTTCGAAGTGTCCGGTATTCTAGAGAGGTATGACCCTACTGGACGCCAAAGAGTACCATCCCGAAAAAGAACGGAAGAAAAGGGACCGGATTATTTCGGCAATCGTGCTGGCTCTGCTCCTGGCTCTCGTCGTCTGGTGGAACCGCTTCTGGCCGGAAAAACACATTGCGGACAAATTCTTCTCCTCGCTGCAGAAGCAGAATTTCGAGACTGCCTATGGGATTTACTTTTCCGACCCTGAGTGGAAACAGCATCCGCAGAATCACGCGCAGTATCCGCTCAACGAGTTCCGGCAAGATTGGGGACCGGGCAGCCAGTGGGGCATCGTCAAGGCCTATCGGATTTATGGCGCCAGTAACTGCCCCGGCGGTGGAACTGGGGTGGTCATCGACCTGATCGTGAACGATCGCGCGCAACACGCCCAGTTGTACGTGGATAAAACCGATAAGACAATCAGCTCACCGCCGTGCGATCTGGAATTTCGCTAGGACCCACCTGCGAAATGCTCCAGCGTTTTCGTAAGAGAGGCCTCATCGCCAACATTCACGCAAGTCCTCGACCTATCAATCTGCCGCATCAGCCCGCACAGGACTTTCCCCGGCCCGATTTCCACGAAAGTCTGCACGCCCTCCCTGATCAGCAGCCGCATTGATTGTTCCCACTTCACCGAGCCCGTTACCTGGCCGACGAGCGTGGCGCGCGCTCTCTGCTCGTCGCTGACCGAGGACGCTTCCACATTGCAAACGATAGGGTACGCAGGCCTCTGCATCTTCAGCGCATTCAAGTCCACTTCCAAGCGGTCTTGTGCGGGCTTCATCAACGAACAGTGGAAGGGTGCGCTCACGGGCAGCAACTTTGCGCGCTTCGCTCCACGCTCATCGGCCAGTTTCGCTCCACGCTCAACCGCCGCGGTGTTACCGGAGATCACAATCTGTTCCGGTGAATTAATATTCGCTGGAGAGCAGACTTCGCCTTGCGCCGCATCTTCGCACACAGCGGCAACCTTCGCCAATTCCATGCCTAGGATTGCCGCCATGGCCCCCACTCCCACCGGGATCGCCTCCTGCATATATTTTCCGCGATTGCGCACGGTGCGCACAGCATCGGCAAAGCTCATCGTCCCCGCGGCCACGTGTGCCGAATACTCGCCCAGGCTGTGGCCGGCCACAAAGCTCGGCTTGGGGATGCGGCTCTCAAGAACTCTCAACGCAGCGATCGACACGGTGAGAATCGCGGGCTGCGTGATCTCGGTCAGGCGCAACTGTTCTTCCGGGCCTTCAAAACACAATTGCGACAATTTGTAGCCCAACGCCTCGTCGGCTTCTTCAAACGTCTGCCGCGCGACGGGATACTTCTCAGCGAGATCCTGGCCCATGCCCACGGCTTGCGAGCCCTGGCCGGGGAAAATGAATGCGATCCTGCCGTTATTTGATGCTGATCCGTTGCTTGATTCCGTCATGATTGTGCGAAGTTAGTGAGCGGGCGCGACTTCCACTTCACGCGGTGCGGGGTGAAGCGCCGCCAGCCCCTGCTCAATCGACTGATTGATCCGCCGTTCGGAGAACTCCGCTGCCACCCGCACCGCATTCTTGATCGCGTTCGCATTGGACGAGCCATGGGTGACGATGCAGACGCCCTTCAGCCCCAACAGCGGCGCGCCGCCGTATTCAGTATGGTCAATGCGCTTTTTGAAATCGGAAAACGCGCTGCGCGAAAGCATGTAGCCAACTTGCCGCGAAATCGTTGCTTTCAGTGATTCTTTCAGTACCGTGCGCACCAGGTTCGCCACACCCTCAGAAACTTTGAGCGCCACATTGCCCACAAATCCGTCGGCAACAATCACATCGACGTGCCCATTGAACAGGTCCCGGCCTTCCACATTGCCCACAAAATTCAAAGGCAACTGTTTTAACAGCTGGAAAGATTCGCGCGTCAACTCGTTGCCCTTGGTTTCCTCTTCGCCGATGGAAAGCAATCCCACCCGCGGCCGTTTGCCGGCGGAAAAACTCGAGCGGGGCATGGTGTGGCCAAACATCGAGCGGAAATAAATCTCACCCATCACGGCGAACTGCTCGAGATTATGCGGCTTGCAATCCACATTCGCGCCGACATCGAGCAGAATTGCCGCCGTGCCCGGAGCCGTGGGAAAAACCGCCGCCAGCGCCGGACGGTCCACGCCATGCAATGCGCCCAGAACCATCTTTGCCGTGGCCATTGCGGCGCCGGTATTGCCGGCCGTGACGAAGCCCGCCGCTTGTCCTTCGCGCACCAGCCGCAGCCCTACGCGCATGGAGGAGTCGCGCTTGGCGCGCACCGCCTGCACCGCCTTATCTTCCATGGTAATGACTTCACTGGCGTGGACGATATCGATGGGCAGCTGGGCGGCGGCCGGGTGACGGTCCAGTTCCGCCTTGATCGTGGCTTCTGGACCGACCAGCAGGACACGCACGCCGTAATTGCGCGCGGCGTGGATTGCGCCTTCGACCTCGGGCTTGGGAGCCCGGTCCGAACCCATCGCATCCAGCGCGATCACGCTAGGCATGGTGGCAGGAAATTAGCTGGCTTCCTCAACGGCCACAACTTCGCGGCCTTTATAGTAGCCGCACTTGGCGCAAGCACGATGCGGCATCTTCTTCTCGTGGCAGTTGGGACACTCCGACAGCGAGTGGCTCTTCAGAGCATCGTGCGCCCGTCGGGTCGACGTGCGCTTCTGGGAATGTCTTCGTTTCGGATTCGGCATGGTCTATGAATTCCTCTCGCCGAGGCCCTTCGGCCTCGCATGAAATCAATCTCTCAATGTAATTGTCATCCTGAACAAGCGTTCTTTGCGCAGTGAAGGATCCCGGCTCTTAATGCGCCAGCTTGCCGCGGATTTCCTTTAACGCCGCCCATCGCGGTTCTTCCACAGACACAGCGCACGAGCACTGTTCCTGGTTCAGGTTCTTGCCGCAGTGCGGGCACAGTCCCTTGCAATCGTCCCGGCACGTCACCTTCAGCGGGGCGGCCAACAGTACCTGTTCGCGCACCACATCATCGAGCAGAAGTCCCTCGCCCTCATAATAGCTGATCTCGGCTTCCGCGTCGGTCACCGACATTTCGTCCCGCCCCGCGTCCGCCCCCAGAGGACGATATAACAGGTCGAACTCGCGCTTCACATCCTGGGTAAGCGGCTCCAGACAACGCGCGCAACTCATTTCCAGGCTGGTCGCCAGCCGGCCCCGGATGCGTATGTCTTGGATTATCTTGTGCTTGCCGTGATGCTCCTCGACCAGGTCCGCCCGCCCGCCGCTCTCGATCGGCGTGACTTGCCGGTAATCCGTTCCCAGGTCGATCACGCCCGGCGCGAACTTCTCCGCAAACTCTACGGGATGAAGTTCCAAGTCTTTGATCTCGAAGAACATCGGGAACCTCCGCGCACCATCCAGTTGCCGCCCCAGGCCCGCGGAAGCGCGCCAAGAAGGCGCAAGTACCGCAAGGAGCAAGAGTTAAGGATAAAGGTGACAGAAAGCAGTGTCAAGGCGGAAGACAGAGTTAGGTCTATATGGTTATGATATACTTTTCATATGGATTCAATATGCCAGCACTTTACGTAGAAAAGATACCGGACGAACTCTATCGGGCGCTTCGCAAACGCGCCCGCGATAATCGCAAGTCGATTGCCGCGGAAGTGATTTCCCTCCTGGAGCGCAACGTGCCCACCGCCAAAGAGTTGCAGCGGCGACGCGAATTCTACAAACGAATGGCGGAACTCCGCGCCCGTCAGCCTGAGAGCCCCGGCCCCTTTCCCACAGTTGAGGAGATGATCCGCGAGGATCGGGATCGTTGATCGCTCTTGTGCTCGACGCTAGCGTAGCGGCAAAGTGGGCAGTACCGTCCGCGAAAGAACCGCTCACCCTCGAATCCCTACAACTGCTAAAACGCTATACGGCAGGAGAACTCAACTTCATCGTTCCGGATGTGTTCTGGGCTGAGGTGGGCAACGTCTTGTGGAAAGGGGTTCGCCAGCGAAGATGGTCGCAGGCCGTCGCGGAACGCGCGGCCTTGGACATGAGGAACCGGAACTTCTTCACCGTGTCATCCCTGGAGTTGCTGGCCGAAGCTCTAGAAATCGCTTTTGCCCACGACCGCAGCGTCTACGACTGCCTCTACGTCGCCCTGGCCATTCAGTTCAAGACCGAGATGATCACCGCGGACGAGCGCCTGGCCAACGCTCTGGCTGCGCGTTTGCCGGTAAAATGGCTGGGCGCGTTTGCGGTTGAGTAGAAAGCTCCCTAACCGCAACTCATTTCCCCGCTGCGGCTTTACTAAGCCCCAGCGCCCGCAGCGTGATTTCATCCGGCACGCTCCGCCCGTCTTTTTTCGTAACCACGCCGAAGCTTCCCGAGTAATCCCACATCGTCCAGCCCACTCCGTGCCGTTCCAAAGCGGTGCGCACATCGTGAATCCACGCCTCACGATCCTGTGGATCAGCATATTCACGGTAGACGCCGAACTCGTTACACACCACCGGAACCTCGCGCTGCCGCGCCCACTCCGCGACTTGCGTGATCTCGGCATCAATGCGCGCCGCATCCCAGTGATCCTGTCCATAGCGGATCACTGCCAGGCGATCCACCGCATCGGGCACTCCCGCGGCCACTTTCGCGGCCGATTCCGGCGACGACGGATAATGCAGCCCTTTCACCCAGTGCCAGAAATACGCTCCCCAAGTCGCACCCTGGTGCGTGAAGATGTGCGGCGCATAGAAATGAAAGGTGTAAATCACGTTGGCATCCCGCAGGGGCTCGAGAAAAACCAGTTCATCATCGTCCGACCAGCGCGCTCCTGCCGCGATCATCGTGTGCTGCGGAGCGCCTTGGCGAATCGCCGCCGCCAGCTTCGCCTGCACTCCGTACCAGCGGTAGCGATCGGAAAACTCCGGCTCATTCAGAATTTCAAAGAACACCCGCTCCGCATCCCAAGTCGAATAGTGCCGCGCCAGCGCTCGCCAGAAGTCGGCGAACTCCTGCACAAAGCTGTCGTCCTTCGCCAGTCGCGTTTTGAAATCGCTGTCCGGATGCAGATCGATCACCACCGCCAGCCCCTGATCCAGAATCATCTTCACCGCAGCGTCAAGATATCCCAGATACTCCGCCGGAATTTCGTCGGGCCGATGATTCGGCATCATTGGTTGCGGATCAACGCTCAGCCGTACATGATCGAAGCCCATGGATTTGATCAGCGCCATGTCTTGCGCCGTGGTCCAACTCTGGAAGTGTTCCTTCGTGTACCCACGCTTGTCATAAACCTGCGCGAACCATTCGCTGGCATTGATGCCACGCCGCAGGTGCGCCAGCCGCGATGCGGGAACAGACGAGGCTGACTGTATGGAGGAACCGGGCGCAACGGTCTGGGCAGGCAAGAAACTCGCGCCCAGCCCGCCCAGAGAAACCAGCAGAGCGGCGCACCGAATAATCCACAGACATTTCATGCTGAAGTATTCAGACCCAGACGTTAATGCTCTTCTTCGCGACCTTAGCGAATCCTTAGCGACCTTTGCGGTTAAAAGCTCCCGCGTCCGACGCCACAAAACTCCGCCGCGCCCTCAACCCAAAATCGGCAGCGCCCGAATCCTCTTCTTCGTCGCCGCATAAATCGCGTTGCACAGCGCCGGTGCCAGCGGGGGCACGGACGGTTCTCCAATCCCCGTCGGCGACTCCGTACTTGGCACCGCATAGACCTCCACAACCGGAGTCTCCTCCATACGCAGCGGCGTGTAGTCGTCGAAATTTCCCTGCACCACGCGCCCTTTCTCGATTGTGATCTTCGCCCGCAGCGCATTCGACAGCGCGAAAACAATCCCGCCCTGAATCTGCTGCTCCATAATGCTGGGATTCACCACCTGCCCGCAATCCACCGCAGCCACCACGCGATGCACTCGCGGTACGTCATTCTCCATGCTGATCTCCACCACCTCGGCCATGTAGGAAGAAAAGCATCCGAAGCAGGCGATCCCGCGAAAGCGCCCCGCTGGCAAAGCATTCTTCCATCCTGCCTTCTCCGCCGCCAGTTGCAGCACGCCGCGCATCCGAGCCGTGTGCCAGGTCGTCGTGAAGTACTGGATGTCCCGATCTTTGGCAAGCATATGAAGCCGGTACTCCAGCGGATCCTTCCCGGCCGCCGCCGCCAGTTCATCGATGAAACTCTCGCTCGCGAATCCCGCCTGCAGCGCATACACCGACCGCATCCATCCCAGGGGCACGGGTGTCTCGGCAATCACAGTCTCGATCGAAACGTTTTCCACTCCATAAACGAATGCCGCTTCATCCGGCAGATCCGGATCGACGCCGCCCGGGACCGGCTGGCCCTTCTGCCCGGCAATAGTCGGCGCGATGATCCGATGCGTGAATGCCACCGGCCACCCCGCGCCATCCAGCACCGCGCTCAATTGATGCAGGCTGGCCGGACGGTACGTCGAAAATCGCATATCATCTTCACGCGTCCAAATTACTTTCACCGGGGCGTTAATCGCCTTCGACACCAGCGCCGCTTCCACCGCGTAGTCGTACTCCA
>Ga0210404_10000119_pt1 | contig 53109 bp, 47 predicted proteins | sample IncBWH28MmetaG_FD_155455 | JGI IMG/M metagenome (GOLD analysis project Ga0210404, IMG submission 155455) | Forest soil microbial communities from Barre Woods Harvard Forest LTER site, Petersham, Massachusetts, United States - Inc-BW-H-28-M | ecosystem: Environmental > Terrestrial > Soil >... | reverse complement strand
GTGTTACGCACCCGTGCGCCACTCTCATGGATAGCAAGCTACCCAATCCCGTCCGACTTGCATGTATTAGGCCTGCCGCTAGCGTTCATCCTGAGCCAGGATCAAACTCTCCATTGTAAAATGTTCTCGTTTGCTCACTGACCCTATTATTAATAATAGAATCTGTAAAAAAAATTATTCCTTCTACAGTATCCCGCTTTCTCTTCTTTTCATAACTCGCCTTCGAAGCTTTCACCTCTCAAGCCGTTACGCTACATGATTATCTATCCTTTATAAGAACTTGTCGCCTTTCCCGTCCCGGTTCTGGCTTATAGGTTATCACCTTTAACAGTGATCACTTTTTCAATTTTTAATCCCGGAAATCGCTTCCGGACTTTCGCTTATTCAGCGCCCCTTCGTTTTGGGATTGCAAAGGTAAGAACCTTTTTTGTTACTGCAAACTTTATTTTTTAATTATTTTCAGCTTGCTTTCGAAGAACAATCCGCTACCTCATTTGCGGGCTGCAAAGGTACGCAGACTTTCGGCTTTTACAAGCCCCGCCTGCAAAAAAACAATGGTGTATTTATAACACTTTGCAAATCAACGAGAAAAAGTTTGCGGTGCGCCGTTTGCAGTTGGCAGCTGTATTAAAAACAGCAAACTGCGCGCTGCAAACTGTAAACTCCCCCACTTCTGTTAAAAGATGTTAAATGATACCTATATATATACCGTACCCCGAACCGGCGTTATATATTAGCCGACTAAATAAATAATTGACTGATTTATAATATTCACCTATCTTTGCAAAATGTTTAAAAAGCAACTAATTTTTTTAGCCAGTGTATTTATTCTATTAACAATAGTACTGGGCAGTTGTAAAAGTAAATATGAAAAACTTCGGGCAAGTAACGATAATGCCAAAAAATACTCCGAAGCCATTAAACTATACAATAAAAAAGAGTATTCGAAAGCTTTGGGCTTGTTTGAAGGCCTGGTAACGCGTTACCGCGGGCAAGAACAAGCTGAAGACCTGTATTACTACTACGCGTATACCAACTATAAATTAAAAGACTATACATCAGCAAGGTACCATTTCAAGACCTTTGCCGATACCTACCCTTCGAGCTCAAGAGCCGAAGAGTGCCGGTTTATGTGGGGGTATTGCTTTTACCTGGATTCGCCCATTTTTTCGCTTGACCAGGAGAACACCAGCAAAGCTATCGAATCATTGCAGCTATTTATCAACCTGTATCCGAAAAGCGACCGTGTTGCCGAGGCCAGTAAACTTATTCAAAACCTGCGCGATAAACTGGAGCAAAAAGCTTATGCCAATGCCAAATTGTATTTAACGATAAGTGATTACCAGGCAGCTACTATTGCGTTTAACAATATGCTGCGCGATTACCCGGATACTAAATATGCTGAAGAGCTTGAATTTTTGACCATCAGGGCACAATACCTGTATGCGCAGCATAGCAGGGAAGACTTCCAGGAGGAACGTTATAACCAGGCCATTGTTTATGCAAACCAGTTTGTTGATAAATATCCAGGCAGCAAATACTTAAAAGAAGCTAACCAATATAAAAAGGACAGTGAACAAGGAATAGTAAAAACTAAATATATTTTAGCTGAGGCACTAACTAACGCCCGGCTGGCTAATAAAATAGCTAAAAAAGACACGACTAAAACCCAGCCTCCCTCTGAAAAGGGGAACGAAAACAGAAAAATTCCAAATTAAAAAAGATATGAGCAATAATATTAATAAGCCTGCACCGGCAAGCAGTACAGTAACCCGCGATTTACGCGATTTAGATGTAAAAACCGACAATATTTACGAATCGCTTGTAATAATGTCAAAGAGAGCTAACCAGATCTCAAACAACGTAAAAGAAGAACTGCATCAAAAGCTTTCGGAATTTGCTTCATCAAATGATAATCTTGAAGAAGTTTTCGAAAACCGCGAGCAAATCGAAATATCCAAACATTACGAAAAAATGCCAAAGCCTTCATTAGTGGCTGTACAGGAATTTTTGGAAGATAAGATCTATTACCGCAACCCGGCAAAAGAGCAATAGTTCTTTTTTAAGGTCAAATTTTAAAAGTCAAAAGTCAGAACTGGGTTTATCCCGTTTTGGGTTTTGACTTTTGGCATATATATAAGCCGGCTGGTTTGCCGGTTTTTTCTTATTTTTACGAAATGCTCCAGGGTAAAAACATTATTTTAGGGATTTGCGGAAGTATAGCTGCCTACAAGTCAGCATTGCTGGTCCGCTTATTCATAAAGGCAGGGGCCAATGTACAAGTGGTAATGACCCCGGAGGCTACCAATTTTATTACCCCGCTCACGCTATCCACACTTTCAAAAAAACCGGTGCTGGTTGATTATTTCACTCCCGAAAATGGTGAGTGGAACAATCACGTGGAATTGGGCCTATGGGCCGACCTGTTTGTGATCGCCCCGGCAAGCGCCAATACCCTTGCCAAAATGGCCCATGGATTATGCGATAATTTATTGCTCGCCGTTTACCTTTCGGCAAAATGCCCCGTATACTTCGCGCCCGCTATGGATCTTGATATGTGGAAACATAGCGCCACTAAAAAGAATATCAGCAAACTGCAGCCCTTCGGGAACGTGCTTATTCCCCCCGGTACCGGCGAGTTAGCCAGCGGACTGAATGGTGAGGGACGTATGGCCGAGCCAGAAGAGATCATTAACTTTTTATTGGCTGATGTAAAAAAAAAACTTCCCTTAGCTGACCAAAAAATACTGGTTACCGCAGGTCCTACTTATGAAGCTATCGACCCTGTGCGGTTTATCGGCAACCATTCATCAGGTAAAATGGGTTTTGCTATCGCCGATGAACTGGCGGCCATGGGTGCAGTAGTTACCTTAGTCGCGGGGCCGTCATTAGAAGTCAGCAAACAACGATCGGTCAAACGCGTCGATGTCACATCAGCCGAGGAAATGCTGCACGCCTGTTTAAATCATTTCAAAAATGCAAAAGCCTGTATCATGAGCGCCGCAGTAGCGGATTATACCCCGGTAAATGTATCCCGGCAAAAAATAAAAAAACAGAGCGGTAACTTTACTATCGAGGTAAAAAAAACAACTGATATTTTAAGTCAACTGGGCGGTCAAAAAAAACCAGGGCAGGTACTTGCCGGGTTTGCTTTGGAGACGAATAACGAAGAGCAGAACGCGATCGACAAACTGAAGGCGAAAAATTTAGATTTCATCGTCCTTAATTCGCTGAACGACGAAGGAGCCGGCTTTAAAAAAGATACGAATAAAATAACGATTATCGACCGCAACCTGCAAAAAACGGCGTATGGCCTAAAAAGCAAAGATGACGTTGCCCGCGATATTTGCCATAAAATTGCTGAATTGATAAAAGGATGAAAACATTTGGCCTGTATATTTTACTCACATGCCTATGTGCCGTTGCAGCCGGGCAGGATTTGAATGCGCGCGTACAAATTGTTTCGCCAAAAATACAATCGACCAACAAGCGGGTCTTCCAAACGCTCGAAACCGCGATGAAGGACTTTTTAAACGGCCGCAAATGGAGCGCAGATGCCATTTTGCCCCAAGAGCGGATCGATTGTAATTTTGTATTAAATATTACCGCGTGGGACGGCAGCAGCAACTTTAGCGGAGAGCTGCAGGTACAGTCATCGAGGCCGGTATTTAATTCATCATACACCAGCACATTAATAAATATTAATGATAAGGACATTGATTTTACTTATACCGAAGGCCAGACGATCGACTACACCGATCAAAATTACCAAAGCAACCTGAGCTCGATCATGGCGTTTTATGCCTACATCATTGTTGGCATGGATTACGATACGTTTTCGAGGTATGGTGGCAGTCAGTATTTCTTAGCCGCGCAAACGGTAGTAACTAACGCCCAAACGGGCGGCAGCAAAGGCTGGAAAGCTTTTGACGGCACTATTAACCGTTATTGGCTTTCCGAAAATTTAACCAATTCGCTTTACCAGCCCCTGCGCAGCATTGTATATGATTATCACCGCCAGGGTTTGGATGTAATGGCTGACAATCCCGGAAAGGGACGCAAGGTTATTTCAGCCCTGCTGCCTTTACTCACCCAGGTTGACCGGCAGCGGCTTGGCGCGATGTTTCCCCTCGTTTTCTTTACCGCCAAAAGCGATGAACTGGTATCCATATTCAACAAAGCAGCTTCGCAGGAGCGGCTGCAGGCTATGAACATATTAAGTCAGGTTGACCCGGCCAATGGGTTGAAATACCAGGCGCTGCAAAGGAACTGATCACAGATTTTAAAGATTTGTTTGATTTCGCTGATTTTTGTTTATTACGCCACGGCATTAAATTCGAAATCCCCCTGTAACATTCTCTTTCCCCACACGTCTTTTTTAAATAAATAAAAAATAATTTGCATATACGAAACTTATCGTATATGTTTGTACGAACAAATTCGTATATAGAGAATACAATGGAAATTAAACCAACAGAAAGCGAGCTGGAGATACTGCAGATCATCTGGAAAAAAGGTGAATGCAGCGTCCGCGATGTGCATGAGGAACTGTCAAAAAATAAGGATGCGGGTTATACTACTACTTTAAAACTAATGCAGATAATGCATGACAAAGGTTTAGTTGAACGCGACACTACGGCTAAAACACACTTATATAAGGCAGTGATCACCCGTGAACAGGCGCAGCAAACCGCGCTTGATAAAATTATATCCACCGTATTTAAAGGTTCGACCGCCGACTTAGTGATACAGGCGCTGGGCCATCGGCGGGCGTCGAAAGATGAAATAGAGGCTATAAAAAATTATTTGCGGGAAGCGGAGAATAGAGATTTGAGGTTGGAGATTAGAGATTACAGGGACTAGCAGGCTAACTCATTTAAACCTCCCAAAACAATAAGATCATGGAGACAATACTGTACAACATCAGCCAGGTTTTAGGGATAACCATAATTCATTCGTTATGGCAGGGGCTGCTTATTTATTTCGCGCTGCGAATGGTGTTCATGTTTTCTGCACACCTGTCAGCATCGAAAAGATATTGGCTTGCGGTAACCGGTCTGCTGGCTGTAACCGGCTGGTTTGTTTACACGCTGGCAGACGAAGTTCATATATATAACTGGCTGGCCGTGGCGCCCCCCAAACTATCGGCCATGCCGCTGATGCTTGAGCTACCGCAGGGCATACGCCAGTTTAACGACCAAAGGATACGCTATTATTATAGCATTGAGGAGTACCTGCCTTATATATCCATTGTTTATTTAGCAGGTTTGCTGTTTAACTCCGGTAGGCTGATACTGGGCCGCAGGCGGATCAGTATCATCAAGCAAACCATGAGCATTGATATCCCGCTTCAGCGGAAGATCAGCCAGTTTGCTGAAACGCTTAATATCGACGTTACGGTAAAGGTTGGCTTAAGCAAAATGGTTGATGTGCCCTGCATGGTCGGTTATATTAAACCGATCATCCTTCTTCCGTTTACGCTAAGCACTTACCTCACAGTAGAGGAGATCGAAGCCATATTGCTGCACGAGCTGGCCCACATCAAAAGGAATGATTACATAATGAATTTGCTGCAACAGGTTATATCAACTTTGCTGTTCTTTAATCCATGTGTACAGCTTATCAACAAGATCATCAACGAGGAGCGTGAAAATTGCTGCGATGACCTGGTGATCCAGTCGACGCCCAACCCCATTGTTTACGCAAAGGCGTTATTAAAACTCGAAGAAACGCGCGAAAACAATATGCGCATGGCCCTGGCTGCAACCGGAAAAAAATATTATTTATTAAACAGAATACAACGTATCATGAAAACCCAAAAACCAACTTCAGGCATCCGCCCGGCATTGCTGGCCATGCTTATATTAACTATCGGCGTTGGCTGCATAGCCATGCTCAATCCGCAGATCGCACAGGGTAAAATATCGGTAAAAGCGTTAAAGCCCGCGCTTACCGTTTTGCTGGGCGACACTACACATAAGGCCAAAGCAACGGCATCAAAAAAGAGAACAGCAGCTAAGAAAGATTACAAAGCCAAAAACAAATATAAATTAAACAAAGAGGACAAATGGGGCTATAATTTCAACTATGAAGACCCCGAGCTTGACCGGCTTGGCAAAGAGGTTGAGAAACATGGCGAGGCCCTGGGCAAATACTATGATAGTCCTGAATTTAAAAAGCTATCTGAGGAAATGGAGCAGAAAGGGAAAGAAATGGAAGCCTTTTATAATAACCCCGAATTGAAAAAGCTACAGGAACAACAGGAAAGGATAGCAAAAGATTTTGACGGAAAATGGGGGAACTCATCTGAAACTGAACAAACCGGCCATCAAATGGAATTGATGGGCAAGAAGATTGAAAAATATTATAACAGCGATGAGTTTAAGCAGTTAAACGAGCGGCTCGAAAAGAAATACGGGATAAAACGCAATCATAACGGCTATCACGATGGTGGTAAAGACGAGAATTACAAAAAATACGAGGCTGAACTGCAAAGCCATACCCCGGCTGAGGTGACCGAGGCCACCACACAAATCAAAAATTTAGGTGAACAAATGCGTAAACATTTTGACTCGCCCGAATTTCATGCGCAAAGCGAGAGGATGAAACTGATGGGCGATAGCTTGCGCAAGGCATTCAATAACCCGATGATAAAAGAGCAGCAGGAAGAGATGCGTAAGCTGGGCGAGAAAATGCGGGAAATGAACAATAATCCTGAAATGAAAAGGGAAAAGGAATTGTTAAGAGAAGCGAGCGCCAAAATGAAGGCTTATACCCATAGCCCGGAATTTAAAAGAAAAATGGCAGAGATGCGTGCCAAAGCCGAAGCTTTCGAACGGATCGAGCAACCCGAAAAGCCTGAAAAGCCGGAAAAGCCAGAGAAACCTGAGGAGAATTAGTAATAGTTGACTAAGTTGTATTATGCTGATTGGGGTAAGACTTTCTTCTGCATCAATTTATCAACCATTCACTTAATCAACATAATCAACCACTCACCAAAAAAACGTAATTTAGTATCCTCCAAACCGAGGGTACTTTTTTTATGCTTCAAAAGCTCAGTATTAGCAATTACGCTTTAATCGATAACCTTGAAATTAGTTTCGGCAGCGGGTTAAACATCCTTACCGGTGAAACCGGGGCCGGTAAATCTATCATCCTGGGCGCCCTGTCGCTCATTTTGGGACAGCGTGCCGAAAGCCGTTATTTTTTCAACCAGCAAAAAAAATGCGTGATCGAAGGGCTATTCAGAATTGAAGCTTTTCATCTGAAACAATTTTTTATAGATAACGACCTCGACTACGAACCCGAAACCGTGTTACGCCGCGAAATATCGGCCGACGGTAAATCGCGGTCGTTTGTAAATGATACACCCGTTAATTTGAACGCACTTAAAGCCCTCGGCGAAAAGCTGATCGATATCCATTCGCAGCATGCTACGCTGGAGATCAACGATCCGGAGTTCCAACTGCTGGTTGTGGATGCGGTGGCCGGGCACGAGGATGTGCTAAATGACTACCGTTTCAGGTTCAGGCTGTTTAAAAAAGATACGACCAGCCTGCATCAGCTTATCGCGGAAAGCGAAAAAGCAAAAGCCGATCTGGATTATTACCAGTTCCAATTTGACGAACTGGAAAAAGCCGGTCTTAACGCCGGTGAGCAGGAAGTGCTTGAGCAGGAACTTTATACCCTTAACAACGCTGAAGAAATAAAACGCAATTTATCGGGTGCGCACTATTTAATGCAGGAAGGTGAGACGTCGGCTATAATACAATTGCGCGAGGCCGGTCACCAGCTATCGGCACTGGAGAAATTTAACCCGCAAATTGAAGAGCTGCACAACCGCTTAAACAGCGCCGTTATTGAACTAAAAGATATTGCGGTTGAAATTGAAAACATAGAACAGCGCACGCATACGGATGAAGCACGCGCCGAAGAGATCAATACACGGTTAAGCCTGATCTATAACCTGCAAAAAAAGCATCGTGTCAATAGTATTGATGAATTGCTGCAATTGCAGGATGACCTGTCCGGGAAAATCCAGCAAGCGGTTTTTGGCGACGAGGCCATTGAAAAACTACGCAAGCAATTAGATTCGGATCAGAAAGGGCTCGAAACTTTGGCGGCCTCAATATCGGCCAACAGGCAAAAAGCCATACCCGGCATCGAGGCCAGCGTGGTTTCGTCTCTTTCGGAAATGGGAATGGAGAGCGCCGTACTTAAAGCAGAGCTGGAAGTCCGAAAGTCCGGAAGCTCGGATTTCCTCACCAAAAATGGGATCGATGAAGTGCGCTTTTTGTTTACGGCCAACAAAGGCCATGCCCCTGCTGAAATGAGCAAGGTAGCATCGGGCGGGGAACTCTCCCGATTGATGCTGGCGATAAAATCGCTGATCGCGCAGAACACCGCGTTGCCTACTATTATTTTTGATGAGATCGACGCGGGCGTATCCGGAGAAGTAGCGAATAAGGTGGGGCAGATCATGGAGCGGCTGGCACACAACCTGCAGGTGATCACCATAACACATCTCCCGCAAATTGCGGGTAAAGGCGGCAACCATTATTTTGTTTACAAGGACGATACCTCCACCGCGACCTACACCCGCATTAAGCAACTGGATAGCAACGAACGCATTGTTGAAATCGCTAAAATGCTAAGCGGTGATAACCCGGGAGAAAGCGCGCTGCAAAACGCAAGGGAACTGCTGGGGGATTTACGATTTTAGATGTACGAATTACGATTTAATTGTAAAACTTCTTCGTGGCCTAAATCTGACATCGTAAATCTAAAATCGTAAATATAATTATCTTTGCCCCCACTATAAACGCTAAAACATGGCTTACAATTTATTAAAAGGTAAAAAAGGCATCATATTCGGTGCATTGAATGAGCAATCCATCGCCTGGAAAGTAGCCCAGCGAGCTGTTGAAGAAGGCGCCGAAATTATATTGAGCAACGCGCCTATCGCTTTGCGCATGGGCGAACTAAATAAACTGGCCGAAGAATGCAAAGCGCCGGTGATCGCGGCCGATGTAACCAGCAACGACGACATTACCAACCTGTTTACCAAATCGCAGGAGCATTTTGGCGGCGGTGTTGATTTTATATTACATTCGATCGGGATGAGCGTTAATGTGCGCAAGGGCATTACATATACCGAAAACAATTACGACTTTACCCATAAGGGCTTGGATATTTCCGCGCTAAGCCTGCACAGGATATTGCAAACCGCTATGAAAATGGATGCGATAAATGAATGGGGATCAGTGCTGGCGCTAACCTATATCGCCGCACAGCGCGTGTTCCCTGATTATAACGATATGGCGGATAATAAAGCTTACCTCGAAAGCATAGCCCGCAGTTTTGGATATTACTACGGCGTTAAAAAACATGTGCGTATCAATACGGTATCGCAATCGCCAACCCGTACAACGGCGGGTTCAGGTGTTAAGGGTTTCGACGGCTTTATCAATTATGCCGAAAAAATGAGCCCGCTGGGTAACGCCAACGCCGATCAGTGCGCTGATTATTGCGTAACCCTATTTTCCGATCTTACCAAAATGGTGACGATGCAAAACCTGTTCCATGACGGCGGTTTCTCCTTTACCGGGGTAACTAATGCCGTGATAGAGCAGATGGAGAAGTAGATGTTGGAGGTTAGAGGCTGGAGATTAGAGATTAGTCGGAAAATTAGTAACGTCGGAAAGAAACTGCGACTGCCGTTCGGTTAAAATAACTTAAATTATATAGATAGAAGAGATTAGCTATAGCGCCGAAAAGTAAAAGAGCCCTTGCAAATAATGCAAGGGCTCTTTTTTCTTTCGGTCTTTCCGGACTTTACTGACTAATCATTAGTTAGAAGGAATTAATAAAAGCTTCAATGTCAGGTTTGAAGGCGGCTGTATTACAGTTACCCCATCGGATGCCTGCGCATATAAAGCAAGGCTGCCCTGGTTGTGGGTGTAGCTGAACGATATGCCCTGGTAAACCTCTGGGATCTGCTCGTAAACACCGTTAGTAAATGAAAAATAAACAAGCACACCACCATGATTGTTAAAATAAGTATCAATTTCGGGGGTGTTAATTACCGAAGAATAAGTTTTACCACCATCAGTTGTAGTCCAACTGGTGGATGCAACATTGATCAAAATAGTTTGATTTGGATTTGGCGTGATGTACTGTTTTGTACAGGAAGATGCTGCTATTACTACTACAGCACACATAATAGATAAGATTCGTTTCATAAATATGTTGTTATTTTACTATAGGATTAACGTTGGTTCAAAAGGTTTAATATAGGATTGAATTTTTTTTATTTAATAATTGCCTAAGTGCCTGATTTATAAAAAGCTTCGATACAGCGCCTCATGAAGTGTTTATATACCTGGATTTTATGCGAATATCCGTGTTTTCAAACGGACCACAGCCATATTTGTAAAATTTCAAAACCGGTTTATTATTAACAGCCATTTCGTAGGCAGCTTTAAAATCCTGGTTTACTTGCGTTAGTCGGGTAAAAAAGTCGGTGGTTATTGACGTATTGTCGTCAATAACATGCTCGCTGTTGTTCTGCGTCAGCTCAATAGCTACGATCAACCGTTTATCCGACCTGCTATCTTCAACTGTTTCAATATGGAAGGAATTCGCCCGGGCTGCTATTGCTGGTAACGTAAAAATGACTTCCTGTATATCATTGGGGCTAATGTTTGATCCAAAAAAGGAAACTGTCATATCGGCCCTGCCATAGTGAAACAACAAAGGCAGATCTGATTGCGGATATTTGATCCGATCTGCTAATCCATGCTTTTTTAATATAGCTTTCAATTCCGATAACTGCATCACATACCCCTTATCGTAAATGTTATAGCGGATTTTGGGTGAGGTATAACCCGGACGGCAAATTGTAAATATCAACTCACCCAGATCATTACTTTCAATCCAAAAGTCGGAAGGGTTAAACTGAAAAATCATGGGCAACGCGGCTTTATATTTCACAATTTCATTTCTCAATGATTCATTGTCGCGGAGCAGCCTTCGCAAACTTATGGTAAAATCATTTTCGCTCGCGATATTTAATTCGAGGTCCGACGCGCCGAACGAACTGTAAATTCGTTTGATCCCTTTATTTAATAAATAGTCGCGCATGCCTTCGGTCATTGATTCGCCGCCAAAAATTAAAGTGATATTGTATTTATCCCATTCAAGCTCGGCGCTGTCGACCAGGCATTTTAAAAACGGCGGATAGCCCATGATTACGTAAGTATGCCCCGTTCCAAAATGCTTTAAGGTGTTGCGTATTTTTTGCTGATCGGGCCCGGTGGATTTTACTTTACAAAATTTAATGCAGCTCATTGAAATATTCATCCCGGTAGCCCATGCGCCTAAGGCGAAAGCGTTTATTACGAATACCGGTTGTTTTCCCATCAGGTTTTGTAAACCAAACTGAATAAGCCGGTGATTCACTTTTCTTTCCTTTTTACCTCTCACCCAATTGGTAGGTACGCCGCTGCTGCCCGACGATTCATCTATAATAACGCCCTCATCGGGTATTTTGCCATTCAGGCAGCGTTCATTTAAATCAAAAACACTCACATAATTTTTTTTATTGGTTACAGGAACGGTGGCCATATCCGGAATAAAACCCCTACCCCGAAGGCCGGTAAAATTTTGGTCCTGCAAAAATTGCCTGTAAGCGGGTACATTTTTAGACGCAGTTAAGAACTGTGCAAAGGCCCTTGTTTTTGCATTAAAATACCGCAATTTATTAAACCCGGGCAAGTACCTTAGTTTTAACGTGGTGTCCGAAAACATGGATAGCCTTATAAAAAAGTCAATCACCTCTACATACGCTGTTAACAGGCCTTTTTTCATATCAGATCATAATGTCTTTTAAATCTAACCGGTAACTGCGTGCAGGCTGGTTACTATAACCCATCCTGAATATCATCCATAATTGCTCCTCTCCCGTAAGGCCTAATTTTTCGCTCATCATTTTATAGGCGGTGCGATTGGTGATCAGGGAACCGAAGGGTTGAATATACATGTTCCGGCTGGTTAAAAACAGCCAGTTGCGCGCCAGCATGCGGCCGGCATTTACCCGTGCAGGTGTGTTACTGAAATCACCGGCAAACCATCCAAGCGTAGTAGTTCCATGAAACGAGCCTTTATAGAGATCTTTGATCAATGTTTTCTTTAAGCCATGATCCCATTTTTCGTGGTGCTGAAATACCGAACGCATCAGCCATCCCGGGAAATTCATACAAGCCGACCATAGTCCGTCCTTATGTTTGACAGCCTCATTTTGATCATAGCGGAACAAACCGTCCAATTCTTTACGGGTGGCGTCTGACTCGAGGTCCTCAAATAAAGTCCGCTGATTCAGGTCTATAATATACTCCACCATACCTTTGTCTGCGGTGCTGTAAAAATCGTGATTAAAGCCGGCAGCTTCATTTTTTAGTGATGAGGTGATCCCTGTGTCCACATAGCTGCCGTCAAAATGCAGTCGCGACGTTCTTCTTTGTTTGATCAGCTCCCGTTTCAACGATTCCTTGTATTCCGATGCAACCAACTTCAGCCTTGCAAAAGCAATCGTACCCTTATCCGAAAGTGTAATATCATGCAGGAGCTCATAAGTAACCTTTAAATTATATACGCTTGCCGCGATAGAGAGATGCTCAATAAATATACCCATTGCCGCTGTACAAAACCGGCAATCGGGGTCTTCGACTGGTAAAAGGCGCCGGGTATCGCAATACAGCACCGCTTCACTGGCGGACACGACTTTAATTTTATGCGGCTGCATATTATGCACCGTTGGGCACCAGCGGGCAAAGTCGACTATTTCGGACCAGATATTATTCTCTGAAAAAAAGGCGTTAAGAGCCGCCGCCTTTGAAATAACCGGCCAGCCCATTACCGAAACGGATAAAAAACCCAGTGATTTTAAGAATGATCTTCGCTGATTACCCGGAAATGCCATAAAAAGATTGGTCTATAATCAGTTAAACGCAACAATTTACATTTGTCGGCTTAAAAGATTGTTGACTATACGTATGATTATGGCCGGGCGCAACAGGATAAGTTAATTTAGCAGATGCGGGCTATTTTTTAGCGGTATCTGCCAACTGCTTTTCTTTCTGCTGATCTACCCTATTCATTAAAATTTTGGCCGAATCGCGTATGATCTGCTCAAGTACATTTATATCCACCGTATCCAGGCTATTAATGTACAGGCAGCCTTTGCCGGTTTTATACTTGCCCAATTTTTGCAGCAATTCCGGGTTAGTATGAAAACCGCCCATCAGGTAAAGGGTAATATTTTGCTTACGCGGCGAAAAACCTACAATGCACGAATCGCCTTCATGGCCGCTGTCATAGCGGTAATGGTAACTCCCAAAACCAACTATACTGGCGCCCCACATCTTAGGCTCATAACCCGTAATTTTAGTGATGAGCTTGGTAAGTGAAAAACAATCATCACGTTTTTGCTTGTCGCTTACTAAATTTAAAAACGCTGCGACGTTGCTGTCATTCTCTAAAGTTTTTTGAGTGGCCATATCCTTGAAAATTAAATGAAACCCGCTTTCCTGAATGGTGCTGCCCAGGCGAAGTAAATTTAAACATGCTTAATGCCTATGATACAAATATATAACTAATGCACTGCACTTTTTTGTCGCAGGTGTCGCGCCCGGCGCAGTGCGCCGGCCCATACCTGGCCTGGCACAAAATCGTTACCATTTTCCTGTTGCATCATATTAATTAATCTATAAATTTGGTTAACCTACAATTATTTAAAATATACTTTTATCATGAAAAAATCAGAGGTTTCCAGACGCCAGTTTATTGGCGCCGGCATGCTTGCCGCAGCAGGTTTGGCCTTCACTTCAAAAAGCACATTCGCCCGTTCAATTTTGTCAGCTCCTAAACCGAACTCGGTTTTTAACGGAGTGCAGGTTGGGGTGATCACTTACTCGTTCAGGAGCATGCCCGGCAGTGCGGAACAACTGTTACAATATTGCAAGGATTGCGATATAAACGCCATTGAGCTTATGGGCGACGCGGCCGAAGCTTACGCCGGCGCACCAAAACGCGACGGCAGCGCCGATTTCGCTGCAAAACTGGCCGACTGGCGCGCCAACTGCCCGATGGACAAATTCGTAGAATTGCGAAAAATGTACAATGATGCAGGCGTAAAAATATATGCCTGGAAACCAAACGCGCTGGGTAAAAAAAATACCGATGCCGAAATTGAATATGCCTTTAAAGCGGGCAAAGCCCTCGGCTGCAGCCACGTGACCGTTGAACTGCCCGACGATGCGCAAACACAACGCCTCGGCGACCTGGCTGCCAAACACAATATGATGGTTGGCTATCATGCACATACGCAGGCTACGCCTACCCTTTGGGATAATGCTTTAACCCAGTCGAAATACAATGCGATAAACCTGGATATTGGCCATTATGTTGCCGGGACCAGCAGCAGCCCGATCGATTTTATTTTGAAGCACCACGACAGGATCGTTAGCATGCATATTAAGGATCGTAAGTTTAACAACGGGCCGAATGCGCCATGGGGCGAAGGCGACACGCCGATTAAAGATGTGCTTGCGCTGATGAAAAAGAACAAGTATAAATTCCCGGCCACTATCGAGCTGGAATATAAAATTCCAGATGGCTCTGATGCCGTTAAAGAGGTGATCAAATGCCGTGAGTATGCGAAAGCGGCGTTGGCGTGATGGAATGGTGAATGGTTGATTGGGTTGGATTAAGTTGATTAGGTTAGAATGTCGTTAACTTAATCAACCACTCACTCAATCCAACTCAATCAACTCACCGATGCTGTACCATCAACAAAGCCTCGTCCTCGTTTTTATAATATTCGAGGACGATGCTGTTTTGTTTCATATCTGGATGGCGCGTTAGCTGCTGAAATATGGTGTTGATCTCGGGCAAATGGTTTCGCCAGTCTTTTAAAGTAGTATATAAATATTTTCCTTTCGGGATGGTATAATAGGGCAGTTTATATTGCGCGGCCTCGCCGGGATATTGCTCTTTTACGCAGGCCCGGTAAACCATTTTACCGCTTGACATATCGGAGACGCCGTATACTTCACGACCGGCAAAACCACCCAGCAAATCGCTTAGTTTTTTAAACGTTTCATCAATACCCTCAGGAAAAGATTCCGCCTGCAGGTAGAAGGTTAAAATATCCTTGGCTATATCATAATTCTTTACATCCATAGTGATCCGTTTTATTCAAATCTCGGTAGTGCCGCAGCTTGAAATTTAATTTTCACTTGTAGCCTCAACCCCATATCGTATTGCCGCTTCAAGTATGCTAATGTTTATATCTTTTAAATGATTGAACCTAATGCAATACCCGGTCACGCTCGCCTTGCCCAGTTCTTTCCCATACGTTTGGGCTAAGTATGTCTTATCTTCGATACCAAGGATATAGATAGAGATTCCCGTTTTGTTTGCGCTCATGCCAATTTGATAAAACTCCCTGGTCTTTCCATCAGCATATTTGATGGTGTAATATCCATATCCTATATTGGGGTTAGAAACAGTTTTATTTTCGCTGTTTTTGCCATCCAGGAACCATAATTTACATCCTGGCATTACTTCCAGGATGATGTGGTGCAACGCTCGCATGTCGCTGCGTTTTGGTTCGGGCTGGTCGGAAATATACTTTTCGATTTGCTCTTGTATATCCATAGGTTGCTTACTTTTCCTTTTTAAATCTCGCCTTATTTTTAGTCATACACTAATTCATTCTTTTACCTCTCTTTGAAAGAACCTTCCTCTTTTCTACGGTTCATCCAAGCTTCAACTAAGGCACTACCCAAATTTCAGCAATTAAAACTAAATAACAGAGCCGGGTAAATGCCAAATCAGGGGTGTTTTCGTGACATGATATTATTATATTTGGAATATACTTTAGTATCATGAAGGAAATAGCCTTGATCATTCACGAAGACGCAACTTTATCAACCGTTACTGGGGCTATGGATATGTTCATCCATACCAACAATCTTTTCCGGCACACAGGTAAGCCCTTACCATTTAAAGTGACGCTGGCGGGTGAAAAATTGACGAATGACGTATTGCCGGTTTCCTCCCCGTTTGTGAGTTACAGCGCCTTCGCGGAAATTAAAAACCCCGATCTGATCATCATCCCCGCATTTTACGGCGACCGGACCGAGATGCTGAAAAAACATAAACCGTTGATCAACTGGATAAGCACCATGCACCAAAACGGGGCTGAAGTTGCCAGCCTCTGTTCGGGTATCTATTTTTTGGCTGAGGCCGGACTACTGTCGGGCCGGTCGTGCACCGCGCATTGGTACGATATGGAAGATATTGTGCGGCGGTACCCGGACGTGAATTTCCTTTCGGATATGGTAATAACCGATCAGGAAAGTATCTATACCAGCGGCGGCGCATTCTCTTCTTTAAACCTGGTATTATATCTCATCGATAAATTTTGCGGCAGGGATGTGGGCATTTGGGCAAGCAAAATGTTTTCACTGGACATGGACCGGATGAGCCAGTCGCACTTTTCCGTATTTAAAGGGCAGCGCCAGCACAATGACGACGATATACAAAAGGCGCAAACCTTTATCGAGCAAAATCATCACATGCAGCTGAATATTGATGATATTGCCGGGCACGCCAATATGAGCAAGCGTAATTTCATCAGGCGTTTTAAAAAAGCAACCCAGAATACACCGTTCGAATATCTGCAGCGCGTAAAGGTGGAAGCCGCAAAAAAAGCGCTTGAAAAAGGCGCGCAGAATATCAATTCATTAGTGTACGACACCGGCTATAACGATATCAAAACCTTCCGCGAAGTTTTTAAAAAGATAACCGGGTTGACCCCGCAGGATTACCGTAGAAAATATAGTCGGGATGTTTTGGTTGATCGATTGAATTAGCGATGGAAGAGAGTCAAGAGCCAAGAATCAAGAGCCAGGACAAAGGCGGTTTTGCTTCTTGCTTCCTGGCTCTAACACCTAATATGGCGACGGGCTCACCGCTGTCCAGCCGCCATCAATAATTATATTTTGCCCGGTAATATGGCGAGACTCCGGCGACACCAAAAATAGCACCGCGTTTGCCACATCTTCCACCGTAGCCGGGCGACCCATCGGCGTTATCCGCGACCATGTATTTTTATATTCTGCATCCTCCATCGTGCGTTCGGTAAGTGTTGCACCGGGAGCAACAGTATTGATGGTTATTTGATTGGATGATAATTCTACAACCAAACTTTTGGCCAGCATCTCGAGCGCGGCTTTTGTCATGCCGTAGGCGGCAAGGTCTTTATGCGCCTGGTGCCCCGTTACCGACGACATGAACAGGATACTGCCGCCGCTTTGCTGTTTGATCATTTGCTGCGCCGCTTTTTGCGCCAGGAAAAAGCTCCCCTGCAAGTTCAGGTTCATCACGCTTTGCAGCGATGCGGGCGGGTAATTTAAAAAGTCGCCGTACAGCGTAATGCCTGCATTGGCTATAGCGATGGTCAGTTTGCCAAACTGCTGCACTGCGGTGTTGACCATTGTTTGTATAAAACCTACATCGGCAGCGTCCCCGGCAAGGGCATAAACTTTCCCGCCTTCAGTTGCAATTTTATTGGCGGCGGTTTTAACCAACGATTCGTCAATATCGTTAATCAATATCTCCGCGCCGTTAAGCGCCATTTGCCGGGCGATTTCAAAGCCTATGCCTTGCCCCGCGCCGGTGATGATGGCTATCTGTCCGGTGAATTTTTTGGTCATTGTATATTATTGCTATTATAGCGATGGGTTTAAAACCCATCGCTATGTTGATATCAATGCGAATCCCTCAACACTTTGCTTCCCGATGCGCCTTTTAAAAAATCCATATCGGCGCCCAAATGCGCCTGCTCAACATGGGTTTGGTACAGCCATACATAGCCGCGGCTACTTAAGTTCGCATGTGTTGCCAAACGGCTTTTCCGTTCGGCAATTTCGGCGTCAGTCAATTCAACATGCAACAATCCTGCAGACACATCCAGCTTAATAATATCCCCGTTTTGCACGATCGCCAGTGTACCACCCACAGCAGCCTCCGGCGAAACATGCAGTACCACTGTGCCAAAGCCGGTGCCGCTCATCCGCCCGTCCGAAATACGAACCATATCGGTTATCCCTTTATCCAGCAGCTTTTTTGGTATCGACATATTGCCCACCTCCGGCATACCGGGATAGCCCTTCGGTCCCACATTTTTTAAAACCAGCACACAACTTTCATCAACATCCAAGCTTGGGTCGTCGATCTTTGCTTTATAATCTTCGATGTTCTCAAATACAACTGCCCGCCCGGTATGCGTCATCAGGGCAGGCGTGGCGGCTGAAGGTTTTACCACGGCGCCGTTTTCGGTTAGGTTGCCTTTCACTACCATGATCCCCGCCACCGGGTTAAATGGCTCGGCCATTGTGGCTATCATCTCCCGGTTGAAACATTCACTTTTTATATAGTTTTCAGCAATCGGTTTGCCGCTCACAGTAATGCTATCACGATGCAGTACCTTATCCAGTTCCTTCATCAGCGCGGGCAGGCCGCCGGCATAGTAAAAATCTTCCATAAAGTACTTCCCGGATGGCTGCAGGTTGGCCAGCAATGGAATATTCTTCACATTGTTAAAATCATCCATCGCCAGATCGACGCCGATGCGGGCCGCTATTGCCAGCAGGTGTATCACAAAATTGGTTGAGCCGCCGATTGCCGCGTTAACCGTAATGGCATTTTCAAACGCCCGGCGGGTAAGTAAGTCAGATAAGCGCAGGTCTTCCCGCACCATATCCACAATACGGCTGCCCGACAGGTGTGCCAAGACCTTCCGGCGCGAATCGGCAGCGGGGATAGCTGCATTTTCGGCAAGGGTTAATCCCAATGATTCAACCATGCAGGCCATTGTCGACGCGGTGCCCATTACCGCGCAATGGCCCCGGCTGCGCAGCATGCAGGCTTCGGCGGTAAAAAGTTCTTCGTCCGTCATTTTCCCGGCGCGGTGCGCTTCCGAGAAACGCCATACATCCGATGTGCTGATGTCGTGCCCACGGTATTTGCCGGTAAGCATTGGCCCGCCCGAAACCACAATTGTGGGTATATTTACACTACAGGCGCCCATCACCAGCGCCGGCGTAGTTTTATCGCAGCCGCAAAGCAGCACCACGCCATCGATAGGGTTGGCACGGATGGATTCCTCCACATCCATGCTCACCAGGTTACGATACAGCATGGCGGTCGGTTTTATCAATGTTTCACCCAGCGACATTACCGGGAACTCCACCGGGAAACCGCCTGCTTCATATACGCCATGTTTCACCGATTCGGCCAGTTCCCTGAAATGGGCGTTGCAGGGCGTTAATTCCGACCATGTGTTGCATATGCCGATAACCGGCTTTCCCTGCAATTCATGCGCGGGAATGCCCTGGTTTTTCATCCAGGCGCGGTATATAAAACCGTCCTTACCTTTTTTCCCGAACCATTGCTGGCTCCGCAGCTGCTCTTTATCCATCTGATTGAAAATTCGATCAATATTATTGAATTATTTCGGATGCCGGATGTGCGATTTCGGATTTGTTATTTATATCGGCAATTTAAATTGATATATTTCGGCGTGAAAAAAATTGTCTGCCTGGCGTTTATTCTTGGAGCTGCCTTGTTCAGTAGCCCTGTTTCTTTGCTGGCACAGCAAAAAACACCGCGGTTTCATGTAGTGGTGCTTTATGAAAACGGCGGGCACCATATTGAGTATTCAAAAGTTGCCCGCGTGTGGCTGGATAAACTGGGGGCAGACAGCAATTTTTCTATCGACTACATTCAAAATACCGATCTGATCGACGATGCATTTTTAAGTAAATATCAACTATTCATCCAGTTGGATTATCCGCCGTATGGCTGGAAGGAAAAAGCGGTTATCGCTTTCCAGAATTATATAACTAAAGGCAAGGAGGGCTGGATAGGTTTTCACCATGCTACTTTGCTCGGCGAGTTTGACGGTTACCCGATGTGGAACTGGTTCTCAGCATTTATGGGGGACATCGTTTATAAGAACTATATCCCGGGGTTTGCGAAAGCAACGGTAAATGTAGAAGACGCCAGGCACCCGGTTATGAAAGGGGTGCCCTCAACGTTCTTGGTAGAAAAAGAAGAATGGTATACCTATAATAAAAGCCCGCGCCCGGAGGTGCATGTGATTGCCAGTGTGAATGAGTTGACATACCAGCCGGATTCAAATATTAAAATGGGCGACCACCCGGTAATATGGACCAACCCCAACTATCCCGCAAGGAACATCTATATTTTTATGGGACATTCGCCCGTATTGTTTAACAGCGAGGTATATAAAACAATTTTCCGGAACGCTATATTCTGGGCTGCACGTAGATAGAGACGCAACGTTGTAGAGACGCAATGCATTGCGTCTCTACAGGATTCCTGTTTTGTGATATGGTTTTCTCCAAACGATCATTCGCCAAACCAGTTCGGCGGTAGCCAGAATAACCACAGCAAATACAGCCGCCCAAACGGCCTGCCCGGTCGAATAAAAGGCTCCTGCAAGTGCGACAAAATATACAGTTACCGGTAATAAAAGCGCCAGGCAAAGGCCGGGAATGCCTAACGGTATTTTAAATGGCCGGTGCGTTTCGGGTGCGGTTACCCGGAGTTTTATTAATGAGATATATTCGAGCGAAAGGCCCGCACCGTAAACGGTAACATCGATAATTAACAGATCGGCAAAGGGCCACAATATCATCAGGCTAACCACCAGCGAGCAAACGATGATAGATATATACGGCGTTTGAAACCTGGAATGCAAGTGGTTGAGCTTAGCCGGTAAAAGATCGTCATCGGCCATAACTTTTGGCACGCGGGATACTGAAAGCAGTACCGCGGCATATATTCCCAAACTGCTTGCCATTCCCGCGAAAGCGATCAAACCGCCCAGCCATTGCCCGCTTACCAGCGCGCCGACCGCCGGAAAACCCTGATCCTTTAAAACACCGGCGCCGATGCCTGATTGTTGTGCGACGAGGATAACTAAAAAATAGAGCACAATAACCAGCGCAAATGATGCGAAAATGGAAACCAGGTATGAGCGCACCGGCTTTTCAACTTCGTCGGCGTATGTGGTTACATTATCCCAGCCAAGGCAGTTCCACATTACCGTATACAGAGCCATGCCCAGGGCAGGGAACGGTATCCCTTTCAAAGAAGGCGATGTGATAACGATGTGCCCGGTATGATGATAAAAAAACAAAGCAAACAGCAAGATGAACGGAGTAAACACCACCGCGCCCAATATCAGTGATGTTCTTCCCACCGGCACAATGCCTAAAATATTTAACCCGGCAGATGCCCATATCACACACAGGCAAATAGGAATGCGGTAATCCATTAACGCCGGGAAAAAGAACGCAGCGTACAGCACAAACAATCCCGGGTAAATAGCCAGGTCGACGAAGGTGTAAAGCCAGGTCCACCAGCCTTCGTAAAAACCCCAGCGGGTACCCAGTGCGTGCTTTACCCATTTATAATATCCGCCGTTCACGGGCATCATGCTGTTAAGTTCAAGCACCGTAAAAATGGCGGGCACATCCCATAACAATGGCGTCACTAATAAAAGCAGCAGCGCACCATGCTGCCCGGCGTAGGTCAATAAAGGTTCTAACCCATACGGGCCGCCGGAAACGGTGAAGAAAATAACGGCCACGAGCTGAACAGGCCGGATCTTTCGTATTGACACAGGTAATGACATGCTATAAAAATATAGTTTTATGGAATTTATTTGCCTGATTATTTAGCTGTAATGCCCCTTAGCTGTTAAATGCCATTAAATCGTGGATATTTTTTTTGCAAATGGCCCGCAAATTATTGTAACTTTAGTAAACCAATTAGTTCTAATTAATATAAAAATCACATTAACGAACGGTTAACCCTGTATTAATTTTATCTCTCGGAAGGTAAAATTGAAAGCGAATTTGTAGTTTTGTATTTTGTAATGTCCTAATTTAGCCATTGAATGAGAAGAAAGATATTGTTTATAACCGGGTCTATGAACCAGACTTCTCAGATGTTCCAAATATCAAAACACCTGGAAAATTATGATTGCTGGTTTAGCCAGGTATACCCCAATTCAGCTTTTCTTGATGCTATTTTAAAGTATACCCCCTTTGTGAACGGCACGCCTATGACCGACGGTTATCGTACGAAAGCCGAAAACTATTTGGAACAGCACGGCTTGCAAATTGATTACAGGGGCTGTAAAAACCAATACGACCTTGTTGTGTATTGCAGCGACATGGTTATAGACAGCAGGTTTAAGCAAACGAAAACAGTGTGGGTACAGGAAGGAATGGTTGACAAACGCACGTTACTTACCGATGCTGTAAAAATGCTTGGAATACCACCGTACTTCACCGCCGACACTTCGTTAAACGGGTGTACCAATATTTGCGATATTTATTGCACCGCATCGGAAGGGTATAAAAATTATTTTGCAAAACACGGCACCGATCCGGCCAAATTGATCGTAACCGGGATACCGAATTATGATAATGACCGCCAGTTCCTGGATAATGATTTCCCGCATCGTAATTATGTAATGGTAGCAACCACTGACATGCGCGAAACCTACCGGTTTGAGAACAGGCCCGCATTTATAAAGCGGGCTGTAGAGATTGCTGAGGGACGACAATTGCTTTTTAAATTGCACCCGAACGAAAAAGTGGAGCGGGCTACGGCAGAAATACGGAAGTATGCCCCTGCGGATTCATTAATATACCACACCGGGAATACCAGCCAGATGATAGCCAACTGCTGCGAGCTGATCACACAATATTCAACAGTGGTATATACCGGCATCGCGCTGGGTAAAAAAGTGCACTCATATTTCGATATCGACGAGCTTAAACGGCTTGCGCCAATACAAAACGGCGGCGTTTCAGCTAAAAATATCGCCCAGGTATGTAGCAGCTATATTGAGTTTAACGGGGAAAAAGAAGATTTTCTCGCTCAATTTAAATTTCAATCCCATACCGAAAAGTATCCTGCAGTGCAATATGCCTAACGGGGTTGAATAATAAGAAAGCATGGCAAAGAAAACAGTTATAGTGGTACAGGCCAGGATGTCGTCGAGCCGTTTGCCTGGAAAGGTAATGCTGCCGGTTTTGGATAAGACGCTGCTATACCGGATGATCGAACGCCTCCGCATGATCCGTAACCAGGCGCATATAATTATTGCCACATCGCAGGAAAGTGCCGACGATATGATCGAACAGGAAGCTTTGGCGATGAATGTTGATTGTTTCAGGGGCAGCCTCAACAACCTGCTCGACCGGCATTACCAGGCCGCCAAGCAAGCCGGCGCGTCCATAGTGCTTAAGATCCCTTCCGACTGCCCACTTATTGATCCCGCCATTATTGACGAGGTACTGGATGTGTATTTCAATGATCCAATCAAATACGACTATATCAGCAATCTGCACCCTGCCACTTTTCCAGACGGGAACGATGTGGAAATAATGACCATGGATTGTCTGGAAAAAACATGGCGCGAAGCCAAACGGCCGCTGGAACTGGAGCATACCACGCCTTACATCTGGGAAAACCAGGATAAATTCAAAATTGGTAACGTCATTTGGAATACCGGCAAGGATTATTCCATGTCGCACCGTTTTACGATAGACTACGAGGAAGATTACCGGTTCATCAACCGCGTGTTTGAAGAATTATATCCCGCCAACCATGCATTTACCTGTGAGGATATTTTGAACCTGCTGGACGAAAAACCGGATATTTACAACATTAATGCGCGGTATGCAGGCGTAAACTGGTACCGCAACCACCTGGACGAGCTGAAAACGATCTCGTCCGGGCAGACAAAATTGACCGTAGGGTGAAAAAGTCAACAAGACTAATAACTATAATTGTACCCAAATGCAAAATATAAAAACAGAACCGGGCAAACTTGAAGCGACGGCTTTAAAAGTGAGGGAGCATATCATAAAAATGTCGACGGATGGCGGCTGCTTCGTTGGGGCATCGCTTTCGGCTGCCGACCTTATTGTTTACCTGTACTCGGAATTTTTAAATATCAACAAAAATAACCTCGACGATCCTAACCGCGATTACCTCTTCCTTTCAAAAGGGCATGATGTGCCCGCTTTGTACGGCACATTCGCCGAACTGGGCTTACTGGATAGGGACAGGCTAAAAAATCATTTATCTGTTGACGATCATATTTACTGGCATCCGAACACCCATATCCCCGGCATCGAGTTCCACTCGGGTTCGCTGGGGCATTTGCCGTCGGTGGCTTTAGGCGTAGCTATGGACATCAAAATAAAAGGCGGCGCCAATAAGGTCATCTGCATTATGGGTGACGGCGAACTCAACGAAGGCACCTGCTGGGAAGCAGTGCTGGTTGCCAGTGCGTACAAATTAGATAACTTAATTTTCGTTATTGACCGCAACCAGTTCCAAGCCAACATGGCTACCGAAGACCTGATACCCCTTGAGCCTTTGCATGATAAATTTACTGCATTCGGCGCAGCAGTAAAACGTATCAACGGGCATAGCTTTGAGGCTTTGCACGAGGCATTTTCGGCATATCCTTTTGAAACAGGCAAACTGAATGTAGTAATTGCCGATACCGTTCGCGGTAAAGGGTTGCCCAGCATTGAACGCCGGGCCGACAGATGGTTTTGCAATTTCAATTCCACCGAAGTAGATGACCTGCTGAAAGAACTACATGGCGAACACATTGCTCAATTAACATCAGAAACATTAGTGGTCAGATAACATGTCATACGAAGAATTATTAACCCAGACCGCTTTATCCGACGAACGATTTATCGTGATGACGGCGGAGAACCGCGCGCTGGTGCGGAATATTCCGGCCAAATTAGGCAACCGCTTTATCGACACCGGTATAACCGAGCAAACCATGATAGGCGCTGCTGCCGGCCTGGCACTGCGTGGCCGCATACCGATAGTACACGCGTTGGCATCCTTTTTATCGATGCGGGCATTTGAATTTGTGCGTACCGATGCCGGGATACCAAACCTGCCGGTTAAACTCAGCAGCTTTATCCCGGGCTTTTTATCGGACGGAAACGGCCCGACACACCAGGCTATTGAGGATATATCCCTGATGCGCGGCATCCCCAATATGACCGTATTCGCCCCGGCAGATGAGCAGGACCTGGTTGAAATGCTGCCTCAAATATGGAACTGCCCCAACCCCTCATATGTCCGTATCAATACACGGCCAACAAGTTATAGGCATAGCCCTTTTCATTGGGGAAAAGCTGAAGTGATCTCGGAAGGCGAAGATGTAACCATCCTAACCTACGGTCTGTTGTTTGAGCAGGCGCTTGTAGCCGTTGAAATGCTGAAGAATGAAGGTTTATCAGTAGGGCTCATCAATATGCGCAGCCTTAAACCTGTCGACGAACAGGCTATCATCCGGGCAACGCAAAGCAGCGGGCTAACTGTTACGCTCGAGGATCATTTCCTTACCGGCGGGCTATACAGCATAGTTGCCGAGGTACTATTGAAGAACCAGCTTACGGCAAAAGTATTACCTTTGGCATTAAACGAAAAATGGTTTAAACCATCACTATTGCCCAACGTGCTCGAATATGAAGGCTTTACCGGCAAGCAGATAGCCGAAAAAATATTAGGCTACAAAACCCGTTCAATTCAACCGGAAATAGCAGTTCCGCAATTTTCTGAATAAATACATATTACTATGCCAAATACCGTAAAATTCAACGCCAACTATCCTGAAATAACCAAATCGAACGAGTTGTACGAACGCGCTTTGAAGGTTCAGAAACCGGTTACCCAAACCCTTGCAAAAGGGCCGGGCCAGTTCACCAATGGCGTCGCCCCTAAATACCTGCAAAAAGGTAAAGGTTCGCACGTATGGGATGTTGACGGCAATGAATACATCGATTTTAACTCGGCGATAGGTCCTATCTCATTGGGATACGCCTACCCTGTTGTTGACGAAGCGATAAAAAAACAATTGGAGGAAGGCATTACATTTTCGCTGATGCACCCGCTCGAAGTGGAACTATCTGAACTCATACAGGAGGTGATACCAAACGCCGAAGCGGTTAAAATTTCAAAAACCGGCGCCGACGTTTGTTCAGCAGCTATCCGCGTTGCCCGTGCCTTTACCGGCCGCGAAAAAGTGTTTTGCTGTGGCTACCATGGCTGGCACGATTGGTATATCGGTATTACCAGTCGCAATGCAGGTATCCCCGAGGCCATCCAAAACATGACCTATACTTTTGAGTATAACGATATTGAAGCCATAAAAGCGGCCCTTGATAACACGGTGGCTGCATTGATACTGGAACCCTTCATTTTTGAGGCACCGAAACCAGGCTTTCTGAAAGAGCTGGCAGAAGTTTGCAAAGCCAATGGAACCTTGCTGATATTTGATGAGATGTGGACTGGGTTCCGCATAGCCATAGGCGGCGCACAGGAATATTTCGATGTTAAACCCGACCTGGCTGTTTATTCAAAAGCCTGCGCGAACGGCATGCCTATTGCCCTGCTAACCGGCCGTGCCGATGTGATGAACCTTTTTAACTCGGAAGTATTCAGCTATACCACTTTTGGGGGCGAGGCATTGTCGCTGGCTGCTTGTATTGCTACGATAAACGAACTGCGCGACAAAAACGTACCGAAATATTTAGACGAAAAAGGCGCGCTGATGAAAGACGGCTATAACCAGGTAGCTATTGAAACCGGTATGGATGTTTACACCCGTTGCATAGGCTATAACTGCCGTTCAATGGTAACATTTACTCCTGAAGCCGGAAATGGCCTTGAAGTAAAATCGCTGATGCAGCAGGAAATGATAAAACGCGGGGTGCTTTGGGCAGGTTTCCACAACATGTGCTACAGCCACAGCGACGAGGATATCGCTTATACCCTTTCGGCTTACCGCGATGTGATGCCGATCATGAAGGAAGCGATATTAAGCGGCAACGTTAAACAATATTTAAAGGGCGAAGTGCTCGAGGCTGTTTTCCGCAAGGTGAGCAACTATAATATTAAGCCGAAGGCTGTGTGAAAGTTGAAAGAGTTGTAAAGGTTATGAAAGGTTTAAAAACCTCCTTTTGTACGGGGTGACCGTTACCAATAAACTAATGAACAAGTGAACTGATGAACCAACTCTTTTCGTTAAAAAATAAAACCGCTATTGTTACCGGCGCATTGGGTTTGCTGGGCAAAAAGCACTGCGAAGCATTGGCTCAGGCCGGCGCTAATGTAATTGTAGCTGATATCAATGAAAGCGCCGCGATAGATTTTGCCGGCACACTCGGCGGTGAGCACTGCGGGCTTAAAGTTGATGTTACCAGCGAAACTTCGTTAAAAGCGGCGCGTGATAAAATTTTAGAACGCTACGGCTCGATCGATATCCTGGTGAACAATGCGGCCATTAATGATATGTTTGAAAACCCGGGATTGGCCAAGGATCTTTCGGCATTTGAAAATTATCCGCTCGATGCATTTAAAAAATCGCTGGATGTGAATGTTACCGGGGTTTTCCTGGCTTCGCAGGTGTTTGGTTCGGTAATGGCAGGGCAGGGCAGCGGCAGTATTATTAATATTGCCTCAACCTACGGTGTGGTTGGGCCCGACCAGTCGATCTATCGAAATGCATGCGGCGAGCAATCTTTTTATAAATCTGCGGTTTACCCGGTAACCAAGGGGGCCGTAGTAAACTTTACCCGCTTTTTAGCGGCATACTGGGGCAACAAAGGTGTGCGGGTAAATACACTTTCGCCCGGCGGGGTTGAAAACGGGCAGGATGAATTTTTTATTCAAAATTATTCAGCCAAAACGCTGCTTGGCCGCATGGCCCAACCGCAGGATTACCAGGGCGCCCTGGTATTTTTGGCCAGCGATGCATCGGTTTACATGACAGGCGCCAACTTAATAGTAGACGGCGGGTGGACCGCGATTTAAATTTAAAAATTAAAAATTATGTTAAATAATAAGCTTTCACGCATCAAATTGATCCTTACAGATTGTGATGGGGTTTTAACAGATGGCGGTGTTTACTACGGTAAAGGCGGCGAAGAATTAAAAAAATTCAACATCCGCGACGGTATGGGTGTTGAGCGGCTGCGTAACCTTGCGGGCGTTGAAACCGGTATTGTTACCGGCGAACTTTCTCCATCGGTTATTACACGTGCTGAAAAGTTAAAGATCACTGAGCTGCATTTAGGCGCTAAAGACAAACCGGCTGTTTTAAAAGAGATTTTAACCCGGTTGAACCTGCAAGCTGAAGAAGTAGCCTATATCGGCGACGACAGTAATGACCTGGAAGTGATGAAGCTTGTAGGCCTGTCAGCATGCCCGGCCGACGCTATCCCCTTTGTGAAAGAAATAGCCGATGTTATTTGCAAATCAAAAGGCGGCAGGGGCTGTTTCAGGGAAATGGCGGAGTTGATCATTGCTTCGCGCCAGGAAGGCAATACCGCACCGGATTATAGTACTATTACTTTAAACTCAGGCCACAAGATCGGCCCGGGCGAGCCCTGCTATATTATTGCCGAAATTGGCATTAACCACAACGGCTCACTCGACATTGCGAAGCAACTGATCGATGAAGCCGTGGCTGCCAAAGCAACTGCCGTTAAGTTCCAGAAAAGAACACCGGAAATTTGTGTGCCGAAAGACCAGTGGGAGATCATGCGCGATACGCCATGGGGTAAAATGAGCTATATCGATTATAAGCGCAAAACCGAATTCGGCATTGTTGAATACGCAACGATCGACCAGTACTGTAAAAAAGTAGGGATCGACTGGTTTGTTTCAACCTGGGATGTGGAAGCAGTTGACTTTATGGAGCAATTTGATACGCCAATGTATAAGCTGGCATCAGCTTCGTTAACCGATTTTCCGCTGATCAAAAAAATACTGTTAACCGGCAAGCCACTGATGTTATCGACCGGAATGTCGACTACCAAAGAAATTGAAGATGCTGTAAATTTAGTTCGGGCATTTGATAACAACTACCCGTTGTTTATTGCCCATTCAACATCGGCGTACCCGTGCAAGCCTGAAGAGCTGAACCTGAAAATGATACAAACGTTAGGTGCCAAGTACCCGGGTGTGCCAATCGGTTATTCCGGCCACGAAACAGGCTTGGCAACAACCGTGGCCGCCGTGTCGTTAGGTGCTACTTTCGTAGAGCGTCACTTCACGCTTGACCGCGCCATGTGGGGGTCGGATCATGCTGCGTCAGTTGAACCGCAGGGATTTACCCGCCTGGTACGCGATATCCGCGATGTAGAGATCGCAACCGGTGATGGCATAAAACGCGTTTATGAATCCGAACTGGGGCCAATGAAGCGTTTGAGAGTGAATATTAGTGAGGAGTATAAAACGAATCCGGAGGCAAAAGCCACGAAGTAAGATAATCTTAAAAACGCTGTCATTGCGAGGAGGTACGACGAAGCAACCCCGTCGCATGCTGTAAACGAGCGATGAGGTTGCTTTTCCGCCGATAGGCGGATCGCAATGACATGGTGTAGATAAATTAAGAAATGACCACACTCGAAGTAACAACCATAATACTGATATGCTGGATCGCGTTCGTCATAGCATGGGAACGTATATCGCCATATCGTAAGGGCCTGCCTTTTTTCAGGGAAGGTTTTTGGGTCGATTTGGTGTGGTATACCCTTATACAAAGCTACTTTTTAAAGATCCTGATCTTTAATTTCATCATTCCTTCCATACAGTCGTTTCTTCACTGGCATGGCTTCGCCTTTTTTAAGACCTGGACCATCGCCGAACAGGTTTTATTTTTCCTGGTAACGCACGATCTGTATATATATCTGTTCCATCGTTTGCAGCATTCCAGCAAAATATTATGGCGCACACACGAGGCGCACCATTCGGGCAAGCAGGTTGACTTTATGGCCGGGTCGCGGTCGCATGTGTTGGAAATCATTATCAATCAAACCATTGAGTTCGCGCCTATCGTTATTATGGGGGCACACCCCGAGGTTATACCTATCAAAGCTCTGCTGGATGCGGTGCAGGGAATGTTTATTCATGCCAATATTAATGTCAAGATGGGTAAGCTTAAGTATTTCCTTAATTCGCCCGAGCTGCATTTATGGCACCATGCCAATTACCGCGAGGTATTTCATGCCAATTTCTCAACCAAATTTTCCGTTTGGGACTACCTTTTCGGGACGGTGTACGACCCGGGCCATAAGCCGGGTGACAACCCCGAAAACTGGGGGCTTTATTATGAATACCCGAGAGATTATTTCCTGCAGCATGCCTTTTCGGTGAAACGTTTTGATGAACAGGCATTGCTAAAATACAAATGGTTTAAACACTATTATGAGCTAAGGCCGAACCTGATGAAGTGGTTTAAAAGCCTTTTTAAGTCGAAGAAAAGCGCGACTATCGTTCAAATTCATCCAGCTGATGCGACACCTGCCGAATTAATTGCCACTGATGCTAATGAAAAATTAATATCTTGCGGCAATAATTAACATAAACTCATATTGGCCTGGTTATTTTTAGTATTAGCAGCAACCTGCGAAACCGCGTGGACTTTTTGCTTAAAGTTTATGAAGTTCAGTGATCTGAAAATACTCAGCTTTACAAACTTTTATAAGTGGCACGGTGGTTTACCGGCGCTCCTTCCTTTTGTCGGTTACGTGCTGTTTGGGGCAGCCAATATTTATTTCTTTTCCACTGCCATCAAGCAAATACCCACGGCTATGGCCTTTGCGGTATGGACTGCCATTACGTTAATTTTCCTGAAAATTGCCGAAACCTCATTTTTTCACCAGCGCATTTCAGTAGCCGAAATGTTTTTTATGCTCCTGATCATGATAGGTATAATGGGATTGAAAATTTACGCGGTGCCTGCGAGTAGTTAAGCCTACGTTATACGAAAAAGCAAACTGGTCCCGGCTTTTATAAAGCCATCATTTGTCATCTTCCTTTCCCGACAGTTTAGCCGGGTAACTCTTTTTCCCTTTCGCAGCAAACCAAAGGATACGATTCATCAGGTCGTCATTTCCGCCGTCAATATGATCAAACTCGGGCCGCAACGACATTTTTGCATAGTGCAGGGCTGCTCCCTTAAGCACAGATAATTTAGGATTAATATCGTTTATAGGCACTTTGTTATTTACAACCGGATAAGTATAGTCTGACGATTTGTTTGTAAAGCAATTAAACATTGGCATGGCGGTGGCGTCCATAATATTCATAGGTGGGATACCCAAAATTTGCTCAATGGAGCGAAGCATGCTTGTTTGATTGTAATTAGCTGATACTGTTTTCTGCAAACGGCTGTACGGGCTTATCACGAATGCGGTAGTACGATAAGCGGAAACATGGTCCCAGCCAGCCTGCGAATCATCTTCGGTAACAAAAATGACCGTATTTTTCCAGAACCGGCTTTTGGTAACAGCTTCGATCATACGCCCCAGGGCAAGGTCGTTGTCAGCTACCATTGCCTGCGGAGACGGAAAACCGGGACGTGTACCTACCGTATGATCGGATGAGAGCGCCATAACCATCAACTGGGGCAACTGGTCGCCGGGTTTATTTTCATAATCCTTCAGTTCGTCAATAAAAGCCGTTGCCCTAAGCTGGTCCGTAATTTTATGGTCATCAGACCCAGGGAAATTTTCCGAAAGCATCGGCCGTACACGTGATATGGTGCTGGTATTGGTAAACGCTAATTTTTTACCGGCTTTATAATTATTATAAATCTCCGTCCAACTAAGCTTGTCATCAAAATGCGGTACACATGCTTCACCATAGATCCTTACCGTTTTGCCATGATCAGCAGCCTGATTCCAAATAAAGCCATTCTTGTCATAAACCAAAGCGTCCTCCTGCACATGCGGGTAACTGCGGAACCACGCCCTTACACTCTTTTCAACATAATCAGTTACCATACCAGCATCCGTCCACTGGTGGCCCTCGGCCGAGCATTTGCCGGACGCATAATAATTATCCAGCAATACAAAGTTTCGTGCAACCTGGTGCTGGTTTGGTGTGATGCTATCGCCATAAATACACAATGACTTTGCCCCATTACCTTCAGGCATGTCGCCCAGCACCTGGTCGTAAGTGCGGTTTTCTTTAATGATATACAGCACATGGTTGAATACCGAAGGTTCCCCAATTCGATCAGGCATAGGCTTCGGGGCAACACTCTTACGGGGCAATAACTGAGCAATGGCTTCCCTGAAAGTAAAATTAAGGGTCTTTACCCGCTCCGTATATTGCTTTAACAGGTCGGCGGCCGGTAGTGAAATAATAGAGACCGTGGCCAACTGATGATGAGAATTATAAGCACTAACCGATGGCACATCATCTGATTTTGAACTTTTTTTACTCATATCCATACTGTTAACACGCGCACCTTCACCTTCAAGGTTAGTTACAAACAGATTATTTCCATCAACCGCCAGGCCGCCCGGGTATGCTTCTGTTGGGATAAAGCCTGTTATTTCACTTTTGCCGCCACCCCTAACTGATCCGCTCACGCCAAGCTTTACAACAGCTACCGCATTATCCAAACCATTCGCAACATATAAAACAGTTCCGGCTGCGTTAATTGCAAGCGCGTTTGGCGTATCGCCTATGTAACTATTTTTGCCGGGAATTAATTTTACCGGGATAATCTCGGTTTCTTTAAGATCAGCAACCGAAATAACAGAAACATTGTCGCTGTTCCCGTTAGCCACAAAAACAAACTTTTCGTCCGGGCTGTTAATTATTGCGTTGGGATGCAAGCCTACTGCTATTTCTTTAATGATATTGCCGTTTTTAGGGTCAATCACCGAAACCGTTCCGGCGGCCGTGGCGCCGGTTTTAGGATCGATATAAGTTTTTCCGTAAGGCACCCCCGCTGTTTCTTTATTCAGCGTGTCCGCTACAGGCTGCGGGCCCGCCCAGTTGCTCACAAAAACTTTGTTTTGAGCTATTGTAATGCCATACGGCGCAACGCCCGTTGGTCTTTTCCAAACCGTTTTGCCCGTAATCAGATTGATTTTCACGAGCTGGTCGTTGCCATTTAAAACTACATACAGGTAATTGGTCCCGCTTTCAGCGTTTATAGCCAGGTCATTAGGTAAAGCCAGCGGAGAAGGGCCTTCGGGATCAAAACTGAAATTATTTTTAATAAGTATCTTCTTCCCGTCCCAAACGGCTTGCATGACGTATGAGTGCGAATAGCGCCCTTTGCCAATGGCCGCGCTCCAGAAAATTTGCGTTTCGCTATTTGATTTTAAAATTTTAAGCCCCGAATAGGTGCTCATCAGTCCTTTAAACCGTTTGTCGTCGCTATAAGTCCATCTTGCTATAACAGCGTGCTTTTTCGTATCTATTAATGCGATCCCATAACGGTCTTCCACTGCCAGCAACACATTTCCCGGAATTAGTTTCACATCCATGCTGTGGTTTTCAACACCAGGGTCGCCAAACGAGATCACCTTGCCCACCGGGTCGATCAGGCGATTGTAAGGCATTAAAACCGGCAGAAGGTTGTTGTTAAGCGTACTGTCGTCATAGGGAGTATGCATATTTATTTGCTCATTATCCGTGATATCGCTTTTGCTTTTAGTTGTATGACATGAGCTGAACATAACAATAAACACCGCAGCCAAAACCGTAAAATAACCTGGTGATCTTTTCATAAATAAAAGTATTTAATAATGCAGACAAATTACTACAACACCGTTTAGATAAAACAAAAAAGCTTAGAAGGGAAAATAATCCCCCTTCCAAGCAATCTGCTTTTATTAAAATTAACTGGTTAAACTATTAATGCTTATTACCTTTGCCATCGGTAGTATAGGCGCCGAGATCCAGGTTACCCAACTCGGGATGCTTGCTGTCAAAACTAGCATTACCCGCACCGTAAGCCGGAGAAGTTGGCCGTAAATGGAAATCATTGGTATTCGGATAGCCATTTGGTGCCGCTACAGTACCATCAAACTTAACAAACAGCGGATCGAATTGTCCGACTTGGGCCGAAATCAGGTCGGTAGCCTGTGGTTTGCCCACCGCGCCGGCAGGATAAAAGTTGTCACGAAGATTTATCTTGATGGTGCTGTCACGCAAATCAGTAAAAGTAGTAACCGTGGCATAAAACAAGTTATTACCGTAAGTCGTATGGGCCACATCGGCATCGGGAAATAGCTCTAAGCCATGATAACAGTTCACAAAAATATTGTTATAAATGTGGCCTATCGCATTTACACCGCATGACACAGACCGGCCCGGTTCGGCCGAACCCCTTCTCCATCCAACTGAAACAATTGTGTTATTATAAACATCCACTTCTGTTTGAGGGAAGGGAACTTTTGAATTTGTTTCTAATTTAACACCGCTTCCGGCCTGGCTAAATATCACATTATATGCCACCACTCCGGTTGCGCCCGACTTCAGGTTAATTCCTTCGCCATCGGTACTGCCCGAAGAACTGATGGTATTTCTGAGTAGTGTTACATGGCAACCAAACAGGCCCATCAAATCATCCTGGCCATTGCTGAACCATGAGTCTTCGATATCAACATTTATTCGGGCGTTTACAATAATTGTCCGGCGCGCACTTCCGCCTGCATCAGGCCCCCCCGTATTATCAATGTGCGTCCATTTTATGGTAATCGCCTGTGCACTGTCCGCCTGGAAACCTCCCCAGGTTCCGGGCTTGTTGGTATCCGAATTAAAGAACACAGGGCTATCCTGTGATCCTATTAAATTTAAAACACCCTGTACGTTAAACTGTGCATTATTTTTCACAATTACAATCGCACCCGGCTGTGCAGACAGGGTATCGTCTTTTTTTATTGTGATGTCGCCCGTTACGGTATAAGTTTGGCCGGTTAACAGAGTCCCTTTTACAAACCCGGAAATGTTTCCCGGCGCAATGGGGCTTGCTGTAGGTATTTTAATTTTGGTGAAAGTAGTAACCTCTGCCTTTTTACAGGAGAATATCCCTGTTATCATTATCACAATTGCGGATAATAAATAAATATTTTTTGTTTTCATGTGATGAATGTTTTAAATTATAATGAATAACGGAAACCCGCGTTGAAACTCACATTATACAAATCCTTCGCTTGTACAAGGTTGTTTATTTTTACAGTGGTTGGTGTATTTAACATGTTGTTTACTTTTGCAGTAAAGGTTACATGCCTGGTAATTTGTTTTTCGCCCGACAGGGATAAAAACGACTGTGGTTGCTGGTAAAAGTCATAACCATAACCTTCATATACATAGGTAAGAGTTCTGCTGGTATAGGTGTAAGCTAATTGTACAAAAGCTTTTTGTTTGTCGTTTTTATAGAGTAATGACAGATTCAAAACATCGCCGGTTTGCCCTTGCAGGGGTCGGCTTTGAAGTTTGGTAATTGCTACATTATTAGCATCTACTCCGCCGGTTTGCTTTGGCGTATTAATATTTGAATAGGTATAAGTATAGTTAGCTGATACCCCAAGGTTGCCAAAATATCTGCTATAAACTACTTCGGCGCCGGCTATTTTTGCTGTTCCGTAATTTTGTGGTGTCAACAGCGGCTGTGTTCCGGTATAGCTGGTATTTTGCAGCCCAAATTCTATAGGGTTTTTAATATTCTTGTAAAATCCGCCTACAAAAAACTGTTCTTCATTTTTAGGGAATAGCTCGTAACGTAAATCAAAGTTTTGTGCTTCAGTATGTTTAACGAACGGATTACCGATAATATCAACACTTTGCCCGCGGTTTAGCGCAGGCACCAGCTCAAATAACGCAGGGCGTGAAATAGACTGGCCGTAAGAGGCCCGCAAGTTTGATTTCTCAGTTAATTTATATTTCAACTGCAGGCTTGGCAATACATCAGTATATGTTTTCCTTGCATTGCTTTGCACGTCAAGAACAACAGGGTGGGTATCATAACCTTGTTTAGTATCCTCAACCCGTACACCGCCTATTACATCCAGCTTACCTAATTGCAGCAAGAACTCGCCGTACCCGGCTGTTATATCTTCAAATGCGGTATAGTTGGATTTGTCGCTTGTTAAGCTTCCGCTCACATTGTATACTATCCAATTTGCGCTGTAAATATCGGTGAAGGTACTTTTAACGCCGTTTGCTTCCGGAGCGGGGCGCAATGTATATTCGTTTTGCTGATTAAAGCGGGTGCTGTGCCGGTATAAGCCTCCGGCTTTTAGTTCGAGCGAGTTATTTTCGCCAAACAGCGTTTTATAGCTTAAATTGGCAAAGCCGCTTAAATCCTTATTGCCATTTTTTTCCCATATCCGCGATATCGCATCAAAGTAACTTGGCGTACTGGTAAAGTCGGGGTTTATTAAATGGTTCAGCGTGATGTCGGCCCTGTCGGGTGAATTTGCCGTTGCATTTGAGTAAATGCCTCCCCAGTCGAATGTAAAATGCTGTGCAATTACATGTTTACCGCTAACTTTAAGGTTTTCAACATACTGGTTTTGTATGTAGGAACGGTTGTCGTTAAACACGGTTCCGGTTCCCGGGCCAACCCGGCCGCCATTGCCGCCAATAATAGAAGTATCAATACTCAGTCGTGCCTGCGCTATATAAGTGTACAAAAACACATTATCAACCGCTATCTTATTCCTATCATCAACCTTAAAATCCAAATGGGCTGATAAACCATTGTTTAATTGCTGAGTAGAATATGTTCTGTTCGCCACATCAGTTATTTGCGGCTTGTTATTATCCTGGGGGTTTATGCTGGCAATGTTAAATTCGGAATTGGTACCGTAAAACTGGTTTTGGTAACTGTCCGAAATGATAAAGCCGAGTTTATTATTTAAAAATCTTTTACCGTAGGTAAAACCTGCCAGGGAGCTTACCGGGGCATTCTTTTTTGTGAAATCCAGGTTGGCCCTCGAAAAATATCCTGGCGACGCCACGTAGTTGGGCCCGAACCTGTCTACCGGGCTTTGCCTTTGAACAGCGCCCTGGTTAAAATCATCATATTTGCGGTTAAAAAATATAGCGCTGTATCCCACAGAAGCATTCGCTTTAAAATATTCATACTCCGGGGCGTCTTTAAATACCAGGTTGGTTGTACCGCCGATAGCGTCGCCTTCCATTTCGGGTGTAAGTGTTTTGCTTACCTCGATCCTGTCTAAAAGATCGGAAGGAACAATGCTTAACGACACAAACCTTGAAACAGGATCCGGGCTGGTTACCTTAACACCATTTATTAAGGTGTTGTTATACCGCGGCTCTAAACCACGGATGATGGCATAAGCTTCGTCCGATCCGCTGTTACGCTGAATAGTAACTGCCGATACACGCGACATGGCATTGGCTGCATTAATATCAGGCGACCTTTCCATGGCACGTGCTGAAATCACGTTAGTGGTATTATTGGCGTTCTTTTCTATTTGCCTTGATGAAGATTCGTTTGAAGTATTCAGTTTACCCAATATATCTACCCCTTTAAGGTTTTGGGTGCTTTGTTCAAGGGAAATATTTAAAGTTACCGTTTGCCCGGCAGGCAGGTCAATCTCTTTTTCATATTCCTTAAAGCCGACGTATTTAACTTTAATTTTATAACTTCCGGGTGTAATATTTTGGATCCGGTAATTTCCAAACGCATCGGTAGTACTGCCTTTTGATGTTCCGTCGAAATGAACATAGGCTGCGGGCAGGGGTTCGCGGCTGTTGCCGTCCGTTACACGCCCGGTTAAAACACTGGTTTGGGCTGATGCAAAAGAAGCGGTAAATAAAAGTACAAGCAAGTAGTATTTGTTGATCATAAACGTGGTTTTTCTCAAACCACCTTGTCAACTTTGGAGAAATTCTGGATAAATTGGCTTTGGTTTTACACTTAACCAATTGTTAATTTTCACTTAACGGCCGGTAACTTTTTTGATACAAACCCGCATCAAATATTACATAAAAGTAATATTTATTTAACCTGTCTTTTTTTGCTATTAGTTAAAAAATAGGTAAATGCCGGCTCCGGCACATTGACCCGTTTGCAATTAATAAAGAAAAGGTTAGTATTGTAAAACAGTACAACCATTAAGATAAGGCTTGCCTATCTTATCGTTCAGGATTTTTTTAATATCGTATTCCATATCAAAAAACAATGAAAAAATATTTACTTTCCCTTTTAGCATTTTGTTGCCTTTCGAGTGCTGTAATAGCCCAGGTTACTTCAACCGCCCAAACTCCGCCAAAAAACAACCTGCCTGTATCACGCAGCCGCATCCTGCAGGTTGATTCGGCCGTTGTTACCAAACACCGGGTTAGTATTAAGGGGCAGCCCGTTCCTTATACCGCTACTGCGGGATGCATTCCTGTTTGGGATGAGGAAGGACGGCCTTTAGCCGGCGTATTTTATACGTATTACGAAAGAGATGATGTGACCGACCGGGCGACCCGGCCGTTGGTGATCTCGTTCAACGGCGGTCCCGGCACACCATCGGTTTGGATGGAGATCGGTTATACCGGTCCGCGGCGGTTGAATACGGACAACGAAGGCTACCCCATACAACCTTATGGTACTGAAGACAATAAAAATTCGATACTTGATGTGGCTGATATTGTTTACATCGACCCGGTGAATACCGGTTATTCGCGGGTAGTTAACAAAGACACGCCCGGCTCCAAATTCTTCGGCGTAAATGAAGACATCAAGTACCTGGCCGAGTGGATCAACACCTTTGTTACCCGCAAAAACCGCTGGGCGTCGCCAAAGTTCCTTATCGGCGAAAGCTATGGCACCACACGGGTTTCAGGCTTAGCCCTTGAGCTGCAGAACGCGCAGTGGATGTACTTAAACGGTGTGATCCTGGTTTCGCCTACCGATTTGGGCATTGAGCGAAGCGGGCCGGTACAGGAAGCACTGCGCCTCCCTTATTTTGCCGCAACCGCCTGGTACCATGGCTTGCTGGCGCCCGAATACCAGCAAAAAGACCTTACAGTCTTTTTACCGGAGGTGGAAAATTTCACCATTAACGAGTTGATACCGGCCATGTCGCGCGGCGGGTTTATTGATGACGCCCAAAGGAACAGTATTGCGGCAAAAATGGCAAAGTATAGCGGCCTGTCGGAAAAAGTGATATTAGCCAGCAACCTGGATGTTTCGTACGGCCTGTTCTGGAAAGAACTATTGCGGGATAAGGGATACACCGTTGGCCGTCTCGACTCGCGTTATAAAGGTATCGACCGCCAGGCGTATGGCAGCAACCCGGATTATAATGCCGAACTGACCTCATGGCTGCACGAGTTTACCCCGGCCATGAATATTTACCTGAGGAATGAGCTGAACTATAAAACCGATTTAAAATACAACATGTTCGGGAATGTATTCCCGTGGAACCATACCAACGATCATACCGGCGAAAACCTGCGCGAAGCTATTGCCGAGAACCCTTACCTGCACCTGCTTATCCAATCGGGTTATTATGATGGAGCATGTGATTATTTCAATGCCAAATACAGCCTGTGGCAGCTTGATCCAAGCGGCAAGCTAAAAGACCGTTTGAAATGGGAGGGCTACAAAAGCGGGCACATGCTATATTTACGCCAGGAAGACCTGGTAACCGCTACAGAAAATTTGAGGAAGTTTATAAGGGAATCGGTTCCGAAACCGGGGACGGCTGCTAAGTACTAACTCTGGAGTCGTAAGTCTTTAGTTTTATATATTTGTATTAAAAAGTGCATTATGGAGCCGATGACAACCGTTTCGGAAGTTATAGATCATCTTAAAAAAGAAGGCTATACGATTGATTTCAACTTAAAGGAAAACTGCCTGGAGTGCAGCGGTACCAGCCTGCAAATACATCCGGAAGACTTTGTGATCGATAAGCATTATCGTTTTGAAGGCCTCTCCGATCCGGCAGACGAGGCCGTTGTTTATGCCATATCCTCACCCAAATACAACTTAAAGGGCATACTGGTTAACGGCTACGGGCCTTCAAGCGATCCGATGACCGATCAAATGATCGCGGCGCTCAGGGAAAAGCCACAATAAAGCATCGGATGTTCAAATTTTTTGAGAGATGAACACGTTGAACACCTTGAACACCTTTGGATAAGAGCTAGCTAAAGGCTGGCTATTCCTTTAAACAGGTCACTATCCTGTAATAACATACGTATTTAAATTTTAATAATAAATCGCGCAAATTTTTATTTTTATTTAAATTTTCTAAATAAAAGTTTAAATTTTTCAAAATACATCCAACCAATGCATTCAGGCACGATTAAAACTTATCGGGGCCGGGTAACGAATAAAGCAGTTGTATTTAAAATGATTACCAGCTATTACTGGCACCTGCTTTGTCGTTATATATACAATGAACCTTTTCATAAAAAATATGGTTTGCACCAGGTGCATAATGATCGTTGAACTCGAGTTAGCTAAACTCGGCCTCCATTGCAGCACCATAACCTTAGGGAGGGCAGATGTCATCGAAATAATGTCGGAAGAACAGACTGAAAAAATAAAAATTGCACTCCTCCAATCCGGTTTGGAATTAATCGAGAATAAGAAAAGCATTCTTATCGAAAAAATAAAAATTGTTATTGCAGAGATGATCCAAAACTCCGACAATCAGTTAAAAACAAACTTTTCTGATTTCCTGAGCTCGAAATTAAATTACGACTATACTTACCTCGCCAATATCTTCTCAGAAGAACTGAACATAACCATTGAACATTTTATTATCGCTAATAAAATTCAGCGGGTAAAAGACCTCATGTACAGTAACGAATATAACCTGACTGAAATATCCTGGAAACTGAACTACAGCAGTGTGGCGCATTTGTCAACCCAGTTTAAAAAAGTCACCGGTATTACTCCCTCCCATTTCAAAGCCCTTGAGCGCGAAATTAACTAGCGCCGGCAAATGTGTGAATCATATAACTTATTCCCGGAATTGTATAACATCTGAAGCGCCGTGATAGAGTAGGTTTGTACTGTGCTAAGTTCCAATTAATTCAGATTCAGAATTTAAGCAGTTACCAAATCCAATTCTATCATGAAAAACAGCTCTACTTCAATTAAGGATAATGCGCTGTTGCATAAAAGCAGCAGCTATCCGAAACCATACAATACCATTTGGTATATGTTATTGCTCCTGTTCGTATTTGCGGCGGGATGTAAAAAAGACACCTTTACAGGTGAGATACACGGCGTATGCCCTGTAGTTACCACCGACCCTGCTGATAAAGCAGTGAATGTCGTTCTTGGCAAGATTGTCACAGCCACTTTTAATACGGCTATGAACCCAGCAACGATTAATTCTACCACTTTTACGCTTACGCAGGGGTCAACCGCTGTTGCCGGGACGGTTGCACCGACCAGTAACAACGCGGTTTTCACTTTCACGCCGACCGCACCGTTGCTTCCTTTTACCGTTTACACGGGTACTATCACAACAGGCGCGACCGATACGTTACGAACCGCACTGGTTAGTAATTATGTATGGACCTTTACGACCATTCCACAGTTAACTGTAACATCAAGTCCGGCAGCAGGCGGAACAACTACGGGTGCGGGCTTATTTGCCCAAGGCTCATCGGTTACAGTTACTGCTACGCCAGCTGCCGGTTTTACTTTTGTTAACTGGACAAACGGAGCTACCGTCGCCTCTACAACGGCAAGCTATACATTTAACATGGCCGGAAACATGGCGTTGGTTGCAAACTTTGCACCAATAATTCGATTTACGGTTGCCACATCTTCAAATCCCGCAGCAGGCGGAACTACAAGCGGCGCAGGCTCTTATAATTCCGGATCATCGGTAACGGTAACTGCAGCAGCGGCAGCCGGATACAACTTCACGAGCTGGACTGAAGGCGGCGTTGTAGTATCAACGACCCCAGGCTATACATTTAACATACTTGCCAACAGAACACTGGCCGCAAACTTTGCAGCTATAGTAGTTGCTGGTCCGCCACCTGTTTTGGGCGCCAACTTCTCGCTATTCGGAGCAATAGGCGGAGCAGCCGGGTTAACCAACCAGGGAATAAATACTGTTATTAACAACGGCGCTATCGGTACCACCGCAGCATCTACGCTAATAACCGGATTCCATGATGGTTTAACGGGTGATGTTTACACTGAAACGCCGCTTAATATAGGACTTGTGACAGGCGGTATATATACAGCTCCTCCTTTCCCTGGCACGGCACCTAAATTTAACACAGTAACCCAGGCGCTTGTAGAAGCCAATGCGTTTTATATCAGCATATCGCCGGCCAACAAGCCAGGTGGCAGCGATCCGGGTGCAGGTCAATTAGGCGGTTTAACCCTGGCGCCGGGCGTTTATAAATCAGCAAGCGGTACTTTTGCGATCACCAACCCGGTTAAAATTGCAACCGGAGACCTTGTGCTCGATGGCAAAGGCGATCCTAATGCGGTTTGGATATTCCAGGCGCCAACTTCCTTAACAGTAGGCATTGCAGGGCCGACAGGCGCACGTAGCATCTCGCTGATAAACGGCGCGCAGGCTAAAAATGTATTCTGGTACGTGGGAAGCGCTGCTACCATCAACGCAGCCGGTGGCGGTGTTATGGTAGGAACCATAATGACTACAGCGGGGATTACATTCTCTACAGCAGGCAATGCCACACAAACGGTGCTGAACGGCCGGGCCATATCGCTCGTAGCTTCGGTTACCATGGTAAATACAACCATTAACACCCAATAGATAAAGCTTTCATAATATAATCGTGCGCCCTCCGGGGCGCATGATTTAAAAAGTTAAATCAATCAGAAAATTAATTTTAAAGAAAACCTTATGTTACCCATAAATAAAATAATTCAAACACTTGCCATCTGCTTTTTGATGGTAACACTTTCCCTGGTTAAAGTCCAGGCACAAACGACCCAGCCTATTTGGTGGTACGGTTTTTCAGGCGCAGCCAACATTAACTTTTTCGACGGAACAACCCAGCGTTTAACCAATTCGCTTATTGTTCCAACTGCCTTTCATAAAGGCACCGGGATAAAGCCCTATGGCTCAATCCTGCTGGAATATCGCCCGGTAAAAACCTGGGGAATTATGCTGAATGCTGCTTATGATGTAAGAGGTGCAAAATTTGATAACGTTGAAGCGCCCTGCAACTGCCCGGCCACGCTGAAAACAGACCTCAGTTATATTGCCATTGAACCAAGCTTACGCCTGGGTTTTAATAAATCGAGCCTATACTTTTTTGCAGGGCCACGCGTGGCCTTTAATATGGGCAAAGATTTTAACTATACGCAATTGCGCCAGCCTAATACTACCGGCGAACTGAGCGCAATGCAAAGCACCATCGTTTCGGGCCAGGTGGGCGCCGGATTCGATATTATGCTTTCAGCAGCTAACAACCCGTCGAAGGTTACGCTTTCGCCGTTCGCTTCTTTTCACCCCTATTTTGGACAAGAACCAAGGACTATCGAAAGTTTGTCGTTAACAACAGTTAGAATTGGTGTTGCCCTTAAATTTGGCAAAGGCCATAAAATTATAGCAAAAGAGGCGCCGGTTGCCGTTATAGTAGTTCCGGTTCCGGTACATGAGTTTACATTTATTGTACATGAGCCTAAGAGAACGCGGGTAAGATTAGAGGTAAGTGAAACAGTACCATTGCTTAGCGCAGTATTTTTTGATGACGGATCAGCCGCTATACCCAGCAGATACACATTGCTGACAAAAGATCAGGCGGACGGATTTAAAGAAGATCAATTGCAAAACCAGCAAACTGAAGGCATGCCGGGCCGGTCAGCCGATCAATTGATCGTATATCGTAACATCCTGAATATCGTGGGAGATCGCATGCGGTCGAACCCGGGTTCTACAATAACATTAGATGGCGCCTCAGCTAAAGGGCCAAAAGAAGCTAAAGAATTCGCCGAATCAATAAAACGTTATCTCGTAAATGTGTACGGGATCAGCGGTTCAAGAATTGCTACACGCGGACACATTAAGCCGGTACCTCCGTCTGAACAGCCGGGCGGTACCAAAGAACTTGCTATGCTACGTGCCGAGGACCGCAGGGTTGATATTGTAAGCACTTCGCCTGAGTTATTATCCGAAGTAGGTGGTGGTATGATGAAATCGGTTCATATGACCGATACGCAATCTGACCCGCGCGACAGCCAGGTTATATTTGGTGTTGATTCGGCTAAGCAATTGCTAAAATCATGGTCAATTGATGTTGCAGATGCAAGAGGAACTGTTCAGCATTACGGGCCGTTTACAAGTGATGAAGCAGGCATCCAGCAAGCATCCATTTTAGGCGCCGGCCAGGAAGGTAACTACAAAGTAACCATGCATGGCGAAACCAACAACGGAAAACTGGTAACAAAGGAAAGCACTCTTCATTTGGCACGTCAGGATGAAGTGCTTGAAAAAGGCTTCCGCTACAGTATCGTGTTCGGTTTTGATAAATCAACAACCATCGCGTCATACAACAGGTTTTTAACTAACGTTGTAGCACCTTTAATTGCTGACGGTTCAACGGTTACTATTCACGGCCACACCGATATAATCGGAGGTGAAGAATACAATCAGAAACTTTCGGAAAGCCGTGCCCGCGAAGCACAGCGAATCATTGAAAGTGCATTAGCCCGTTCAGGCAAGACTGATGTAAAATTCAATACATCCGGTTACGGAAAAGATCCCGGCCATGCGCCATTTGAAAACAATCTTCCCGAAGAGCGTTTTTATAACCGTACGGTTATTATCGATATTGTGCCGGTCAAGTAAACCACAACCAGATGAGCTTCAAAGCCCCTGAGCGATCAGGGGCTTTTTTATTCAATATCCCCGCCAAAGGTTTAGATAATTCGTCCTTGGCTATAATCTGTTATATTGCCGCCGGCTTAAAAACTAAATATATCTTTGCCGCTCAATATGACGCTTTCGGAGATCATTAAACAACAGATAGAAGAGAATGGCCCTATTACCTTTCGGGATTATATGGAAATGGCCCTGTATTACCCCGAACTGGGCTACTATACCGGCCCTCGCAATAAAATTGGCCGTGCGGGCGACTTCTTCACCAGCTCAAACCTGACACATGCTTTTGGCGCGGTGATCGGTAAACAGCTCGAAGAAATGTGGCGCCTGATGGGCGAAAATGAATTTACTATAGTTGAATACGGGGCGGGAACGGGTGCGCTGTGCAATGATATTCTGAACTATCTTAAAGATAACAGGAAAATGTACGACCATCTGCATTATGCGATCATCGAAAAGAGCCCGGCTATGCGCGAAATAGAAAAAGGCCATTTAAACGGAAAGGTAAGCTGGCATGATTCGATCGAAGACATCGCCCTGGTTACCGGATGTATTTTATCCAACGAGCTTTTAGATAATTTATCCGTACACCGGGTTGTTATGGAAGATGAGCTGATGGAAGTTTTTGTTGATTACCAGGATGACTTTATTGAAGTATTAAAGCCCGCCCCTGAAGTGCTTAAAAATTACCTGTCCGAACAGAACATTATGCTGCCCAGGGGCTTCCAGGCCGAAATAAACCTTGAGGCCATTCAATGGATAGAAACCATCGCCACTTCTTTAACAAAAGGATATGTGCTGACTATAGACTATGGCTACACCGCCGCCGACCTGGTTAAGCAGCACCGCAGCCAGGGGACCCTGTTATGTTATCACGAACACCAGGTGAATGATAAACCTTATATCAACATCGGTTCGCAGGATATTACCGCGCATGTTAATTTTACGGCGTTATGCCACTGGGGTTTAAAAAGCGGTCTGGGCTGCAGTGGGCTTGTTAACCAGGCAAACTTTCTGCTGGCGCTTGGCATTAAAGATCATCTGAGGAAAACCGCTCCGCAGGGCGGCAACGTGGCAGAACTGGCCATGAAGGAAGCTATGCTTACGCGGACACTTTTAATTGAGATGGGCAGCAAATTTAAGGTGCTCATTCAAAATAAAGGCATGTATGGACACGAGCTTTCGGGGTTAAAACTTCAGTAACTATAACCAATCCGACTCAGGGTTCTGGCTTAAAACTCAAGACTGCGTCTTCTTAACAGCACTGATCTGCCCGTTGCGCTCCATGTAAACACGGTCGATTTTTGACATATCATCCGTTAGCGCCGATTCACGGACACCCTGCATAACATCCTCTTCGCAAACCAAAGCCTTTCTGATGTTTTTGCGGTTAAAATTACCATCGCTAAAAAGCAGTATTTTTTTCCCCTCCACGATATTACCGAACCGCCGGCTTCGGGAAACCAGCCAGCCTAAAACCCTGTGCAGGATAACAATTACAAAACAGGTTGTTATAACCGGCACGAATGACGATGCACCAACCACAGCCCGGCTTAAAATAGCGCCAAGCGATATAGTGACAATATTGTCGAGCGGCGTATGCAAACCAAACGAACGCCGCCCGGATATCCTTATCAATATAAGTGCTATCAGCAAAACCGCTACCCCGCGGCAGCTCATTTGCAACGCATTTAAATCTTTCCCCTCGCCAAATATTTTTATAAGAGTGTCCATAAATGGGAAACCAACTATTAAAATAAATGTTTGGCGCTGAGGCATCTGCCACGCGCTTTCGTATTCCAGACTTTCCAGACTTTTCCCTCTTGCCGACTTTAGGACTTAACCCACAAAAAAGTATCTTTGCAAAAAAGGATACAATCTTAATGTCGAACCTTAATAAATTTAAACGATTCACTGTTACGTCGGCTTTGCCTTATGCCAACGGGCCGCTGCATATAGGGCACCTGGCCGGGGCCTACCTGCCCGCAGATATTTTTGTGCGCTACCTGCGCCTTAAAAAAAAGGATGTGGTTTACATCTGCGGCTCCGATGAGCATGGCGCGGCAATAACCATAAAAGCAAAAAAAGAAAATACCACGCCGCAGGCTATCATCGATAAATATCATAACCAGATCAAAAATAGTTTTGAAGAATTCGGGATAGCCTTTGACTTCTATCACCGTACATCGTCTCCGATACATCACGATCTGTCGCAGGAGTTTTTTTTAAACCTATATGAAAAGGATGAGTTTATCGAGAAATTCTCCGAGCAGTATTATGATGAAGAATACCACCAGTTCCTGGCTGACCGGTATATTGTCGGCACATGCCCCAACTGCCATTTTGAAAATGCCTACGGCGACCAGTGCGAAAATTGCGGCACCTCGCTTAACCCTACTGATCTTATTAACCCCATATCCACGCTAAGCGGCAAGCCGCCTGTTTTAAAACCAACAAAACACTGGTACCTGCCATTGGATAAGTATCAGCCGTGGCTGGAAAAATGGATCGACAGCAAGGAAGGCGACTGGAAAGTGAATGTATTCGGGCAATGTAAATCGTGGCTAAAGTCGGGCCTGCAGCCGCGTTCCATGACCCGAGACCTGGATTGGGGGATAGATGTACCGCTCGAAGAAGCAAAAGGAAAAAAACTATATGTGTGGATGGATGCGCCGATAGGCTATATCTCATCCACCAAGCAATGGGCGCTCGATAACGGTAAAGACTGGAAGCTGTACTGGAAAAAACAGGAAAACGAGGCTGACGATTCATGCCTGCTGCATTTTATCGGCAAGGATAATATTGTTTTTCACTGTATTATTTTCCCGTCTATTCTGCATGCGCATGGCGAGTATATCTTGCCGCAAAACGTCCCTGCCAACGAGTTTTTGAATTTAGAGGGCGATAAGCTTTCCACATCCCGAAACCATGCGGTTTGGCTGCACGAATACCTGGAAGAATTCCCCGGAAAGCAGGATGAGCTGCGTTATGTACTGACCTCCATATTACCCGAAACCAGCGACAGCGAGTTTACCTGGAAGGACTACCAGGCGCGTGTGAATAACGAGCTGGTGGCTATACTGGGCAACTTTGTGAACCGGGTAATGATACTGATGCACAAGTTTTATGATGGCAAGGTAGAAAGCGAAGACGGAAAAATTACGATTATGGATGGTAATCTCGATATGCAAATCGACGGTTTTTATCATGAATTTGAAGTTAACCTGGAAGCGTATAGATTTAGACAAGCTTTACAAAGTGTGATGGATATCGCCCGTTTAGGCAATAAATACCTAACCGAAAAGGAGCCTTGGAAAACTATAAAAACCAACCCCACGGATGCCAAAGAAGCATTGCATAATTGTTTATTCATTATAGTGCATTTGGCGGCCTGTGCGCAAGTCTTCTTGCCAACAACTGCAAAAAGGATTTTCGGGATGTTAAATTTGCCGGCCGATACAGATACTTTTGATGACGAGATAACTTTTACTAACGGGCACCAATTGAACCCATCGTCCATGTTATTCGAAAAAGTGGAGGAGGAGGTAATTGATAAGCAAATCCAAAAACTACAAGATAAAAAAGATGATGCAGCTGCCGCAAAGCAGGTACAAATAACACCGGCTAAGGAAAATATCAATTACGATGCTTTTTCAGCAATGGACATCCGCACGGGTACAATACTGACAGCAGAAAAAGTAGCCAAAACAAAAAAGCTGCTGAAGCTGACCATTGACACCGGGATCGACCAGCGCACCGTGGTATCCGGCATTGCCGAATATTACGAACCTGAAAACATCATCGGCCAAAAAGTAAGCATACTGGTAAATCTGGAACCCCGCGAAATAAAAGGCATCCTGTCGCAGGGCATGATACTGATGGCCGAGAATGCTGATGGCAAACTTAGTTTTGTAACCGCTACCGAGGATATGCACAACGGGTCTGTAGTGAGATAATTTTCATGTGCAGATCACAGGTGTTCCAATTTTTGAGAGACCCGGCTGATACACTTTTACAGGTGTACCACCCGGTACACGTGGATACACCTGGTACACTTTGGAACACTGACAAATCTTTGTCAGCGGGTTTGCCCAACTCATCCAAAATTCGCACATTTGCACAGATTTCAGAGGGCGGGTTTCAAAATCCGATTCCGATAGCCATCGGGACGAAAATCCGAAATTCGAAATCAAAAGGTCCCGTAGTTCAACGGATAGAATAGAAGTTTCCTAAACTTTAGATATGAGTTCGATTCTCGTCGGGACCACTTTTATCAAAAGCCTTCAGCACTCGCCTGGAGGCTTTTTTTATTACCACCTTTATTCTTCAAAACCTCCTTCAGTTTCACAAAAGAATTATATGGGCCAATAGCCATGGTGGCATTAACGATCCACGCTGGGATACTGCCCCCGGGGTCAACGCTGAAAGTATAATCTACCTTTAATTTATTATTGGGCGCCTGTGTTACTTTCCAGGTGGCGAGAGAATATGGCACCCTGATGAAATTATTGTTTTTAGGCAAATACGCAGGCAGGCTCTTTGCCTGGACATTCAGAATTTCGGGGGTTGGATTGATATCGAGTTCAACAACCAGGTCGCGGTCTTTGATCGGCCAGGGCAAATGCGATTGCGTATAATAAATTACCCTTTGCGGGCCCAGTGTTTTTAAGATAACAGATTTCTTGTTCGAATATACCCAATCATTGTAATCGGGGATGTCGAGCAAGGTATTGATCAGTTGCGCCCTGGTGGCATCCAGCTCGCATGTTACACGCAGCTCTTTTACATTCCCGGTAGCTGCCTTGCGGGTATAAACTTCAATGCCATTTTCATCTTTCTTTAATTCCCACCTGCCCTGGGCGGTTGCCGAAATTACTGACACAAACACTATAAAAAACAAAAAAAGCTTCTTCATTTAAAGACCGGATAGGGGTATTACAAATATTACGGTATTGCAACGTATAATGTTTTACAATACTGTATCTATTTAACTAAAAATCGGGCGAAACCGTATATAACACCAAAAATTTATGTAGGGGTAACTAAATTACATATAGAGAAAATAAATAATAAGCAATATAAAGCATTGTGGAAAGCCAAACATTGCTTAATTAATGCTCATTATCGATAACTAATATTAACTTTGAGTTGTTATGAAAATTCTGATAGCTGAAGACGATCAGGTAATTTTAATGTTGCTCGAATTCCGCCTGAAAAAGGACGGGCACGAAGTTATTGTTACCCACGATGGTCGTGAAGCATTAGAGAAGATCGACGAATTTCAGCCCGATATCGTAATTACCGACATTATGATGCCGTATGTATCCGGCCTCGAAATAATTGGCGCTGTTAAAAGTAAGTACCCGGATAAGATGCGTGTTATTATCCTTTCGGGCATGGGACAGGAAAATGTTGTACTGGAGGCGTTTCAGCTTGGCGCGGATGATTTTATCACCAAACCTTTCAGCCCCAATGAGGTTTCGGTCCGCGTAAGGAGATTTGATACAGGCCGGAAATAATATAATAACAGGCGGGTTATTGTATATTTAGCATCAAACGGATGGAAATTCATTTAAGTCATTTCAATACGATTTATTTTTCTGCTAAAATGTCCTTACCGCTGACCCTCCTTTCGGGATTGAGTTACATGGGTATCCTTATCGAATCACTCAGTATTTTAATTATAAGCCTTTTGTTCTTTATGCTGATTTTTCTCTATAACAAAAGTATAAACGAAAAACAACACGAAAAATGGCGATTAATTGCAGGGCTGCTTATTCGCAAGGCCGTATTCCACGACAATGAAGACAATCCGGATGCAACCGTACCTTTAACCGCCCGTGCCGAAAGCTTAATGCATAACCGGCATTTCCGGCAACTCGTAACGGAGGAACTTATAACAACTAAAAAAAGCCTGGCCGGCATGGCTTCCGAAAATTTAAAACACCTGTACCAGCAACTGCAGCTTGATAAATATGCGCTTACCAATTTAAAAAGCCCGCAATGGTACGTAAAAGCCAAAGCTATCCAGGAGCTCACATTAATGGAGCTGAAAGACGTGCTGCCTAAACTATATCGTTACACAAACAACAAAAATGAACTGGTACGGATGGAGGCGCAGTCGGCTACGGTACAATTTTATGGTTTCGAAGGGCTTCGGTTTTTAAATGTGATCACCTACCCTATTTCCGAATGGCAGCAGATCAAACTGTTACAGCAATTATCGCAGGCCGCGCCAGTGGATGTCAGTATTGATACCTGGCTCAGATCTAAAAACAGCAGCGTTGCGGTGTTCGCCCTGAAACTTGCCCGAAGCTACCACTGGTTTCAATGGCATGATACGATATTGGCATGCCTCGAACACCCGGAAGCAAATGTGCGTTTACAGGCCATTGATTGCTTGTGCGAAATTTACACCGATAAAACCGCGGCCATACTCAAATCAAGATTTTGGCAGGAAGAGCTTGAAATACAATTGGCCATCGTAAAAGCGCTGCGATCGATCGGCACGGAAGATGATGCCCCCTTTCTCGTGAGCCTTTTAGCGTATGATAATAACGAAATGAAGATTTATGCAGCAAGAGCTGTAACGCATATTAGTAAAAACGGCCTGGAATTGATCGGAATATCGGCTTCAGCCAGCGGGTACCCTTTAAACGAGATACTGGCTCAAATAAAAGGAGAACTGGCTGTATGAATTGGCCCGAAGTTTTTCATAACCTTTATATGTATGGTTTTTTACTGTATTCGGCCCTTCTAATATTGTCGTATATTGCCATAAGCGTTTTATCAATTGCCGAAATACGGAATTACCGCCATAAAAATAGTTTTACCGACTACCGTGTGCTGGCATCGTCGACAGAGCTGCCCAGTATGAGTATCCTGGCCCCGGCGTATAACGAGGGCGAAACGATCGTCGAAAATGTACGCTCATTACTGTCGCTGCACTATAACCACCTTGAGGTGATCATTATAAACGATGGCAGCAAAGACGATTCGTTAAGCAGGCTGATAACCACCTACGACCTGCACAGGATAGATTATTTTGTAAACGAACAAATACCCACAAAACCGGTAAAAGGCGTTTATAAAAGTCATAATCCGGTATACAGCAAGCTCACAGTTGTAGATAAGGTAAATGGCGGTAAGGCCGATGCGCTAAACGTAGGCGTTAATATAGCGCAGAATAAATATTATGTGTGCATCGATGTGGATTGTGTGCTTGAGCAGGATGCCATATTAAAACTGGCAAAACCTTTTTTAGAAAACACCAGCAAACGGGTTATTGCTGTTGGCGGCGTGGTGCGTATTGCCAACAGCTGCGAAATAGAAGGCGGACGCATTGTGAAAGTAAATTTACCCGACCAGTTTTTGCCGAGAATGCAAACCCTCGAATATATACGGGCGTTCTTGCTGGGCCGGATGGCCTGGGCGCGGCTCAACGGCTTATTGCTCATTTCAGGTGCATTTGGGGTTTTCGACCGGGAAATTGTTATAAAATGTGCTGGCTATAACATCAATACCGTGGGCGAAGATATGGAGCTGGTAGTGCGAATGCGGCGCTATATGGAAGAATTAAAAGAACCTTACCGGGTAAATTTCATTCCCGACCCGCTTTGCTGGACGGAAGCGCCGGCCTCATTTAAGATCCTGGGGCGCCAGCGAAACCGATGGACGCGCGGCACGATCGAAACACTCCGCATGCACAAAAAAATGTTCCTGAATCCCGATTATGGTTTATTAGGTATGTTAAGTTACCCTTACTGGCTGTTTTTTGAATTTATGGCGCCGATAGTTGAGTTTATCGGCATCATTTTATTCATCGCAGCCTGCCTGATGGGCATTGTTACGCATGCTTTAGTTTTGCTTATGATAGGCGTTATTATCCTCGGCATATTATATTCGGTTTTTGCTATCCTGATGGAAGTATTAACGTACAATCAATACAAGCGAAATAAAGACATCCTGCGCCTGCTGTTGGTTGCTATTATTGAGCCTTTTGTTTATCATCCCTTTGTGGTTTGGTCGGCAATCAGGGGAAATATCGACCTGTTAAGGAAAAAGAACAGCTGGGGCGAAATGACGCGGCAAGGCTTCGTCGGTAAAAAACCCGTAGGATAGGGTATCCAGTGGCGCACTGCGACAGATGCGACAGATGCGACACCTTGTCTTGTCCTGAAATAGGTTTACACAAAAAGTAAACAAATGGACGAAAAATTAGCAGCTCATATAATCAATGAGCATTTGACAAAAGGGACAAGTCATCGTAAATTAGCAAGGAAGTACGGCGTTG
>Ga0210404_10000118_pt1 | contig 53462 bp, 91 predicted proteins | sample IncBWH28MmetaG_FD_155455 | JGI IMG/M metagenome (GOLD analysis project Ga0210404, IMG submission 155455) | Forest soil microbial communities from Barre Woods Harvard Forest LTER site, Petersham, Massachusetts, United States - Inc-BW-H-28-M | ecosystem: Environmental > Terrestrial > Soil >... | reverse complement strand
GTGCTGGATCGCGTCCATCGACACGTTCCCGCAGCTCGCGACCATGGCCCTGTCCGTCGGTACGGGCGGTGGCCCGGTCTGGATCGGCAATTTCGCGGGCGGTAACGGCGGAATGGACTCCCCGCCCGTGTCCATTCTCGGAAGGCCCCTCTACTTCACCGAAAAGACGGGCCCGCTGGGCACCACGGGCGACATCTCGTTCGTCGACCTCAGCTACTACTTGGTCGGCGACCGCATGGCCATGCAGACGTCCAGCTCCGAGCACTACAAGTTCGCGCTGGACAAGACAGCGTACCGGGTCATTGAAAGGGTCGACGGCAAGCCGTGGTTGCAGTCCGCGATCACGCCGAAGAACGGCGGGCCGACCCTCTCGCCCGTCGTCCAGCTCGCATCGCGCTGATTCATCCAGCTCGCCACCCGGTGAGCCAGCGGCAGTGACGCCCCGCGAAGGACCCCAAGTCGCACGGAGGTAGCACATGGCAGGCACAGAGGCCCTAGGCCGTTTCCTCGACGCGATCCCCATCGCGGCCGGGCAGGCGCTCAAGTTCAGGGGCGCGTCCGCGGTCCTGTTCATCTGCACGGGCGCGGACACGTTCACGGTGACCGTGTCCCCCACCTTCGCCGGCGCGTACGTGTCCCCGGGCGCCGTGATCAACCACTACTACCAGCGCGCCGACACCAACGGGACGCACGCCTGGACCAAGGTGCCACAGACCGCGGCGAACACGGTCGTCCAGGCCAACGCGGGCTACACCACCGGCATCGAGGTGCTCACCTCGATGATCGCCGACCCGAACGCCTACATCAAGGTCAGCGCCGCCGGGGCCGGCCTGGTCATGGCCATCCCCCACGACCTCGTCGTCGGCCGTAAGCCCGCCAACCTGGAAATCCTGGGGGCCTGAGCCATGACGACTCTCATCGCGAACGCCCAGGTGCGGCTGATCGAGAAGGGCATCCTGGTCAGCCGCCCGTCCACCGCGTCCGGCAACACGCCGCTCGCCTCCGGCAACCTGTTCACCATCACCGGTGGCCGCATCCTGCTCCGCGCGATCGTCGGCGAGGTGACCACGGTCATCCAGGCGATCGCCACCACGGTGTCGATGACGTCGACGCCGCTGGTCGGGTCGGCGATTCTCCTGTCCGCGGCGACCACCGACATCAACGCCCTGGAGGTCGGCGGCCGCATCACCCTGGCCAACCCTCCGGCGGCGGCGACGGCGCTGGTGAAGTCGCTGGCGGGGTACACCGACCTGCCGAACGTGGAAGCGGTGGTGCCTCCGGGCAGCATCTCGGTCACCTTCGGGGCGGCGTCCACCGGGGCCCTGAAGTACGACCTGTTCTATGTGCCGCTGGACATCGGCGCGCAAGTGGTGGCGACGGCCTGATGTCCCTGCAGGTGTGTCTCCAGTGCACGACCGCCTTCGCGGTCGGCCTGGAGGCATGCCCGCAGTGCGGCAGCACCGAGCACCGATTCGACTGGGAGGAACACGACGTGCCGAGGATCACCGTCGCCGGAGGGCCGTCCAACGCCGACGCGCTGCCCGGCGAGGTCGGCTACATCCCGCCCGAAGGGAGTGAGGACGTATCAGCTGGTACCAGCTCCTCGACATCCGAAAGACCGCCCGACTCGAATGGGAACAAGACCCCAACGTCATCGGGCCCCCCCTCGCCTGCCCTCTCGACGGACAGCCCCTCGCCCCAGGACCCCCCAGCCAGCCCGGCATCTGGTGGTGCACCTTCGACGGATGGCAGTGGCCCCGCGACTGGGTCCGCCCGGAGCCGCCGGCGGGCCTCTTCGACGGCGTCTCCGAAGGTCCCGGCTCCTACAGCGGACCCCCCTGAGGTGACCACGTAGCTCCTCGCGAGGCCGACAACTTCATACGACCCAATCCCACAGCCCTCGGGCTGTCGGCCAAGAAAGCAAGGGACCAGGAGGGGGTGACATGAAAGGCGCAGCCGGGCATACCCGCAAGCACGCGGGTGGCGGAAAGCACGCGGGCACGGGCAAGCACCGCCCGAGCGCGGCGCAGCAGGCTGCCCGTAAGAAGTGGCAGGCGGCGGGCGCGCATGCCGCTCACGTGCATGCCGTCGCCCGCCACTCCGGGCACCCGACCCCGTCGAAATGGTCACCCAACACTGACGTGGCCTGCTGCGCCGCCGAAGCCCTCGCCGCCTCCCTGCGCCTGTCCGGCCGACCGGTGAGCGACCAGGACGTCCTCGACCTGTACTGGCTCACCAGCGACGACCCCGACGCGGGGGCGGGCCTGTGGGAAACCATCGAGGCCGCCGCGATGTACGGGCTGGCCGGGGTCCGCCCGCTCGACGCCCGCCCCGCCACGCTCTTCGCCGCCGGCGTCGTGCTCGGCGTGGACCTGGCCGAACGGCACGCCGTCACAGTAGACGGGCACGGCGTGTGGACCTGGGGGCAATGGCGGCCAGTGCCGTGCGGGCTCCTGGCCGCCGCTGACGAAGCGTGGGCAATCACATGGCCGTGACGACGCCCTGCTACTGCACCCGCGAGGACGTGAAGCGGTCGACCGACATGCGCGAGACCGCGCGTAACAACTGGCAGATCGACCGGGCCATCCAGAGCGCGGCCCGCAACATCGAAGGCCACATGCACCGCCGGTTCTACCCCGAGGACGCCACCCGGAAGTGGGACTTCCCGTCGTTCCAGTACGCCTATCCCTGGCGTCTGTGGCTGGATGCCTGGGAGCTCGCGGCGATCCCCACCCTGGTGACGTCCGGCGGCACGACCATCCCCCTGTCTGCGTGCAACTTCGAGCCGGCCAACTCCGGGCCGCCGTACACCTACCTGGAGCTGCGCCGGGACATGAACTACGCGTTCGGCGTCGGCAGCACACCGCAGCGCGACATCGCCATCACCGGCACGTTCGGGTACTGGACCGCCACCGACCCGGCCGGGACGCTCGCCGCCGCGATCGGCTCCACCACCGCGACCACCGCGACCATCTCCGACGGGTCACTGGTCGGTGTCGGCGACCTGCTGATCGTCGATTCGGAGCGGATGCTGGTATCGGGCCGGTCCACCGTCGACACCGGGCAGACCAACACGGCCGGCGGAACCACCGCCAGCCAGGCCGACGTCGCCATCACCGTCCCCGACGCCACCCAGGTCCATCTGGACGAGGTCATCCAGATGGACTCCGAGCGGATGCTCATCGCCGACATCACCGGCAACGTGCTGACGGTCAAAAGGGCGTGGGACGGCACAAACCTGGCCACCCACTCCACCGGCACGCACATCTACGCGTTCCGCACCTTGACGGTGGCGCGCGGGCAGCTCGGCACCACGGCCGCCACGCACCTGATCGCCGCCCCGGCCAGCATCTCCCGCGTCCCGACCCTGATCCGGGATCTGGCGATCGCTGAGGCCACCAACCGGGTGCTGGCCGAGACCGGCGGCTACTCCGATCCGCAAGGTGAGGGCGGCGGCGCCATCCACGGCCGCGGCTCCGCCCTGGCCGACCTGTGGGACGAAGCCGAAACCGCCTACGGGCGCAAGAACCGCAAGCGGGTGATCTGACATGGCTGAGGAAGTGCAGGTCATCGCACGCGGGCCGCTGTTCGACGGGCGCGCGAACATCCAGGTGCAGGTCTTCATCGACGACGCCATCGACCTGGTCGCCGCGTTCGCCGACGAAGCCGTCGACCGGAACCTGGCCGGATCCATCCAGAACCCGTCTCAGCCGCCGTACTACCAGGCGCAGATCAACATCGCCCACCGCGGCCTGGACCGGGTGGTCAATGACGCCATGGTCGTGTACGGGCCATGGCTGGAGGGCGTCGGCAGCAGGAACGCGACCACCCGCTTCAAGGGGTACTTCTCGTTCAGGCGGGCCCGGCAGGAAGTCGAAGCGAAAACGGCGGCCCTGGTGGAGCCCGCGCTGGTCCGCTACATCGAGGCGGTGAACCGGTGAGCCTCAGCGTCGCAGGGATCATCGCGTCGGTCGAATCGCACGCCGAGCAGCTGGGCCTGTTCGAGCGGGTCAACACCAACGAGCCGAAGAACGCGCCCGGCAAGGGCCTGTCGGTTGCGATCTGGGCCGACCAGATGGGGGCAGTCGCGGCGTCCTCGGGGCTGTCGGTCACCTCGGTGCGGCTCGTGCTGAAGGTGCGGGTCCTCAAGCCGATGCTGGCGTTGCCGTACGGGCAGATCGACACCGACCTCCTGGGCGCCGTCGATGCCCTGATGGCGGCCTACAGCGGCGCTTTCACCTTGGAGGGGCAGGTCCGTGAGATCGACCTGCTCGGGCAGGCCGGTACCCCCCTGGCGGCGGTCGCCGGGTACGTGACGATCGAAAAGCAAATGTTCCGCATTATGGACATCACTCTACCTATGATTATCAATGACCTCTGGAACCAGGTGGCGTAATGGCCAAACAAACCGGGTTGGGCGACAATTTTTATGTGGGCGGCAACGACCTTTCCGGCGACACCAATTCGCTCGGGAAGATCAGCGGCGGCCCGGCCCTGATCGACGTGACCGGCATCAACGAGTCCGCCTTTGAGCGGCTGGGCGGTCTCCGCAATGGCGGCATCGACTTCGTCACCTACTACAACCCCACCGGCGCCCACCCGATCCTGTCATCGCTGCCCACCGCCGATGTGATCTGCACCTATGCGCGCGGCACCACCCTCGGCAACCCCGGGGCGTGCATGGTCGCGAAGCAGATCGACTACAACCCGACCAGGTCAACGGCCGGTGACTACACCTTCGCCGTGGCCATGCAGAGCAACGCATACGGGCTGGAATGGGGCGTGCAGCTCACCGCCGGTTTGCGGACCGACACGGTCGCGACCAGCGGTGCCTCTCTCGACGGCGCGCCAGGCCTGACCACGCCGGCCGTCCCGGCCTCGGGCACGCCGGTCACCAACACCAGCGGCTACCCGGTGCAGGTCGTGATCACCGGCGGGACGATGACGAACGTCAGCGTCAACGGCGCCACCGTGGGCGCCGGGGCCGGCACGTACCCGGTGCTGCCCGGTCAGACGATCTCCATGACGTACACCGTCGCGCCCACCTGGTCGTGGCAGTACGCGCCGGCGTTCGGGTTTCAGGCGTACCTGCAGGTGACAGGGTTCGTCGGCACGGATGTGACCGTGAAGTTGCAGGACTCCGCGGACAACGTGACGTTCGCGGATCTGGCCGGCGGCGCATTCGCGCAGATCGCGGCGACCGCGCAGGCTCAGCGGATCGCGGTGGGTGGCACCGCGACGGTGCGCCGGTATGTGCGCGCCTCGACGGTCACGACGGGCGGGTTCACGTCCGCGACGTTCAGCGTGGTGCTGGTCCGCAATACGTCTGCGGTGACGTTCTAGTGACCATGCCGAGCCCGCAGGGTCAGCGGCTGCCGCCCGCGTTGCCGTCCGGGGCGTACAAGACGTTCCAGATCGTCGCGCCGCTGAAAACCCACTTCCGCAAGGCGACCTGCGTGGAAGCGGACTGCCCGCACTACCTGAACGGGTTCCGGACCCGCGTCGACGAGCGCACCGAGCGGGGGATGGCGCAGGCGTACTACATCCGCAAGGAGTCCGGCCGCCGCTTCACCGAGGACCGTGACGCGACGGGCCTGACGGTGTTCACGTTCGAGGCCGGGCAGCGGTGCTTCGGCTCCGACGCCCACCGGGTGCGGGTCGAACGGCCGGAGCTGTTCCTGACCCATCCGGGTGATTGGCGGTGGAGGCCGACCTCCGGGCAGCAGCCGTACCAGCACACCAGGCCCGAGTTCTGGACCGAGGAATTCGCCGAAAACCAGCAGAACCTCACCGACCGGATCGAAAGGGGCTGATCAGCGTTGATTGACCTCCTTCGCGCGCCGCGCAGCCCAGCCGCCCGGATCCTTGCGCCGAGCGTTGTTCTCGGCTCTGGTGATCCATCGGCAGTTGGCGGTTTCGTAGTTCCCGTCCGGGTCGCGGCGGTCGATCTGATAGTCACGAGACGGCCGCTCGCCCATGTCTTCGAGGAAGTCTTCGAACTTCAGCCACCGCTCGCAGACCGTAATGCCCCGGCCGCCGTAACTCGGGTACGACGCGTTACCGACATCCAGGCACCGGCCGATCATCGAGGCCCACGATTTGTAGGTCGAGGTGCGGGACCAGCCGTGCTTGTAGGCCGACGTCGCTTCGCCCGTGTAGCTGGCGAGCCGGGCCTTGGTCTCTTCGGTGTGGTTCTTGCCCTGCATGGGGTGCGCGACCTTCGCGTTGTGGCCGGAGACGTACTTGCTGACGCGGTTGCGGCGTTCGTCGACGGCCGCGTATTCGCCGCATCCGCACGCACACAGAAGCGGCTGGAGAGGCTGCCGATTCTTCTCGTGTCGCTTCGCCTCGGAGATCTGCTTCTTGGTCTCTTCGGTGTGATGTCCACCCTTTACTGTCATGGTCGAGAGTATAACGCTGGGGTGGACTACCCAACAAATGCGCAGGTCAGCGCAACGAGTATAGGAGGGCAGTAGCCATTTCCAAAGTTACCGGATTGGGCTGGACGACGTTCTCAGTGGACGACGCGTCGAACGCCCAGCAGGCCATCAAGAACGACTTCACCAACGTTGCATTCGCGACCCCCAGGGGCGTCCAGGACGTCACCGGCATCGACAAGAGTGCGTTCGAGCGGCTTCTCACCCTCGCCGACCTCACGGTCACCATGAACGGCGTATTCGACCCGGCGGCGAACATGGCACACGACGTGTTCAAAACCATCCCGTCCACGTCGGTGCCCCGGCTGGTCACCATCGTCACCAACGGCAAGACCCTCGCGCCGACGGTGATCCTCACCGACTACACCCTCACCCGCGCCACCTCAGGCGACCTCACCTTTGCCGTTCCCGGGTCGCTGTCCAACGGCGTTGTACCCCTCTGGAGCTGACCGGCATGGGCTACAAGCGCAAGAAGCAGACGTACAAGCTCGTGTTCGACGACCCCGAATTCGAAGGGCTGATCGTCCACGCCCGGAAGCCATCGGTCGGCGAGTACGCCGAGATCACCGAAATCGCCGCGCGGGAGAACAAGAGCCTCGCCGACCTGCGGACCATGCTCGTCGCCTTCGCCGGAATGCTCTCCGACTGGAACCTCGAAGACGACGCCGACCGGCCCGTCCCGATCACCCCCGACGCCCTGATCGACCTGGACGCCGATTTCGTCATGGAGATCATCGGCGCCTGGATGCTCGCCGTGGAGGGCATCGCGGCCCCTTTGGAGCACGGATCGACCTCTGGCGAGACAACCCTGGAGGCGTCGATGCCGATGGAGGTGTTGTCACCTGCCCTGCTGAGCTAGCGCGCGCCCAGCTGATCATCGGCCTGTGCGACCGGTTCAGGTGCCTGCCGAGCGAGCTCTACAAGGAGGACGCGGAGCTGATCCGCATGGTGCGAATGGTCGAGCGGGCCCGGCCCGACGAGAACGGCCCGGACGAGTACGGAGAGGAGGCGGACCTGTATGGCTGAGATCGAGATCGTCGTCATGGGCAGGAACTTGGCCAAGCAGGCGTTCGCGTCCGCCCGCGCCGACACCGACGTGCTGAAGGCCAAAACCGACGAGATGGCCCTGGCGATGCGGCGCGCCGGCCTGGCAGCCGCAATGGCGGGTGACAGCGCGAAGCGTGCGCTGTCGGCGGCGGCTTCCGCGTCCGAGCGGGCGGCGGCGTCCAGCAAGCTCGCGGCGGACGCGGCCGACAAGCTCGCCCGCGGTGAGATCTCCGCCGCCGACGCCGCGAAGATCGAGGCGAAGGCGCAGGCGGACGCGGTGAAGGCCACCGACATGTCGGTGCGGGCGTCGCGGGCGCTGGAGCGCCAGCAGATCCTCCAGGCCGACGCGGCCCGTAAAGCCGGGGACTCGCAGATGGTCGCCGCCGGGAAGACGAAGAGGGCCAGCGAGGAGACGTCCCTGCTGTCGCGGACGGGCGGCATGGCGGCGAAGGCCATGGAGCTCATGAAGGTGGGGACGCTCGGCTTCGGTGCCGCCGCCGCGTACTCGGTCGACAAGGCCATGAAGTTCCAGGCGCAGATGACGCAGCTGCTGACACAGGCGCATGTCGCCAAAGGCCAGTTCGCCGACCTGAACACGGGCGTTTTGCAACTGGCCGGGCAGGTCGGGCAGTCACCGACGTCCCTCGCCGAGTCGCTGTACCACGTGGAGTCGTCGTTCGCCTCGCTGGGCATCAAGGCGCCGAAAGCCCTCGAAATGGTGCGGATCGCCGCGCAGGGTGCCCGCATCGGCGGCGCGGACCTGGTGGAGACCACGAACGCGCTGACGGCAGCCATCGCGACGGGCCTGCCCGGCACCGAGAACATGTCAGCCGCGATGGGGTCGCTGTCGGCGCTGGTCGGTGCGGGTGACATGCACATGAAGGACCTGAACAAGGCGTTCGGGGGCGGGTCCATCGCGAACATGAAGGGGTACGGCGCGTCTATCCAGGACGTCGCAGCGATGTTGGCGACGTTCGGCGACAACAACATCCGGGGCGCCGTAGCGGGCACCCAGATGCGGATGGCCGTTCAGTCGCTAGCCCACCAGGCGTCATCGGCCGGGCCCGCTTTGACGAAGCTGGGGATGTCCTCCGACCAGCTGAACAAGGACCTGCAGAAAGGTGGCGTGAAGCTGGCGTTGAACGACCTGGTCGGCCACATGAAGAAGGTGGGAATCACAGCCAAGGAGCAGGGTCTGATCATCACCGAACTGTTCGGGAAGAAGGCGGGTGCGGGGATCGGTGTCCTGGTCGGCCAGATCGACAGGGTGAACTCCAAATACCCGGTCATGGCCGCTGGCGCTAAAAGCCTGGGGAAGGACAGCGCCACGGCGTCGGCGACCAGTGAGGCGGCGTTCAAGCGCCTGCAGGGGACGGTGCAGGCGCTGGCGATTACGTTCGGGTCGGCGCTGCTCCCGGCCATCACCCCGATCGCGGACGCGTTGAACAAGGCGCTCGCGAACCCCGTGGTCCAGAAGGGCATCTCCGACCTCGGCAAATACCTCGGTCAGATGCTGACCGCCGCGGCGCCGCTGCTGCCGATCATTTTCAAACTCGGCTCCGACCTGATGAAGACCCTGCTCCCGGCGCTCAAGCCGCTCGGTGAGGCGGCGGTGAAGATCGCGAATGCGCTCGGTAAGCAGCTCGGGAAAGTTCTCGCCGACCTGGCACCGCACCTGCCGAAGCTGGCGAAGGCTTTCGCGGATATGGCGGTCGCGCTCATTCCGCTGATCCCGTCGCTGGCGAAATTGCTGGAGGCGTTCATTCCTTTGGTGCCTGCGGTCACCAAGATCATGACCGTTGTGGCGAAATTCGGCACCTTTTACGTCGAGGCCTGGGCGAAGATCATCGAATTGACGGCGTGGGTGATAAAGAAACTCGCGCAAGGCATCGAGTGGCTCGTTAAAAAGGTCTACGACTTCTTCAAATGGTTGTACGACGAACTGGTCGGCCATTCCATTATCCCGGACATGATGAAGGGCATCCACCACTGGTTCAACTGGATGGTCGACAAGGTGAAAGCCGTAGTGCACTGGTTCGAGGGTTTGTCGGGCATGTTCCGCAAATGGCTGGGCGACTGCGTCTCGGCCATTTCATCGAAGCTCGCGGACGCGGTCGGCTGGTTTCGGGGCCTGTCGGGCAGGATCGTGCACGCGCTCGGTGACGTCGGACAGTGGCTCTACAAATCCGGGGCCAAGATCGTCCAGGGGCTGATCGACGGGATCGGCAGCATGATCGGCTCGGTCGGCAACAGCATGTCCGGCATCGCGTCGAAGATCATGGGTTTCCTGCCGCATTCCCCGGCCAAGGAGGGGCCGCTGTCGGGGGACGGGGACCCCGCGGTTTCCGGGAAGACGATCGTGGCCCGGCTGGCCGACGGCATCTCCGCCAGCAGCTGGATCGCCGGGGCCGCGATCGGGAAGGTCGCGAAGGAGGTCCACGCGGGCTTGCCCGGCCCGGTGCGTCTGCACGCCAACCCCGAGAACGCGATCGGCAGGGCGTTCCAGGGCAGGGGCGGCCTGGTGCACGTGTCGGAGACCCTCGCGGCGCTGGGGTCGTCGGTGGCCGGGGCCGCCGGTACCGCGCTGAGCACGACCGCGTCAGGTGCCCGCACCACCCACCACCGCACGACGCATCACCGCACCACGCACCATCACCGGCGCAGTCGCCACTACTACGGCACCTCGAAGATCATCGTGGAGTTCGACTTCAAGTCCGGCGGCACCCCCCTGGAACAGGCGCTGATCCTGATGCTCCGCCACGGCATCCGGGTGCGCGGCGGGAACGTCCAGGCCGTCCTCGGGAAGCACTGATGGTCTTCCCCGCGACCCCCCTGGACGCCCGCGTCGAGCTGCAGCTCGGCGGGACGTGGACGCAGGTGCAGGCCTCGCCGACCGGTGTGCGCGGCAACGACAAGATCGCCATTCACCGGGGGCGCGCCGACGAGCAGTCGTCCGTCGAGGCGAGCACCGCCACCATGGCCCTCAACAACAGGGACGGCCGCTACTCCCCCCGCAACCCCAACTCGCCGTACTACGGGCAGATCGGCCGCAACACCCCGCTGAGGGTCAGTGTGCCCGGCGATGGCACCAAGGCCCTCAGGGTTCCCGGCCGGTACGGGCTCGACAACGTGTCCGCCCCGGACGTGGCCGGTTTCCATATCGTCGGCGACTTGGACGTCAGGATCGACGTCACCTTGGACAACTGGGCGCAATACCAAACGTTGGCGCAGCGGTACACCCTCAACGGCACCGCCAACTCCTGGATCCTGTACCTGGTCGGGTCCAATGTGCCCCGGTTCGTGTGGTCGGCGAACGGGTCCGCCGAAACCGCCGTCTCCGCCACCGTGCCGGTCTCTGCGCAGCCGGGCACCCGGCTCGCCTTGCGCGTCACCCTGGCAGTCGCGACCGGAACCCTGACGTTCTGGACGGCGCCGACGATCAGCGGGGCGTGGACGCAGCTCGGGGCGCCGATCGTCGCCGGGGCCACCTCGGTCTTCGCCGGGACGAACCCGATCGTGCTCGGCGAGACCGGGCAGGGCAGGGTGCCCGGCGCGTCGATCATGGCCGGGCGTATCAACGCGTTCCAGCTGCTGAACGGCATCGGCGGGGCGGCGGTCGCGAACCCGGACTTCACCGCCCAGACGCTCGGCGCTACCAGTTTCGCGGACGCGGCGGGGAACACCTGGACACTGAACGGCAGCACGGAGATCACCGACCGCCGGTATCGGATGCACGGCGAGGTGTCGTCGTTCCCCCCGAAATGGGACGTCAGCGGGACCGATGTGTGGACGCCGATCGAGGGTGCGGGGATCCTGCGCCGACTCGGGCAGGGCACCGCACTGGCGCCGTCGCCGATCTACCGGGCCACGTCACGGTTCAAGCCGGGCGCGGTCGCGTATTGGCCGTGCGAGGACGTGGCCGGGTCCACGTCGCTGGTGTCGGCGACCGGCGGGCAGGCGATGCTGTTCACCGGGGCGCCGTCACTTTCGTCCGATTCCCGGGTGGGCGGGTCGGCGCCGCTGCCGCAGCTCAATAGCAGCAGCTGGTACGCGCAGCTTCCCGCCTACACCGGGACGTCGCTGACGGTCGCCTGGGTGATGGCCGTCGGCCCTGGTGGCATGCCGAACGGCGCCGTCGTGGCGCGGTTCTTCACATCAGGGTCGAGCGGCACCCGGTGGGACGTCATCTGGAACACCACGGGGCCGGCGCTGGAGCTGGGCGCGTGGGACGTACAGACCGGCACGCAGCTCATGGATCCGACGCTCAACACCCTCTCTGTCACCAACGGCGAGGTGTGCTGCGTGTCGGTGACGTTGCAGCAGAGCGGGGCTGTCATCAAGACCGGCTTTGGGGTCGGGACGCCGGCCACCGGGTTCAGTACCACCCAGGGGACGTCGGGGACGCGCACCCTCGGCAAGGTCACCCAGATCCAGGTCGACACAACGGCGAACATCACCGACACCGCGTTCGGGCATCTCGCGGTGTTCTCGCCGGGTGTCGCCGCCCCGGTGAGCAGCGCGGGGTTTCCGCCGCAGCAGTCCAGCTTGAGCGGCAACGCGGGCGAGGCGGCCGGGGCGAGGTTCATGCGGTTGTGCCAGGAGGAGGGCATCACCCCCCGCACCGTCGGAGACCCGCTCACGACCAATCCGATGGGCCCGCAAGGCGCCGACACCATCATCAACCTGCTGCAAAGCTGCGCGGACGCCGACGGGGGCGTCTTGTATGAGCCCAGGGACGTGTTCGGTTTGGGCCTGCGCATGCGGTCGTCGCTGATGGCACAGACCCCCCTGGCGGTCCTGAGCCACAATGGCGGGCAGCTCGCGGGCACCCTGGAACCCATCGATGACGATCAGCTGATCCGTAACGACGTCACGGTCACCCGGCTGGGCGGCGCGTCGGCGCGGGCGACCCTCGATTCGGGGACCCTGTCGACGCTGGACCCCCCGAACGGCGTCGGCAGATACCCCGACACCCCGACCCTGAATCTCCAGTCCGACACACTGCTGATCAACGAAGCGGCCTGGAGAGTGAACCTCGGCACGGTGGACGCCGCGCGGTTCCCGGTGGTGCAGGTGGCCATGGCGTCGAACGAGATGGTCGCGAACCCGACGCTGGCACAGAACGTGCAACGCCTCGACATCGGCAGCGTCCTGACCTTGACCGGGATGCCGTCATGGCTGCCACCCGACGACGTCAACCTGCTGGCCCAGGGCGTCACCGAGACGATGAGCAACTTCGAGTTCACGATCTCGCTCAACTGCTCCCCGGCCGCCCCGTACGACGTGCTGGTCCTCGACACCCCGCCCTTCAACCGGCTCGACACCGACGGCAGCAGTCTGGGCGTCGGCGTGAACACCACGGCCACGTCCTGGTCCGTGGCGACGGCGCTCGGCAACCCGCTGTGGACCACGAACGCGGGCGACTGGCCGTTCGTGGTGCGCATCGGCGGCGAGACGGTCACCGTCACCGCCGTGGCCGGGACCACCTCACCGCAGACGTTCACCGTCACCCGGTCCGCCAACGGGATCAGCAAGTCCCATCTCGCGGGCGAGGACATCCGTCTCGCCCGCCCCGTCTACGTGTCGATATGAGGAGGTGACCCATGGCTGTACAGCCGCAGGTGTTCACTGCCGGGCAGCGGGTGACCGCGGGCCTGCTCACCCTGGACCTGATGGGCGAGTACCGGGACGAACTGAACTGCCCCGGGATCGCCGAAACGTGCCCCAGGTGGGCGTGTCAGAACACCGCGTCGATCGTGAGCGGAAAGCTCAACCTGATGCCCGTCTACCTGGTCGCCGGGCAGGTCGTCGGCACTTTCAGCTGGGGGAACGGCGGAACCGCGGCCGTCACCCCCACCCACCAATGGGCCGCGCTGTACAACAGCGCGTACGCCCAGGTGGCGATCTCCGCAGACAAGACCAGCACGGCGGTCCCCGCCAACTCCGCCTTCAACTGGGGTGTCGCGACGATCGCCAGCGGGGCGGCGACGTCGTACACCGCGACGTACTCGGGGTTGTACTACGCGGGGCTGATGATCTCGGCGACGACGATGCCGACACCGGTCGCGGCGGGGGGTGCGATCTCCTCACCGGTCAACGGTTTCCCCCCGCAGTTCGGCGGGTCCGACACCGCGCAGGCGGCACCGCCCGCTTTCCCGCACACCGCGGCGACCCCGTCGGCGGGCGCGTCCCCCTACCTCTACATGTTCCTGTCATGACGGCCGCCGGGAGGGTGACGTGATGGGTGAGGAGCAGCCACCTTCGATGGCGGAGCTCGGCCGGACCCTGGAACGCAACCACCAGGAGACCAGCGGGCGCATCGCTGACCTGAAAGCCCAGAACGCCGACCTGAAAGCCCAGAACGCGCGTGACCTGCAAACCATCGTGGAACGGCTCGAAAGGTACGTCCTCCAGGCCGTGTACGAGGCCGACAAACGCTCCGCCGCGATCAGCCAGCAGGCGATGACCGATCGCATCGAACGCGTCGATCAGACGACGAACGACCGCATCGACCGTGTCGTGGAGGAGCTCACAACGACACGGCACGGGAACCGGACGGCGTTCTGGGCTGCGGTCGGGGCCATCGTCGCAGCCATGGCTGGCGCGGCGGGGGCGTACCTGCTCGCGAGAGGCGGGAAGTGATGCGTGACGTTGCCCGGAACGCGGCCGTGTTCAGCGGCGTGATCGCGCTGACTGGCGGGGCCCTGCTGGCGACCTCCTCGATTGTCGGCCTGATCCACGAGCGTGACAGTCTCCGCCACCAGGTGGGCGCCCTGTCTCGTCGTACGGCCCAGCCGGGCGCCTCGCCTTCGGCCGCGCCGGCGTCTGCAAGCCCTGCGCCGACAAGCCGGCCGGGCGCCCCTCCGGATGTGGTGGTGGTCCAGCGGGTCATCCGCGTCACCCGGCCGCAGCCCGCTCCGTCGCCGCATCCCAGCCCGAGCCCGAGACCTTCCCCTTCGCCGCCCTCGGCCGCGTGCCCGGTGGCGCAGGTCGTCACCGTCCGCCTGCCCGTCGGTGTGCTGCCCTGCGGCACCGTCCAAGTCGCCCACATCGCCCAGATCGGAGGCACCCGATGACGCCCGCCCACCAGCAGCCCCTGACCATCCACCTGCTCACCTCCATCCCCGAGCACGAGGCCCGCGAGGACGATCCGCACTATCACCTGTTCGAGCAGGCCAAGGCCCGGATCAAACGGCAAGGGCTGTGGAAGTGCGTCATCGACGACGACCTGTGCGGCGGGCAGCCCGAGTTGCACCACTCCCATATCGAGTTTTCCCAGATCAACGCCACCGACCCCAAGCGCGTCGAGGAAGCGTTCGGGCTGCACTTCGACACCGACGAGGACTTCCAGGCCTGGGTGGAGTCGCCCGGCAACCTCGAGGTTTTGTGCAGCAACCACCACCGCACGCACTACGGCATCCACGTCACCCCGGCGCCGCTGTGGGAGGCGCTGCGGTTCCGCAAGCGGGGCTCGCTGCCCGCTGTTGAGTTCGTACCGGCCGGCAAGGCCAAGAAGGGAACATCATGACCACACCAACCCCCGCAACCCCTGCTAAGCCGTCGCTGGTCCAGCGGCTCGAGGCCGCCGTGCACGACATCCCCGAGCACCTGCAGGGGCTCGTGACGGAGGTGATGGACCGGCTGCGGGCAGTGGAGCACGTGGCGGTGAAGGACACCCCGGCCGTTGAGAAGGTCGCGGCGGACGTCGTCCACGATGCGCCGGTCGTCGCCCAGGTGGCGGCCGACGTGGAGCACGCCGCGGCGGGGGGTGCCTGAGATGACCACCATCCAGGGCGTTGACTACGCGTGGGGCCGTCCGGGCGTCACCGCACTGACCCGCGCGGGCGAGCACTTCGCCTGCCGGTACCTCAGCCACGACAGCAGCGGCAAGAACCTCACGAAGGCCGAGGCGAAGGCCCTCTCGGACGCGGGTCTCGCGATCGTCGTCGTCTGGGAGTCCACCGCCAGCCGGGCGCTCGGCGGGCACGCAGCCGGAGCCCAGGATGCTCGCGACGCCGACGCGCAGGGTAAGGCGTGCGGGATGCCTACCGGGCGCCCGATCTACTTCGCTGCGGACTTCCCGGCCACGCCCGGGCAGCAGGCCGCGATCAACGCCTACCTGGACGGTGCGGCGTCCGTCATCGGGCGCGGCAGGGTCGGGCTGTACGGCGGGTACGACGCGGTCTCCCGTGCGTTCAGCGCGAGCAAGATCACCTGGGGCTGGCAGACATATGCCTGGTCCGGGGGGAAGTGGGAGCCGAAGGCGCAGCTGCAGCAGTACAGCAACGACCACGTGATCGGCGGTGTCGGCCTGGACTTCGACCGGGCCGTCAAGGCGGACTACGGGCAGTGGGTGGTGGGCGGGGCGCCGGTGAAGCCTCCGACCAAGCCGCCAGTGAAGCCGCCGGTCGTCCCGCCGGGCAAGCCTCCCGTTGCCCCGCCGTGGCCGGGCCGGGTGCTGGTCGACCCGACGCAGGGCACCGACGTGCTGGTGTGGCAGCGGCAGATGGCTGCGCGCGGGTGGCGGATCGTCGCGGACGGGCAGTACGGCCCGGCGTCGCAGGCGGTGTGCCATGCGTTCCAGGCGGAGAAGCACCTGCCGGTCACGGGCCACGTCGACAAGGCCACCTGGGCGGCCAGCTGGACGGCACCTGTCACCTGATCGGGGGGTGTGGGAATCGGGGCGATAATATCGCCGCCGGTTTCACACCCTCTCTGACCTGCGCGATCCCGCGCCGGTTTCATAAATCCGACCTCAGATGAGGGGACCGATGGACCTCGAAGGACGACACCCCGGTACGGCCGGGATCGCCAAGCACTTCGCTCATGCCCACCTGCCCGAGCACCTCCAGGCGATCAGCAAGCCGTGCCACGACCTCGCGGCGGAGATGATCGCGGCGCTGCCGGACGGGCCGGAGCTGACGACCGGTCTTCGCAAGCTGTTGGAGGCGAAGGACTGCTTCGTGCGGGCCGCGCTCGACCGCTGACCTCTGGCGCTCCGCCTATCGCGGGCGTACCGTCTGATCCCGGAACGGGCTAGTTCCAGAAACGCCCCGCATGTCTTCTCCCCGTTGACGTGCGGGGCGTTTCGCTGCGGTCTGTCGGCCTGATCCGCTATCGTCGGCAACGGATCGACAAGCGACATGCCGCACCCCGGGGAACTTCCCAGGCTTTGCCGGGGCGTACCGAACCTCCTGACCAGCGCTGTATCTACGGGCCGACGTACCGTGGTTGACGCCGGACAGGTCATTAGGGAAATAGCGTCGTCTGGGCGCCCGATCCTGCTGACCGCGTGGTTGCTTCCCTCGCGCGGACGTAAGCGGGCGGAAGCACCGAACGCCCCGCTCCCCACTCAACGATGGGAGCGGGGCGTTTCGTTGTTCACCACCGCGTCTCCGGCCGCCCGCCGCCGAGATGCGCCGGGTAGTACGCCACCGTCGTCCACCCCGCCTCCTCGCACGCCCGGCACTGGTACGTGCGGTGCCCGCGAGCGTGCTGCGGTCCTGGGGAGAAACAGAAACACGCCAACCAGCCGACCAGTTTCCGGCCCGGCAGCATTGGGTGCCCGTACGGGCAGATCCGGGGCCCGTACTGCGGGTCAGGGTTCGGGCGGTCGTTCATCACGTGCCACGATACGCCCCGAATCGAACGGATCTTCGAGCGGCTACCGGGCCCATCGGATACCCATCGGGCAGTTGCCGCGCCATGGACGGGCGGCAGCACGAACGCCCCGCTCTCTTCGGAGGGCGGGGCGTTTCGTTGTGCGGGGTCATTACTCCGGGGGCAGCATGGCCAGGACGCGCTGTTCGAGCTCTCCCACACCTCGCAGTGCGAGTTCCTCGTTGACCTCGCCGTCTTCGTCCTCGGCCTGGAACAGGGCACTCCTGCGCGCCAGGTCCAGTTCCTCGGTGACGATGGCGCGCAGTACGGATGCGGCTACCCGCAGGTAGGCGGCGTCCATGTCGACCTCGGCCAGCACCGCCGGTTCGTCGTACTGCCTGCCGGTGGCGACCGCGATCCGCAGCATCTCCAGGTCGACCACCTCGCCGAGCGCGGCGGCGAACTCGTCCCGGCGTACGGTCAGGGCCGTCTGGGAGGTCTGGGTGTTACCGAACCACGCCCGCCACCACGGCACCTCGAACAGGTCGGCGGGTGTTCCGGTCAGGTAGGCGGCGACGTGGTCGTGGATGGTGGCCCACTGCCGCTTACGGGCGCCAAGGTAGGCGTCGCGGATCGCGTCGGTGTAGGTGTCGGTCACGGCGGGCTCCTGGGGGATCGGGACGATGCGGGCTGCGGGCTTGCCGTTGCGGGTCAGGATGATCTCAGCTCCACCGTGCTGAACCCGGTGGACGAGCGGGCCGAGGTTCTTTCGGGCGTCCTCGATGCCGATCTGCTCGGCCATCACGCGTCCTCGGCAGAGATGATGCTGGCGAGGTCGTATTCGCCGAGCGCCTCGCGCTCTGCCCATGCCGTGCGTCCTGCGGGCGTGATCCGGAGTTCGTTCCCGTCCTGCTCGATCAGTCGATAGCGGAGCGCCTGCTCGACTTGCTCGGGGAGGAGGTCGAGTACGAGGCCGCCACGCAGGGAGGCCGCCTTGAGACGCCGGAACGTGGCGGGGGTGATCGGCATGCGCTGTAGGCTCATGAGTGAAACCTTACAGACCTTAAGGTCACTCCGCAAGAGGAACCTTAAGGTCTTCCCGAACCACTGGCTCCCCGGATACCCATCGGGAATGCACATTCCCGCAAGCTATCTACCCCGGGAGGGCCGATTCCTGGCGAAGTCTCAACCCTGAGTTGATGGTTGGCCCGCGCGGTTGGTCACACGATTGCGTCGATCTCGCAGAGATGCCAGACGAGACCGCTCGGGGTGCGCCCCGTCGTGCCGAGTATCCACGCACCGTCCGGTACGTCATGGCCGGTGCCGAGCGCCGTGAAGAGGTGCACATAGGGTCCCTCTGTCACGTTCTCTAGATGATCTGTTTGGATCCAGAATTCGATCAGGTCGTCACGGACTGCTTCGACTCGACGGAATCCCTGCTTCATGTAGAAGAGGGGCATCTTGAGCGCGTGGGTCTTGCCGTCCACCGGCAGTTCGTAGCGGTAGATCTTCCTCATGCGCTCATCATCCCCCGGTTACTTCTGGCGCTCGGACACCATGCTGACCGTGTGCTCAACACCGGCCGGCAGCACGCTCAACGCCCACTCGTGAGCGGCCTCACGGTCGCTGGCGGGCACGTCCCGGTTGGCGAACGCCAGCGGCAACTCAAGGTCGCCCGGTGTTGAGCTGCGGAGCCTCAGCGTCCAGCCCGTGGTGTCGAAGTACTGGAGGATCCAGGACGCCTGGGGTTCCGTACGGGGGCGGCGGCGTAGCCTGCGCCACCAGCGGCGACGCGACGGGCCGCCGTACCGGAGTCCCGCCGTGAGCAGGCCCGGCTCATCTCGCTCTGTCATGACACCATCTCAGCACGTAATCCGTGACGTGGTGGTGACTTGGTCCACCTGGTACGGGGTGCCAGCTTTGGTGCTGCCGGTGATCCGCACCTTCAGGCGCCACCGCCCCGGGTCGCAGGCGTTGTAGACGATCACGGACCTGTATCCGCCCGCACCCGGGATGGTCGTGTCCGGGTGCTCAATCCAGATCGTCACCCAGGCGCCACCCGAGTACTTCTGGAGCTGCATCACCAGGCGGTGCGAGGTCGGCGGCGGGTCGCATGCCACGATCACCGCCGAGGTGATCCATAGCGTGCTGCCGTCCGGCGCCGGGAACGTGGACGGCGGGCGCACCTCCTGGAACGTGCAGTCGCCCTGCGAGCCCGCGCCGCCGCCGCCACCTCCTCCGCCGCTGGTGGTCGTGTCGCACTTCTGGGCGCCCATGAGGAGCAGCCCGAGGAGGGCCATCCCGGTAGCGGTACGGGCCGCCTGTCTTGCGTTGATCACGTGCTCGTCTCCTTGTCGCCGGGCGGGGGGTTACTTCTGGCGCTTGCCGAACAGACCGGACTTGGGGTCGTCCACATGGCTGGTGTGGACACGCGACCCGGTGTCGGTCTTGCACAGCGGGTCGTGGCCGGTCCCCTCGTGGCCGCACGCGCCGCACACGTTCCGCAGACCCCGGTGGTCGCGGTCCTGCTGGCTCTTACTGATCCAACCCATCGCCGATACCTCTTCCTTCTGTGCGCCCTCGGTGAGCACGAAACTGAGTTGACCTGCCGCCCACCCGAGAGGGTCCGAGACACCCTAGTTCCCAGGTCAGTGGCCCCCTAGGAGTCGCGCACGGGGTCCTAGAATCTAGGGGCTGACACCCTAGATCTAGGACCCTCCGCGCACCCGATCTAGGCCCGTTCGAGGGCCCGGGCCACGTCCGCACGGCGGTAACCGCGCAGGTTCGATCCACTGATCCACTGATCGCCCGGCCGCACCCCGAGCGGACGCAACGCGTCCGCCAACTGCTCCGCCGACCACTCCGCATACTCCGCCACCCCGGCCAGCGCGGTGAGGATCTCGACGGTCGCGACCTTGTCCCGTGCACCCATCGCCGCCAGCACCGCACGGAGCAGACGCACAGCGGGCCGGCCGTCGGACTTCGGCAACGTCCCGGCCTGCTCCCGCAGCTTGTACGCCCGCCGGGTGATCCCCTTGATCTGGTTATCGGTCAGCATCCCCGTACGCATCAGAACCGGCGTCGCACCGACCTTCAGATAGCCGCCGCCCCGCTGCGTTTCGATGTCGATGCTCTGCGCGTTGAAGCCCTGCGACGCGTACCCCTGGCCGAGGATCGTGTCACTGGCCTGCGGGGTCGTACACGACAACGCCCACCGAATCGACAGGATGTCGCGCAACTTCGTCTTCACGACCTCACCACCGGGGCGCTGCGTCGCAGCCGACACCGACCAGCCGGCCGCACGGCCCCGCGACGCCAGGTCCCACAGGCCGTCCGTGATCTCATCACCGAGACTCGACGCCACGAAGAACTGGAGCTCATCGATGTGAAAGAGCGCCTGGTGGAAGCCGAGCTCCTCGGCGAGGTCACCGGTCAGCTTCTTCTCCCCCGCCCCCTTCAGCGCCCGGTACCGGTCCGACATGTCGTCCTGGGCGTCACCGATGATGCCCAGTAGCGCCTTCGGGTCCGGTTCGGCCAGGAACCGGGCGGCGATGTCCTCGTAATCGGACAGGTCAGCGCCGCCCTTCCCGTCGATCAACCACATGGGCATGCGGGGGTCGAGGGCCACGGAGCACAGGACGTTGTTCGAGCCGACCGACTTCCCCGCCCCCGGCTCGCCGCCGATCAGCAGGGACCGCTCAAGCAGGCTGAACCCGATGGGCCGGGCCCGGATGTCGTACCCGACCAGCACTTTCTCCCCGTACACGTCGAACGCGTCGGTGCGCCCGACCAGCGAGGACGGCAACGACGCCCCACCGAGAGGGTCGGAGTCCGCGCACCACAGCGTCACCCGCCCGTTGTGGCCCCGCACGGGATCGATGGCGAGCTGGGACACACCCACGCCGAGCGCGCCCGCCAGCTCGCCGTGGCGTTTGGCCGACGCGGTGTACGTGCCGCCAGGCGGCAGCTCCACAACGGCAGTCCACGCAATGCCCTGGTCCCGCGTCACCGGGCCCACGACACGGATGTCGTCGAACTTCCCGAGCTTCGCCGCGGCGACCGCCTGCCGTACGACCTTCGTACCGGGGTGGCGGCCTGCGCTGGCCCGGCCGGTGTCGAGCTGGCCGGACTGGCGGATGCGCCGCTCGGCTACGGACGCGGCGCCCAGGAGTGCGAGCAGGGTCAGGGTCGGCCACGCCCACGAGATGGTCGCGCTGTAGACCACCGCGACCAGGCATGCGCCACCCGACCAGGCTGCGATCTTCCGGCGCCGTTCCCGCTCCCGGATGACCAGCTCGGGTTTCGCGGCGAGCTGCGGCGCCAGCTCGGCGGCCGCCACCCACCGCCAGAGCATGGTGCCCGCCCGCCACAGCCCCGCCACCCCGTACCCGGCGTGGACGGCGACCCCGCGCAGGACGGGCCCGGCCGGCCGGGCCGACGGCATGCGGACGGCCACCCTCCGCACCGGGAGCGGAGGGTGGCCGACGATCTCCCCGACGATCACCTCACTGTCGTCCTCGACCGGGTCGGGGACGGCGAACAGGGGGCGGCGCGCCAATTCTTCGGTCATGCCGTCACATGCCCGTTCGGGGTGTGCTGCGCCGGTACGTCATCGGGCTCCGGAGCATCCGCCGCGGCGGCTTCGTCGGCGATCTCCTGGGACACCTCGGACTGCACCGTCCCGGCCTCGCGCTTGGACACCCCGAACTGGTCCGTGAGCGCCTTCTGGGACAGGCGCGCCATGCCGGGAGTGAGGCTGTGCCGGTAGGCCCGCTTCGCCGCCTCGTACTTGTTCGCGGGAGGCTCTGGAACGGGCGGGACGGCACGGTCGGTGTCCGTACCGCCTTGGTACACATCGCCGGGCCCCTGCTCAGGGGCGGCGTCGGGGAACAGGTGACGCCACACGTAAACCAGCAGGTGAGACCCCAGGAAAATACTGCCGATCACCAGTGAGGCGATCACGCACACCACGTACCACGGCGGAACGGGACGCAGGTGCGTCACCGGGTCGGCACTGAACCAACCAAGGCCGTGCAGGAAGTTCACGAGCCACGACGCCCCGGTGTACCCCGCGATGATCCCCAGCGTGTACCGGGACGCCCCGGCATCGTGACGCAGCAGCACCGCGGCGAGGATCGCGACGACCAGGAGGCCGTCCACAGCGAACGGGTAGAGGGTCGCGCTGGACTGATCGAAATGGCAGGCGAGCGCGGCGTCCCGCATCGCCCCCCACGACCCCCGGAACGCGACCAGGATGATGCCGATCACGACGACCACGAGGGGGACGACGGCCCAGCGGGACGCCGGCGGGCGGATGGGGTCAGCCACGGTCCCCACCGCCCCGGTGCGGCCAGGCGACGTAGACCGCTACCGCGGTCGTCCCGGCCACCAGCAGCAGCGCGGCGGCGACCGGCCCGTGGCGTTCGGCGACCACGGACAGGACCAGTCCCGTACCGGCCAGGAAGCAGCATGCGGCGAGTAGGAGCCGGATGAGGAGTTCGGCGGTGGTCATGACCGCACCCGCCGGGTCATTGTCGGCGCGGGGGTGGTGTGTCTAGGGTTCTGCATGGGTCAGGGTCTCTTCCTGATCAAGGGCCCGGCCGGTGCTTTCATCACCGCGTCCGGGCCCGCCTGATTGTTCGGGGTCTTACCGCGCTACTCCGGCGAACAGCTCGGCCCACAACCGCCTGGTCGTTCGCTCTCGCCACCGCATCGTCTCGTGGGTCCCTTTGCGGCTGGTCCGGCGGATGAACCAGCGGGCGCCCAGAACGCACAGCTCGTACCCCGGCCCGGGGCAGAACGAGCACGAATGCTCGATCACGCGGGCGCTGTCCACGGTCACCGCGAACCAGGCGATTTCCTCGGCGTCATCGCGCGCGGACAGTAGGTGAGGGCTGACGCAGTTCACCGCCGCCACCATGGTCAGCCGCCGTCGGGCGTGCCGAGCTCGTCCAGCCCGAGCAGGGTCTTGGAGACGGGGACCTGGTCGTAGGGCGGCAGGCACGGGGTTGCGGCCTGCCGCTCGGCGTTGGCGACCAGCTCGGCGTGCACCCGCTCGGCGACGCACAGCCAGTCCAGCTCTTCGGCGGTCGGGGCGGTGACGCGGGTCTTGCACCCGTAGGCGAGCTGGTAGGGCGTCAGTGGGTGGATGCGTTCGGCGGTGAGGATGCCGTCTTCGAGGCTCGTGATGAAGCCCGGGAGTACCGGGACGTTGCGCACAGTCCGGAGGGCAGTCATAGCAGTACGGTACGCCGATACGTAGCGACACGTATAGGCACGTAGCCAAATAAGGGGCAACGTAGCAGGTCAGATAGCGTTTGGATCATGGCTGAGATCGACCACGAGTCGCCGACCCCGGTGTACCAGCAGATCGCCGCGTGGGTCGCCGCGCGCATCGCGTCCGGCCAGCTCCAACCGGACCGGCCCATCCCGAGCGAGAAGACGCTAATGGAGGAGTTCGAGGGGGTCGCGCGGACGACCGTACGGCGGGCCGTCGGCCACCTACGCGAGCAGGGCCTGGTGTACACCGTCCCCCAGCGCGGGACGTACGTGTCGCCGCCGACCGAGTAGCCGCACGGCGGGTGCGCCGGGCTTCCCGGCCAGATGTCGCCAGCAGCGCACCCGCCCAGGCCGCAGCGTAGGGCCGGTGTACTACCCCCGTCCACCCTCTACTACCCCCAGGGCTAGCTATGGTTGCCCGTCCATACCCGCCTAGGGTCTGTGCCATGATCGACAGGGAGGGGCCGGTTCCGCCGTACCGGCAGGTGGCGGCTATCCTCCGGCAGCGCATCACCTCAGGGCAGATCCCGCCCGGCCGCGCAATCCCGTCCATTGTCCAAATGGAGGCGGAGTTCGAGGTGGCCAGGGACACGCTCCGCAAGGCCGTGCAGATCCTCAAAGAAGAGGGCCTCGTCGAGACGGTGCGCGGGATGGGCGTGTACGTACGGCAGCCGCCCGCCGACGGCTGACGCGAAGCGCCCCGCATCTCCGCTTCGGGAGGTACGGGGCGCTTCGCTGTGCGAAGGGGTCAGGCGGCGGTCACTTCGGTACGTACGGGCGCAGCGCTTCCACGACCATCCGGGCCAGCCGGGTCTCGTCCCGCGCCCCAGGCCCAGCCAAGGTCACGTTGATTGCCCTTGGCCGTTCGACGGGGGGCTCGGCGTCGGTGACGTAATCCGCCCACAAGAACGTCTTCAGGTCGTCCTCGGCTGCCTCTATTTCGTGGGATATCCCGTGGCCGATCCACCAGCCTCCGAGCTCGTCGCCGTCGACCCACACCCACGGGAGGCTGCCGTCCCAGCTGCCGTGCATGCCCGGCTCGGCGTCGACTGCCTCGCGGAGCGCGACCGTGAACCGGCGGGTCAGATCGTCGTTGAGGTCGCGCGCCCGGTTCATGGACGTGCCACCGGCGGGGGCCCAGTCGCGGTCTTTCAGGGCGTGTTCGTAGATGGGGTCATGGAAGATCACAGCGACTCCTTCGGGAGTGGGCGGGGGAAACGGTAGTCGGTCGGTCAGGCGGCGTGGGCGAGTTCCATGGCGGGAGCGGCCGGGGTACCGGTCGCCTCAGCGGCGAAGGTGAGGGTGAGCGACGGGGCGCAGGTCTTCATCGGCATCTCACCGAGACCGTGCAAGTCGAGCAGGGCCTGGATGGCGTCCAGGTCGGCGACCTGGCGGCTGCTCTCGAACCGCTCCACCGTCACCGAGCCGTACACCCCGTCCGGGGTGCGCTTGAGGACCTTCTCGGCGTTGCGCTTCACCCGGGCGGCGGCGTTGGTGTCGAGGCGGGCCTGGTCGTAGGCGCGGGCGGCCGTCTCGATGTCGGCGATCGCGGGGGCGGCGGCCGTGGTGACCAGCGGGGCGGGGACGGGCTTGCGGCCGAGGGCGATGCGGTGGGCGAGGGAGCGGCTGTCGATGACCCACTGCCCGGTGGTCTTGCGGGCGGAGACGACGCCGGCGCGGCACCAGAGGCGGATCGTCGCGACGGTGACTCCGGCCTTGGCGGCTGCGGTGCTGGCGTTCATCGTGGCTCCCTCGGTGGTGGCTGCCGTGCTCATGTCATGAGCATATGCCAACCCGGTTGGCAATGACAAGTAGGTTGGCAAAGTAAATCCGTAAACCCGGTGTACGCTTGCCTCATGGACGAAGCCCGCTACATCCGGATCGAACGACTCCGCGACGAGCTCGACCAGGTCAACCAGCAGGCCGCCAAGATCCGTGACCAGCTGCACGCCGCGATCCGCGACGCGTTCCCCGAGACCCACGGCCAGCCACCGCAGCGCGGCGTGCTCGCAGAGGTCAGCAGACGCTCGGCATACAGCCGGGAACACGTCGCGCAGCTCCGCGACGAGAAGGAGAGCGACGATGCCTGACCGCGACGGCGTCGAACTTCCCTTGACCGGCCTGCGTAACGGCATGGCTGCGGTGATGTGGTCGAAATGGTCCGGCCGCGATAGGCGCGACTTCGACTCCGGTCTCACCTATCCGCCAGCAATCACGGACGAGGATCGGGCCAGGTGGATCGGCGTGGCGACGGCGGTTGTGGACGAGGAGATCCGCCCCACGCTCCGAGGCTGGAGCAAGGAGCTCGGTGAGATGACGGCAGAACGGGATCTGCTGGCCGCGCGCGTTGCGGAGCTGGAGAGCGCGACGGGAAGTCCCAAGGAGGGCGACGATGCCTGAGCAGGAGCAGCGCAGCCTGGCTGCGAAGCGCGTCAAGGTGAGCGTCGAGTTCGTCGACGGCACCAGCAGCGATCTGGTTGCCGAGGACCCCACCGGCTATTCGTGGAACATCAACAGCAGCCCGCCCGTGCTGGTCTACGACCCCACAGACCCGCACGCGCCACACGCCCAACGGGTGCAGCGGACGCTCAGGCTGGACCTGACGTGGGATGAACCGATGAGCAACGATGGCCGCTGACGAAGCCGACGACCCGAACGAAGCCCTGCGCCTGCGCGTGAAGGAGCTAGAGGACACCGTTCTCTACCTGTCGAACACGCTCGCACTTCACGGGCTCATCGACCGGACCGAGGCATCGGTTGCCCGGCGCATGCACGATCAGGCTCGGCGGTTGGGGGGCGACGATGGCCGCTGACGAGCAGCCCGGCTAGCAGCCGGGCGGCGGCGACCCGACACGCCGGACCACCCGCGGCCGACGCCGCCACCTACACCAGGCGCGCACCAAGGCCAGGACGTCATACGCCGCCCTGGCCAGGCTCCAGCTGATCCACACCACCGCGGACACCTGGAACGCGTTGAGCTCGTACAGTGCGATCAGCACGGTGCGCCGGCTCTCCGGGACGTAAAGAGTCCCGATTGCAGGGTGCCCTACTTCCCGGACGCATCCCCGGCGAATCTCACATCTTCCGGGCGGATCGGGCCCTAGCCGTCCAGGGTCGTCACGTCCAGCTCGCCCTTGGCGTAGGACTCGCGCAGACTTGTTTTACGAAACTTCCCGACTCGCGTCTTCTGTAAAGGACACTCGCTGTGACCTGCGGTTTCGCCAAAGGTGAACGGAACTGAACAAGACGGAACGATACGGAACGATCCGGATCAGCGCACCCGCTCGCAGGCCACGCAATCGCACGGCTCCCACACCGGGGTGACATCCACGAGCGGAGGGTGACGGCTCTTGGTCGGCACGCCCGGCTGGCGGGACACCTTCACGTGGCGGATCACCTTCGCCAGCATGTCCCGGACCTGACCTGCAGGCCACAAATCCCAGCCTTCCAGGATGCTGCGGACGATCGGCAGGTAGTCGACGGCGGGGGCGTCTTCGGCCGGCGCGGCCTCGAGCTCGGCCTCGGCCTGGGTGCGTTTGGCGAGCAGCTCGGCGCGGGCCGCCTTATACACGCCCTCCGGCATCGGGTCGACGGCGTTGGTGACGGCCAGCCGGGTCAGCGCCGCGTCAGTGGCCACGAGGGCGCGGGCGATCCGGTCCCGGTCGATGGCGGCGGGGACCCGCACCGCGGCCTTCGCCTCCCGCACGGCAGTGCGCCCGTCGATCTCATCGGCCCACTCCGCCAGCCGGGCCCGCACGGCGGCCTCAACCCGGAGGCGCTGCGGGAACACCCCTCGGCAGCCGCCCGGGGTGTCGCCGCCGTACTGCTTCCATCTCGTACACCGGTAGGTGTGGCCGGGCACGTACGACGCGTTCTGCGCGGACATGCCGGAGCAGCAGTGCCCGCACAGGATCAGGGAGGTAAGCGGGTAGGCGGCGTAACGGGAGCGGGGCGGGAGGTTCCGGCGGCGGGCCCGGAGCGCGAGGTAGGCCTGCCAGGTCGGCTCGTCCAGGATCGGCTCGTGCGCGCCGGGAACGTACTCCCGCTTCCGGCAGCTCGAGGGCTTCCCGCACTTGCAATCCTTGTCGTGGATCCGCAGATACCCGGCCCCGAACCCGGAGTCGAGCACGTTCCGGACGGTGACGTCGGACCAGGGGGCGCCGCGGGTGTTGAGGATACCGCGGGCGTTGAGCCAGACCGCGATCTTCCTAAACCCCTTCTGCTCGGTGATGTACCGGTCGTACATGCCGATCAGCACATCGGCGGCCCCGCCGGCGTAATCGGCTTCGTACCGCTCCCCCGCTGCGTCGTCGCGATCCCTGCGAAACCGGGTCGGATCGTCCTCGGAGCGGACCCTGCCGAGTCGTAGATACCCGAACTGCGCAGCGCCGGACGGGTGAATCTGGCGGCCGATCCGGTTGGCGAGGGCTGCCTTCCAGTTGTCCGAGATGATGTCGGACTGCATTTCCGCCAAACCCAACGCGTTCAAACGGTTGTACTTGCCGATGGCCGTTTCGGCGTCCATCGGCTCGGTGGCGGACTGGACGTGTCCGCCGGCCTGCTCCACCCGGGCGATGTTGGCCAGGCTCTCGAACGCGTTTCGGCCCCACCGGTCGTACCGGTAGCAGGCGATCTCACGCGCCTCCCCCGCCTCCAGGCGCTCGATGCCCCCCATCACCTTGCGGCGGAAATTGCGGCCGCTTAGGTCGAGGTCCTCGATCCAGAGGACGATCTGCCGGCCGGTCCGCCGCGCCCATTCCTCGATCGCGGACCGCTGAATCGCGGGCGAGATCATCTCCTCGCGGGCCATCGAGACGCGGATGTAGCCGATGGTGGGGATGGGGTCGGCGGTGAGCTGGGGGGGCACGGCGGCCTCCTGGCGGAGCGTGGGAGGTAGGGGGTGGTGTCCAGGGTCGCATGCCCGGCCGATACCGGGCAGCCGCTTGCGGGACGGTACTTTCCTACCTCCCCGGGAACACGATCAGGTGGCCAGCTAGATTGGAGAGGGCGCGGCGGGTTTCCGGCCAGGGATGGATCTCGCGAGAGTCCACCCGCCGCGCCCCTCCTCTTGCTAGCCGACCCCCCGTTGGCTCGGCGCACCAACCCCGTGCTTGGCGCTTGACCAGACTGCCGCTTGCCTACAGAATCTGCAATACCTACACAAGCCCGGAGTTACGAAATTGCGCACGGAGGCCCAGATGCACAGACGCAGCCCCACCGTGCGCCGCCGCCTGCTCTCCATCGAACTCCGCACCCTGCGCGAGGACAGCGGCCAGACCGTCACACAGGTCGCCAAACGCCTCAACTGGCACCCCTCGAAACTGACGAGAGCCGAACGCAACGAATGGCGGCTACCCGAGATCAGCGACGTCGCCACACTCCTAGACCTCTACGGCGTCACCGACCCGCGCCGCGAAGAGCTGCTCGGCATCGCCCGCGAAGCACGCCAACGCGGCTGGTGGTTCGCCTACCGGGGCGTGAGCGACCAGTACTCCACCTACATCGGCCTGGAAGCCGCCGCATCCAAGATCCAGAACTATGAGCCCAGCGTCGTCCCCGGGCTGCTCCAGACCCCCGCCTACGCCCGCGCCCTCATGCGCGGCCGACGCCCAGATGTGCCGGACGAGGAGATCGAGCTGCTCGCCGCGGTCCGCCAGGAACGGCAGTCGCAGCTGATCACCGACACCACCGACCCGGTTGACCTGTGGGTCGTGCTCGGCGAGGCCGCACTGCGCAACCTCGTCGGCGGGTACGACGTGATGCTTCAGCAGCTCGGGCACCTCGACAAAATGGCCCGCCTCGGCCGGGTGAAACTCATCATCGTGCCGTTCTCGGCAGGCGCCCTGCCCGGAACGGGGCCGTTCGTGCTGATGACGTTTCCGGAGTTCCTGGGCCCGCAGGCAGGCTACCTGGAGACGACCGGCGGCCCCATCTGGGTTGAAGAGGACGCCGCGCTGAACCGTTTCCGGTTCACGTTTGAGACATTGGTCGTCGCAGGCGCGAAGGGCCTGGATACGATCAGACTGATATCCGCCGTGATGGCGGACCTCCGCTCCGCGAGAGACAGAGCATATGCAGCCACAATGGCGCAAGAGCACCCGCAGTGAACACCAGGGCAACTGCGCGGAGGCGCGCGCCCTTCGCGGCGCTGTAGGCCTGCGCGACTCCAAACGCCCCGGCGACCCGCACCTGCACCTGACACCCCAGGCCTGGCGCGGCCTCCTAACCCAGATCAAAGCAGGTCAGCACGACCTCTAGCCGACGCGGGCAATACCGCCCAGCAGCGGCATCTGAAGCGGCACAGGCTCCGCCGTGGGACGCCACTGCTCAATGGTGACCAGGCCCGGCTCCACCAGCTCGAGCCCCTGGAAGATCCGCAGAATGTCGTCGGGCGTCCTCGGATACCAGCCGGACGGGAAAACCCCCGCCACCCACTCGCGTAGTTCGGGCGCCATGCCCTGCGTGGTGTTGTGGCTGATCGCCACGAAACTGCCCGGAGCGAGCGCCTGGACGTAGGCGGCGAGCAGCTCGGCGGGATCCTCCGGCACATAGTGCAGGACCACCGACAGGATCAGGGCGACCGGCCGGCTGAAATCGAGCAGTTTCGCCGCGCCGGCCAGGATCACCTTCGGGTCGCGCACATCGGCCTCGACGTACTCGGTGCGGTCGTTCTCGGCCAGCAGGGCGCGGCCGTGCGCCAAGACGATGGGGTCGTTGTCGGCGTACATGACGCGCGCGGCCGGGTTGATGCGCTGCGCGACCTGGTGAACGTTCTCGGCGGTCGGGAGACCGGACCCGATGTCCAGGTACTGATCGACGCCCTGCTCTGCCAGGTAGGTGACCACGCGCATCGCCCACGCGCGGGCGGCGCGGCCCATGTCGCGCATGCCGGGCCAGACCGCGATGACCGCCTCGGCGGCCTCCCGGTCTACCGGATAGTTATCCTTACCGCCGAGCAGGTAGTCATAGGTGCGGGCGGGACTGGGGTGGCAGATGTCGACGCCGAGCGGGAGGTGGGAGTCCATGCCGCCCATGGTCACCCCTGGCGGGCAATCATGTCTATACGCGCCTGCCTGTCCTTCGCGATCCGTATCAGCCACCTCGCGGCCGCTCCGCGCTCGGCCACCGGAATATCGGAGCTGACCACGAGCAGCGGATCAGTCACCGGCCCCAGCATGTAGGCCTTCAGCGGGGGCGGTGCGTCCGCCAGCCGCAACCGGAACTCCTCACCCACGCCAGCGGTCGTGCTCGCGGCCTCGCGTAGATGCCGGTGCACCTCGGCCTCCCCGTACGGGTCATCTGGCCGGCCACCGCCGTCGATGACCGTCAGGACCTCACCGCGGCCTTTGTCGAGGGGCACCCAGATCGCCCAGTCGTCTCCGGAGCTGGTGGGGGTGCGGATCGCGTCGGTCAGGTCGGGCGGCGGGTTGCCGTGCTCGGCGATGGTGTCGTAGTAGCGGGCGCGCCGCTGCCGTTCGTGGGCCTCGGCCATGACGATCCGCTGGCGGGTGGCCTGGAGAAGGCGCTGACTATCTTCGATCTGCGCACTGAGCGCCTCGGCCTGCCGCCGCAAAGCGCGCAGCACATCATTCTCTTGCTCTGGATCCTGCAACCCGTCCACCTGTGGTTGGGCGAGATCCATCCCTGGCACTTCTAGTGACGCATCTGTGAACGCCGCCGTTTACGTCTTCAACATGCCGTTACCTGATCGTTGCATTCGCGATCAGGCGTGGCGACGTCCGGCCCGCTCGCCCGCGGTCCCCGGATTCTCCGGGTACATCTCCCGGTGCAGCTGCAGGCCGCTGATCGCCGCATGCCGCTCCACCTCCGTGCCGGGCCCATCCCAGATGTGGCGCGACAGGAGATCGTCGCCGACGAAATCGGGGTACACGCCTTGCTCCTCGGCAGAGAGATCCGGCACGGTCTGCAAGCCGCCGCCCGCGGCCGAGGTGATGCCGGCCAGCCGGAGGGCTTCGTCGTGGTCGATGCCGAGGCGCTCGGCGACGTCCTTGACGGTGCGGGCGCCTGGCGGGCGGCGGTTGCGCTGCCACTTGTCGATGGTGCTGCGGGCGACGCCGATCAGGTCGGCGATCTCGATCTTGCTGAGGCCGCGTTTGAGCCGGATCTGCTCGACCCGGTCGTAGAGGGGCCGGGCGGGCGCGCTCGCGGCCTCGCCGTGCTCGGTCATGTCCAGCAGTGTCGCATGTTGTCTCTTTCTGTAGGGACCCCCGCTCCGTAATTTCTTTCCTCTTGCTGTCGCGCCTTGTCTCGTGATGACGATTAGATGTAGCGTACGAATCAACGCGCTACACGATCGAAGAAACGGAGGGCGCTGGTGCTCTACACGAAGGCCGAGACCGCCGAGCAGCTCAGAAAGTCGCAGCGCACCGTCGACCGCTACATCCGCGACGGACTGCTGAAGGCGACCAAGGGGCCGGGACGCAACGGCAACGTGATGATCTCCGACGCCGCGATCGCCGAGTACCTGAAGCGGCAGGAGATCGTCCCCGCCGAGCCCGAGCCGGCGGCCCGGTGATGGCCCCGCCGCTGTGCACCAAGGAGGAGGCCTTCGACGCCGCCGCGCGGGTCGCGTCGGACGCGTGGGCGGCCCTCGCCCTCCAGACCCCCGAGCAGGCGGCCGAGGCCGCTTACCGGCCGGGTGGGCTGTCCCGCGAGGAGATCGCCGCACGGATCCGCCAGTACCGCGCAGAGGCCGCACGTACCGCCGCCTGACATGCAAGTGCCCCGGCCTGAGTCACCAGGCCGAGGCGGGTGTGGGAGGACTCCCACGCCCCCGACCCTACGGGAGGACAACCATGACCATCGCCCTCAGAGACCGAATGGACGGTATCGAGCAGACCGCCCGCAAGGCCGTCCTCGGCCGCGTCGAGGACCTCGTCGACAAGTACGTCAACGGGCGCATCCCCAGCACGAGCCTGCCCTACCTGTTCGAGCGCCTCTCCGACCTGCGCGGACAGCAGTTCGAGGACGCGTTCACCGACGCCCGGGAGGCCTACACGGCGTGGCAGCGCGCGGAGCTCGGCGAGGTCGACGTCCAGGCGCTCGAGGCCGAGCTCGGCGACAGCACCGTGTACGCGGAGCAGATGCGCGCCTGCCTGGACGAGGCGCTCGAGCACCTGGTGACGGGCCGATGAACCTCCTCGACGACACCGAGACCTGCGGGTGCGGTCACCGGCACGAAGGCCACGTCTGCGTCCAGCCGGTCATCCGCACCGACTACCAGTCGCTCCCGGAGCCCGAGCCGATCGACCTCAACAACCTCGGCGACCCGCTGTGGTGGCCGGGGAACTGGCCTGCGCCCAGCGAGATGCCGAAGGTCGTCGCCCGCTGCGGGTGCCTCACCCACACGCCCGACGACCACCGCGCCGAGACCCCCGAGGAGGCACGGTGAACGCCCCGAAGCCGGACCTGGAAGAGATCCGTACCGCGCTCCGCGACGAGACCTCACCCACCTACCTGACCAGCGGCGACTACCGGAGCGCCCTCGACTTCCTCCTCGGCTGGGCCGAAGTCAACGACCAGGTCCTGAAGGCGCTTTCGGCGTCCGTCGACCACGCCCTCCGCTACCGCACCAAGAACGTGGCCGCCGAGCACGACGTGATCGCCGACCTGCAGAGGCAGCAGCGCGCCCGGCACCTCGAGCTCGTCCTGGACCGCATCGACTCCGGCGGTGCGAAGTGATCGCCGCCGCGAGCATGGCGACCACGCCCTGCCCGCCGTGGTGCCGGACCAACCACGACCGGTTCCGCAACCACGGGCAGATCGTGCACGACGTGGACGGCATCGTCGTGTACGCCTACCAGTACGACGACCAGGCTTCCAACGTGTCGGTGGTCATCGGTCACGCGGACACCGTCGAGATCGCGCCGGAGCTGGCTTCCACCTTCGCCACGGTGCTCAGCGGACTCGGGCATCCCGAGATCGCCGCAGCGGTCCGCGAGGCCGCCGCGATCATCTCGGGCGCTGTGGGGGGTCGGCGATGACCGCCGTGACCCTCGACGAGCAGATCGTCATCACCGAACCGGGCGCCTATCGACGCTTCATCGCCAAAGTCGATGCATCCGGCGGCCCGGGGGCATGCCATATCTGGACTGCGAGCAAGACCCCTCACGGCTACGGCCACTTCGTCGTTAACGCTGCCACCCGCACCTACGCGCACCGCTGGATTCTCGGACACCTGCGCGGGACGCCCCTGCTGCGGAACGAGTACGCCCTGCACAAGTGCGACAACCCCAGCTGCGTCAACCCTGAGCACCTGTACATCGGTGACCAGGCGCAGAACATGCAGGACTGCGTGAGCCGTGGGCGGCTGAGAAATCCGATCGCCGACGCAAATCGCCTCCGTACGCACTGCAAGCGCGGCCATGAGTTCACCGAGGCCAACACGTACAGAACCCGAGATGGCCGACGTCGGTGCAGGGCTTGCTGGAACTCCCCGGGGAGGTCGGCATGACCATCACCACGGACCAGATCGTCATCGACAAGCCGGGTATTTACGACATGCCCGCCGACGGCTACCACCGCGACCCCGTCCCCGGCGGATCCCTGTCGTCCTCCGGGGCGCGCCGACTGCTCCCGCCCAGCTGCCCCGCCCTGTTCCGGTACGAGCAGGACCACGGGCAGGGGCACAAAAAGGTGTGGGACTACGGGCACGCCGCGCACCACATGGTCCTCGGCACCGGCCCGGAACTACGCGTCGCCGACGTCGAGGAGTGGCGGACCAAGGAAGCCCGCGACTTCAAGGCCGCCGCCTACGACGACGGGGCGGTGCCGCTCAAGCGCGCCGAGTACGAGCAGGTGCTCGCCATGGCCGCCGTACTGCGCAGACACCCCGTCGCGTCCGCCCTGTTCGACCCCAAGCGCGGCGGCCGGCCGGAGCAGTCCCTGTTCTGGAAGGACAAGGCGACCGGCGTCAACCTGCGGGCCCGCCTCGACTGGCTGCCCGCGCAGGGCCCCGGTCGGTTCATCGTGCCGGACTACAAGACCGCGCACGACGTGAGCCCTGAGGGCATCCAGAAGGCCGTTCACCAGCACGGGTACCACCAGCAAGCCCCTTGGTACCTGGACGGCGTGAAGGCCTTGGGCCTCGCCGAAGACCCGGCGTTCGTGTTCGTGTTCCAGCAGAAAACGCCGCCGTACATCGTGACCGTCATCCAGCTCGACCAGGTCGCCATGGAGATCGGGCGGGAGCTGAACCGCGACGCGATCTCCCTCTACCGCGAGTGCAAGCGGTCCGGGCGCTGGCCGGCCTTCAGTGACGAGATCGAACTCATCCAGCTGCCCGCTTGGGCCGAGAAGCAGCACGAGCGCATGAAGGAGTCAGCGTGAACCCCGAGCCAACCACCCTGAACCTGCCCGCCCCCGGCCGCGTCGGGCAGGGCACCGCCGTGGAGCAGACCCGCGCCGCGGCCGAAGTCCTCGCCGCCGTCCAGGTCGCCCAGCAGTGCCCGCGCAGCCTGCAGCTGGCCCGCGCCACCATGCAGGACTCCTGCAAGCAGCTGTACCTCGCCGAGCGCGCGTTCTACCGGTTCCCGCGCGGCGGGCAGACCGTCACCGGACCCACCGTGCACCTCGCCCGCGAGCTCGCCCGCTGCTTCGGCAACGTCCAGTACGGCATCGCGGAGTTGCGCAGGGATGACGAGTACGGGCAGTCCGAGATGATCGCGTTCGCGTGGGACGTCCAGACCAACACCCGCAACAGCAACACCTTCATCGTCCCCCACCTGCGGGACCGCAAGAAGGAGAACGGCGGCCCCGAGCGGCTCACCGACGTCCGCGACATCTACGAGAACAACGCCAACAACGGGGCCCGCCGCGTCCGGGAGGCCATCTACGCGATCCTGCCGCCGTTCTTCACTGAAGAGGCCAAGCAGATCTGCCGGGAGACCCTCAAGAACGGCGGCGGCCGTCCGCTGGCGCACCGCATCACCGACGCCGTCCAGGGCTTCAAGGGGATGGGGGTCACGCTCGGGCAGATCGAGCAGAAGCTCGGGCAGCCGGCCGATCGGTGGGATGAGTACGACGTCGTGCAGCTCGGCATCGTGTTCCGGTCGATCGAGCGGCGTGAGGTCCGGATCGAGGACGAGTTCCCGGTGGAGCGCGTCACGGTCGAGGAGATCACCGGGGCCGTTCCCGCTCCGCACCGGCCCGCGTCGCAGTCCGAGCCGACCCCTGAGCCCGACGACGGGGGCTGGCCTGAGGTCGCGCCGATCCCGGACGGGGCCGACCGATGACCTGGCACCTGGGGATGCTCTGCGCCCTGGACTTCGAGAGCACCGGCGTTGATGTCGAGACCGCCCGGATCGTGACCGCGTGCGTCGCGTGGATCGACGGGTCCGGGAAGAAGGAGCCGGTCATCCGGCAGTGGCTCATCGACCCGGGCATCCCGATCCCAGAGGAAGCCGCCAAGATCCACGGGATCACCACCGAGCACGCCCAGAAGCACGGGCGCGCCCACTTCGATGCTCTCCCGGAGATCGTGGCGGAGCTGCGGTCCGCGATGCCGTCCGTGCCGATCGTCGGTCACAACGTCGGGTCGTACGACCTGAACCTGCTGGACCGGGAATGCCGACGGCACGGCATCGAACCGCTGCCTGAGGCCAGCCCGGTGATCGACACCCTCGTGCTCGACAAGCACCTGGTGAAGTACCGCAAGGGCACCGGGGCGCGGCGGCTCACGACCCTGTGCGAGACGTACGGGGTGCGGCTGGACGGCGCCCACGACGCCACATACGACGCGCTGGCGTCCGCCCGGATCGCCTGGAAGATGGGCGCCCGCAACCCGCGCCTGGCCGCATTGAGCCTGCCGGAGCTGCACGAGCTGCAGAAGCGGGCCGCCAAGCACCAGGACCAGGACTACGCGATCTACCTGCGCGGCCTCGGCAACAAGGCCCGCACCGCCGACGAGCAGATCGAACTGTGGACCCGCGCCGACCAGATCGACGCGGCGGCCGGCTACTGGCCGGTCTCCCCGTACACGAAGGCCGCCGCTGCGGAGACAGCGACGGCCGACACGACCACGACCCCGTTCTGAGAAGGAGAACAAGGACATGACCCAGACTATCGAGGCCCCGCCCAAGGCGCCCTCGGCGCCGGTCACCGAGAACCTCGTACTGGAGAGCCGGTACGCGGAGGTCGCGGCGAAGCTGCGTGACCCGCTCCGGACCGCGCGGGCCGACTTCGATCAGCACGAGCTGGCGATCCGCCGCCTGGAGGAGCAGCTGCTCCGCGCGCGGGCGGCGCGGGAGACCGCCCGGATCGCCCTGGCCGAGCTGGAGGGTCAGCACCTGGACGCGACGACCAGTGCCGCGCAGCATCGGGAGGCTGCGGAGTTCCTGGCCGGGAAGTACGGGTACACGCTGACCCGCCCGCCGGTCCACGTGCCGCCCGCCCAGGCGGGCCCGGTGCAGTGCGCGCACTGCGGGTCTCCGATCCACCGGCCGGACTTGGCGACGAAGTGGAAGCACTCGGAGTCGGGGCAGTACGCGTGCCGCCCGGATGCCGATGCGTCCCCGTGGGCTGAGCCGTGGTCCGAGGTGCCCGCCGCGCAGGGTGAGCAGGGCGCGGAGGTGGCCGCTCATGTATGAGTCCCGCGCGTACGACAACGAGCACGGTGACCCGGTCGTCGTCCTGGTCGTCACCGGCACCCACGACGTGAGCCGCCTGGTGCACGTCATGGCCGGTGGCCCGGCGGTCGTCGAGCAGTTGGTGGCGAGCGAGATGATCCAGCGGCAGGTGCGCCGCCACAACGGCGGCCGTTCCGCGCTGAAGCTGCTCCGCGATCACGGCGGTGCGGACTTCACGGCCAAACCGGCAGCCGAGGCCGAGATCCGGCAGCTGCGGGAGGTCATCGACCAGGCGGCCGATCGCCTCGCCCTCGCCGAGGCGACGCTGGCCAGGGTCACCAAGGCGACCACCTACCTGATCGACGGCCACTGGTACATCTCCGCCGACGACCTCCGCAAGCTGCCCCTGCTCGGCAGCTACGTGCCCGAGGAGGTGGCCGCACCGTGATCGCCCTGCTGATCGCTCTGGCCACCCTGACCGGTGCCGCCCTGACCGAGGTGCTGCACTACGTCGCCCATCACCGCACGGGCCTGACGGCCGCGCTGACCGTGGTGTGCGCGTGGCTGGCCACTGTCATCCACCTGCCGCTGATCGCCCCGCACACGGGCCGTCACCTGCCGCGCCGTGCCCCACGCAAGCCCAAGCGGACGGGAGTCCCGGCATGAGCGACTTCAAGCCCGGCGAGATCGTTGACGTCGTCATCAAGGGCGTGCGCGTCGACGAGCAGGGCCCCAACGGCTGTGTGTCGATCGTCGCAGAGGCCCCCAACGGCCTCTGCGGTCACTGGCTCATGCCGCCCCAGGCCGCGATCACCCGCGTGGCCCCGGCTGAGTGGCCGCCGCAGCCCGGAGACCTGTGGCGGGACGCGTCCGGATGCCTGCTGTTCACACGGGACCTGTTCGAGGGCGACGTCAGCATGGCGCCAGCCGCCGGAACTCTCGACGAGGAGACTCCCGCCCGCGCCTGGGAGATCTTCGGCCCGCTCACCCTCGTGCACCGCGAGGAGACCACCCCGGAGCCGTTCGACAGCACGTACGGAGGGCAGCCGACGTGAGCGACATCAAGGTCGGCGACACCGTCGACATCACCTTCACCGGCGTCAAGGTCACACACGTCGACAGCAACTTCGGCGGTGTCGTGACCGTGGAGTACCCCACCGACCTCGGCACCTTCGAGACCAGCGTGGCCACGGACAGCCCCGCCGTCACCATCGAACACGGCGTACCCGACATCCGGGCCCGTGACCTCGTGGTGGACAAGGACGGCGACCTGTGGATCGCAGTGCCCGATGGTGACGGCGGGATCGAACTCGTCGGCGGCCCCGGCAAGGAATCCCTGGCGTACGCCGCCGACCACTTCGCGCCGCTCCGCGTGGTGTGGCGCGAAGGCGACACCGACGCCAAGCACGGGGAGCCGACGTGATGCGCGACCTGCTCCACCTCGTGGCCATCGTCGTCGTGACCGGCTTCGTGTCCTGGCTCATCGGCAGCACGATCGTCGGAGCCATCGCGGCGCTGATCGACGCGTGGCGGGAGAACCAGCGGCTCATGGACCAGGACCTGATCGACGCGGCCACCATCCGCGCCAGCCGGGGCGAGGTGGGCGATGTCCGCTGACCTGCTCCGGCGTGCAGCCGCCAAGCTCCGGGACACGGTAGACATGACGCTCCCCGCGCCCTGGACCGTCATCCCCCTGCCCGGTGACCGGGGCTACGACGTGGCCGCCTTCCCGAGCCAGAGGGTGTTCGTCGCCCAGGACCTCAGCGAGAGCGATGCCGAGTGGATCGCCCTCATGGACCCGGCGATGGCCGGACCCCTCGCCGAGTGGCTGGACTTCGCCGCCGAACACTGGCGGATCGACGCGGAGATCAAGCACTACCCGATCAGGGGGATTCTCCAACGGATCACCGCCGACCTCGCCCGGGTGATCCTCGGGGAGGTGCCTGATGTCGGCTGACCAGCTCCGGCGCGCTGCGGCCGAACTCCGCGACGCCGCCACCCACGTACCACCCAGCCCCTGGGAGGTCCACGAGTCGCCCGGCGGGTCCGCGCTCGCCGTCATCAGCACGGCCCCATCAGAACGGGTCTCCAGCCGGTCGGGCAAGATCCTCAAGCGGGCGACCACGCAGGTCGCGATCTCCCCGGTCCGGCGCGGGCACCGGCAGAACATCGCCTACATCGCCAAGCTGCACCCCGACGTCGCCCTGGCCATGGCCGATCTGCTGGAGATCACCGCCGACGTCATGGGGTGGCTCGGGCCGCCGATCGTCCTGGAGACCGACGACGGGGACTTCCTAGCCGACGGCATGGGCATCCCCCGCATCGAATGGGACCGGGCCGTCACCCTGGCCGAGGTCATCCTGAGCGAGGTGACCGATGTCGAGTGAGCTTCTCCGGCGGGCGGCCGCCAAGCTGCGGGACTCGCACCGCTACGACGGGATCAAGGTCGACTCAGATAGCAAGGAGACCCTGCTGCTACTGCGCGACCTCCTGGCCGCACGCGAACCCCTCGCCGCGTGGCTGGAATCGGTCGCCGCCGAGGGCCGAGCGTCACGCCGCACAGGCCCCATGGCGGTCGCCCAAGCCATCCTCGGCGAGGCGTCATGACCACCACAGACCCGCGAATGCCAGGGCAGGCCCCCGCCCGGCAGACGCGCGCCCCCGGACCGGCAGGCCTCGCCGGTTCGGGGGCAACCAGCGCCGGGCCCGCCTCAGGGGTGGGAGCGGGCCCGGTCACCGGCCCTGGCAACGCGTGGACACCCGCGACACCAGGGCCACGAGGGGAGGTGGGCGGCGGGGTTCTGGGAGGTGCGACGCCGCCCACCTCCAAGCGGGAGATCCTCACCGACCACAACCGCACCGCCCAAGTCGCCAACCCCCGCGCACCATGGCGAACCCGCGCCGCATGCCTCGGCAAGGCCCAGATCATGGACCGCAAGCAACGCGACCGCCCCAACGGGGAAGCCCTCGCCCTCTGCCGCAACTGCCCCGTCCTGGACGACTGCAAGGCATGGGTGCTGAGCCTGCCCGACACCCTCGACCCCGGCGGCATCTGCGCAGGGCTCAACGAGCGGCAGCGAATGAAGATCCGGCCCAAGCGCCACCCAAGCATCGCGCCGGACGCGCCGCGGACCTGCGCGCAATGCGGGTGGACCGGCCGCACAGCCGAGTTCCCCGTGAACTCGGGCACCGTCCGGCAGATCTGCAAGACGTGCTGGAACGCCCACTGCAGGGACTACCGGAACCGCAAACGCGGTGCGCCGGCCGCGGTCCCCGGAGGTCCCGATGGGTGACTTCTGCGCACGCCTCAGGGCCGTACTGCACAAGATCCGAAACACTCTCAGGAGACGCCGCGTGGAGCTGCAAGGGACCGACCCGTACACCTGGCGGCGGCTCATCCGCCGGGTACGGCTCGGCCCGTCAGCGAAGCTCGTGGCGTGCATGCTCGCCGACTACGCCAACCCGGACGGCACGAGCGTACGGCCGGGCAACGACCGCCTGGCGGCCGTGTCGGAACTGTCCGACAAGACCGTTCGCCGGTCGCTGGTAATGCTCCGGGAAATGGGTTTGATAGAGCGCGTATTCGCCGGGTCGAAAATGGGCCGTCGTGGCCTGGCGGATGAATACCGGCTCACGTACCCGCTGGATCTGACCGTTTCGGCGGAGCTTCTGCCGCCGGATGAGCTGCCAGGATCGCCGGTACTCCTGACCGGTGATACCGCTCCGAACCCTGTGGATAACCCCGGATCACCGGTCACCAGTACCGGTGATCCGGAGCCCCCGGGCCCTGTGGATAACCCAGGAACACCGGTCACTGACGCCGGAACACCGGTCACCAGTTCCCGGAACACCGGTCATGGTGACCGCCCACCTAACCAAGCACCTAACCAACTAACACCTACCAACAAACCATCGGGTCGAGCTGATCACGTGGCTGAGGTGGAAGGTGCGCCCGCGAGCTCCGGCGACCCCGGGCAAAACGATCATCAGCGCGGCGGCGGCGAACGGCGCATCGGCCAATTCACCTACCAAAGCGCCAGCGCATATCTGCTCACCATTGGCGACGCCGTACGGGACGCAGCGGTCGCACAGGCCACCGCCGAGCTCGGCACCGTCGAGCGGGAGCAGCTCGTCATTCACGCCGCGACATTGGCCAGGAAAGGAATCCCGGCATGAGCATCTACTTCCACGGCGGCCCGCGGCGACTCAAGCCCGGTGGCCGCATCCTGCCGCCCGACCAGACCGGCGCCCTGACCGTCGCCGACCTCGCCGGCACACCCGCCGACATGCAAGCCCAGATCGAGCGGGTGCACCGCCGCGACCGGGTGTACCTCACCACGAACTACGATGCGGCCCGCCTCTGGGCCGGCCTGCATCCCGACGGCGACCAGCGGCGCGGCGGCAGCGTCTACCGGGTCCAGCCCGAAGGCGCCGTCGAGCTCGACCCGGACCACCTGCCCGGCGATGGTGAGGGCATCTGCTGCCCGTCGGCGCTGATCCTCGCCGTTGCTGAGGTCGGCGTGCTGCGCGCCCCGTACGTGGAAGCCCTCCCGTACCTGGCCGACCAGGAAGGCACCCCGTGACCAAGCCCGAACTCCTCGCCCGCGTCACGGTCCTCGAAGACGCCGTGCTCGCCGCCTGGGAGATCATCACCGGCACCGTCCCCGCCGAACCGCGCGGCCTCGAAGAGCACTACGTCGAGGAGCTTGCCGACACCGTCGAGGACATCCAGACCAAGCGAGGCATCCCCGCATGACCGCCAAGATCACCCGCCTGGACTCCTACGACGACGGCCCGGCGCTGTTCGTCCCCGGCACCGACCCCACCCAGATCCTCGAAGACGCCCAAGGCGAACTCGACACCGACGAAGAGATCGTCCCCGGCGACATCCGCGTCGGCTGGTACCGCGTCAACCCGTGCACTCCGTACTTCTGCGAGGACGGCGGCGGCCACACCGGGCACTGGACGCCGACCCCAGGGAAGACCCGGGGCGGCTTCCAGGGCGCGATCGTCTACGTCCGCCACCGCGAGGAAGCCGAGGCCACCCCATGACCGCCCCCCGGCGACAGATGCCGATCATCGTCGCCACGATGGTCCTGATCGGCCTATACGCAGTCGGCATCATCGCCGCAACGAGCATGGCCATCCCCGCGATCGCCCATCACCACTGGCTTATCGCCGCCGTCCTGGCCTCCGCGATCGGTGTGGGCGGCCTGGAGTTCCTGCGGGAATGCCGGACGCTGATCGGGAAGGGACGCCCGTGACCGCCCTGCCCGAATGCCGACCGGCCCACGAGCAGCTCCTGGACCTCGCCGCCGAGACCCGCCCCGACATCCGCCGCGACCAGCTCCACGGCGCGATCATCGCCTGCCACACCGCCGGGTGGACATGGACCCGGACCCTCGTCGCGGTCGCCATGATGCTCGCCCACGGTGACGAGCCGAGGGACCTGCTGGCCGCGTCCGCTGACCCGCTCAAGGCTCGCGGGACACGCCACCGGCCCGCGTCCGATGCCGAGATCTTCGAACGGAGATACCACTGATGACCGAGATCGACCTGTACCGCGAGCGCGCCCACCTCGTGGCGTTCCTCGCCACCCTGTTCCCGTCCGTCGCGGCCTACAGCGACCCGGCCGAGCCCGACTGGCTCGTGGTCTACATCAGCAGCCCGATGGGTCAGCTGTCGTGGCACATCAGCCCCGCCGACCACGACCTGTTCCTGCATGTCCCGCGCGTCCCCTGGGACCACCCACGCGCCCAGTGGGACGGGCACACCACCGAAGAGAAGTGCGAGCGGCTGGCCAGGATGATCCCGCTCACGCAGCGTGGAGCCAAGGCCCTGGCCGCCGATCCGCTCCCTGCCGACGGTGGGCTGATCGATCCCGACTGCCGTGACGGTAAGTGCGGCAGCTGCGTCGGTGGCCCGTGTGAGCACGACTGCCACCGCGAGGCGACCTCATGAGCCTCCGTGACCGCGTCGCCCACTACGTCGGCGCGTGGGGGTGGTGGCGCGACCCGTACCCGCCCGCACAGCCCGCACCAGCCCTCACACGGCCGCGCACCGCTCCCCCCACACCCGAGGCAGCACCAACGATCACGCAGGCCCCAGCGGGCACTACTGGCACCCCGCCAACAAGCCCGTTCGTCCCCCGCACCGAGTTCTTCCTCAACGCCTGCCCGGACCGCCACCTGGACTGCACCTACACCACCCGATTCGCCCCGACGCGCGGGCCTCTCAAGACGAACCACGAACCCGCCGCCGCCCAGTGGGCGCGCACCGAGGAGGACGACCTGCTCCGCCAGCTCGCCGACCTCACCGCATGGTGCGGTGACGCGACCGAAGCCGCACGGCTCATGTGGGGCGAGCCCGACGACACCGGGCAGGCCGACCACGACCCGCTCACCGCCCAGATCGCACAAGCCGCACGGCTCATCGACCTCACCGCCGAGCGCGGCGCGTACGAGGCAAGCCGAATCATGTTCGGGGGCGAACGGTGATCTGCCCGCCGTGCGCGGTCGTCGCCGACAAGCTCAAGTACCTCCGCACCGTCGCCATTCACGAGCCCTCTGTCTGCCGCGACCGCAACCGCCCGGGCTGCACATGCCAGCACGGATACGACCAGCCCGACCCAAGGAGCGAGCGGTGAAAAGCCTGCGCGAACAGATCGCCGAGCGCGCCACCGACTGGGCGCTGATGTACCCCCTCGCCAACTGGCCCGGCATGGGCGTGGCCGCCGCCGCTGACCGAGGACAGCTCGACGGGATTGCTCGGAGACTCGCGGCGCGCTATGGCGCGGACATCGCCGACGCCGTGATGACCGTCGTACAGCCCATGCTCGATGCACGAGACGCCGAGATCGCACGGCTCACCGACCAGGCGTGGCGCACGACCACATGCCTCAACGCAGCCAAGGCCATGATCGGCGTGTACAAGCGTCACATCACCCGCCAGCGGCAGCGCGCCGACTCTGCCGAGGCGAAGCTCGACGCGGTCATCCGCGAGGTCACCGAGATCTGCGACTCGTTCAAGGCCGCCGACAAGGACGCCCCGGAATACCTCTACAGCCTCGGCCGCCTCGAAATGGCCGACTGGGTCCGCGCTGCCATCCCGCGAGCCCTCGCAACCCTCGAACAGCCCGACCCAAGGAGCACCTGATGATCAAGGCGGAATTCCTCAAGGGCGGATGCTGCAAGAACTGCAACCACGAGATCTGGCTGTTCAAGGGCCGCCCCTGGGAGCACGGCGACGGCGACCTCACCGCATGCTCGAACCCCGAGCCCAAGCCCAAGGAGCGCCGGATCCGGCGCGAAGTGCCCTACATCCCACCGCTGCGAGGCGACCAGCACATGACCACGCGTGAAGCACCCAAGCCCCGGCCCGTACGGCAGCGCGGAGCAGACCCGCTCTGGAGGGCACTCGCCCGGGCCGTCTACTGGGCGATCGGCATGGGCGTCATCACCTGGCTGGTGTGGGGCATCGGCGTCATCGCTGGGCGGCTCGGATGATGCGCCGCACGCTGGCCAGCCTCCTCGACTGGTGGGAGTGGCCGATCGCCCAGTGGTGGTGGTACCGGCAGTACAAGCGGGCCGACCGCAAGGCGTACGCGAAGGAATGCCAGGACATCCACGACCGAGCACGGAAGGAAGGCCGATGAAGCCCAGCGAGGTCCCCGGCGAGCTGGTGGACGCGTTCCGGCGTGCGGCGGAGATCGCCGCTGACTATGACCCCGAGGGCGCCTTCCGCCAGATCCTCGCCGCAGTGCTGCCCACCCATGAGGCCATGGTGCGGGAGCAGGTGACGGCTGAGGTCTACGTCGCCGAGGCGATCTGGTTCGAGGAGAACCCCGTCGACGGGCGCACCCGGGTCGCGGTGTGCGCCACCCTGGACGGCGCACTCGACGCCCTGCGCGAGCACCACATCTTCGGCGGCGACCTCGTGGCCACCGAGGCCGAACGCAGCGCGCTCGGCACCGCGACGGCCCGCACATGGGCTGTCCACGAGCGCGGCAGCCACCCCGACGACGAGGGGTGCTTGTGGATCACAGGGGAGCCGATGGCCTTCGCCGCCAAGGTCGCCCGAGGTGGGACCGGATGAGCCAGCAGGACCGGGAACAGCTCGCCGCGTTCATCGCCGTCATCGGCATCGTCGCCGGGTTCGTGCTGCTCCTGAGGTGGATGGGATGAGCGACCAGCTACCCGCCATACGTTCCGACGACCCACCCGAACGGCAAGCGACGCGAACCCGCGGCCCCGACGGCGGATTCGTCGCCACCATCGAAACCGCCCAGCGCGACGCCGAAGCCGCACGCCTGCGCAGCCGAGGCATGTCCTACCGGGCCATCGCCACCCGCCTGGACATCAGCGTGTCCACCGCCTACGAAGCCGTACACCGCGCCCTGGACGCCATCCGCGCCGAAGCCGGCCCGGACGTCAAGGCGCTGGAGCTCGAGCGGCTGGATTCGATGTGGGAGGTGTCGCTCGGCATCCTGGAGGCCACGACCACCGACCCGGATACGGAGGCGGAGGTCCCTGCCGCGCCGGAGGTCCGGTTGAAGGCGCTCGGGACCCTGCTGAAGATCGCCGAACGGCGGGCAAAGCTCTTGGGCCTGGACGCCGAGCAGAAGGTCAGCGTGTCCGGTGGCGTGACCTACGAGATCATCGGAGTAGCCGTTGACCAGCTCTGAGACACCGCACTGGGCCCCGGCAGGGGTGCAGTGCCCCAACCCCAAGTGCCTGCGGTTCGTGGAACAGCGGGCAGACGGCTCGCTCGCCCCGCACGACCGGTACGCCGACGGGTCCGGGTCACCGGAGGGGATGCCGCACGAACTTCAGCCATGCGAAGGGCCGGTTGTGAACGAATCCATGAGCTTGCAGCTCGCCGAACAGGCCGCCGAGATCGAACGGCTCCGCGTGGGCGAGGAACCCCACGACGTCGACCCGCGGACCGTGTGCAGCACACCCGGGCAGTGGATCTACCGGTGGAACACCGCGACCGCGCAGAAGCGCCTTGAGGTCGCCGCCCGCATCCAGGCGCAAGGCGATGCCGCGCACGCCTGCCTCATGCAGCTGCACGCCGAACGGCTCAAGGAAGCCGAGCAGCACATCAAGGAGCTGCGCGACGGGGCGGTGGTCAAGCGGCTGGCCGGCAAGCTCGACGCGATCGCGGTCCTGGCCTACCGGTCGGACCTGGAGCCCAATGGGCTGGCGGAGAAGATCGTGGCGATCATCGAGGGGCGGGGATGATGGACCCCATGAGCGAGACCATCGAGCCGACCGCGATCATCGGCCCGGACGGGGCCGTCCGCACCGGCTGGGAGCTGCCGACCCAGTTCGGCTTCGTGGCGCCCGACCTCGGCTTCCAGGCGTTCCGGACGTATCACCGCTACGGCGCATCGGCCATCCCGCACACGATCCTGGGTTCGTGCGTATGAGCGACCTGCAGGCCGCCCAGGTCCCGGCCGACGAGCAGATCCGCGCCTACCTCGACGGCCACCCCCAGGCGTTCCGTGACTTCCTGCACCGCGCGATCCGCCACGACCCGGAATGGTTCCGGGGGTACCTGTGGAAAGAGACGCGGATCGCGGGCCGGTTCCCGTTCTGGCGGGAGCCGGCGCCGTGAGCATCGAAGCACTTCACGCCCGCAATGTCGCCGACGTCAACGCCCGCATGGCCACGGAGCGCCGCTGCGTGATGCACAACCCCGACGTGCACGAGGAAGCAACCCACCTCGTGGAACTCCAGAACGGGAACGTGCTCCCCATGTCCGCCGCTTGCGTCGCCCAATGGAAGGCCGACCGGGTCGCATGGGACGACCCGCTGATGGAGCCCGTCAGTGTCACGGAGCTGGCGCCGTGATCGACCGGACATCCCTGCCGTGGCTCCGCCAGCAGCTCGACCGCTACACCTACCGGCCCGGCTGGTCGTTGACGATCCAGCCGTCGGCCCCGTTCGTGGGCGATCTCTTCCACCTCACCGTCGTCTACCCGGCGGCCGACAGCCGCGACCCCACCCGCACCGACCGATTGCGGTTCAACACCACGGTCCCGCCGTACATCGCCGAGCAGCGCGACGAGGACCTGTTCGCCAAATGGCTACAGAGCGCGCTGTTCGACGTTGAGCGGCACGAGTCGCAGGAATGGCTGCGCCGCGACGGGCAGATCTACGACGACCCGCACGGCCGATGACCGCCACCGAAACGGTCGTACGGTACGAACCCAGAGGGGCGGCCCAGCAGCTATTTCAAACAAGATCATCTGAGGTTCTTCTCGATGGCCCAGCTGGTACGGGGAAATCCCTGGCCGCTTTGTACCGTTTGCACTTGGCCGCCCTGCAACACCCCGGCATCCGCTGCCTGATCGTACGGAAGACCGCGGTCAGCCTCGGATCAACCACCTTGGTGACGTTCGAACAGCAGGTGATCGCCGCCTCCCTGGCCAGCAGGATCGTGCGCTGGTTCGGTGGGTCACCCCGCGAAGCGCCGGGATATAGGTACAGCAACGGGTCCCGCATTGTCGTCGGAGGAATGGACAAACCCGAGAAAGTTTTGAGCTCCGAGTGGGACCTCATTTTTTGCGACGAAGCAACTGAGCTCACCGAGACGGACTGGGAGATTCTCGGAACCCGCTTGCGCCACGGAAAGCTGCCTTGGCAACAGCAAATAGCAGCCTGCAACCCGGCGCACCCGCAACATTGGCTTAATCAGCGAGCCAACTCAGGCCGTGTGGTCAGGCTGCTGTCTCGCCATGAAGACAACCCCGCCTACGTGCGGTCGGACGGCACGCTGACGCCGCGCGGTGTCGACTACATGGCGAAGCTCGATGCGCTCAGCGGCATCCGCCGCATGCGATACCGAGACGGCCGGTGGGCAAGTGCCGACGGCGTCATCTACGAGCAGTGGGACCCGGCCGTACACCTGATCGACCGGCACCCGATCCCCGACCATTACCCGCGGTTCTGGGCGATTGACTTTGGCTACACCAACCCCTTCGTCTGCCAGTTCTGGGCGGAAGACCCTGATGGCCGGCTCATCATGTACCGCGAGATCTACATGACGCGGCGCCTGGTGGAGGACCACGCCGCGCAGATCCTGCAGCTGGTCACCGAACCCACGCCGGGCGTCGCCCAGGTCGAAGGCAAGGACATCCTTCTCGCGGTCCAGGCCGGCCGCCGCCGGTGGACCGAGCCGCGGCCGCGCGCGGTGGTGTGCGACCACGACGCCGAAGGCCGCGCAACTCTGGAGCGGCATACGGGCCTGTCGACGACGCCGGCGCACAAGGCGGTGACGGAGGGCATCCAGGCGTTCGACGCCCGCCTGAAGGTCGCCGGTGACGGCAGGCCCCGGCTGGTGATCATGCGGGATTCGGTGGTCGAGCGGGACCAGGCGCTCGTGGACGCCAAGAAGCCGGCGTGCACGTCGGAGGAGATCCCGGGATACGTCTGGGCGGTGAAGCCGGGCGGTGATCTGAAGGAGGAGCCGCTGAAGGTCGATGATCACGGGTGTGATGGTGGCCGGTATCTGGTGGCCCACAAGGATCTGGGCCGCACCCCGCGCATGCGCTGGCTAGGCTGACCGGATGGACGAGTTCTGGCGCAAGATCAGCGAAGATCTCGCCGCCAAGCTCGGCGAGCCCGCGCCGGTGGTCGGGCGCGCGACGGTACTCCCGCCCCCGTTGTCCGGCATGAACATGCCCGCGCTGACGGTCACCAAGTTCGGCCACGTGATGCCGGTCAGCGAAGAGATCCTCATGAACGAGGGCCTGATTCCCGACACCCGCCCGCCCGTGCCCTTGTCGCGGCGCTTGCGGTTCCGGTGGTGGTGGCGGGCGAGGGTGGACGGTGCGCGGTTGCGGGTGGGGTCCTGGGTCGCCGGGGTGGACCTGTCGGAGCGCGACGACTACTGAGCGGTTGAGTCCCGTCGGCGAACTATCAACTCAGAGTTGAGAGTTGCTGAACCGCCTCGCACCCAAGGTCGGCCGCTTCGGCGAGCAAGTCCACGGCCGCCGTGCGTTGCGGGCAGTCCCGCCCGTGCCGTTCCACGTGTTCGGCGATGACGAGGAGCATGCCGCGCAGGGTGCGGGCGGGCTCGGGTTCGTCGATCAGGCCCGCGAACCGGTCGAGCAGGGTCGGGGCGGCGATCGGCGGTGGCCCTTTCGGGGTGGTGGTCGGCGGTGATCGAATCCTACCGGCGGAAGGCCGGGGCCGAAGATTCTCCTGTTTCACCACGTGTAAACGGGAAGATCTGTTGAATCTGCCCTTTTAGGGCGTACGATTTGCGGCATGGCGGCCATCGGTACCGGTGCGATCCCAGGCAGGCGCCTCCGCGTCCCCGGCATCGTCGCCCTGGCCGCACGCCAGACCGCCGAGCATGCCAAGGCCGTCGCCGCCCGCCTGTCCGGCAGCGCCCTGACCATCGCGGGCTTGGGCTGCGTGGATGTCGGCGCGTTCCACGCGCACACCATCGCTGGGTGGGTCGTCACGGGCCTGACGGTGCTGTTGCTGGACTGGAAGCTCGAATGACCGGCGCGGAGCTGCTCGCGGTCACCGAGGTGGAGCGCCTGGCGCTCGGGCCCGGCGACATGCTGATCGTGAAAGTGCCCACCCGCTTGAACGATGAGGAATTCGAGGAGCTCGGCAACCGGATCCGCGCGGCGATACCGGAGCCGACGAAGATCCTGGTATTCGAGGGCGGTACCGACATCTCCGTGCTGCGGGCCGTCTGATGCCAAGTTTGATCGGGAAGATCCTCGCCAAGGCCCCCGCCTCGCCCGTCCCCTACAGCGGCGGCAACCACTCCCTCACCAGCCTGTCCGGCGGCGGCAACAGCGACCCCGAAGGGTACATGCGCGCCTACGGCGCCTCAGGCACCGTCTTCTCGATCGTGTCGATGCTCGCCCGCCAGACCGCCAAGAAGCAATGGCGCATGTACCGGGAGCAACCCCAGGACGGGCGCCGCCGCTACACCACCGGCGACAAGGGCTCCGACCAGCGCACCGAGGTCATCAAGCACCTCGCGCTGGCCGTGTGGAACAAGCCGAACCCGTTCATGTCCGGGTTCGCGCTGCGGGAGCTGTCCCAGACCTACCTCGACCTCACCGGCGAGGCCTACCTGGTCATCCAGCGCGACCCGCGCGCCAGCTTCCCGATCGGGTTGTGGCCGGTCCGCCCGGACCGGATGGAGCCGGTCCCGGACCGCGAGAAGTACCTGGCCGGTTACGTCTACAGGGGCCCCAACGGTGAGCTGGTGCCGCTCCTGCCCAACGACGTGATCATGATCAAGTACCCGAACCCGTTCGACCCCTACCACGGGCTCGGCCCCATCCAGAGCGTCCTGATCGACATCGACGCCGCCAAGTACAGCGCGTCCTGGAACAGGAACTACTTCCTCAACAGCGCCACCCCCGGCGGCGTCATCCAGGTCGACAAAAGGTTGCAGGACGACGAGTGGAACGAGCTCACGAACCGGTGGCGGGAGACACACCGGGGGGTCGCCGCCGCGCACCGCGTCGCCGTCCTGGAGCAGGGCGCGACTTGGGTGCCGAACGCTCACACCGTCCGCGACATGGACTTCGCGAACCTGCGTGGCCTGTCCAGGGACGTGATCCGTGAGGCGTTCGCGATGCACAAGGCGATCCTCGGCAGCGTCGAGGACGTCAACCGCGCCAACGCCCAGACCGCCCAGGAACACTTCGAATCGTTCCTGATCATGGACCGGCTGGACCGGTGGAAAGACACCCTCGCCTGCTCTTATCTGCCGCTCTTCGGGTCAACGGGCGAGGGCGTCGAGCTCGACTTCGACGACCCCGTCACCGGAAACAGGGAGGCCGATGCCCTGGAGCTCAAGAACAAGAGCGAGGCGGCGGCGGCGCTCGTGGCCGCCGGATACGACCCGGCCGACGTGCTCGAGACCGTGGGCCTGCCCGACATGGGCGTGGCGGAGAAGGCGACACAGGAACCCGCGCTGCCGCCCGGGTGGGTGCCGGTACCGCCCCCGCCCGAGGAAGGCCCGGCCCCGGCACCCGTCCCTGAAGCCCTGGAGGCGTTGATGGCCCAGCGGTTGGCCGCCTGGAACCTGGTGAGCGCGTGATGGATGCGATGCAAAGGTCGATGCGCCGCCTGACCAACCTGGTACAGCAGCCCAAGAGCAGCTGGTACCGGGTGATCCGCAACGACGCCGGCGGCCCGACCCGTGTCGACATCTACGACGAGATCGGCGGCAGCTGGCTGTTCGGCGGCGTCTCCGCCGTCGACTTCGTCGCCGAGCTCGCCGGCATCGTCGGTGACCTCGAGGTCCACATCAACTCGCCGGGCGGCGACGTCTTCGATGGGTTGGCGATCTACAACTCGCTGGCGCAGCGCCCCGGGAACGTCACCACGGTCATCGACGGCCTCGCCGCCTCAGCCGCGTCGTTCATCGCCCAGGCCGGCAAGACCCGGGTCGTGGCGCCCGGGGCGATGCTCATGATCCACGACGCGGCAGGCGTCTGCATGGGCAACGCCAACGACATGCGTGAACTCGCCGGCCTGCTCGACAAGGTCTCCGACAACCTGGCCAGCATCTACGCACGGCACAGCGGGCAGGCCGACGGGTGGCGGGACGCCATGCGGACCGAAACGTGGTACACCGCCGACGAGGCTCTGGCCGCGGGGCTGGTGGACCGTGTCGCTGAGCGCCCGGCCGACGATGCGCTGGCGGCGATGGCCCGCTTCGACTTGTCCGCGTACGAGCACGCGCCCCGCCTGGCCGCTGCGGCGACACCAGCGGCGGGCCATGGCCCGTTCACGGGCACCCACACCCACCGGCACGCCACGGGCGACGATCAGGGCGACGACGCCACCCACGAGCACGAGCACACCCACGACGGCGATGCCGACCACGACCACGACCACCCGACCGGCCACACAGGGGGGCCGGTGCTCGGCGTCGAGACGATGCCGTTGGAGGCCAAGGCGCTGCCGGTGCATCACACCGCGGTCGTCCACACCAAGTGGGACGGGCCCGCGGCGGTGGCCGCCATGCCGCAGGACGCCGCGGTGCTGAAGTACTGCCATGCGTGGCAGTCGGCCGACTCGGCCGCGGCGCCGCACGGGGACGGCGACGGCCTCAAGCGCGACTACAAGTTCCCGCACCACGCCACCGAGGGCGGCGCGGCGAACCTGAACGCCTGCCGTAACGGTCTCGCCAGGTTGGACGGGGCGAACATCCCCGACGCCGACCGCGCCGGGGTCCGCTCCCACCTGCAGGCCCACCTGAACGACGGCGCCCACGACGGCGGGCATGACGCCGGCCACGACGGCGGCGCCCACGATCATGCCGCGCCGTTCCCGGCCTGGCTCAACGACGAACCCGCGCCGTTCCCGGCGTGGCTCCAGTGACCGCCAAGGAGGCGACATGACGATCACCATCCCCGACTCCCCGGCGGGACTGGCCGAGGTCCTGAACGACGGAGACAAGCTCAAGGAGCTGTGGGCCGACAAGGCCAACTTCGGCGACTTCATCCAGGGCTACGCCGACGCGCTCAGGGTGGCCGACCGCGGCGAGATGAACGCCCAGGCCCGCGAGCAGATGCAGCTCGTCCTGGCGGAGTACCTGCGGGACAACGGGTCCAATGCGAAGCCGCCGGTGGACCTGTCCAACGGGCCCGCGCACAACCAGCGCCCGGAGATCAAGGGGCTGCCGTCCGGGTCGCTGTACAACCGGCACGCCCCCGGCGCCGCCGCTGACGGCATCTTCGAGGACGCGACCGAATTCTTCAGGGCGACCTGGCACAAGGCCGACCGCCTCAAGGATTTCGGTGCGCTCGCGCCGAAGCTCGCCAAGCTCACCGAGGTCATGAACTCCTACGGGTCGGAGATCCCCGGCGACGGCGGGTTCCTCATCCCGGAGATCCTCCGCTCGGAGATCCTGCAGGTCGCCCTGGAGACCGCGATCGTGCGCCCCCGCGCCACCGTCATCCCCATGTCGTCACTGCGTGTGCCGATCCCGATGATCGACGACACCTCCCACCAGGGCTCCATCCTCGGTGGCGTCGTCGGGTATTGGACCGAGGAAGCTGCGGGTTTGACCGAATCGCAGGCGTCATTCGGCCGCGTTGTTCTGGACGCCCGGAAATTGACCGCCTACGCGGAAGTCCCGAACGAGCTGCTGCAGGACGCCCCGGCCTTTGCGGGCTTTTTCGGCAGCACTTTCCCCCGGGCCATCTCCTGGTTTGAAGATGTCGCATTTTTGACGGGAACCGGCGTCGGCGAACCGTTGGGATATATCAATTCCCCGGTCGCCGTCCAGGTCCCCATCGAAACCGGCCAGCCGACCCAGACAATCGTCTGGGAGAACCTCGTCAAGATGTACTCCCGCATGCTCCCCACCAGCCTCGGCCGGGCGTGCTGGATCGCGTCCATCGACACGTTCCCGCAGCTCGCGACCATGGCCCTGTCCGTCGGTACGGGCGGTGGCCCGGTCTGGATCGGCAATTTCGCGGGCGGTAACGGCGGAATGGACTCCCCGCCAGTGTCCATTC